>WPCH01084005.1_pt1 | contig 150551 bp, 144 predicted proteins | sample 5399881 | NCBI WGS metagenome assembly WPCH01 (sample SAMN12869468, study PRJNA574797) | sludge metagenome | isolation source: wastewater treatment of pH5 | place: China:Beijing | collected 2019-05-20 | reverse complement strand
CGCGTTGCCCTTATGTGGCTCCTGGCCGGTTTGCGTGGGACGGCGCGAAGGGGCGGTCAGAAGACGCAACCCCTTGTCCCATATAGACTTCAGGTATTCCGCTTGTCTCTCGAAAAGACTTGACAGCGGAAATTTTTTATTGCCCAGTTGACTGCCCTCCTGTCGATCAGTCGTCCATCGCCCAACCAGAGGTGATCGGATAGCGCCGGTCACGACCAAAGCCACGCTGAGTAATCCTTGCCCCGACCGCGGCCTGACGACGCTTGTATTCATTCAGGTCGACCAGCCGCACTACCCGCTTGACCACATCCTCATCGAACCCAGCGGCGATAATGGCGCTGGCCGACAGGTCGTGCTCGATATACAGGCGCAGGATTTCATCCAGCACCGGGTAGGCCGGCAGTGAATCCTCGTCCTTCTGGTCCGGCGCCAGTTCGGCCGACGGCGGGCGATCGATGACCCGCTGGGGAATCACCCGCCCCAAGGTATTGCGGTATTCGGCCAAGCGAAACACCAGCGTCTTAGGTACATCCTTGAGGACATCGTAGCCGCCGGCCATGTCGCCATAGAGCGTGGCATAACCCACCGCCATTTCGCTCTTGTTGCCGGTGGTCAGCACCAGCGCGCCGGTCTTGTTCGACAGCGCCATCAGCAGGGTGCCACGACAGCGCGCCTGAAGGTTTTCCTCGGTGGTGTCGCGCGGCAACCCCTCGAACACCGGTGCCAGGGTCTGCATGAAAGCCTCGACCATCGGCGCAATCGGCAGCACCCGATAGGTGACATGCATGGCCTTGGCCTGAGCCTCGGCATCCTCCAGGCTCATGCTGGAGGTATAGTGATAGGGCATCATCACCGCCTCGACCCGCTCGGCGCCAAGCGCATCCGCAGCCACCGCCAGGGTCAGCGCCGAGTCGATGCCTCCGGACAGGCCCAACACCACGCCCTTGAAGCCGTTTTTGTTGACATAGTCACGCACGCCACAGACCAGTGCCTGATAGACACTGGCCTCAAGCTCGGGCATCGGCGCCAGAGTGCCCTGACGCAGGCTGACCTGCTCATCGTCATACAGTACATCGACCGGATACAGCCCTTCGGCGAAGGCCGGTGCGCGCAAAGCGATCTGGCCATCGGCAGCCATGGCCACCGAGCCACCATCGAAAATCAGTTCGTCCTGGGCCCCCACCTGATTGACGTAGAGCACCGGCATTTCGCCCTCGGCGCAGCGCTCGGTCAGGGTTGCCTCACGCTCACCCTGCTTGTCCATGTGAAATGGCGAGGCGTTGAGATTGAGCATCAGCCGCGCCCCGGCCGCCCGAGCCTGGACCATCGGCTGTGGATGCCAGATGTCTTCACAGATACTCAGGGCCACCGGCAGGCCATCCAGCTCGAGCACACAGGAGCCCGAGCCTTCGCTGAAGTAGCGCTTCTCATCGAACACCCGGTAATTGGGCAGGTGCTGTTTGGCGTAACTGGCCAGCAGATTGCCGTCGGCAATCACCGCCGCCTGGTTAAAGCACTGCTCGCCTTCGTACCACGGGTAACCAACCACCAGATAGATGCCCTGGACCCGTTCGCACAGGGCATGCAGAGCCCGCTCGATACGGGCCTGCATACTGGAACGCAGCAGCAGGTCTTCCGGCGGATAACCGCACAACGACAACTCGGGGAACACGATAACCCGGGCCCCCAGCTCATCCCGGGCATGACTGGCGGCCTCGATGATCCGCTCCAGGTTGCCGTGAATATCACCTACCCGTAAATTGAGCTGGGCCATCACTACACGCAGACTATTGGTCATCTGCCTTCTCCTGAATCCTGACTGGCGCTTATTGTCCGGTATAGCTTGGCCCCGCCGCAATCACCAGAGGCATCGAAAGCCATGCCCAGCCGGGGCCGAGTCAGCTAAACTGGACACTCATCAGCAAACAAGGCACCCCATGGGCTTGATCAAACTCATCATTCTGGTCGTACTGATTCTGGCCATCATGGCCTTCTGGCGCCGGCTCAAGGCCTGGCAGGCGGCCAACCGCCCTACCAACGCCCAGCCTGAACGCCCGCAACTGATGGTTCGCTGCGCCCATTGCCAGCTCCATCTGCCACAGTCCCAGGCGGTTCGCGCCGGCGACCATTGGTACTGCTGCCCAGAGCACCGTGATGCCGCTGACCAGCACTGAGCGAATCGACTCGCAGCGACCGCGCATTCTCCGGCTTTACAATCTCTACCGGGTCATTCTGGGCCTGGGGCTGGCGTTGCTGACCAGCAATGCGCTACGTGACGGACTGCTGGAGCTGAACAGCCCGGAGCTCTACGAAACCGTCAGCTGGCTGTACCTGATCATCAACCTGGTGATCGCGCTGATCCTGCACCAGGGCCATCGCAACCTGTACCTGTTCGCCCTGGCGGCGCTCGACATTCTGCTGCTCGGCATTCTGTTCTATGCCGCCGGCGGCGCCGGCAGCGGGCTCGGCAACCTGCTGATCATTCCAGTGGCCGTCGGCAACACCCTGCTGCATGGCCGGATCGGTCTATTGCTGGCGGCGTTGGCCAGCCTGTTGCTGATCTATCTGACCTTTTTCCTCAGCCTGTCGCACCCCGGCATCGGCCAGAATTACCTGCAGGTCGGCGTACTGGGCTGTATTTTCTTCGCCGTCGCACTGTTCGTTCAGCGCCTGAGCCGGCGCCTGTCGCATTCGGAAAACCTGGCCAAGCAGCAGGCCGCCAGCCTGGCCAGCCTGGAGCGGCTCAACCAACTAATCATTCAGCGCATGCGCACCGGCATCGTGGTGGTCGGCACCAGCAGCCAGGTTCTGCAGGCCAACGAAGCCGCCGCGCAAATGCTCGGCAAACCGATCATTCGCGGCATGGCGTTGGACAGCCTGGCGCCACAACTAGCCGAACGCCTGCAACACTGGCAAGCCAACCCATCACGCCGCTCCGGGAGCTTTCGCAACCACAGCGGCGGCGTCGAGATCATGGCCAACTTCAAACCCCTGACCGGCGGAGAAGACAACGCCGTCCTGGTATTTCTTGACGACAACACCCAGGTGGCGCAGCAGGCCCAGCAACTCAAACTGGCATCGCTCGGCCGCCTGACCGCCAGCATCGCCCATGAAATCCGCAACCCACTGGGCGCGATCAGCCATGCCGCGCAACTGTTGCACGAGTCAGATCAGATCGTCGAACAGGACCAGCGACTGACCGAAATCATTCAGCAGCATTCGCAGCGCATGAACCGGGTGATCGAAACCGTGCTGGAACTGTCACGCCGACGCCCCAGCGAGCCGCAACTGATCAACCTGGCAGACTGGGTCAGGCAGTGCGCCGACGACTTTCGCGATGCCCACCCAGGCACCGACCAGCTTGAATGCCAGATTCAGAAGGATGTTATCCAGACTCGCATGGACCCCAGCCAGCTCAGCCAGGTACTCGGCAACCTGCTTGACAACGCTCTGCGCTACAGCGGCCCACCCGGCACTGCGCGGACCATCTGGCTAAGACTATACTGTCACCCTGAGACCGAATTGCCGGTATTGGAAGTGATCGACCATGGCCCAGGCATCGCAGAAGAACACCTGAGTCACATTTTCGAGCCTTTCTACACTACCGAACGTACCGGCACCGGCCTGGGCCTGTATATTTCCCGCGAACTGTGTGAAAGCAATCAGGCACGTCTTGAATACCAGCGCCTGGAGCCCCGGGGAAGTTGTATGCGCATTACCTTCGCCCACCCCAAACGCCTGGTATGAACAACCAACCAACAAGGAACTTGCAGGTCACCGATGAGTAGTCCGCTGGTACTGATTATTGACGACGAGCCAGACATTCTCGAGCTGCTCGACATGACGCTGGGGCGCATGAACGTCAGAACCCGCAGTGCGACCACTCAGGCCGAAGCACTCGCCTTGCTCGACCAACAGCAGTTCCAGCTCTGTCTGACCGACATGCGCCTACCCGATGGTGACGGGCTGGGCATCGTTCGCCATATCCAGCTCCACTGCCCGCAGACCCCGGTCGCCATGATCACTGCCTATGGCAGCCTGGATACCGCCATCAGCGCCCTCAAGGCCGGTGCCTTCGACTTTCTGACCAAACCGGTGGACCTGCAGCGCCTGCGCGAACTGGTTGGCAGCGCACTGCGTCTGAGTAACCCGCCGGCCGAAGACGAACAAACCGATCTCGACGATCCACTGCTGGGGATATCTCCACCTATCCAGCAACTGCGCCGGCAAATCGGCAAACTAGCCCGCAGCCAAGCGCCGATCTATATCAGCGGCGAGTCCGGCACCGGCAAGGAACTGGTGGCCCGGCGCATTCACGCCCTTGGCCCACGAGCCGAGCAGCCGTTCGTGCCGGTCAACTGCGGCGCCATTCCTTCGGAACTGATGGAAAGCGAATTCTTTGGCCATCGCAAAGGCAGCTTCAGTGGCGCCGTGGCCGACAAGCCCGGACTGTTCCAGGCCGCTCATGCCGGCACCCTGTTTCTCGACGAAGTTGCCGACCTGCCCATGGCCATGCAGGTCAAGCTGTTGCGGGCCATTCAGGAAAAGGCCGTGCGCCCGGTCGGCACCCAGCAGGAAGAGTCGGTCGATGTGCGTCTGCTCTGCGCCACGCACAAGGATCTGGCCGCCGAAGTGGCCGCCGGGCGCTTTCGTCAGGATCTGTTCTACCGGTTAAACGTCATTGAGCTGCATGTGCCGCCGCTGCGCCAGCGGCGTGAGGACATTCCACTGTTGTGTGACCACATCCTCAGCCGACTGGCCGAACGCAACCAGCGCCCACAGCCTCGCCTGAGTTCAGCCTGCCTCGAGCGGCTATGCATCTACCGCTTCCCCGGCAACGTCAGGGAGCTGGAAAATGTTCTGGAACGGGCCTTCACCCTGTGCGAGGGCAACGCCCTGCAGGCCGATGACATTCATTTGAGTGGCGGCCCAAGCAGCGGTGACGACCAGCCGGACCTGACCCAGATCGACTCGCTGGAAGACTATCTGGATCAGATCGAGCGCCAGGCGATTACCCAGGCCCTGGAAGAAACCCGCTGGAACAAGACCGCAGCAGCCAAGCGTCTGGGCCTGACTTTCCGCTCACTGCGCTACCGGCTGAAAAAACTCGGGCTGGAAGATTAAGGAAACACTGATTAATTGCACATAAGCTCAGCAGCCCGGTTGTCGCTGACCTGTTCTGGACTGTCGATGCCCTGGATGGGCATCGTCAAGCCCCCAGGGGTGAGGCAAGCGCTTACGAAGCATGCTTCGTGTGCAGCCGAACGCCGGCCGATCTATGATCGGTTGGCCGGACCCGAAGGGGGTTCACGGCGTGTCCAGAACAGGTCAGCGACAATTGGGCCAGCACCGAAACTGATTTAATCAGTGTTTCCTTAACGAACCCGGACAGACTCCAGCCGCCCAGCCGGCGCATAGGGCTGCGGATCGATCACCGGCGCACGCCCTCCCATCAGATCAGCCAGCAACCGGCAGGAAGCCGGCGCCAGCACCAAACCGTTGCGGTAATGCCCGACATTCAGCCATAGCCCGGGCAGGCTCGACAGCTCACCAATGAACGGCACGCCATCAGGCGAACCCGGACGCAGGCCGGCCCACTGAGCGACCGGGGCCTGATTTTCCAGAGCCGGCAGAAGCCGCTGCGCCGACTCACGCAACGAGGCCAGCGCCTGCTCGGTCGGGGTTTTATCAAACCCGGCATGTTCCAGAGTACTGCCGACCAGCACATGTCCGTCACGCCGCGGAATCGCATAACGTCCCCCGAACAGGACAATACTCGGCAGCCAGCCTGGCTCGCACTTGTACAGCAGCATCTGCCCCTTCACCGGCTCGACCGGCAAGCTCAGACCCAACGCCGCTGCCCACTCGCCACTCCAGGCGCCAGCCGCCAGAACCACCGCATCAGCCCGCAACTCACCCTTGGTGTGACGTACACCACAGGCACGGCCCTGCTCAACCAGCAGGGACTGCACCGGCGTGTGTTCCAATAAAGTAAAACCGGGAAACTGCAGCAGCCGGGCCCGCAACGCGGCCATCAGCCGAGGGTTACGCACATTGGCCAGATCAGCCTGCCACAGCGCACTGCGATAACCCGGGGCCAAACCGGGAACCTGGCGATAAATAAAATCGGCGTCGACGCTGAGCAGCGGCTTACCTTCGCGCTGAGCCCAACTCAGAGCATCGGCCTGCTCATCATGATCAAGCCACATCAAGCCACAACTACTGACCTCAGGATCAATGCCGGTGAGCTCAGCCAGCTCGCGCCCAAGCCCGGGATAGAATCCCTGCGACCAGTCAGCCAGAGCACTAATCGGTTGACTATAACGCCAGGGATACAACGGCGAGACGATACCGCCACCGGCCCAGGACGCTTCGCGGCCCAGCTCAGAGCGCTCGACCAGCGTCACCCGGGCACCGGCCTCCAGCAGATTGAGCGCCGACAGGCACCCCATCACCCCTCCCCCGATCACCACGGCATCACTCATCGTCACACGCTCTCCACTGACTGTTTCCGGGCTGGCAGCTTAAACCATGGCGCGCCAGCCGAACATGACACAGGACAATTTTGAACGCCGCGTTGCATGGCGTAGTAAGCGTGACTTAGACCATCGGCCTAGTCATGAACAGTGTCCCCGAACCGGATAAACCGGTATCATTGGCCGCAGTTTTACCCCCAGAGGCGACATGTAAATGACAGCAAAAAACGTTGATGTATTGCTGGTCGGCGGTGGCGTCATGAGCGCTACCCTAGGAATGTTGCTCAAACAGCTGGATCCGGCCATGACCATTACCCTGGTCGAACGCTTGGATCACGTTGCTCACGAGAGCACCGATGGCTGGAACAATGCCGGCACAGGTCACGCCGGCTACTGTGAGCTGAATTACACTCCTGAAGGCCCCGATGGCACTATCAGTATTGACCGGGCCCTGTCGATCAACGCGTCCTTTGAAGTGACCTTGCAGTTCTGGTCCTACCTGGTAGAGCAGGACATACTGCCCGGGCCGAAAAGCTTCATCAATCCGACCCCGCACCTCAGCTTTGTCTGGGGCGACAAGGATGTAGCTTTCCTGCGCAAGCGCCATGAACTGCTCAGCGCCCACCATCTGTTCTCCGAGATGCAGTTCAGCGAATCCGCCGAACAGCTGGCCGAATGGATGCCGCTGGTGATGGAACAGCGCAAGCCTGGCGAAAAAGTTGCCGCCACCCGGGTCGACTTCGGCTCGGACGTCGACTTCGGCTCACTGACCCGCAGCATGATTGCCAATCTCGAACGCCACGAGCAATTCGAGTTGAACCTCAGTCACTCGGTCAGCAGTCTGCGCAAGAGCAAACGCGGCTACTGGCGAGTCGAGGTGCGCGACGAGAAGACAGGTGAAGACAAACAGATCAACGCCAACTTTGTCTTCCTCGGTGCCGGCGGCGGCTCGCTGCCCCTGCTGCAGAAATCCAACATCGATGAAAGCCAGGGCTACGGCGGCTTCCCGGTCAGCGGCCAATGGCTGGTCTGCAAGAAGCAGGACATCGTCCAGCGCCACCACTCAAAAGTGTATGGCAAGGCTCCAGTTGGCGCCCCGCCAATGTCGGTCCCACACCTGGATACCCGCATCATCAACGGTCAGCCCGCGCTGCTGTTCGGCCCCTTTGCCGGCTTCACCACCAAGTTCCTGAAAAAGGGCTCGGTGCTGGACCTGTTCTCATCGGTCAAACGCTACAACGTAAAACCGATGATGGCAGTCGGGATCGACAATATGGATCTGACCCGTTACCTGATCGCCGAGTCCTTCCAGTCGCACAAGGATCGGGTTGCCTCGCTGCGCAACTTCTTCCCGGATGCAAAGGACGATGACTGGGCCCTGCAGAATGCCGGCATGCGCGTGCAGATCATCAAGAAAGACGCTAATGGTCACGGCAAGCTGGAGTTCGGCACCGAGATCGTTGCCGCCAAAGACGGTAGCCTGGCGGCACTGCTGGGTGCCTCTCCCGGCGCCTCAACCGCCGTGCAGGCAATGATCGACGTACTGGAACGCTGCTTCAAGGAGCGCATGGCCTCGGCCGAATGGCAAGCCAAGATGCGCGAACTGGTACCGTCCTATGGTCAGTCACTGGTCAAGGATGCCGAGCTGCTCAAGAGTGTCCGCCAGCGGACCCTCAGCACCCTGGGGCTGACTCAGTCCTGAGCCTCGGTCTCGAACAGCACCAGCCGTTCACGGGTTGGCGGATGGGTTGACAGAAAATCTGTCAGCCCGCCCGCCTGCTCCGCAGTTGACCCCGAGCCCTCCAGGCGCCGCATGATATTGGCAAAATGGCGCAGATCCAGCTGCTGCTCACGCATGAATTGCAAAGCAAAGGCATCGGCCTCACGCTCCATCCCCCGCGAATAACTGAGACTGGCCAGAACCGCTGGCAGGCTGGCGGCCATGTCCGACGCCGCCGACAGATCCCCGGTCAGCGCCACCATCATCCAAACCGCCAATGAACTCTGGACAATCCCCCGCAGGCTGTGACGATGGACCACATGCCCCACCTCATGCGCCAGAATACTGACCAGCTCGCGATCATCGCGTGCCAGCTCGACCAACTCATCGGTAAACACGATGATGCCTGCTGGTAATGCCATGGCATTGGCGCCCAGCCGGTCACCGTGACGAAACAACACTTCCAGGCTGTATTGCGGATACTCTTCGGCCCATTGCTGCAGATAAGGCTGAAAACTGGCCAGTACCTCTGCCTGACGCTCCTCGCTCAGGCGACTGGGCTCCAGCCAGCGATCCAGACTATCGAGTGACTGCTGGCCCAGGTAACGCTCCACCTCGACCGGCAGCGCCTCGGCCACCAGCCGCGAAACCCAGGGTATGCCATGGGTGAAGCTGCCGACCAGAAACCCCAGCATCAACACCGTGCCTAGCACAATCAGTTTGAGATTGGTCTCCAGACGGCTTAGCCACCAGCCGGATGAACGCCCGCTGGCAGCCCGCCATACCGCCCGCAGGGCAGTCTGATCACGACTCTCGAACACGCTGCCGTCAGCCAGATACAGGCTCCCGGCCGCGCCACTGACCTGGGTCCCCAGACGCAGACCGTCACGACTCAGCAATCGTTCGCCGGTATCACTGATCAGCCAAAGCTGCTCCGCACGCCAGCCAAGTCGTGCATCGTGACTACGGCTGCGCTTGCCGTCGAAGAACAGCCCTTCGACCCACAGCTCAGATGACCGGGATGCCGACATCGAAGGCCTCACCCAGCTCTTGACCAATGGCGCTGGTACGCTGGGTTTCGGCAGCGACGAAGCTGTCCAGATCACCGTACACCTGCACCTGAGTACAACTGGCCCGATAGGTGGCCATCCGCACCTTGGCCCAAGGCGTGAACAACCCCAGCGTCAGCACGATGAAAAGACTGTTGGTCAGATAGATCCAGACCATCCGGCGCTTGCCCAGCGTCGACTCGAAGCCATGCAGACCCAGCACGGTGGAGTTCATGATCAGGTTGGTCAGGCCGGCCAGGAAATAGCCAAACAGCGCCAGGTAGCCAATCGCGGCGGTGATGATAGCTAACGCGCCGTGCAGCGAACTGACCAGCAGCGACAGCAGTACAAAACCGACCAGCACGCCGATCACTCGGAAAAAGAACACATAATAGTCAGTGCCGCTGGCCTTGAAGCGGAACGGCATAGTGCCGAAACGCATGTTGTTGACCACAAAGCCGTGCAACTTGAACAGACTGTAGGGTAGCGCCAGCAACAAGCTCAGCACAGCAAGAATCGGCCAGACATAGATAGCCATGAACGCCTGGCCATAGCCACCCTGAAAGTCAAACCGGACATTGCGCCAGGCGCTGTTGACCGCATTGAATTTCAGCGCCCGAATGACGATCCAGGGTACCAGCGGTATGAACAGCAACAGCAGAATCAGCGCCCCCATTGCCCAGAAGTTGGAGACCACCATCCAGAGAATCAGCGCCGCCAGGGCCACCAGCCGGCCACGAAAAATCACCCAGGGATCGGCCAGATACTGAAAACTGGCGCCAGCGACCTCGGTATGGCCATAGAAGTACTGGTTGGTCCGCACCTTGGCCCAAGGCGCATAGAACCCCAGAGTCAGAACAATAAGCAGGATATTGACGATCCAGATGCCGAAAAACTCACTGCCGATCCCGGTAAATTTCACCGGCTCCAGGCGCCGCGGCAAGCTTGGCTCGGCGGATTGTTCACGACTGGGTTCACGTGCCTCAAAGCGTACCGAGCCCCCTGCTGCCGCTACCTCTGCAGCGGGCGCCTCGTCCTCAACTTCAAGCTCAACCAGCAGGCCCGCGACTTTCAAACGCGCCCGGTAGATTTCCGCCTGGGTTCTGGGCAGGCCTTTTTTGATCGTCGCCGTGCGGCCGCTCAGCAAGCTGTCGATCTGGCTGTCAGTGAAGCCCAGCTCCTTCAGATTGGCGCTCAATTGCGCCGGCGAGATTCCCTCGACCAACTGGCCGCTATAGCGTACCCGGTAATGCCTGGTGTCCATACTGGTCCTTCCATTGGATGAATGCAGAGAAAAGTCATACGCGGCATACCGGCAAATCGGCATCCTTGCGTAATAGGCTATTCAAGCAGGCTGTAACATTTTGTGCAACTTGGAGAGTTCGATACCTCGCCCAAGCGTTTGCAGGGTTACTCCGCTACCCACGCTACTGACGCTTGAACGCCAGATAGCTGCGGTGCGGATTTGGAGTACGCCAGATAAAACCCTCGACGTAGTAGTGCAGAAATGACAGCGTGAGGATAACGATACCAATCAGAGGCAGCTGCTGGTAATAGGTCAGCGCGTAGGCAATCAGCCCGGACAACAGCGGCAACAGCAGCCAGACCGGCAATCGCGTAACACGGGCCATCCGGTAAATCAGGTTCACCGGTTGCTGGCGATTACGGTTGCTGTCGTGACTTATGTAAATGATGTACGCGGTTACATCATGGATCACTCGCGGAATCAGGATCACGAACAGGGTGTAGCCGGCCTCATTGATGACAAACGCCGACAGCAGCAAGGCGACATTGCCCCACAGATACCAGACGCCAATCCGATGCCTGGCCTGCCAGGTCAACTGCCACGCCAACACCATCACCGCAGCGCACAATGCGGCAGCCATATAGCGCAGCATCAGGTAAATATCCAGCGAACCCAGACTCAGCCGGCCTATATAGGTTGCGCCATAGACATTCATGTAGATGGCAAATCCGGCCAACACCGATAGCCATTTCCAGGCCCTGAATACAGGCGAAGGCGCAATGCCAAGCATCATCAGCGACAATCCCAACTGCTGTGCCAGCACATGGTAGATCGTGTAAAAGGCCAGGAATACGAACAACAGCTGATAGCTCAGCGGCTGCGGGCCGACATAACCGAGCGTGGACAGCGCGGCAAAACCCAGCAACGGCCACAACAGGCGGCGCCGATAGTGCTGCAGGTAATCACGGTCAGCCATGCTGACGAAACTGGCCACAATGTGCGGCAGACCAAACACCAGAGTCCAGAACGGCCAGTGCATGGGGTCATTGGGCAAGGACCGACGCAGCCACCCGCCACCCGGCAGACTATCCAGCAGTACTATCAGCAGCACCAGCGGAATCAGGGCATATAACCCCAGCAACCAGCGGCAATCCACCTCGCGCAGCACCGGCAGTGTAGTTGTTGTATCAACGCTCATCCCAGCATTGTTGGCCAGCCATACAGCTGCGGCAATCGCCCGAATGGGTCACCCTAGTCCTGCAAGCGGGTCGGATCCAGCTCGACACCCTGGGCCTTCAGCTCGTCATAGGCCCGATCCAGATCCTTGCGCAACTGCTCGGCAAACCAGGTCTGGCGCGACAGCACCAGACGCATCGGCTGGTTGTCCACGGCGATATGCGGCAACTCGTCCAAAGCGAAATCACTCAGCAACGGCTCCACCTGACTGCGGTATTCCAGCAAATAATCCGCCCGACCCAACAGCAGCATGCTGATCGCCCCCTGATGCGAAGCACTGCGGTGTATCGTGAGATTCAACGCCGGATCCTCCATGATCCGGCGTAGCCGGTCGGTGTAGGTGTAATTGGTGATCAGGATCAGACTGCTACCTTGCAGACTGTCCGGCCATACCGGGGGTGGGGTGCCGGGCCGGTGATAAAGGTTGATCCGCACCTGGGTCAGGTCGCGTTCAGTCTTCAGCGTGTAGGGCGCCAGATCCGGCTTGTTGAGCAACCCCGGCCACAGATGCACAGCTCCGTCCTGCAACCCGACAAACACCCTGGCCGCTGGCAGAATCCGTAATTCATAGGGATAACCGGCCTGCTCAAGCAAAAGTCGAACCAGACTGACCGTGCGCCCGACCGGCTGGCCGTCCTGGCCCGGCTCAGCATGCCCGGGGAATTGCATGAAAGCCACCTGCACCACAGGCTTGGCAGACTCCACAGCCCAGGCAGCCGGCACCACCAGCATGAACATGCTAATCAGCAGGACGATGCGCATCCTGTACTCTCTTATTGTTTTGATCACTACCCAGCTCCTGCCCCACTACCCGCCAGCTCCGCCGACGCACATCATTGGTAGACCATGGTAGCTCAGCCAAAAAACCAGCGTCAAAACACTCTCACACAACTCTCCAGGGAAATACTGATTAAATCAGCTTCGGCCGAGGGCCATAAAAAAAACCCCGCGGGAATGTTCCCAACGGGGGTTGATCGGCAAACTGTGCGATCAGTCGGTATATACCGGCAGACGGGCACAAATCGCCTTGACCTGCTCACGCACACGCTCGATCACTGACTCGTCACCCATGTTGTCGAGGATGTCGCAGATCCAGCCAGCCAGCTCGCGGCAATCAGCCTCAACAAACCCACGAGTGGTGACCGCCGGAGTGCCGATACGCAGGCCCGAGGTAACGAAGGGCGAACGCGGGTCGTTCGGCACAGCGTTCTTGTTCACGGTAATGTGAGCGCGACCCAGCGCAGCGTCGGCATCCTTACCGGTGATGTCCTGCTTGATCAGCGACAGCAGGAACAGGTGGTTCTCGGTACCACCGGATACCACGTCAAAACCGCGCTCGATGAACACCTGAGCCATAGCCTTGGCATTCTTCACCACCTGCTGCTGGTAGGTCTTGAATTCCGGCTGCAGCGCTTCCTTGAAGCAGATCGCCTTGGCCGCGATCACGTGCTCCAGCGGACCACCCTGAGCACCCGGGAAGACTGCGGAATTGAGCTTCTTCTCGATCTCTTCGTTCTTGCGCGCCAGGATCAGGCCGCCACGCGGACCACGCAGGGTCTTGTGGGTGGTGGTGGTGACCACATCGGCATAGGGTACCGGGTTCGGGTAAACGCCGGCAGCAATCAGACCAGCCACGTGCGCCATATCGACGAACAGATAGGCGCCGACCTTGTCGGCGATCTCGCGAAAGCGCGGGAAGTCCAGCACCTGAGAGTAAGCCGAGAAGCCAGCCACGATCATTTTCGGCTTGTGCTCCAGCGCCAGGCGCTCGACTTCGTCGTAGTCAATCAGGCCATCATCATTGATGCCATACTGAATGGCGTTGTAGAGCTTGCCGGAAGAGGACACGGAAGCACCGTGGGTCAGGTGACCGCCATGGGCCAGGCTCATGCCCAGGATGGTGTCGCCAGCCGACAGCAGAGCCAGATAAACGGCGGCATTGGCCTGCGAACCGGCGTGCGGCTGAACGTTGGCATAGTCGGCGCCAAACAGTTGCTTGGCCCGGTCAATGGCCAGTTGTTCGGCCACATCAACATACTCGCAACCACCGTAGTAGCGCTTGCCCGGGTAGCCTTCGGCGTACTTGTTGGTCAGTACCGAGCCCTGGGCCTGCATGACTGCCGGACTGGTGTAGTTCTCGGAAGCGATCAGTTCGATGTGCTCTTCCTGACGACGCTCTTCCTGCTGCATGGCAGCCCAGAGTTCGGCATCGAAGCTGGCGATATCGTTGGAACGGCTAAACATGTCACGGCCCCCTGTCAGGCGTTCGGGAATGAAAGGCGCGCATTTTACCCCAAGCCGCGGCCCCTGGCACATGAAAAGCGTTCAGCGGTATAACAAAATCCATTCACGCAGTGCCTGGTCAGCCTAAACAGACCCTAGTTCTCTTCCTTCGCCTGACACAGGAAGTCGTCGTGCAGCAGCTGGGCCGGAACCGGATGCCCGAGCAGATAACCCTGCACCTCGTCACAACCAAAACCGCGCAGCAGCTGCAACTGCTCATCGCTCTCCACCCCTTCGGCAACCACTCGCAGATGCAGGCTGCGGGCCATGGCGATGATGGCCTGGGACAAGCGCGCATCACGACTGTCCGCGGCCATCGCCTGGATGAAGCCTCGATCAATCTTCAGAGTGTCGATGGGGAATTCCTTGAGATAACTGAGCGAGGAGTAGCCGGTTCCAAAATCGTCCACAGCAATACCCACTCCCAGCGCCTTCAAGCCGGCCAGTGCCTGCATGGTATCTTCAACGTCGCGCAGCAACACACTTTCAGTCAGCTCAAGCTCGAGCACGGCCGGATCCAGAGCATAGCGTTCCAGCACCGCCCGTACCTGGCCAACCACCTGCCCGCCGGCGAACTGCTGAGCTGAGACATTGACTCCCAGCCGCGGCAAATGCAAACCAGCATCACGCCACTGCGCCCACTGCTGGCAGGCTCGATCCAGTACCCACTCGCCCAGATTACCGACCAGACCAATTTCCTCGGCGATCGGCACGAAGACACTGGGCGGCACCGCGCCTAAACGCGGATGCTGCCAGCGCAGCAGCACCTCGGCTCCGCTCAACTGCAAGCTGGCGCAGTCGAACTGCGGTTGAAAATGCAGGCTCAGGCTATCCTCCTGCAGTGCTCGACGCAGCTCGGCCTCCAGACTCAAACGCTCCAGCGCCTGGGAATTCATCTCGTTCTGATAGAACTGGAACGTCGCCTTGCCAGTGGATTTGGCATGATACATGGCGGTATCGGCAAATTTGAGCAAGGCGCTAGCCTCCTGACCATCCTGCGGGCACAAGGCAATACCGATACTGGCGCTGATAAAGAACTCCCGCTCCTGCAGGACAAAGGCCGGAGCCAAACTGGCCAACACCTTCTCGGCCACATGCACACTGGCGGCCATCGCTGAATCCCGGCTCTTGAGACCGACCAGCAGCACGGTGAATTCATCCCCACCCATCCGCGCCACGGTATCGCTGTCGCGCACACAATCACACAGGCGCCTGGCCACCTCTCTAAGCAGGGCGTCACCAGCCGCATGCCCTAGAGTGTCATTGATCGGCTTGAACCGATCCAGATCCAGAAACATTACCGCCAACCATTCGTTGCGCCGCTGGGCCTGCTGCAGCGCGTTGCCCAACCGATCCTGGAACAAGGTCCGGTTCGGCAGCCCGGTCAGCGCGTCGTAATAGGCCAGGCTTTCAATCCGGGCTTCATTGGCCTTGCGCTCGCTGATATCGACGAAGAAGCACACATAGCTGACCAGATCACCTTCGTGATCATAGACCGCGTTGATTCCGGCCCAGGACGGAAAATCCTCGCCGCTCTTGCGTCGCTGCCACAGTTCACCCTCCCAGCGTCCTTGCTGGCGCAGGGTTCTTAAAATATCCGGGTAGAAGCTTTCACCATGCACCGGCGAGGAGAATAGTTGCGGGGTCTGGTCAATTACTTCGTCAGCCAGATAGCCAGTGATCTGACTGAAGTTCTCGTTGACCTGGACGATGTAGCCGACCGGATCAGTAACCACAATCGCCCCGGTGGTGTTCTCGAACACGGTGGCCGCCAGGCGCAGGCGGTTTTCCGTACGGCGCTGCTCGCTGATGTCGCGGGCAATGCCCAGTAACCCAAGAAAACGCCCCTGCTGACTCCACATCAGCGAAACCCGTAGCTCCACCGGACATTTGCTACCGTCAAGCCTCAAGCAATCAAAGCTGATCTGGCGCTGGAATCCCTGCTCACGCAGTTGCTGGGCCCCGTCAGCCTGATGCACCAGCGGACGCAACTCATCAAGCAATGCGTCCATGAACTGGCGGAACTGCGGGCCAACCACAATATCATCGAACCCTCGACTCAACAGCTCACCAGGGCTGTAACCCAAAACTGCGACCACCGACGGACTGATATAGTCCAAGCGGAACTCGGCATCGGTAGACCAGATTACGTCGCTGATATTCTCGGCCAGCAGCCGGTAACGCTGCTCGCTGGTCTGCAAACGCTGATTAGCCAAGGTTTGCTGGGTGATATCCTTGGCCGTGCCAATGACCTGACGCACCCGCCCCTGCGGGTCATGCGCCAGCAACTTGGCCTGCAACAGGAACCAGCGCCAGTCACCGTGCCGATGGCGCCAGCGTACCCGCCACTCCAGCATCTGATCAGCACTGAGCACTTGCAACTGGTTGCGACAGGCCTGCATATATTCCAGATCATCCGGGTGCAACAGACGATCACGTTGATAGGCTGGCAGGGCCTGCTCCTCTTCGCGGCTGTAGCCCAGTTGACGCATCAGCGAGCGGTTGGTAAACACAAAGCGGTTGCGCTGAACATCCTTGATGAACACCACATCCGGTACCGACCTGACCACCTGAGCCCAGAACTGTTCGCGCTCAATCATCGAAGCCTCTACCCGGCGCCGGGTAGTGACATCGGTCATGCTCAGGGTTACCGCCCGGTAATCCTCGGCCTGCTCCGGCAGGCACATCACCACCCACAGCCAGCGCAAAGTACCCCGGCGAGTGCGCAGCGGCGTCTCCAACTCCATCCGGGTCTTGCCCTGAATCACCGCCAACACCAGTTGATAGCGAGCGCCTCCGGCACGCAGGCTCTGGTCCTGATGGAACAGCGTATCCAACTCCTCCACCGCCTGAAGCGCCAGCAAATCCAGAGTGACCTGATTGGCATCCAGTATGCGGATCGTCGCCAGCAACTCCTGATGACGTTCAGGGTTGGCCTCCAGCCATTGATCAAGAGCCTGCTGACTATCAATGCGTCGGTCACGCAAAAACACGCGCAAGGTCGACAGATCGAGCAGGCAGAGCGCCATCCCGACCCCTTGAAAAATATCGCGGTAACGGCGCTCACTGATTTGCATATGCTGCAACGAGGCCTTGCTGTCAGCATCGAGCCGGCGGTTGAGCCGCTGCATTCGGGTCAATACCCAAAGCACCAGAATCAAACCCAGCACAAAGGCTGCGAACAACAGCAGTTTATAGGTCACCATGCGACCCAGTTGCCCACGGTAATACTCAGGCTCGACCAGCCCCCGCACCTGCCACAACGTACCGGCAACCGGAGCGCTGACCAGCACCTGCTCGCGCTCGATCGACGATAACGGCGCATTATCAAGAAACACCAGCCGGTCACGCTGCTGGCGGGCCATGACCCGGGCATGCCCAGCATCTTCCAGCAACCAGCTATAGCTGTGCGCCGCCTGGGCCGAGACCAGCCGCGACAGCACCCGGTCATCCAGCGTCAACAGCCAGTAACGGCCATGTTCACGACCCGGCACCGCCCAGTACAACGCGCGCTGGCGTGGATCGGAATCCAGCGCAAAGGCCTGGCCGCTCAGATGCAGGCGCCAGATCAGTTGACTCCAGGATTCGCGTGGCAGCCCCAGGGCGCTGGCCGGCACATCAACCGGCTGGATATGCCGCAGCCCCGGCAACAGCTCACTCAGTACCGGATCATCAGGCTGGGCCCCCAGACTATCCAGAACATGGGCCAGAGCGCGTGATTTGACATCCAGGTTGAGTGCCAGTTGATCCGCGATCAGCCAGACGCTTTCCTCCACCTGGGCATGATGTTGCAAACGCAACAACTGGAACCCCTGCCAGGCCTGCCAGCCCATCAGGATAGCCAGAAACAGCCCGGCAACCAGCACCGGTATCGGCCCCAGTCCCTGGCTTCGCCGGCCTTTGGCCCGGCTGGCTTGTGGCGGCCAGTCAGTCGGCCAGCCCGGAGGTGTCTGCATATTATTCAAAACCGTAGTGCACCAACGGATGAGCTAAATAAGCCGACAGTACCATAATAGGAGACATGATTGAGGGGGTTTGCCCTTGAGCCTCAGTTGGGCTAGCCTTGCCACCACTTTCCAGCCCCGCCTGACACAGGCCAGGGTTTTGTCGAATCCATCCCATTCAACAGGTTCCGCCACCATGGCTCAATACGTATATAGCATGCATCGGGTTAGCAAGGTTGTCCCCCCGAAGCGTGAAATTCTCAAAGACATTTCGCTGTCCTTCTTCCCTGGCGCCAAGATCGGTGTACTCGGCCTCAACGGCGCGGGCAAATCGACCCTGCTGCGGATCATGGCTGGGGTCGACACCGAAATCGACGGCGAAGCCCGGCCCATGCCCGGTATCAAGGTCGGCTACCTGCCCCAGGAGCCACAGCTCGATGCCAGCAAGAGCGTGCGCGAGATCGTTGAAGAAGCTGTGAGCGAGATCAAGAACGCCCAGGCTCGGCTCGATGAAGTCTACGCCGCCTACGCCGAACCGGACGCCGACTTCGACGCCCTAGCCGCCGAGCAGGCCAAACTCGAAGCCATCCTCCAAGCCGCCGACGGCCACAACCTTGAGCGCCAGCTGGAGGTCGCCGCTGACGCCCTGCGCCTGCCGCCATGGGATGCCAAGATTGAGCACCTGTCCGGTGGTGAGAAACGTCGGGTGGCACTGTGCCGCCTGCTGCTGTCAGCCCCTGACATGCTGCTGCTGGACGAACCGACCAACCACCTGGACGCCGACTCGGTGGCCTGGCTGGAGCGGTTCCTCCATGACTTCCCCGGCACCGTGGTGGCCATTACCCACGACCGTTACTTCCTCGACAACGTCGCTGGCTGGATTCTCGAACTCGACCGCGGCCACGGCATTCCGTTCGAAGGCAACTACTCGCAGTGGCTGGAATCCAAGGCCGCGCGCCTGGAGCAGGAAGCCAAGCAGGAGGCCGCCCACACCAAGGCGATGAAATCCGAGCTGGAGTGGGTACGCCAAGGCGCCAAGGGCCGCCAGGCCAAGTCCAAGGCACGCCTTGCACGCTTTGAAGAGCTGCAATCGCAGGAATTCCAGAAACGCAGCGAAACCAACGAGATTTACATTCCGGCCGGCCCGCGCCTGGGTGACAAGGTCATCGAGTTCAAGAACGTCAGCAAAGGCTTCGGCGACCGGGTACTGATCGACGACCTGTCCTTCAGCATCCCCAAGGGTGCCATCGTCGGGGTGATCGGCGGCAACGGTGCCGGCAAATCGACCCTGCTGCGCATGATCACCGGCAAGCAGCAACCCGACTCCGGCACGATCGAGCTCGGCGAGACCGTGCAGATCGCCAGCGTTGACCAGAGCCGCGACAACCTGGACGGCAACAAAACCGTCTGGCAGCAGGTGTCCGACGGCTTCGACATGATCAAAGTCGGCAACTATGAAGTGCCTTCGCGCGGCTATGTAGGCCGTTTCAACTTCAAAGGGGCTGACCAGCAGAAGTTCGTCAAGGACCTGTCCGGCGGGGAACGTGGCCGCCTACACCTGGCCCTGACCCTGAAACAGGGCGCCAACGTACTGCTGCTTGACGAGCCGTCCAACGATCTTGACGTGGAAACCCTGCGCGCGCTGGAAGAGGCGCTGCTGGACTTCCCCGGCTCAGCCATCGTGATCTCCCACGACCGCTGGTTCCTGGATCGCATCGCCACTCATATCCTGTCCTACGAGGACGATGGCAAGGTGAACTTCTTCGAAGGCAACTACACCGAGTTCGAAGCCGACCGCAAGAAGCGCCTGGGCGAAGCCGCCACCCAGCCGCACCGGGTACGCTACAAGAAGCTGGCCTGAGTAATATCCTTAGGGCCCGAGGCGCACACGCCCCGGGCCCTAAGGCCCATACCGCCCCTCTTTGCCCGCACCAACGATGTGCAAAATTATTGATTTGCACCATATCTGAGCACTCAACGCTCTGCTAAAGTTGCATCCTTTCGTCTAAAACGTTCATAAAAGAGACTTTGAGCATGACCGACACCCTGGATGCCTGCCTGGCCCACCTGAAGCTTCGCGACCCTGATCAACCGGAATTCCATCAGGCCGCCGAAGAGGTGCTCAGTAGCCTGTGGCCATTCCTCAAGGACAATCCCAAGTACCTCAACAACGGCATTATCGAGCGGATGCTTGAGCCCGAGCGGGTCATCATGTTCCGCGTGCCGTGGGTGGACGACCACGGCCAGGTCCACGTCAACCGTGGTTTCCGGGTCCAGATGAGCAGCGCTATCGGCCCCTACAAGGGCGGTCTGCGCTTCCACCCGTCGGTCAACCTTGGCGTGCTCAAGTTCCTGGCCTTCGAACAGGTCTTCAAGAACGCCCTGACCAGCCTGCCGATGGGCGGCGGCAAGGGCGGCTCGGACTTCGATCCCAAGGGCAAGAGCAACGCCGAAGTGATGCGTTTCTGTCAGTCGTTCATGACCGAACTGGCCCGCCACATCGGTGAGGATCTCGATATTCCGGCTGGCGATATCGGCGTGGGTGCCCGGGAAATCGGTTTCATGTACGGTCAGTACAAGCGTCTGCGCAACGAGTTCACCTCGGTATTGACCGGCAAAGGGCTGAGCTATGGCGGCAGTCTGGTACGTCCCGAGGCCACCGGCTTCGGCTGCGTGTACTTCGCCGAACAGATGCTCCGCCAGCAGGGGCGAGGCTTCAGCGGTCAGCGCGTCTGTATCTCCGGCTCCGGCAATGTGGCCCAGTTTGCCGCACTCAAGGTCATGGAGCTGGGTGGCCGGGTAATGTCGGTATCCGATTCCGGCGGCACCCTGCATTTCCCTGACGGCATGACCGAACACCAGTGGCAGGCGCTGATGAACCTGAAGAACGAACGGCGCGGCCGGCTCGAAGAGTTCGCCAGCGAGGAAGGCGTCGAGTACCTGGCCGGACACCGGCCCTGGCACCTGCCCTGCGACATCGCCCTGCCCTGCGCCACCCAGAACGAGCTCAATGGTGACGACGCCCGCACCCTGGTCGCCAACGGCTGCCACTGCGTAGCCGAAGGTGCCAACATGCCTTCGACGTTGGAAGCAGTCGACGTGTTCATTGAACAGCGTATTCTGTTCGCCCCGGGCAAGGCCGCCAACGCTGGCGGAGTCGCGGTCAGCGGTCTGGAAATGAGCCAGAACGCCATGCGTCTGCACTGGAGCGCAGGCGAAGTCGACGAGCGCCTGCACAGCATCATGCAGTCGATCCATGCTGCCTGTGAGCGCTATGGCAAGGAAGAAGATGGCTACATCAACTATGTCAAAGGCGCCAACATCGCCGGTTTCGTCAAGGTTGCCGACGCAATGCTTGCCCAAGGCGTGGTTTGATGGATAAAAGCGGCTATAGTGAGGGCATGAGTCTCATCCCGGAAGCCAGACCGATGAGCGACGACAGACGGCGCTTTACCCGCATTCCCTTCGATGCCCACACCAGTCTCCAGCAGGACGACTGGTGTGCCAGCGTTCAATTGGTCGACCTCTCGCTGCGCGGATTGCTGACCCTGCAACCGGCCGACTGGCAGGTACAGCGTGGCAAGGCTCCGTTCATCGCGATCATCGACCTATCCGAAGGCAGCCAGATCCGCATGGAAGTGCATCTGGTCCACGCCGAGGAAGGCCTGCTGGGCTTCGAGTGCCTGCATATCGATCTCGACTCGATCAGTCACCTGCGCCGCCTGATCGCCCTCAACCTGGGCGATGAAGCACTGCTGGAACGTGAGCTGGCAGCACTTCTCTAAGCAGCGGCTAAGCCGCCGCTGACTTATTCGAAAATCGCCGACAGGGCCTGATCCAGCCGCGTCACCGCCACTACCGTCATGCCCTTGGGTGCTTCCTTGGGGGCATTGGCGGCCGGGATGATCGCGCGCTTGAAACCATGTTTGGCGGCTTCCTTCAGACGCTCCTGGCCACTGGGTACCGGGCGGATTTCACCCGACAGACCCAACTCGCCGAATACCATCAAATCCATCGGCAGTGGCCGGCTACGCAGACTCGACATCACGGCCGCCAGCAGCGCCAGATCCGAGGCAGTTTCCAGTACCTTGACCCCACCGACGACGTTGACGAACACGTCCTGATCATAAGTTGCCACTCCACCGTGGCGATGCAATACCGCCAGCAGCATGGCCAGTCGGTTCTGATCCAGCCCGAGAGTGACCCGGCGTGGATTGCCCAGATGGCTGGTATCAACCAGCGCCTGTACCTCCACCAGCATCGGTCGCGAGCCTTCCCAGGTAGACATCACCACACTGCCCGGAATCGGCGCCTCGTAGCGCGACAAGAAGATCGCCGAGGGGTTGGCCACTTCCTTCAGGCCCTTGTCGGTCATGGCGAACACGCCCAACTCGTTGACCGCACCAAAGCGATTCTTCACTGCTCGCAACAGCCGCAGCCGACCATCGGACTCGCCCTCGAAATACAGTACCGTATCGACCATGTGCTCCAGCACTCGCGGTCCGGCCAGCGCACCCTCCTTGGTCACATGACCGACCAGAAAGATCGCCGTGCCACTCTGCTTGGCATAGCGCACCAGCAGCGCCGCACTCTCACGCACCTGGGCCACGCCGCCGGGAGCCGACTGCAACTGCTCGGTGAAAATGGTCTGGATCGAATCGACCACCATCACCTTCGGCTGCTCATGCCGAGCGGTAGCGACGATGCTTTCGATACAGGTCTCAGTCATGACCTTGAGCTGGTCTTCCGGCAGCCCCAGACGCCGCGCACGCATCGCCACCTGCTGCTGCGACTCTTCGCCAGTAACGTACAATGCCGGCATATCCTGAGCCAGTCGGCACAGTGTCTGCAGCAAAATGGTCGACTTGCCAATTCCCGGATCACCACCAATCAGTACAACCGAGCCGGCCACCAAGCCACCGCCGAGTACCCGGTCCAGCTCCGAAGAGCCGCTGGGCTGGCGCGGCATTTCCTCGGTTGAGACCTCGGCCAGGGTCTTGACCTGGGCCTGCTGACCCGCCCAGTTGCCGCTACGCGCACCGCCAGAACCACCGACCGGCGTGGTGTCGACCACCGTCTCGACCAGAGTATTCCAAGCCTGGCACTCACCACACTGCCCAGCCCATTTGGAGAAGGTTGCACCGCACTCGGTGCATCCGTAAACACGTTTCTGTTTGGCCATGGATTCCCGCTTGTCGCTAGTTATTCGCCGCAGCCTCTATAGGCGTGCCCGCTGATTCCTTCCAGCTATTTTCCTCTATACTGACCAGCAATGTGCACTGGAAAACACCTTATGACGTCAGAGCTGCAAACCGCCAAGCCCTGCAAAGCCTGCCAGGATCGCGAACCACTGGGGTTCGAGTTTTCCATGGCCTTTCAGCCAATCATCAACCTGCATGATCAGACACTGTTCGCCTACGAAGCCCTGGTGCGAGGAACTGACGGTGCTGGAGCAGCCAGCATTTTGTCACAGGTCAACGCCGATAACCGCTACCAGTTCGACCAGTCCTGCCGAGTCAAGGCCGTGGAGCTGGCAGCCCGGTTGAATGCGCCCTGCCATATCAGCATCAATTTTCTGCCCAATGCGGTGTATCAGGCAGCCACCTGCATCCGCACCACCCTGGAAGCGGCACAACGCTTCAACTTCCCCACCAACCGCCTGATCTTTGAAATCACCGAAAATGAGCACCTGGTCGATAAGCAACACCTCAAGAGCATCATTGAGGAATATCGTCGCCAAGGCTTCAAAACAGCAATTGACGACTTTGGAGCCGGCTATTCCGGGCTCAACCTGCTGGCCGAGTTCCAGCCGGACATCATCAAACTGGACATGGCCCTGATTCGCGATATCCACAAGGATCGGGTCCGCCAGGCTATTCTCGTCGGCATCCTTGGCTTTTGCCGTACGCTCGATATCGAAGTCATTGCCGAAGGCATTGAGACAGCGGAAGAACTCGCATTCCTTCAGGACCAGGGTATTCAACTGTTTCAGGGCTATCTGTTTGCCCGTCCCGGCTTTGAACAACTTCCTGCGGTTACATGGCCACAACCTGTATGACCAGCAATGATAAAGCGGCGCAAAAGCGGCGCAAGGCCGAGCTGGAAAACCTGCGCGAAGAATTGCTCGAAGCCCAGTTCGAGTTTCGCAAGACCAACAAGGGACCGATTCTGGTCTTGATTACCGGCAACGACTTTGCCGGCAAGGCCGAAGTCATCTACACCTTCTACGAATGGCTGGACCCCCGCTTTCTGCACACTCGGGCGTTCGGCCTGCCACAGGGTATCGAGCGGCGTATGCCCTGGCTGTGGCGCTACTGGCGGACCTTGCCACCCACCGGCGAGCTGGCGTTCTACCTGGGTAGCTGGTACCACCAACCACTGATGCGTCTGAGCCGGGGGCAGATCAGCCCCACTACCTTCAAGCGCCAGATGCAGGAGGTAACCGCCTTCGAACAATTGCTGATTGACGAAGGCTCCACCCTGATCAAGCTGTGGTTGCAGTTGAGCGACAGCGATACCCGTAAGCGAGCCGACCCAGCCCTCAATCAGACCGTCGCCATGCGCGAATGGGGTGATTTCAGTGCCACCGACTATGAAAAAGTCCGCAGTGGCGCGCAGTACATGGAGGAACTGACCTCCACCACCGAAGCACCCTGGATCCGCGTGCCCAGCCAAGACCCTCAGGAACGCGATCTGCGCATCGGCCAGATCCTGCTCCAGGCGATCCGCCAGCAACTGACCAGCCAACCCAGTCAACGCCCGGTCTACGGCTGGACAGCCAGTCAGCAGGAACGCCTGGCTGCGCTGGACTACACGCTCAAACAGGACAAAGATCACTATCAACAGCAACTCAGCGCGCTACAACAGCGCCTGCGGCAACTGGTCCAGCACCCAAAATTCGCCCGCCGCAGCCTGCTGCTGGTGTTTGAAGGCACCGATGCTGCCGGCAAGGGCGGCACCATCCGGCGCATTACCCAGTGCCTGGACCCACGCAACCTGCGAGTCCATGGCACCCGGGCACCGACCGAAGAGGAGCGCAGGCTACCTTACCTGTGGCGTTTCTGGCGGCGTATTCCGGCGCCGGGTAACGTGGTGATATTCGACCGCAGCTACTATGGCCGGGTACTGGTCGAACGAGTAGAAGGGTTTTGCAACGAATCTCAATGGCAGCGGGCCTACCGGGAGATCAACGACTTTGAGCGGCAACTGGCCGACAAAGGCACCCTGGTAATTAAATTCTGGCTGGCCATCACTCAGGATGAACAGTTACAGCGCTTCCAGGCCCGCGAAGGTTCGCCGCTCAAACGCTACAAGCTGACCGATGAAGACTGGCGTAACCGCAAGCAATGGCCAGCCTACGTCCAGGCCATGAATGACATGATCGAGCACACCTCGGCGCAACAGGCACCTTGGCACCTGATTCCGGCCGAAGACAAGCGCTACGCCCGCATCCAGGCCTTGAATATTGTCTGTGAACAGCTCGAAGCCGCCTTGAAATAATTGGCAACAGATACTGGCGGTAGCGGCTATGCTTGCAGTACGCCATGGTGGCGCTGTAGAGGATGAGTCAGATGAAATTACTGGAAGAATTCAAGGCCTTCGCGATGCGCGGCAATGTCGTCGACATGGCCGTGGGGATCATTATTGGTGCGGCTTTCGGCAAGGTAGTGTCCAGCTTTGTGTCCAACATCATCATGCCGCCGCTGGGGCTGCTGATCGGCGGTGTCGACTTTGCCGATCTGGCCGTTGTACTCAAGGAAGCCGAGGGTGAAGTGGCCGCAGTGACCCTGGGCTACGGCGCATTCATCCAGAGCATCGTCGACTTTCTGATTGTCGCCGCAGCGATCTTCGTCGCAATCAAGGTCATGAACAGCCTCAAACGCAAGGAGGAAGAGGCTCCGCCTGCCGCACCGCCGGCCCCGAGCAATGAAGAAGTGCTGCTCGGCGAAATCCGTGACCTGCTCAAACAGCAAAAACAGGGCTGAGCCGTAGGAGCGCCCCGCGGGCGCGAATGGGCCTTGCAACCACCCGTCACCCGCTTCGCACCCGCAGGCCGCTCCTACCAAACCTGTGCATTCCAGCCAATGGCCTGCCGCCCTGTTATACTGCCGGCCCGATTGAGCAGCGACAGCGGCCATGCAGACCTGTGACACCCCATTCGGCACCCTGATGCTCGGGCGCTATCCACCCACCCGCAACCCGACCCTGCAGGCGTTCGATGCTGCCGACCAGTATCTGTTGCAGCGTCTGCACGAAGATGGCCTGGGTGAGCAGCCAATACTTGTCATCAACGATGCTTTCGGCGCATTGGCTGTAGCCCTGGCCAAAGCCGGTCACCGCGTTCACAGCTGGGGCGATTCCTGGCTGGCCCAACGGGCCATGCAGGACAACCTCCATGCCAATGGCCTTGACGCTGACTGCGTGCAGTTCATCGACAGCCAAAGCCTGCTACCCGAGCGTTACCAACAGGTGTTGCTGCGCATCCCCAAGAGCCTGAGTCTGCTAGAGTCGCAACTGCGTCACCTGCACAGTCGACTCCAACCCCAGGCTCTGGTGCTGGCCGGTGCCATGATCAAGCACCTGCCGCCCAGCGCCGGTGACTTGCTGGCCCACTGCATCGGCCCCTACCAGGCCTCGCTGGCCTGGAAGAAGGCCAGGCTGCTATGTGCCCGGGTCCAGACCGATCTCAACCCGCCAACCAGTGAACTGAACAGCCATTACCCACTGGCCGACACGGCGCTACAACTGCACAACCTGCCAGGGGTGTTTTCCCGCAACCAGCTCGATATCGGCACCCGGGTGCTGCTGCCCTGCATTCCCCGGGATCTGGGCAGCGCCCGGGTCATCGACCTGGGCTGCGGCAACGGCGCCCTGGGGTTATTCGCGGCCTGGCACAACCCTGACATTCAGCCAACCTTCATCGATGAGTCCTACGCCGCCGTAGCCTCGGCCCAACGAAATTTTCAACTGGGATATGCCAATCGTTCAGCGCAGTTTCTGGTCAGCGACGGATTGACTGAAGTTGCCCCGGCCAGTGCCGAGCTGATCCTGTGCAACCCGCCCTTCCATCAACAGCAGGTGATCGGTGATGAAATCGCCCTACGCCTGTTCAAACAAAGCCGTCAGACCCTGGCGCCGGGTGGCAGTTTACTGGTGGTCGGCAACCGGCACCTGGGTTATCACATCAAGCTCAAGCGTTTTTTTCAGCAGGTCGAACAGCTCGGCTCAAGTGCCAAGTTCGTGGTCTGGCGTGCCTGGCGCTGAGCAACACCGTCCTGCTCCGCAGCAATCCTCTATGCCAACAAGCAGTGCACCGATACGCGCGGCCGCTTTCCACAGAAGCTGTGGATAACTCTGTGCGAAAGGTTGGTACACCTGCTCGCAAGCCTGCAGTACAGGGTCACCGGCCGAATCGATCAAAAACCACCCAATCGCCGGACCGCTCTGCCCGAACAGTCACACCTGGCCCATTCCTGTCACTCCAAGCCCCCCTCGCCGCACAACCGTGCAGAACCCGTCGGGTCCTGGCCCTGTTTCGGTGCAGAGTGCCGCAGAGTCATAAAAGACTAATACTTTCATACTATTAACAAGAAACTACCGGGGCCGGGTTACGCTGAGCGGAAACGTCCGCAAAAGCCCCCAGTCCGACCCGTCGCGCCGTCAGGCGTTTGGCGCAGCAACGCCACCGGCCTTGCGCTCACGGGTCGCACATGCAGGTTATTGACAGCGATCAAGGTGGCTGTTAAGCCAAGCCAGGCATCCACACAATCTGTGGATAACTCTGTGTGAAAGGTTGGGAAAGACCGTGCCGGCCCAGTCCCGGCAAGGGAGCAGGCCGGCTGATCAAAGGCTGATCAAGTCTGACTGTCGGGTTTTGCTTCGTCATCCTCGGGCTTGACCTCCTCCCGATCGCGCTCGGCAATTTCGCGCAAGCGTTCGACTACTCGGGCATTGACCGAGTCATCCGGGAAGTTGTCCTCAGAGTCCAGCTCACCAACCGCCTGGCCGGACAGCAGCGCCATGGCCTGATCGACATGACTGACTGCGTAGATCGCAAACTGGCCTGCCCTGACCGCATCCAGCACACTCTGGTCGAGCATCAGGTTGGGCACGTTGGAGCGCGGAATGATTGCCCCCTGAGTACCGGTCAGGCCACGCGCCTGACACAGCCGGAAGAAACCTTCGATCTTCTCGTTGACCCCACCCACCGCCTGCACCTCGCCAAACTGGTTGATCGAGCCGGTAATGGCGAAACCCTGCTTCAGCGGCGTACGCGACAAGGCCGAAATCAGCGCGCAGACCTCGCCGAGCGAGGCACTGTCACCATCGACATAACCGTACGACTGCTCCAGCGCGATACTGGCCGAGATTTCCAGCGGAAACTGCTGGGCATAGCGACTGCCAAGAAAGCCGGTCAGGATCATCACCCCCTTGGAGTGAATCGGCTGGCCCAGGCTGACCTCACGTTCGATATCGACAATCCCGCTGCTGCCGGGATAGACCGTAGCACTGATCCGGGCTGGCACCCCGAATACCGAGTCACCGACTTCCAGCACGGTCAGCCCATTGCACTTGCCCACCGCCGCACCATCAGTGTCGATCAGAATCACCCCGGATAGCATATCTTCGCGAATCCGTGCGCTGACGCGGCCGGTTCGGGTTTCCTTGGCTCGCAGCGCCCGCTCGATATGTGCGATGTCGGTAATCGGATCGCTGGCCAACTGACGAATGAAATCAGCCTCGGCGACCAATTGAAAAATGTCGCTGATCCGCGCCGACAGACGGTGCTGATGCTCGGCCAGTCGAGCACTATAGGTCAGTACCCGGGCCACGGCAGCAGCGGTCAATGGCGCCAACCCCTCTTCCGAAGTCCGGGTCTTGAGCAACTGCGCCATACTCTCGATGCTGTCAGGAGTACGCGGCAGATCCTCGTCGAAATCGACCAGTACCCGGAACATCTCCTGAAAATCCGGATCCAGATCCTGCAGGGTGTAGTACACCTGGCGCGAACCGATGAGCACCACCTTGACGTTCAGCGGTATCACTTCCGGGGTCAGAGTCACCGTGGTCAGACGACCCAGTTCAGCCCAAGGCGATTCGGTCTTGAGTTCACGCGAATGCAGCGCCCGCTTGAGCGCCTCCCAGACAAAGGGCTCGCTCAACAAGCGTTCGGCTTCCAGGACCAGATAACCGCCATTGGCCCGGTGCAAGGCGCCAGGGCGGATATGCCGGTAACTGGTGACCAGCGCACCCTGCTCCGAGCTGTACTCGATCCGCCCGAACAGGTTGTCATAGGAAGGGTGCGGCTCCTGCACGACCGGCGCGCCGCCGGTATTGTGATGACCAACCACCAGGCTCGGGCAATACTGCTCGGTCAGCAGTACTTTCTTGAAGGCTTCCGGGCGTGGCTCAAGCCCACGCTCCTCAACCAGCTGATCGATCACAGTCTTGAGCAGGTTCTGACGCATCGCCTGCAGATAGTTACAGACCGCCTGATTGCCGCAGTAACTCTCCAGCAGCGGTTCAAGCAATGGTTGAATGGCCTCGGTGATGGTCTGCTCGTTGAGCTCACGCAACTGGTTGCTGGACTCGCGCTTCCACTGCGGCAGATTAGACAAGCCTTCGTTCAGCACCTCCTCCAGGCTGGCGATATCCTCATGGAAGCGCTCGCGCTCGGCTTCAGGCAACTGGGCAAAATCGGCCTCATCGAGCGCCTTGCCATCCTTCATCGGGGTAAAGGCAATGTTCTGCGCGTCACGGTAAATGGCAATGCTCTTTTCCAGCGCCTGGCGCTCGACCGAATCGATCGCCCGGTCATAGCGCTGATTGAAGGCCCGGTCGATGGTGTTCTTCTTCTGCTGATAGGCCGGATGCTCAAACACCGCCGGAAAGGTCGCCAACAGGTTGTCGATCAGTTTCTCGATATCGGTGATCAGCGTCCCGGCGGTGCCCGGCGACAGACTCAGCGAGCAGGGTTCACGCGGCTCATCGAAGTTGTTGACATAGACATAATCCTGCGGCGTCACCTGACGTTTGGCCTCAGCCTTCAGATAACGCATCACATAAGAAAACCGTCCGGTTCCAGGCTCACCCATGACAAAAACGTTGTATCCAGGGCGATGCATGGCCACCCCAAACTGCAACGCCTCGACCGCCCGCTCCTGGCCGAGAATGCCACGAAACGGGTCAAGATCATCAGTGCTGGAAAAACCCAGATTGTCCAGGTCAATAGGAGCGGTCAATTGTTCGGGGGGCAGGCGTAACGCGTCAACGTCGATGGTCATCAAACATCCTTGGCATGAAATCTAGGTACTGATCGGCATTGTTGCCCCAGCGAGGTGGAACTGACAAGCACCAGCAACCTGGCAAAGCCTCAATTCCTACACTAGAGTCAGTGCCGGGGAAAATAACAATACAAGGTTGTAAGCGATGTCATTAACCACCCGGGAGTATCTCAACCACGACGCCACCGCCCTGGCAGAGCGCATCGCCCGCCGCGAAATCAGCGCCAGCGAATTACTCGACCTGACACTGGAACGCTGCCAACGGCTCAATCCACAACTTAACGCCATCTGTCAGCCAATGTTCGAGATTGCCCGCCAGCGCCTGAGCGAACCCCTTAATGGCCCGCTGGCCGGAGTACCGATCCTGATCAAGGATGCTGTACAGGACTACGCTGGCCTGCCGACCGGCAATGGCAGCAAGGTGTTCAGCCGTATCCCGCAGCGCAAGCACTCGCATATCGTCCAGCGCCTGCTTGAGGCCGGTGCAGTGATCATCGGCAAAACCAACACCCCCGAGCTGGCCTTAAAGGGCGTCACCGACCCAGCCCTGTTCGGCACCACCCGTAACCCCTGGAACCCGGCCCACACCCCAGGTGGCTCCAGCGGTGGATCAGCCGCAGCGGTGGCAGCCGGCCTGGTGCCCATGGCTGGCGCCAACGACGGTGGCGGTTCGATTCGTATTCCTGCTGCCTGCTGCGGATTGTTCGGTCTGCGCCCGTCACGCGGGCTGATCTCGGTCGGCCCGGGAGCGGCGGAAATCTGGGAAGGCGCCTCCAGTGACGGAGTACTGACCCGCAGCGTTCGCGACACTGCGCTGGCGCTGGATATTCTCGCCGGCAGTAACCCCGGCGACCCGCTGCGCACGGCCTTACCGGAGCACAGCTACCGAAGCCTGGCCCAACAGGAGCCCGGCCAACTGCGCATCGGCTTCAGCACTCGTTCACCGCTTGGCACGCCGGTTCATCCCGAGGCAGTCAAGGCCGTTGAGCATGCGGTCAAATTACTGCAGGCGCTGGGTCACGAGGTAGTCGAAGCGGCACCGGACCATGATGGCCGGCTGCTGGCTCGCTGTTATCTGAATCTGTATTTCGGCCAGGTCGCCGCGACCCTGGACGAGGCTCGGGCGATGGGCGCCCGCGACGATGAGTTTGAACTGCTGACCCGCACGCTGGCGGCCTTTGGCCGAGTCATGAGCAGTGCCGAGTATGTACGCAGCCATCGCCAGTGGAACAGCTTCAGCCAGGCCCTGGGGTTATTCCATCAGCAGCACGACTTGTACCTCACACCAACCCTGGCCCACCCGCCAATTCGCCACGAACAGGGCCAGCTACCGGCAGCACAGGCGCGAGTACTGGAGCTGCTGCTGGCCACCGGACTGCTGCCAATGCTGGCACGTTGGGGGGTGCTGGAAAACATGGTCAACGATATGGCCCGCAAGAATCTAACCTACGTGCCCTTCACCCAGTTGGCCAACCTGACCGGCACCCCAGCCATGAGCGTACCGCTGTACTGGACCGCTGACGGTCTGCCGCTTGGCGTACAGTTCGGCGGGCCACCCGGCAGTGAGCCTCGCTTGCTGCAGCTGGCTCGACAACTGGAGCAGGCTCAGCCGTGGGCCGAGCGCTGGCCAACGATGGTGCAGCAGGATCTGGGACGCGCTGGCAGCTCCGCGCCACAAGTCCGCAAGGCGGTGCCTTGCAAGGCCTGAATGGTCAGGCCCCAAGTGCCTTGACCAGTTCGCGCACCAGCGGTTTCATGAAGAAGCTCTCCTGCGGCATCAGGTCAACCCGGATGCCGCGCTCGCGTAGTTCGTCGGCCACCACCGGCCCAACAGCCGCCACCGTCAACCCAGCCAGGGCCGCCAACAACTCGGACTCACACTGCATCCGCCGGGCAATCTGCAACAACCGGCGCACCTGGGTGGCGCTGGTGAAGGCGATGGCATCGACGGCCGGCTCAATCAAGGCCCGGACCAGGGCCTCGACCTGCGCATCCTCGACATCATCGGCATAGACATAGGGCGCCACCGTGCTGACCTGGGCACCGGCTTCCTGTAGAAACGTCACCAGCGGCACATTCGGCTCAGTGCCGTAGAGCTGCACCGCCACACGCCGGCCCTGGAGATTTTCCGCCCGCAGGGTCTGAATAACCCCCTCGGTGGTCGGCTCCTGCGCCAACACATCCGGCTTCAGGCCGATCTTGCGCAACGCCGCTCCCGGCTTCGGCCCGCGGGTGATCTTGCGTACCTCGCCAAGCTTGGCCACAAAGGCCTCACACAGCCCGCCACCGGCACGTTCGGCACTGCCGAGCAGGCGTCTCAGCCCCTCACCAGTCAACAGAATCAGATCATCCACCGGCTGCCCGATGAAGGCCTGCAGCCAGGCCAGCACTGGAGCCTGGTCCGGGGCATCATGAATCGACACCAGCGGACAACGCAGCACATCGGCCCCGCGCTTGATCAACATATCGGCGAACAGATCGAGTTCGCGGCTTTCCGGCAGGGCTATGCGGCGACCGGTCAGGGGCAGGGTTTCACTACTCATGGGCTATCACATTCGGCAAAAGGAACATTGTGCGGGCCTGCCGCACGAATGAAAAGCACTCATGGCACATGGGATGGGTTCACGGCGTGTCCAGAACAAGTCAGCGCCCACCGAGCCCAACACTGAACCCGCTTAACCCAGACTGTTTTAACTCTCCCAACCACGCCGATGCAGTATTTCATCCAGAGTACGGCTGACCGCTGTGCAGTTGCGCACCATCTCGACCCGCTCCCAGGTCGAACGCTCGCCCTCATGGATCAGCCGGTGCATGGCCTCGCGCGAGGGCGGAGCCAGCAGGCGCAAGGGGTGATCCCAGCGGTTGCGCAGAAAGATGTTGATATCAGCGGTGTAATCCTGGGCCAGCACACCATAGGTCAGATGCTGCATCAGATTCAGTACCGGTGACTTGATCCGAATGTGCTCACGACTGAAGCGCAGCATCTCGGCACTGCCCATCTTCCACCAGCGGGCCTGATAGTTGACCAGACTGCGCAACAGGTTGCGCGGCACATCCGGATCAGGCGTGATGGCCAGCGCGGCCGGATTGGTCATGCTGGAAATGAAGTGGTTGACCCCATACAAACGCGCCAACCGCTTGGCTGGCAGATCATCGGCAAAGGAGCCGTCGATCCATTTCTCTCCAGGCAGATAAGGCACGGTTTCACCCTTGGCATTGCGACACATCAGGGTTACCGGCGGATAAATGCCGTAGATCGCACAGGAGGCCTGAACGGCAGAACGGATCAACACATTGGGCGAGGTAATGGCGTTCAGCAAACGCGGTGCCTGACGTGGCTCCAGGCCAGTCACGGTGATATTGAGCTTGCGCCCGGTCAGCTCGAAAGCCTCCTGGAAGGTCAGATCGGGAATGATCTTGCCCAAATAGGCAATCAGATTCTCGGCATCCATGTTCGGTCGCCCACTGCCCAGCAGCGACAGTACCGGCCGAATCGCCCGGGTTTCCTCCACCTCGTGGTGCAGGTTGTCCAAACTCAGACGCTCATGCAACTCTTCATCGGTATGGGTGCAGGCAGTGGCCGCCAAAATCGAGCCGGCGCTGCTGCCGGAAATAATTTCCGGCAGCAGACCCTGTTCGAACAGCGCCCGCAGCACGCCGGCATGAAAAAACCCCAAGACTGCCCCACCACTGAGCATCAACGCCGAACGGCCATTACAGTGACTGGCACGCAGGAAGAAGTCCTGTTTCTCGGCCAGGGGAATGATCTTGTCATCTACCTGATCCAGATCGTGCAGTGCTCCGCATAACTCGTCCAGGTAGCGGCGGATCAATTGCTTGGTTCCCAGCTTGGCCTTGTTGTACAGCGACGGCTTGCCCATCCCGCCGAGATTGCCGTGCACCCCCTCGTTGAGGGTGAACAGCAGTTGCGGGTAATCGCGGCGAAACCGCAAGTCACGCAGGATATCCAGGCGCCGACGAATAGCCCGAAAGTCATAACTTTCGCAGGCATCGTCCTGCTTCCAGTCATCCAGCCCGCATTCGTGGTCATAGGCCAAGGCCAACTCGACCCAGTCCTGGTAGCTCTCTGCCTGCTCCATCTCACGCAGCAACTGTCGGGCGCGGGTACGTTGAAACAATTTCATATCCATCTCCTGCGTACAAAGCAAACCGTTACCGGCTCACCATCAAGCCTTGTTGGCCACCAGCGATGCCACCGGACTATCCGCCGGGCGTTTGTCCGGGCCTTCGGCCGCCATCTTCAACCTGCTCTGTGCCGGCTTGCGGGTGCGCGGGCTACGCCGTTTGCCGGCACTGTCGTTCTGAGGCTCTTGCACGGACGGAGCAGGCTCCTGAACGCTCAAGGCTGCCAGGCGCTCACGGAACTCCATGGTCGAAGCCTCCAGACAGGCGATATACACATCCATGTCCGGCATCACCTCGCGGTCAGCCAGCACACCCAGATTGAGGTGGTCGTAGATTCCGGTAATGCCATGACTGATGGCCATGCCATCGACAATTGGTACCACCGGATAAACCTGGCGAATCAAGGCTCCGGCAAAGTATTGCGGCGTCATCCCGGGAATCCCCGGCACATTGGTGATCAGGGTATTGATCAGCGGAACACGCCCGGTCAAACGGGCCTTGTTCTGCAACCAGGCACTCAGGGCCCGGACCGAGGGCGGCAGCATCTCGCCAGCAGAATTGTTGAGCTCGTACAGCACCTCCCGCGCCAGCGGGATACCCTTGGCGGTGCGTCGCTGAACCGCCGCGAGGCGCTCCACCGGGTCCTCGATATTGGTCCCGATGCCGATGAACATGGCGGAGATCAGGTTGCCGCAATCCTTTTTCGCTTCTTCCGGGCGCAGCGACACCGGGCACATCGACACCAGCGATTCGCTCGGCAGTGCATGGCGCTGCAGCAGATAGCGACGCAGCCCGCCGCCAATGATCGACAACACCACGTCATTGAGGCTGGCGCCCGGGCAGAGCTGACGCAACTGCTTGAGTTCCGGGATGCTCCACTCGAAGCCGCCGTAGCTGCGATGCGGAGTGATTTCGGTATTGAACAACGTACGTGGTACCCGGCGCTGCTCGGGCATCGCATCACCCCGCAAGCGCTTGATCAGCTCAAAGCTCTTGCGTGAAAACTTCAGACCGGCCTTCATGCTACGCAATGACTGCCCCATCATTCGGGGGGTGGTGCGGGCCCAGAGTTCCAACCGGCTGGGCGCCCGCTCGGCCACCACTACCTGGTTCTGCCGGCCGTACTCGTGCTGAGCGGTGGTTTCCATCAACGCCTCACTCAACTCAACCGCAGCCTTGCCATCGACATAGGCATGGTGAAAACGGATCAGCACCGCAAAGCTGCCCGGCGGTACACCTTCGACATTGTTGAGCCCTTCGATGATATAGACCTCCCAAGGTGCCCGGCGCATATCGACACTGCGCGACATGGTCCGCGCGGTGAAAATGCACAGTTGCCGCCAGTCACCCGGCTGCGGCAAGCCGACATGCCGCACGTGGTATTCCAGATCGAAATTGGGGTCATCCAGCCAGTACGGATCATCCAGCCCCAGCGGGGCCTGCACCAGACGGCGGCGAAAGTAGGAAGTAGCATTCAGGCGGTCGGCAATGTACTGCAGGATTTCCTTGTGACGAACCAGCCCGCCGGGGGCGGTCTGCTGATCACACAACCACAGACTACCGATCATCATCGGCTGATTGGGTGCCTCGAAATAGAAAAAATGTGAATCCATGGGTGTCAGTTGTTTCATTAGTCTTGTCCTCGTGGAGACAGGGGCAAAGGCGGCGGAACAGTCTAAAGAATTGACTCACGCTAAAACCCAGGCATTGACGCCAGTCAATAAAAGACCTCATTCCATAAGGGCTGGCGACTACCGGAAAAACCACGCCAAGACCACAATGAGACACTTATAGATAATGCAATTTTATGACCAACAAGTCACGCAGTAGCTAAAAACCAGCTGAGAAATGCAGAAAGGGCTCTGCCATCGACATGGGAGCAGCAGCGGGAGATCTGCCGGAGCCAGGCTCCGGCAGCAGATGAGAGGCAAATCAGCGGCAACGCACCATCAAGGTGCGCGCAAACTCAGGTACTGGAACGCTTGACCAGCGCCAGCAGCCCGGCAGCGCCGGCAAACAGTCCGGCAAAGCTGCGGTTGACCAGACGTTGCTGGCCAGGTGAACGCAGCAGACGCAACACCTTGGCCGCCAGCCCGGTGTACCCGGCCATCACGACCAGATCGACGCCGACCATGGTCAAGGCCATGACCCCGTACTGCGGCAGTAGCGGCTGGGCCGGATTGATAAACTGCGGCAGCACCGCCAGCATAAACACCACCGCCTTGGGGTTGCTGACGTTGATCAGCAGACCACGCAGCACCAGGCTCAACGGTCGCCCCGTCGGGCGGGGCGCCTGTTCATCAAGCACCGGCGCTGGCGGGGCTTGCCACTGACGCAGGGCCAGATACAGCAGGTACAGCAGGTACAGCACCCCGAACCACTTGATCAGGGTAAAGGCCAGCGCCGAAGTCGCCAGCACTGCTCCAACCCCGGCCGCAACGATCGCGATCTGAACCAGCAGCCCCAGCTGCAGCCCAAGCGCCGTCCAATAGCCGCGCGAAAAGCCGTATTGCAGACCACTGGCCATGGACGCGATAGCCCCCGCTCCGGGGGAAAGACTGATGATCCAGCAGGCCACGAAGAAGGCCAACCAGGTTTCCAGAGCCATAATTACCTCTTGAACACACTCGAATGTTTACGCCAGCCTTGAGCCATCAATACCAGCAGGGTCAGTACGGTCAGCGGCAGAGCGTAATAAAGCACTGCGGTTTGCAGGTCCTGCCGCGCGGGTGAGTCACTTGCCGTCAGGATGAGATGCAGGGTGTAGAGCGCATAATAGCCCAGAAACAGCAACCCCTCCCAACGGTTGATCCGCATGCCGCTGAAAAATACCGGCAGGCAGGCCACAGCCACCGCCAGCATGATCAGCATGTCAAACCTGAGCATCGCCGCCGATACCGCGATCCCATCGGGTGCCAGCAACGAAGCCAGACCCAGTACCGCCAGCAGATTGAACAGGTTGCTGCCAACCACATTGCCTACCGCAATGTCACGATGACCGCGCACACTGGCGATCAGCGAAGTCGCCACTTCTGGCAATGAAGTACCAGCCGCAATGATGGTCAGACCGATGACTCGCTCCGATACACCCAGTACCTGGGCCATGGTCACCGCCCCGGCAACCAGCCAGCGTGCACCCAGAACCAGCATGACCAACCCGCCCACAATCATTAGCAGGTTGACCGGCAGCGAGCCGCTTTCAGTCGGCACTTCAAGCTCAGAAGCTTCACCCGCCTGACGCCCGGCGCGGCGACTGCTAACCACCAGAAACAGCGTATAGGCGATGATCAGACCGAGCAGCAGAGCACCTTCACTGCGCCCCAGATGACCATTCAACGCCAGCAACCAGACCAACAGGCTGGCACCGATCATCAGCGGCACATCAAGCCGGATCAGCTGCCGAGATACCAGCAGTGGCGCGATCAGCGCCGACAGCCCGAGAATGAACAATACATTGAAGATATTGCTCCCGAGCACATTGGCCAGAGCGATATCCCCCTGCCCTGCCACCGCCGCTCCGGCACTAACTGCCATTTCCGGAGCGCTGGTACCAAACGCCACCACGGTCAGACCGATAACCAACGGCGAAATCCGAAAACCAACCGCAAGCCGCGAAGCCCCTTTGACCAAAACCTCGGCACCCAGCACCAGCAAACCCAGACCGAGTACGAACAACAGCAACTGCAACCATGACATGAGGAAGCCCCTCCTGGGGCACGGGAAACCTGCGAGCGCAGGCCTGATCAATCTAGCATGCCGGCCCAGGCGACTGAAGCCCCTCTCTTTTTGCACGCCGCAGGTTTGCGCGCTAAATTATGTATTCATACAGAGGGCCACTCTATGTCCACCCCCGATCCTTGCGCCGTACTGCTGCTAGACAATCAACTGTGCTTCGCCTTGCACTCAACCTCACTGCAAATGACCAAGGTCTACAAGCCTCTGCTCAAATCCCTGGGGCTGACCTATCCGCAGTATCTGGCAATGCTGGTGCTCTGGGAGAGCGATGGCATCAGTGTTGGCGATCTTAGTCAGCGGCTGCTGACCGACCCCGGCTCAGTGACTCCGTTACTCAAGCGCCTGGAAGCCGAAGGTCTGATCAACCGAGTGCGCAGCAAGAGCGACGAGCGCGTGGTCGAGCTGTTCCTGACCGAGCGCGGTCAAGCCCTGCGCGAACAGGCCAAGGCCCTGCCCAGCTGCATTCTCAAAGCCAGCGATCAGCCGCTGGACCGCCTGATGGCCCTGCGCGATGAACTGCTTGCGTTGCGGGCCAGCCTGATCAGGCAAAGCTGACCCACCCGCCTTACCGCTCGTCGGCAAACACACTTTGTCTCGCAAATTATATTGTGCGCAAAATAAATAGGCGCTAACTTAATATCGTTAGCGCACAAACTATCATCCATACCCAGGAGGTTTATATGTCGATCCAACAAGTTGCTTACCGCGCCTATGCTGAAGCCACCGGTGGCCGCGATGGCCGAGCCATTTCATCCGACGGGATTCTTGACGTCGCCTTGACCACGCCGAAAGAGCTCGGTGGTGCCGGTGGTGCCGGAACCAACCCGGAACAATTGTTTGCCGCCGGCTATTCGGCCTGCTTTATCGGCGCCATGAAGTTCGTCGCCGCCCAGGGGAAAATCGCCCTGCCGGCTGATGTGTCGATTGAAGGTGTGGTCGGTATTGGCCCGATTCCCAATGGCTTCGGGATTGAAGTCGAATTGCGGATCAGCCTGCCAGGCATGGAACGTAGTCAGGCTCAGGCGCTGATTGAAAAGGCTCACCAGGTCTGCCCTTACTCCAACGCGACCCGTGGCAATATTGATGTCACCCTGACTCTGCTCGACTGAGCCCACAGGTTAAGGCAACACTCTGCCGAGACCTCAGCCCAGAGAGGAGACCGACCCCAGCCTGGCTTCGGCCAGGCTCTGGTCGGCCCGCTCAATCAAAGTGTCCAGACTGTCATAGGCCGTGACACTGGCTACACCCGTGCTGACCCTGAGCGGCCAGCCCACTGGAAAATCATGGTTGCGGATCATCAGCAGAATCCGCTCACCAACCAGATCGGCCTCCTCAATGCCGGCTTCAGTGCAAACCACCAAAAAGCGCTCGGCCTCCCAGCGAAATACTTTGTCGACATCGCGCAACCCGTCACGCAAAAGTGCGCCAAGCTCGATCAGCACCCGGTTGCCCATCATCTGGCCATGCTCACGACTGACTTTGTCGAAGTCATCAAGATCCAGCAGTATCACCGACAGCGGCCGGCCAAAGCGCTGAGCCCGTTTCAGTTCATGATTGAAGAACCCGGTCAGGGCATTGCGATTGGGCAGGCCGGTCAACTCGTCCAATCCCTGCAGGCTGTGCAACCGGCGCTTGAGCCGGCGCTGGCGCTGCCACCAAAACAGGCTGGTCAGGCCAATCGCCAGCAAAGTCCAGCCAAGCGACGGCAACAACGGCAAAAATAGTTCAGTCACCAGAAAGCGATAAGTCCCGACCCAGGCCGTAGGCTCCAATGCCTGGGCCAGATCCGAACACAGCAATAAAAATACGCCCAGCCCTATTGGCAGGCGTCGGACCTCAATAGCAGTGATGCTGGAATGGACGGGGTTCAAAGTGGCTCATTACCATCATGGGATAACCCAAGAATAGCGTGGTTTTGAGCACAACGCAGGGAGAAGAAAGGGCTTTATCGATTCACTCCTCGCCCGCAGCCGGTCAAACCGGCAGCAGGCGAGAAGCACCAATCAGAGAGGCTTGCCGCGATTGCCGTGGGCTGCCACAAACGCCTGCACCGCTGGCAGCTCGTTGGCCAGTACAGTGCAGCGCTCTGGACGCTCGAACAGATCGGCCAGGTGGGCCGGCAGATGCGGTTCCTCACCAACGGCCGCCTTGCGTACCGCCTCAGGGAACTTGACCGGATGCGCCGTGCCCAGCGTGATCATCGGCGTGCTCATGCTGCGCCGGCACTCACGCGCCGCTCGCACACCAATGGCAGTATGCGGGTCGAGCAGCTCGCCACAGTCACGGTACACCTCAGCGATAGTCGCACAGGTACCTTCGTCATCGACCGCCAACGAATCGAACAGCTTGCGCGCCTCAGTCCAGCGATCATCCTCAACCGACAGCTTGCCGGTCTGCTTGAAACTGTCCAGCAGCTCGGCTACCAAGGCTCCATTGCGCCCGTGCAGATCAAACAACAGGCGCTCGAAATTGGATGACACCATGATGTCCATCGACGGCGACAGCGACGGATGCAGGGTGTCCTTGTCGTAGCGGTTGCCGCTCATGAAGCGGTGCAGAATATCGTTGCGATTGGTGGCGACGATCAGTTGGCTGATCGGCAGCCCCATGTTGCGCGCCAGATAGCCGGCAAAGATGTCGCCAAAGTTGCCGGTCGGCACCGAGAACGCCATCGAGCGTGCCGGCCCGCCGAGCTGCAGCGCGGCATGGAAGTAGTAGACGATCTGAGCCATGATCCGCGCCCAGTTGATCGAATTGACCGCCACCAGCCGGGTACCCTTGAGGAAGCCCTGATCAGCGAAGCTAGCCTTGACCATCTCCTGGCAGTCATCGAAGTTGCCTTCGATGGCGATGTTGTGAATGTTGTCGCCGGCAATCGTAGTCATCTGCCGACGCTGTACCTCGGATACCCGGTTGTGCGGGTGGAGGATGAAGATGTCGACATTTTCACAGCGCCGGCAACCCTCGATGGCCGCTGAACCGGTGTCACCAGAGGTTGCACCCATGATCACCACGCGCTCACCGCGCTTGATCAGGAAGTGATCGAGCAACCGCCCCAGCAGTTGCAGGGCAAAGTCCTTGAACGCCAGGGTCGGGCCATGGAACAGCTCCAGCACCCATTCGTTGCTGTCGAGCTGACGCAGTGGTGCTACTGCGCTGTGGGCGAATACGCCGTAGGTATCCTTGAGAATCGCCTTGAAATCGGCATCGCTGATCGAGCCGGTCACAAACGGGCGCATCACATTGAAGGCCAGCTCGTGATAAGGCAGGCCAGCCCAGGAGGCAATCTCTTCCTGGCTGAAGCGCGGCAGATTCTCAGGCACGTACAAACCGCCGTCACTGGCCAGACCGGCCAGCAACACATCTTCAAAATTCAGGGCCGGCGCCTGGCCGCGGGTGCTGATATAACGCATGACAAAACCCTTCAGGTTTTAGTTGAGTTGTTCAACCCGGATCCGGGTTACCGGGCCGGCGATGTCGTCGAGCGCCTCGATGGCAGCAATGGCGTCGTTCATCTGCCGCTCGAGCACTTCGTGGGTCAGCAGGATCATCGGCACCAGGCCGTCATGCTCTTCGGCTTCCATCTGCATGATCGACTCGATGTTGATCCCGCGCTCAGACAGAATGGTCGCCACCTTGGCCAGCACGCCCGGACGATCCTGGGCCTGCACGCGCAGGTAGTAGGCGGTCTCGACCTCTTCGACCGGCAGTACCGGATGATCGGACAGGCTGTCGGCCTGGAACGCCAGATGCGGCACGCGGTTGTTCGGGTCAGTGGTCAGGGTACGGACCACATCGATGATGTCGGCCACCACCGCCGAAGCAGTCGGCTCAGCACCGGCGCCGGCGCCGTAGTACAGCGTCGAGCCCACGGCATCACCGTTTACCATCACCGCGTTCATCACACCGTTGACGTTGGCGATCAGGCGATCCTCGGGGATCAGCGTCGGGTGGACCCGCAGCTCGACCCCGGCATCGGTCCGGCGGGCTACACCCAGGTGCTTGATCCGGTAGCCCAGCGCCTCGGCGTAATTGACGTCGGCAGTGGTCAGCTTGGTGATGCCCTCGGTATAGGCCTTGTCGAACTGCAGCGGAATACCGAATGCGATGGAAGCAAGAATGGTCAACTTGTGCGCGGCATCGATACCTTCGACATCGAAGGTCGGATCGGCCTCGGCATAGCCCAGCGCCTGAGCTTCGGCCAGCACATCCTCGAAGGCCCGGCCCTTGTCGCGCATTTCGGTCAGAATGAAATTGCCGGTACCGTTGATGATGCCGGCCACCCAATTGATCTGGTTGGCCGCCAAACCTTCACGCAGAGCCTTGATGATCGGAATCCCGCCAGCCACGGAAGCTTCGAAGGCAACCATCACGCCCTTGTCCCGGGCAGCCTGGAAAATTTCGTTGCCGTGTACCGCGATCAGCGCCTTGTTGGCAGTGACCACATGCTTGCCGTTGGCAATCGCCTGCATCACCACCTCACGCGCCACGCCATAGCCACCGATCAGCTCGACGATGATGTCGATCTCGGGGTTGTTGACCACGGCAAACACGTCATCAGTCACCGGGGTTGAACCCAGGTCGCAGTTGGGGTTGAGCTGACGGGCGGCAATCTGGCCGACCTCAATGCCCCGACCTGCCCGGCGGGCAATTTCAGCGGCGTTGCGCTGCAAGACATTGAATGTACCACCACCAACGGTGCCCAACCCACAGATGCCTACTTTGACCGGTTTCAAACTATGGTCCCCACGTATTCGTTGTGTCTGATTATATGAAAGTTCACTGACGCCCTACTCCGAAGGCGCACATTATTGAGCCATACGGCCGGCGTCAATGACCCCGGCGACGACTGGCTCACTGATTGGCCAGTGCTTCCTCGGCCAGCATTCCGGCCGGCTTGTAGCCCGGCACCAGGGTGCCATTGGCCAGGAAGATCGCCGGCGTTCCCTGCACTCCCACCTGCGCGCCCAGAGCGAACTGCGCTTCGACCGGATTGTCGCAGCTGGCCTGCGGCACCGACTGGCCGGCCTTGGCCCGGGTCATGGCCGCCTGTTTGTCCGCCGCGCACCAGATCGATTGCATGGTCACAGCGGTCGGCGTGTTCATGCCCGAACGCGGGAACGCGGCGTAACGTACTTCGATCCCCAGCGCATTGAGCTCTTCGACCTCGGTGTGCAGCTTGCGGCAGTATCCACAATCCACATCGGTGAACACCGTGATATGGGTCTTGGGCTGCTCCGGCGAGAAAATCACCAGGTCTTCACGCGGCAGACTGTTGATCAGGTCACCAATAACCTTGGACTCGGCAGCAGCGGTCAGGTTGCGCGGTTGCTCGCCATCAACCTGGAACAGCGCACCCTGAAGCATGTAGCGGCCATCGGCACTGGCGTACAGTACCCGGCCATTTTCGAGCTGGACCTGATACAGGCCGCTGATAGGGGTTTCACTGATGCTTTTGACCGGTATGCTGATGTTCAGCCGGCCGAGGGTATCGCGGATGGCCTGATCATCAGCCAGTGCCTGACCGGCCAGCAGCGCCAGAGCCACGCCGGCAAGGTATTTCAGTCGCATGCATTATTCCTCTTGAAGACGCACAAGCTTATCACGAAACCCGCCCATCACCCACGGGGATGATGGCGCGCGTGCAGTTCCTGCAAGCGCTGTCGGGCCACATGGGTGTAGATCTGGGTAGTCGACAAGTCGCTGTGCCCCAACAGCATCTGCACCACCCGAAGATCGGCGCCATGATTAAGCAGATGCGTGGCAAAGGCGTGGCGCAGGGTATGCGGTGACAAGCTGCCACGCACACCCGCCACCTGGGCATGCAGCTTGATTCGATGCCAGAAGGTCTGACGGGTCATCTCCCGGGCCTGACGGCTGGGGAACAGCACATCACTGGGGGTCCCGCCAAGCAGCGCCGGCCGGGCCTCCTGCATGTAGCGCTGAATCCAGACCAGCGCTTCTTCGCCCATCGGCACCAGCCGCTCCTTGCTGCCCTTGCCGGTCACCCGAATCACCCCCTGGCGCAGATTGACCTGATCCAGGCGCAGACCGACCAGTTCACTGACTCGCAGCCCACAGGCATACAGCACCTCGAGCATGCAGCGGTCACGCAGCCCCAGGCTGTCGGACACATCCGGCGCCGCCAGCAAGGCTTCAACATCAGCTTCGCTCAAGCTCTTGGGCAGAGGCCGACCCAGCTTGGGCATGGCCACATCCAGACTCGGATCTTCGCCCAGCAGCCCCTGACGCACTGCATAGCGGTAAAACCCACGCACACAGGACAGCAAACGTGCGGTCGAGCGGGCCTGGTATCCCTCACCGATCCGCCAGGCCAGATAATCCATCAGCTCACCCCGGCCAACAGCCAGCAACCCGCCACGCCGAGCCATCAACCAGCGTGCCAACTGCTCCAGATCACGCCGATAGGCATCCAGGCTATGTTGCGACAGGCCGCGCTCAAGCCACAGGCTGTCGATATAGCGGGCAATCAGTTGCTGTTCGGTATCAGAAAGCGCGGTCATGCGCAGGAGTTTGCAGCGCCAGCCGGCAAGCTGCAAGCAGCCCGGCACTCAGAACCGGGAAAGGCTGGAGGCACAAATAAAAAAAGCAGCCCGAAGGCTGCTTTTCTGGGAACCACCGTCCAATCAGGACAGCTTCTCCTTGATACGTGCGGCTTTGCCGGACAGCTCGCGCAGGTAGTACAGCTTGGCCTTGCGAACGTCACCACGACGCTTGACGCTGATGCTGTCGATCAGCGGAGAGTAGGTCTGGAAGGTACGCTCAACACCTACACCGCTGGAGATCTTGCGTACGGTGAAGGCAGAGTTCAGACCACGGTTACGCTTACCGATAACCACGCCTTCGAAGGCCTGCAGGCGCTGACGATCACCTTCCTTTACTTTTACCTGAACGATGACGGTATCACCCGGAGCGAACTCGGGGATTTCCTTGTTCATCTGTTCTGCTTCAAGCTGAGCAATAATGTTGGACATTTCAAACTCCTGCGCAAGCCGCCGGACTTGCATTACTGGTTATCGGTTGCCTGTTCGCGAAGAAACTCCGCCAACAGCTGTTGCTGTTCATCGCTCAATGCCAGATCCTTGAGCAACTCCGGTCGGCGTTGCCAGGTTCTGCCCAAAGACTGTTTGAGTCTCCAGCGCCGGATCAGAGCATGGTTACCACTGAGCAGCACCTCCGGTACGCGCCGCCCGGCGAATTCTTCCGGACGGGTGTAGTGCGGACAATCCAGCCACCCTTCCGTAAAGGAATCCTCCACCGCCGAATCCGCATGCCCAAGCACGCCAGGAATCAGTCGGGTTACCGCATCCAGGAGCACCATGGCTCCCAGCTCGCCACCGGACAACACATAGTCACCGATGGAAATCTCTTCATCGACGCACATCTCAATAATGCGCTCGTCGATTCCCTCATAACGCCCGCAGACCAGTACCAGACTGTCCAGCGCCGCCAACTCGGTGACTCGCTGTTGAGTCAGCGGCCGACCCTGGGGTGACAGATAAATCACCCGTGGCGGTGAGGGTGCCTGCTGGCGGATCGCCTGAATGGCTTCCAGCAGCGGCTCAACCTTCATCAGCATGCCCGGACCACCACCAAAGGGCCGGTCATCGACCGTACGGTGACGGTCATGGGCATGGTCACGCGGGTTACTGAAGGCTACCTCCAGCTGACCGCGCTTGACTGCGCGACCACTCACCCCGTGCTCGGTCAAGGCCGAAAACATCTCCGGGAACAGGGTTACTACACCGGCCCACACCGGTCAGAACTCCGGATCCCAGTCGACCTGCATGACACCAGCATTCAAGTCGATATCCAGCACGTACTGCCCGGGCAAATAGGGCAACAAGCGCTCGCGCTTGTCCAGGCTGCCGTCACAGGGTTTAACCACCATGACATCGTTGGAGCCGGTTTCCAGCAGGTGGTCGACACGCCCCAACAACTGGCCATCAACGGTTATCACCTGCAAGCCCTCGAGCTGGTGCCAGTAATACTCACCTTCTTCAAGGTTCGGCAGGGCCGATCGCGGCACGCAGATCTCGAAGTCGACCATCTCCAGTGCCTGGTCACGATCACTGACACCCTTGAGCGTCGCAACCACAACCCGCCCCTGAAGACGGCCCGAGGTGACGGATACCGTGCGCAACTCCGAACCACGCCGCAGCGTCCAGGTCCGGTAATCCAGCACGTTATCCAGCGGGTCGGTGTGGGAATACACCTTGACCGCCCCGCGAATGCCATGAACCGATACGATTTTGCCGAGGACCACCAGCGGTGATTCGGCCGATTCAGGCACGGCTGTCATCTCAGGCAGAGGCCTGGGCTTCCTTCAGCAGAGCAGCAACGCGGTCAGACGGCTGTGCACCTTGACCCAGCCAGTAGCTGACGCGCTCCTGGTTGACCGACAGACGCACTTCACCACCGGTAGCGACCGGGTTGAAGAACCCTACGCGCTCGACGAAACGGCCGTCACGGGCGTTGCGGCTGTTGGCGACGGTCAGATGATAGAAGGGGCGCTTCTTGGAGCCACCACGAGCAAGACGAATGGTTACCATGTCGACATCGTTTCCTGTGTTTGAGTAACGCTGCAATAATTCTTACAACAAAAGTTCAGCACGAGCCTATAGCCCGAAAGGTCGCGTATTCTACGGAATATCACGACCAAAGAAAACTCTTTTTTGATCAAGGGCTGTACAGCACTCAGAAGCGCGGCATACCACCACCCGGCGGCAGCATACCTCCGCCGCCCATACCGCCCATTCCACCCATGCCACCCATGCCGCGCATGAGCTTGGCCATACCACCTTTGCCGGCGACCTTTTTCATCATCTTCTGCATCTGCTTGTGCTGCTTGATCAGCCGGCCAATATCCTGAATCTGGGTACCGGAACCGGCCGCGATCCGGCGCTTGCGCGAGCCGCTGATGATGTCAGGGTTACGCCGCTCGGCTGGCGTCATCGAATTGATGATCGCCTCCATCTGACGGAACTGCTTCTCGGCCTGGGTCTGAGCCGTTTCCATCTGACTGGCGTTGATCTTGCCGCCCATCATCGGCAGCTTGTCCATCATCGAACCCAGACCACCCATGCTGCGCATCTGCTGCAACTGGTCGCGGAAGTCCTCAAGATCGAAGCCCTTGCCCTTCTTGAGCTTCTTGGCCAGCTTGTCAGCCTTGTCCTTATCGAGCTTCTGCTCGGCCTGCTCAATCAGGCTGAGCACATCGCCCATGCCCAGAATCCGTGAGGCGACCCGATCCGGATGGAACGGCTCCAGCGCATCGGTTTTCTCGCCTACCCCAAGGAACTTGATCGGCTTGCCGGTGATATGCCGCACCGACAGCGCCGCACCGCCACGGGCATCACCATCGACCTTGGTCAGAATTACCCCGGTCAGCGGCAACGCCTCATTGAAGGCCTGGGCCGTATTGGCCGCATCCTGACCGGTCATGGCATCGACCACGAACAGGGTTTCGGCTGGCTTGGCGGCAGCATGGACCAGCTTGATCTCGTCCATCATCTCGGCATCGACATGCAGACGACCGGCGGTATCGACGATCAGCACATCCATGAACCGACTCTTCGCCTCGCGCAGAGCCGCCTCAACAATAGCTACCGGCTTCTGGCTCAGGTCCGAGGGGAAGAAATTCACCCCCACTTCGCCAGCCAGGGTCTCCAACTGCTTGATCGCGGCCGGACGGTAAACGTCGGCGCTGACCACCATGACCTTTTTCTTCTGACGCTCGCTCAGGGTCTTGGCCAGCTTGGCCACGCTGGTGGTCTTACCTGCCCCCTGCAAACCAGCCATCAGGATCACCGCCGGCGGCGTTACCGCCAGATTCAGGCCCTCGGCCTGACCCATGACCGCTTCGAGTTCCGCCTTGATGATCTTGACGAACACCTGACCCGGCGACAGGCTGCGACTGACCTCCTGGCCTACCGCACGGTCACGCACCTGATCGACAAAGCTCTTGACCACTGGCAAGGCCACGTCGGCCTCGAGCAGCGCCATGCGCACTTCGCGCAGGGTATCCTTGATATTCTCTTCGGTGAGCTTGGCCCGGCCGGTCACACCCGCCAGGCTGCGTGACAGGCGTTCGGTAAGATTTTCAAACATCGGCGAATTCTCCTCGGCCACGCCCTGAAATCAGGCGGCGCCACAATCAAGCGGCAAAGTATAACCCGCCACCGCCTATGTTAATAGCAAGGCGCTTTATCCGCGCCGCGGCTTGTGCCACACTTCGGGTTTGTTGATAACCACTCTCAAGGATGTATGACAGCGCTGACTTCCAGCCTGCTTGCCGCCAGCCTCTACCTGGGCGGTACGCTCTATCAAATGCACTGCCTGGGCAAACGCCTGGCAGTCAACGCCAACCTGCTGCGCGGCATCGGCGTATTTGCGCTATTGGCGCACGCAGTCAGCCTGTACCTGCAACTGATCACCGACCAGGGGTTGTCGCTGGGCTTTTTCAACGCCGCCTCGCTGATCGCCTGGCTGATCATTGCCCTGACGCTATTGTCGAGCCTGCGCGCACCGGTCACCAGTCTGCTACTGGGACTCTACCCGCTGGCCCTGATCACCGGCGTACTGGCCTGGCTGTTTCCCAATCACGGCACCACCCTGGTAGCCGGACAAAGTGGCCTGCTGGTGCATGTGCTGCTGTCGATCCTGGCCTACGGCATTCTGACCATCGCCGCGTTCCAGGCAATTCTGCTGGCCATTCAGGAATATCAGCTCAAGCACAAGCACCCCACCCGCTTTATCCGCACCTTCCCGCCACTGCAAACCATGGAGCGGCTGCTGTTCCAGTTTCTGCTGTGCGGCGAAATCCTGCTGACCCTGGCGCTGTTGTCGGGCTTCATGTTCCTCGACAACATGCTGGCACAGGGCATAGCGCACAAGACCCTGCTGTCATGCCTGGCCTGGGTGGTGTTCGGTATTCTGCTATGGGGCCGGCATTTCCGCGGCTGGCGTGGCAGCTATGCGATCCGCTGGACCCTGGCCGGGTTCCTGCTGTTGATGCTGGCCTACTTCGGCAGCAAACTGGTACGCGAATTCCTGCTACCGCTGTGATCACACTGTCCGAGGCCCGACCTTGAACGATACCCACACAGGCACACTGCTGATTCTGCTGGGCCTGCTGATCATCCTCTCGGCGTTCTTTTCCAGCTCCGAGACCAGCATGATGAGCCTCAACCGCTACCGGTTGAAGCACCTGAGCAAGGAAGGCCACAAAGCGGCCCGGCGCGCCTCCCGGCTGCTGGAGCGCCCGGACCGACTGCTGGGCACCATTCTGGTTGGCAACAACATCGTCAACATCCTGGCCGCCTCGATCGCCACCGTGGTCGCTGTGCAAATCTGGGGCGAGGCAGGCATCGCCATTGCCACCTTTGGCCTGACCATCGTCATCCTGATCTTCGGCGAGATTACCCCCAAGACCCTGGCCGCCCTGCGCCCCGAACTGATCGCCTTTCCAGTCAGCATCATTCTGGCTGTGCTACAGAAGGTGCTCTACCCGATCGTCTGGGTCTGCAACGTCATCAGCAATCAGTTACTGCGCCTGCTCGGGGTCAACCCGAACGCCGCCGACGGCGACCAGCTCAGCACCGAAGAACTGCGCACCGTAGTGCGTGAGGCCGGGCTGGGCATCACCCGCAGCCGCCAGAACATGCTGCTGGGCATCCTCGATCTGGAAAAGATGACGGTCAACGACATCATGGTGCCGCGCAACGAAGCCGTGGGCATCGATATGGAAGACGACATCGACACAATCATCAACCAGTTGCGCAACTGTCATCACACCCGGCTGCCTGTCTACCGGGGCGACATCAATCACGTCACTGGCATCGTCCACATGCGTTCGATCGCCCGCCTGCTCAGCCGCGGCGAGCTGACCAAGGACGCTTTGGTGAGCGCCTGTAAGGAACCCTATTTCATTCCTGAAAGCACGCCGCTGCACACCCAGCTGTTCAACTTCCAGAAACAGAAACGCCGGATCGCCATTGTGGTCGATGAGTACGGAGACGTGATCGGGCTGGTCACCCTGGAAGATATTCTTGAAGAGATCGTTGGCGAATTCACCACTGACATGCTGCTGCCCAGCCAGGATATCCACCCGCAGTCCGACGGCAGCTACGTGATCGACGCCGCCAGCTCGATCCGCGACATCAACCGCCACCTACAGTGGAAATTGCCGGCCGACGGCCCCAAGACCCTCAATGGCCTGATTACCGAGCAGTTGGAAAGTATTCCGGAAACCAGCGTGTGCCTGAGTATCGGCGCCTACCGGATGGAGATCCTGCAAACCAAGGACAATATGGTCAAAAGCGTGCGAGTCTGGCAGCGAACCCTGGATCTCCAGGTCAACGCCGCCGCAACGGGCAATCAGGACTCAAGCGCCAGCCATTGACGCACTATCCCGCCCGCCCACAGACGATAGCCTTCGGCGGACGGGTGATAGCCATCGCGGGCCAGGTAATGTGCCTGAAAGGGGATATCCAGCGTGCAGTAACCTGCCCCGCTATGCGCCGCCAGCCGGCGCAGATCAGCATCCAGCAAACCGGCCCGCAAGCCGAACCAGGCCCGTAGCGGCTGCGGCAAAGCCCGGAACTGCCCCAGGGGTGGCACCGCGCTGACCAGTACCTGCGCACCACTGGCACCCAAGGCAGTAATCAGCGCGCAGACTTCAGTCCGCCAACGCCAGCGCGGGGTCAAATGCGTGGTGTCGTTGACGCCCAGCACCAGCACCACCAGATCCCACGACTGACCAGCTACCGCCGGCAGCAACTCACTGCGACACTCAGCAGCCCGCGCGCCGTTACGGCCACAGGCCCGCCACTCAATGGTACGCCCGGTAGCCTGCGCCAACTGCCGGGCCAATTGACCGGCCAGAGCTTCAGCCTGTGAAGCCACACCGACCCCGGCCACGGTCGACTCACCCACCAGCAACAAGCGCAACGGCTCAACATTCGAGACGCCTTCCGGCTGCTCACAGCCCTGCCAGGGCTGCGCCGCATCCGGCAGGCGCAAGGCCGTGCGTTTGACCCACAAGGCCTGCGGCAGCAGCAGCGGCAATGCCGGTGCAGCCAGATACCACCAGCGGCTCAGAGCTTGACCTCGACAGCATTGGCCACGCGCAGCGCCTTGGCCCGTGCCGTTTCAATATCCGCATCCAGCGCCAGCGCCACCCCCATGCGCCGCTGCCCATCGACCTCAGGCTTGCCGAACAGACGCAACTGGGTATCCACCTCACTCAGCGCGCGGTCCAAATTACCAAAGCGCACATCCTGCGACTGGCCATTGACCAGAATCACCGCCGAGGCGGCCGGGCCGAACTGACGAATCGCCGGTACTGGCAAGCCGAGGATCGCCCGGGCATGCAGGGCAAACTCGGACAAATCCTGGGAAATCAGCGTGACCAGCCCGGTATCGTGCGGGCGCGGCGACACCTCGCTGAACCAGACCTGATCACCCTTGATGAACAACTCGACGCCGAACACCCCGCGCCCACCCAGAGCATCAGTCACCGCCCGGGCCACCCGTTGCGACTCGGCCAAAGCGGCCTCGCTCATGGCCTGCGGCTGCCAGGACTCCTGGTAGTCGCCGGCTTCCTGACGATGACCAATAGGCGCGCAGAAACTGGTACCACCGGCATGACGCACGGTCAGCAGCGTAATCTCGTAATCAAAATCGACAAAGCCCTCGACGATCACCCGCCCCTGACCAGCCCGGCCACCCGCCTGGGCATAGTCCCAGGCTGGCTCCACCTGATCGGCCGTGCGCACCAGACTCTGGCCCTTGCCCGACGAGCTCATCACCGGCTTGACCACACACGGCAAGCCAATCTCGCGGATCGCCCGCTGGTAGTCTTCCAGGCTGTCGGCAAACCGGTATGGCGAGGTTGGCAGCCCCAACTCCTCGGCGGCCAGACGGCGAATACCTTCCCGGTCCATGGTCAACCAGGCCGCCTTGGCGGTCGGGATCACGGTATAACCTTCCTGTTCCAGCTCCAGCAGCACCGGCGTGGCAATGGCCTCGATCTCCGGCACGATATAGTCGGGCTGCTCGGACTCGATCACCTCACGCAACAGGCGGCCATCGAGCATATTGATCACATGATGGCGGTGGGCGACCTGCATGGCCGGTGCATTGGCGTAGCGATCCACCGCGATCACCTCGCAGCCCAGGCGTTGCAGCTCGATCACCACTTCCTTGCCCAGCTCACCCGAGCCCAGCAGCAATACCCGGGTAGCCCCGGCGGCCAGTGGCGTTCCAATTTGCGTCATACCGATGTTCCTTGTTGTGAAGCAGGCTCGAACAGCAGCCCCTGATCCCGAGCGCGCTGCTCGCAACGCGCCAGCACCGCGCGCCGCTCGGCGTCACTCATCCGCCCCCATTGAATGATTTCCTGACCACTGCGCTGGCAGCCGGTGCAGATATCCTGCGCATCAAGCATACAGACAGAGACACAGGGCGAAGGGACGGGCGTTGTCATGACTCAGTCAACCTGCACCTTGAGCTCATCGCGGAAGCGCCGGGCATTCATGACGTAATGCGCCGCACTGGCTTCCAGCATCTTTTTCTGCGCCTCGCTCAACTGCTTGACCACCTTGCCCGGCGAGCCCATCACCAGAGAACCATCAGGAATTTCCTTGCCCTCCGGGATCAGGCTGTTGGCGCCGATGATGCAATGCTTGCCGATCTTGGCGCCGTTGAGCACCACCGCGTTGATGCCGATCAGGCTGTAGTCGCCGACATCGCAGCCGTGCAGCATGGCATTGTGGCCAACGGTAATGCCCTTGCCCAACACCAACGGGATGCCGTGATCGGCATGCAGCACAGCGCCATCCTGCACATTGCTGTGCTCACCGATCACGATCCGCTCGACATCGCCACGCACCACCGCGCCAAACCAAACGTTGGCACCGGCAGCCAGCGAAACCTTGCCAATCACGGCGGCAGTCTCAGCGATCCAGGCGTCCTCGGCCATTTCGACCCGATCATTACCCAGGCTGTATTTCATCACGGCTCCTCAATCAGCGTTCTTTATCATAGGGGGTATGCAAAGGGATCCGTGCATCGAAGGCCACGTTCATCAACTCGACCAGCATCAGCGCAGTCAGCCCCCAAATCTTGTGCCCCTGGAAGCGGTAGCTGGGCACATACCAGCTCCGCCCTTCGTAATCGATGCGATGGGTCATTTCGCGCTGGTCCTCAAGGAAAAACTCGACCGGCACCCGGAACACTTCCTCAATTTCACCGCTGTTGGGCGCCAGGTCGAACACCTCAGGCACGATCCCGACATAGGGCGTGACCTTGATTCCGTAGCGCGACACCAGGCTGCCCATAGGGCCAACCACGTCGACCAGCTCCGGCAGCAGGCCGATTTCCTCGTGCGCTTCACGCAGGGCGGTGTAGCACAGATCGACATCCCCCGGGTCCCGACGGCCACCAGGAAAAGCCACCTCGCCGGAGTGGGTAGACAGACGCTGGGAGCGTACCGTCAGAATGATTTCCGGTTGTTCGTGCACACAAGTGACAGGTATCAGGACCCCGGCCTCGGGGAGACCGACCACATCGATCTGCCGGGGTTGGTAGTCGAGCACTCGACTGCGCATCAGGTCCAGCATGCAAACCACCTCAAAGCATTTTTCCCAATGATGGCATGATCCCCCGGCGGGAACCAGTTGCCCAACCGGCAAATGGGCCGCAAGATAGGACAAAACAACGAGCGTGATATCGTCAGGGTCTGTTCACTTATCATGAGATTTTGCAGCCAATGCGGCCAACCCGTCAGCCAGCGCATCCCGGAAGGCGATGACCGGCTGCGCTACGTCTGCGACACCTGCGCCACGGTGCATTACCAGAACCCGCGGATCGTTGCCGGCTGCCTGGCGGTATACCAGCAGCAGGTACTGCTGTGCCGGCGCGCCATCGAACCGCGCCGGGGCTTCTGGACCTTGCCGGCCGGCTTCATGGAGAATGGTGAAACCACGATTGAGGCGGCCCTGCGCGAAACCTGGGAAGAGGCTCGCGCCCGAGTCCATGCCGAACAGCTCTACATGCTGTTCAACCTGCCACATATCAATCAGGTCTACATGTTCTTTCGTGCCGAGCTGAGCGATCTGGACTTCGCCGCCGGCGAAGAAAGCCTGGAAGTCAAACTGTTCGATGAGTCAGAGATCCCCTGGGAGCAGTTGGCCTTCCCTACCGTAGGCAAAACCCTGCGCCAGTTCTTTGTCGACCGCCAGCAGCACAACTACCCGGTCCACGTTCAGGACATTCGCTACAACCCCGGAAAAAGGTCGTAACAATGCCCCGTCTGCTCCTTGCCCTGCTGCTGTCACTGGCCTGCCTGAGCACCCAGGCCGACACTCTTCCGATCGACAAGATTCTGATCCTCAAGTCCGAGCGCCGACTGGAAGTGATCAGCCAGGGCGAGACCATTCGCCAGTACCGGGTCTCACTCGGCCGCTACCCGATCGGGCACAAGCAGCAACAGGGCGATCAGCGCACACCCGAGGGTATCTATACCATCGACTGGCGGCATGAAAGCCCGCAGTTCAACCTGAGCATGCACGTCGACTACCCCAACATCAAGGACCGCATGGCCGCCTGGGATCGTGGCGTCGACCCCGGCGGCATGATCATGATCCACGGCACGCCAATCAACGGCGAGTTTCCCGAGTGGTTTTACAAAGGTCTGGACTGGACAGATGGCTGCATCGCCCTGCAGAACAGCGACATGAAAGAGCTCTGGGATCTGGTTCCTGACGGCACTCTGGTCGATATCCGCCCCTGAACCACCAACCCATATTGATATGAGTCAAAACCCTCATTTACCCGACAGGTGACACTAAAGGCATAAAAAGTCATGCCTTGTGCAGCATGCGCCAACCTGTCCGGATGAGGAGTTACCTGATGAATATCAAGCTAGTGTGCACACTGTTGGCCACTACCCTGGCGATGCCTGCGCTGGCAGACCGCCTATCGACCGAGCCGGTGCAGCCGATCGAACCTGCGGCCATCACCGAACCTGAAAAGGTCGAGCTGGGCAAGAAACTGTTCTTCGACCCACGCCTATCGCGTTCGGGCTTCATTTCCTGCAACTCGTGCCACAACCTGAGCATGGGCGGCAGCGACAACCTGCCGACCTCCATTGGCCACAACTGGCAGGAAGGCCCGATCAACTCGCCCACCGTCCTCAACTCCAACCTCAATGTCGCCCAGTTCTGGGATGGCCGCGCCGCCACCTTGCAGGAACAGGCCGCCGGCCCGATCGCCAACCCGATGGAAATGGCCTCCAACCACGTTCTGGCGCTGGACGTACTGCGCTCGATTCCGCAATACCGGGCCGAGTTCGCTAGCATCTATGGCGACGAAGACATCACCCTGGAGCGGGTCACCGACGCCATCGCCGTCTTCGAGGAAACCCTGGTTACTCCCAACTCACGCTTCGACCTGTGGCTCAAGGGTGACGACAGCGCCCTGACCCAGCAGGAGCTGGCCGGCTACAACACCTTCAAGGAAATCGGCTGCACCGCCTGTCACAATGGTCCGGGCCTGGGCGGCACCTCGTTCCAGCGCATGGGGATCGTCCAACCCTACATTACCGACAACCCTTCCGAGGGCCGGGTTGCGGTAACCGGCAATGATGCCGACCGCTTCTCGTTCAAGGTACCCACCCTGCGCAACGTCGAACTGACCTACCCCTACTTCCACGACGGTGCCTACTGGAAGCTGGAGGAAGCCGTTGACCTGATGGCCAAACTGCAACTCGGCCGCGAGCTGGCACTGGAAGACATCGACAACATGACCGCATTTCTCAAGACCCTGACCGGCGAGCAGCCCAGCTTCACCATGCCGCTGCTGCCCCCGTCAAACAACGACACCCCGCAACCGGTGCCATTCGAGAAATAACCCTCTTCGCGCCCGCAGGGCGCTCCTACCCAAAGCACACTACCGGTAGGAGCGCCCTGCGGGCGCGACCCTTACGGCAACGCCTGCAGATCACTCAAACGCCACACATCATAGGCCGGCTCTTCATAGGGATGCGCCTGCCTCAGCGCAGCCACCACCGCCCTGATCAGCTCATCGGTGCAGACCAGCTCAACCCGCCACTCCTCGACCTGCTCGACCTCACCCTGGCGGCCCAGAAACGGATTGCTACCGGCCAGCGGCCGGAACTGCCCCAACCCCCTGACCTGCCAGCAGCACTGATCGTAGTCACCGATACGTCCACCACCGGCGGCGAACACCGCCTGCTTGACCGCCTCCAGATGGGACTCAGGTACATAGAAACAGAGTTTGAACATAAAAAAGGCTCCGGGCCGCAAACTGGAACAACCAGTCTTGCAGCCCGGAGCCTGGAGCACAACGCGAGGTATGCGGTTTAGAAGCTGTAGCGAACGCCCAGCGTCATATTCCGCCCCGGCAGCAGCACTTCATCCTTAATAAAGGAGCTGTGCTGACGGGCCTTTTCGTTCAGCAGGTTGTTACCACGGACAAACAGCAGGTAGCTGGAGCCCGGGCTGACCTGCCCACGATAGCTCAGCCCGGCGTTGAGCATGGTGTAGCCCGAGGTATCGGTTTCATACTCGGCGGTCCGGTTCTGGCGCTGGACCCGGTAGCTTTCAAGCTGACCGGACAGGCTTGAAGTAAAGGCCTGATCCAGGCGCAGACCGTAGCGATCAGCCGGAATCCGCGGCAGATCACCGCCCGACTTCAGCTTGCCACGCACATGGTCACCGAACAGGGTCAGCCCCAGACTGTTGGTGGCCTGCCAACGCACACTACCTTCCACACCGCGCAGTACGGCATCGGCCTGACGGTATTCCACCTCACGGTAGCCGGCACCCGGCTCATGACCGGTATCGGCAGCGTAGATGTAGTCTGACACCTGATTGCGATACGCACTGACATCAAAGGTCCAGGGGCCGGTCAGGCGACGCAAACCCAGCTCGGCGTTGTAGGCAGTCTCCTTGTCCAGATCCGGGTTGCCCAGCTCGATAGTGCGGGTGGCCGCATGCGGACCATTGGCATACAGCTCCTCGGCGGTCGGCAGACGCTGCGAACGCGACAGTGAGCCATACAGCGCATAATCGGGCTGGAACTGCCAGGTCGCTCCGGCCGACAATGAATTGCCGCGATGCCGGGCATCCTCACTGCTGCGCTTGACGTCCACTTCCTGCCACTCATGGCGCAGACCAAGTTCATAGCGCCAGTCGTTCCACTGATACTCTTCAAGCAGGAACAGCGCCCGGTTGTGGGTCAGGGTCGGCGGCACATAGGCCTCTTCACCTACCGCAGCAAAATCACGCCGCGACAACTGGCCACCTACCACCCCGCGCCAGCCGGCCAGCGGTGCATGGGTCAGCTCGACGCGAGCCTCGCTCCCCCGATTGTCGAACCGGGTACCCACTTCATGCCCTTCCAGCTCCTTGTGCTTGTAGTCGGTATGCGCCATGCGCACCCGCAGGCGCTCAAACCCGGCAAAGGGATCACGGTAGTCAGCGCGCAGGTCCCAGCGCCGTTGCTGCATGTCGATCCGCGCCTTGCCATGGTCATGGTCATGGTCATGGTCATGGTCATGGTCATGGTCGTCGTGATCATCGTGGTCGTCATGGTCGTCGTGATCATCATGGTCATGGCCGCCGCAATGCCAGTCACGCGGGCCATGGGTATGGCAGTCGGCATGCTCATGGGCCAACAGACCGTACTCACGGTTCTGGCGGCTGTAAGCCAGGCCAACGTAGCCGCGATCAGTCACCCAGCTCAGCCCCAACGAGGCCGAGTCGGTATCATTGAACGACCCATCCTGGCGCGAATGGTGGCCAGGGATACGGTAAGGATCAGCCTTGCTCTTGCTGGCCTCGATCCGCCCGGCAAATTGCCCGGCGCCCATGGTCAGGCCCACAGCGCCCGCCCGCTCATCCGCCACCGTGTTGCCACGCAGCTCAAGATCACCTTCAATGCCGGCCTCCGGCACATAGGTCGGCACCCGGCGATCAATCAGGTTTACCACCCCGCCAATCGCCCCACCACCGTACAGCAAAGTGGCCGGCCCCTTGAGCACCTCAACCCGCTCCAGCAGCAGGGTATCGGCGGTCACCGCGTGATCCGGGCTGGTGGTCGAAGCGTCCAGCACATCCACCCCATCGCTCAGGACCCGCACCCGGGCACCATCCAGGCCACGGATCACCGGGCGGCTGACGCCGGCACCAAATCCGCTGGCCCGCACACCAGGCACGCTTTCCAGGCTGTCACCCAGATTGGTTTCGCGCAGCCGGAACCACTCCTCACCCTGCAAAACGGCCGCTGGCGTAGTCATATCCACCGCCCGACTGTTCAGTGCACTGGCACTGACGGTCGTATCCGGCAGGCTCAGGGCCGAGGTATTGGCAGCCAGCGCCACAGGGCTGGCCAAAGTAGCCAGGGCAACCGCCCAGGCCAAAGGTGTCTTGTTCATCTACATGCTCCCCACATGTCATCCGGTTACTGACGGAACCTGGTGCATGGCACCGGGGCAGCATAATAATTGTTATAACGTAACAAATAAACCCAAAAACACCCTTGCGGCTTAAAGAGAACAGCTAAAGCCTACAGCTCAGCAAACGACGGCAACGGCTCGGTAAAGATCGACAGCACCTGCATAAAGCTGGCCTCAGGGGCTGCGTGCAGTTCCAGCTGCTGACTCGTGTGCGGGTGGCGAAAACACATCCCGGTAGCAGCCAGCATCAGCCGACTGCCACCAAAGCGCTCGGCAAAATAGTGATTGTGGCGGGTCCGGCCATAGTTGGTATCGCCGATGATCGGATGGCTGATGTGCTGCATGTGGCGGCGCAGTTGATGCTTGCGCCCGGTCTGCGGATAAAGCGCGACCAGACTGTAACGGCTGGCCGGATAACGCTCGATCGTCACCGGAATTTCTGTCGTTGCCAGGCGCCGGTAACGGGTAAAGGCTTCACGCAGTGGCTGCGGCTCATCCTTGCAGCGCCGGTCGGTGGCCTGTTCACGCAGCGTGTGATCGATCTCCCCCTCCTCCGGTGTCCAGCCGCGCACCAGTGCCAGATAGGTCTTGCTCACCTCTCCGGCCATCAGCGCCTTGCCCAGGATGCTGGCGGTCTCTGGGTCGCGGGCAAAGACCAGCAGCCCCGAGGTTGGCCGATCCAGCCGATGTACCGGATAAACATGCTCGCCGCCATTCAAGGCCCGTGCGTACTGCAACGCGAACTCGGTTTCATGGCGGTCGATAGGGCTGCGATGCAGCAACAGGCCCGCCGGCTTATGCACTACCAGCAACCACTGGTCGCGATAGATCTCGCGCAGGGGATTGGCTGCACAAACAATGCTGGCGGTATTGGAATCAGACAGTGGCACGACAACTCCAGGCAGTCTCGGCAGCAACAGCCGGCTGAGTATCAGAGGTCGGCCATGGTAGCAGATGAAGGTGCAGGCACTGTGCGCAAAAAATCGTCCAGGGCGGCAGCAGCTTCGGCCGGCGCCACCTGCAGCAGGCAATGCGGCGCCTGTATCCCAACCACCTGCAAGGCCGGCTGAATACGCCTCAGCCGTTGGCTGACACGGCCCGGCACCAAGCGGTCATGATCACCACGCAAATACAATATTGGCACGTCTACCTGAGCCAGCTCCTGGTCAACATTGACCCTTAGAATCGCCTCAGCCCGCGCTCGCAGCACCCGCTCATGGACCGGTTCGAGCGCCTGGGCAAGAGCCTGCCGCAAGGCCGGGCTGGCAAAGCGCCCCAACAGCAGGGCAGACAGCAGCCACGCAGGTAACGCCTTGAACGGCAGTAGCGGCAACAGCCAGCGCAGAGCCCACAACCCTGGCCGGGGATTGCGGGTAAAACTGACGCACAACACCAAAGCGCACAATCCCGGTGGTTGCTGCGCCGCCAGCGAGATTGCAAGCGGCCCAGAGAACGACTCACCCAGCAGTACAAAAGCGCGCCCCTCAGGCAGATGCGCTCGCACCCACTGCGTCAACGCTGCATAACCCAGGGGCTGGTCCGGCGGATAGCGCATAACCAAAAGCTCACACTGATCGCCCAATACCGCTGTCAGCGGCGCAAACAAGTCCCCGCTGCCATCCATACCCGGTAACAGCACCAGCACCGGCGGCTCGGCGCAGGTCGTCATCAAGCCAGTTCCAGACGGCTGTCATGCACCCGGCACAAACCGTCATGCAGGCGGCGCACCTGCTCGGCCCGTGGCGTCACCTGGCGGCTGCCCATTTCGGTGACGAAGCGACAGGCAGCATAGGCCAGTGCCTGGCGCTCATAAGCGGCCACCCAGGCACGACGCGCGGCCAGGCGTTCAGGCTTAACCGGCCAACTGCCAGTGACCGTCATCCGCTCGACCCCGATACGCCACGGCTTGGGGCTGACGCGAGCGCGGAAACATTGCTGATTACGGCACATCCGGGCATAAACCGGATCAGATCCAAGCTCAGCCAGCAGCGCCTGCGCCTTGTCACTGGCAGGCGCATAAGTGGCATTCATCGCCAGTACCCGCAACCCCAGGGGCGTGCGGTAAATGCGCAGATTAAGCTCCGGATGCCGTTGTACCACCGCCGCAATTCGGGCCAACGCCAGCGCCTCCACCCCGCCCTGCAAACGGACCCAGAGCGCCCGCAAGCGGCGTGCAACAAGCCCACCGGCCAACAACGCCACGACAGTTCCCAACGCCAACAGCCAGCCCATTCCCGTGAGCATGGCCAGCAACAGCGACACCCCGAGCACAGCAGCAAACACCGTCAGACTCAGGCCTCGCCCAGGCCGCGAGTCGAAATCGACATCGGCAAACAACACATCGGGAGTGTTCAGACACAGCGCCCCGTAACTGTTGCGCGAGATCACCACGTCACCGTGCTGCTCCACCACCTCCTCACGAATCGGCAGGCCCTCGGCACCGTTATAGGCAATCTTGTGATCTACCCGGCGCACATCCCCTTCAGCCTGCAATGTACTCAGAGCCGCCTGAACCCGCTCCAGAGCATGCGCCTGCGCCGCCTGCTCACTGACATCCGACCAGCCAAATCGCTTGAGCGTGAACGAACGCCCGGCGTGTCGTGTGTGCTGGGTTGCCTCGGACCAGTAACGGGGAACGATCATCTCAACCTCATTTGGCAACAGGCTAGTGAACCGGCCCGACCGGGGTCCGCGCCGCACCCGCAGCCTTTTGCAGCGTCGCCTGCAATGGCACCTCATGCTCGACGAACGTCAGATGAGCGCCCCAACCATCCAGACAGGTACGATAGACGCCCGGCTGGCAGTGCCGGGAAAAACGGCGCTTCAATGCAAAAACCCGCTGCGGAGCAATCCCGGCTCGCTCGTAGGCACTGAAGTCGGTAGCGGAATCGCCATAGGCGTAACTCAAGGTCCAGCCAGCTTGTTGGTAACCCTGCAGGATCGCCGCCTTGAACCCGACCGGATCACGACGTTCGGCAGAGTTCTGCGCCACATGCACAGGCCCCGGCGCGAAACCATGCTTGTGCAGCCAGGCCGTCAAACCAGACTGAAACAACGGAACGCGGGTGCTCACATAGATCACCTGATAACCCCGCGCGGCATAGCTATTAACCACCTCGGCCGCTCCCGGTCTGGCCTCATGCACAAACAGATTGTGCGGCGTCAGCGTCCCGTCGATATCGAACACCACCACCGCACTGTGCGGCAATGGCGCCTGCTCAATTGGCGTTGGCGGCAGACTTGCGGCGGCTGTAAGACTGGCAGTGGTCGCAGCAAACAGCAGCGCACAGGTGAATTTTTTCAACATGATTGGCACTCTCGACTTCCCTGATCTCGTAACTTGATTCCCATGGGCATGCCCACCGGCCAGGCCGGCTCAACACATCCGGTAGACCACCCGCAACGGGCAGCCCAGCAAGGCCTCCAACTGCGTCAGCAGTGCCGGCTCCAGCAAACCGCCAGGCGCCTGAGCGATCACGGCAAACCGGCTGAACGCCTGAGGCCAGGCATAGTCCAGCTCATTGACTGTCGCCACTGCGGCGCAGCAGGGCAGAGTCTGCGACGCCAGCGTAAAACCACCGCTTTGCTCACAATAATCGGCATCCATCAGTGCATGCCAGGCGGCAATATCCAGCTCGGCGCCACAGTGCGGGCAACCAACGCGCTCGAAATTCTCACCGCAATCGCGATAGACAACCTGCTCTGCCACCTCGCAGTCAATCTCGCCAACCTGCGGCCAAAGCTCACGCAACAACGCCACAACCGCCTGCTGCGCCGCCAAGCCGGGGATGAAATGCGCATCAACGGGTACTAGCTGTACGTAATGCTCAGACATGGCGACTTCTGTCATGAAGTAGAAAGACAACCGCCAGCAACACGCGAATAATCATGCCCGCTCCTTAGCCGCGATTAACCGGACAGCTCAGCCTTCGCTTTATTGATGTAATCCTTATACAGCTCATTGAAGTGCCTGCCAGACCTCTTCGATTTCTCAATGACCTCTGAGAACAAGGCCTTAGCCCTGGCGGTTTCACCCTGGCCTTTGAGAAACAGCGCAAAATGGAACATGGCCTGTGGCCCGGTGAAATAGGTATAAAGCGTCTCATACTCGTGCTGAGCAGCAGTCCTGTCACCCAGCCCTTCCAGCGCCCTGGCGTACAACAGATGAGCATCTTGATTCTTGTAGCCAGGATTCTCCGCAATCAGCCGGTCCAGCGTTTGCCTGGTAGCCGCGAAATCATTCAGCCCAAACTCCGCACTCGCCAAGCCAAACATCAAATCGGGATCGTTGGCATAAGGCCCTTTCAGACATTTCTGATATAAGCTTTTTGCCTCCTGGAACATATTCCGATTCAGGCACTGCCTGGCCAGCTCCATAGAATTTTGCACGGTGTCGGCTGCGGAATAGTCACTAGCCGCCCGGTTGATATCCCTGTCTGGATTTATGATGTCCTGAACCTTTCTCGCCGCCTTTTTCCCAGTACGGCTATTTGAAGCCCCAGGAAGAACCTCAAGAATCAAATAAGCGATAGCCCCGGCCAGTGGCAGCATCACGATTATCCATATCCATGTTGTATTGCGACCCGTTTTCACAACATGAATAACAAGCGCCACCTGCATCAGCACTGAGAGAATAAAAAAAGGCATTGAACTCCCCACCTCCGTGTGTCAAAAAAATACCCGCGACTCAGGCGGGCAGTATGTGGCCAGTCCGGCACCTCTGTACGATGCGCTGGAGATTACTAATACCCCAGCCACCCTTCAGAGGTCCATGAACGTGCTATACGCATGGTTATGCGTAAGCTTAAGGCTCACCGATGACCTGAGACTGCATATTTAGGGTATGCACATCGCGCGACGGAAGGAGTATATCAACAGTCCGGCACCCTATCGTTCCCTTGCAATTGATTAAGCTGATCCCAGCTCTGTGCAGGACAGTTATCAGGCTTAGATGTCGGCATGCACCACTGCCGAGACGTGCCCACCTGTTTCGAACTCAAACAGCTTTGAAATTGGTCTAACTCCAAGTATTTGGGAGGTAATGTCGATGCGGTTAGGTCTGATTGACTCGCTGGTGATTGCATTCCTGAGTTGCACGCGGTTAGCGCCAAAACTGCGGTGCCAAACAAAATGGAGATAGTTGCTTTCATTGTGTTCATGGAACGAAACTCCGGAAAAGGGTGGCATTATCGTGCCGTGCTGACTGAGTCAAAGGGCTTGAAGCGTGGAATACAACACTCCTTGCTGGCCTTACCTCATGTTAGCAAATCGGGGGGGGGGCTGGCTCTTCGCCGTTAAGTGTGGAATCGCACCACGGCCATGGGCCACCATAATCCCTCTGACCTTTCCCCTGATTTAGCACCAATGGGCGCCCCCCCAGATTCTGCTCTCGATGGCATAGCCGAGCAACTCCCAAAGGCTCAAGTAACCGTTAATTTTTCCATATTATGCAGACCTTCGCCAAGGCACTCGATGATGTGCGCAAGCAGCAGCACCATGAGAAGGTACGCTCCAAGCGGCTTCGATGGGAAGTCCACCGTAGGCTTGAATTAATTGTTAGGCGCAACTAGAACTTACGTACCTGAAAAGGTATGCCAACACCTTCTTCACAGTACTGCTTCAAGCTCAGCAGGAAAATCGCCCAATTGTAATTACAGAAGCGATAAAACTCTGTCACTTCTCGCCAATCTGTATGCCGAAGAATGACAGACGTCTTGCCGTCAATCTCATTGATGTCAAAACTAATATTTGTTCCAATCCACTCTGGATCCGAGCCAATGCAATGCCAGACCATCCTTTTGTCCGGCCTTAGCTCCGAGATTCTCATCTTCGTTGGCTCTTCATCACCGAATGAAAACTCATTGACTGCGCCTAACTGTGCAGTAAAAGACAACTCTTGAGTCCACACTTCAGCCAACCCTTTCGCAGTCGTCAATACCTCGTAGACTTTTGGTGCGGGTGAACTCACATATTGGATGTGTTCAATATTTGCCATAAATTTCCGGCCTCCTGGGTTGATGCCCAACGACTGCAGCACGGGCAAAGCTATAGCGCAGCAGAAATTTTGTCCGCGTGCCTGCGATTGTTAGATTGCGCTTACTCAGAAACTTGAAGCTCGGAAGGGTTGAAATTATGCGCATAGTTAAACCAACTGGAAGCAATACCTATATCATAGCCATATGTTAAGTTGATGTGAATCATGTCTTTTCGCAGAGCTTCAGGGTAACTGGCGACAACTATAGTTGCCAGCCCACGGGCAAGCTCGGCATCACTAACATTATTGGCTTTTAAGAATACCTGGCTGCTTACATATGTCATTATTTTTAATCCTTCATTGGTTGATCTGAAAGTTGACGAACCAGAGGATATGGTTGCGTAAGCAACACTTGGGTCATTTGATAGTGCAGATTGGACGGCAAGCATTCCCTTGAATTGTTCACTCTGAGCTAGCTGGGTAGTGAAGGCCGGAACAACGGCCGCCACCAGGAACAACACCGCAACTATTGCGAGATGAACATTCCAAACCTTTCCGGGCTCTTGCTTTTCCGAACTCACATTAACGACATGGCTACCAACCACTAGATCATGCAGCGACTGACGGGTAACTCTATTGAATATGTATAAGTATAAAATTGAGAAAAGACCGCCAAATACAACCAATGAAAGCGGATAAATAAGAAATGAAAACATCACTTCATTAGAAAACCGAGCCCCATTTAGAGAAAAAGGGGCCGCTATAATCAAGTAACGGAGTATAGATCTCCCAAGGCTTATCGTAGAGTTACTTGAATCGACCACTCGAATTCTTAAGACCCTCTTGCCTAATGTTTGACCTCCGGCGATAGAGCTATTCATGACACCAAAATAAATAAGCGCAATAGTGAAGCCAACCAGACGCCCCCACCCTCCCATTTGGGCAAAGAAGCTTTCAAGGAATAACCCTAATACTAAGCCGACCACGCCAAGCATCAAAGCGTCTATGAAAAGCGCGCCTATTCTTCTCCAGAATCCGGAAATCTATTTCAGCTCTACTTCTTCAGTCATTATCTATCCTTGCCTAATGTTTAAATAACCTAACACCGCAAGCAGCCGCGGAATTGTAGTGAATTGTTTCTCGGTAGCGTAGCGTTAAATCGAAAATCAAGGAACGAAAAAGCCGTCATACTGGCTTGCGGCGCTAGCACTAATACTTGATGAAACCCTCATAAACCAACCAAATGAATAACATTACCAGCGCCCCAAATGCAAACCAGTATTTTTTAATTACAGCTTTTTCGTTTACGGCAATCATTGGCAGATACGCCAACTTTAAAGCCGCCCCAAGAGCCATGAGAAACACAAAAATAATTATTGGAAACCATACCTTATTAAAAAACGAAAGCACAGCAACAGCCGGTAAAAGTATTGTGCAGACCAACCCTTCGATGGCATTTAAACTAGTGGACATGCGCGACGGCTTACCGCACGAAGAACATATAGCCGGATATAGATCACTAGCTTTGAACTTTTTCCAGGCACTAATCGTTTTCTCACCACAATAAGGGCACTGATTCATAATTTCCCTGAGTGCTAACGCGAAGCTAAGCGGCGCCCTGACAAGGGCGCCCGGTTGAGGCCGCAGGCCGGAACGAACTTGAGCGCCTGTTTATGTTTCGATACCAACAAACCGTGACCTCACTTCTTTTGATGGCACCATACAAGCATCCGTCTTCCCAAATAACTTATAGCGATTTCGTGCAAACGACTTATAAGCGGCGTCTCTGATCGACCTCGGCACGATCTTAAATACGCTAAACAAGAACCATAGCCCTGTCAGGTCTTTGGTTATCTCAAGAGCCGCATCAGAGAAGACATAGCACCGATCATTTTTTATGAGTAAAAAATGATCGACTCCAACGTTGGGGACTTCAAAGCGCTCTGTCAGCGCATGCGCCAACTCGCTTTGCATAGGTGTAAATGCAAAAACCCCATCAGGATCTCTTTTGATGATGAAATTCACTGCGCCGTTGCAGAAATTGCATACACCATCAAATATCACGATATGCCGGTTATCCATATGCCCCTATAGAAACATAACGCCCGCAGCACGCGCGGCTTTGTAGTGGAGGCACAGCCGCAACGAAAAAGCCGCGCGTGCTGCGATTGTTATGAGCCTGGGGAAACGGGAAAGCCCACTGGCTGATCAGGAAATTCTGTTTCTGGACGAACGCCTGTCTTATCTAGCACGTATATCAGGCCATCAGCCTCAAGTTGGACATATGCTGTCCCATCAAAATACGGGCCGTCCTCACCGCGATAAAGAATTAAGGTTCTACCATAAACCCACTTCCCTTGCTCAGATTCTATATACATACTTGTCGAGTTAAACATCACTCGCTCACTGCTATTTCGTGAAACGTGGGTGATCCTTCCACCGACAGAAATTAACACATCCAACCCGGTGTTGTTGTATATATCTACATATGCCATTCGCGGGCATCCCGAGAGGGAGAAGCATGTAGCGAGAAGTGTAACTATTTTAATAGCTCGATTGCTCATTCTTGTGCTCATAACGCTGAGTTCAAGGGCAGCCTATCGCATGTGCTTTTCTGCGCAAAACTGAGAGCGAAGCGACCGCGCAAGAAAGTACATACTATAGGACGTCCGCTGGAGCTACTGGCCATGCGTTACTCTCCACTTTTGTAAAGTATTCTGTCTTCTTTTACCACTTTAACTATACCCGCACCAACCTCTAATGATGCCTCACGCTCTTTATACATTGACCACTCATGCTGTACAAACTTGATACCAACGGGAGTGTCTATTTCTCTTCGCAGCAAAAGCCCGTACGAACAAGTGGCGCCACAATTAGTTACATACAGCCTAAAAAACCCACGACTGCTTGATGCTTCATCAATGAGCACCAGGCTAGAATCCACTCCTTCATCCATAGCTACCTTTCCCTCTAGGCCTGAGAACAGGGCTAAGAAGAATGCAGGGAACACGACTACCATGGACAGAGTAAAACAAAAAACCTTAATTAACTTTTTCTCGGCATGCATCGCAGAAACTACAAGACTAACCGGAAGAAGAAGGCATAACGCAGAAAATGCCCAGTAGTTCAAATAGGGCGAATTGAATCTTACCTGATACGGCAAGCCTATCCAGTTGACTGCAATTATTAAAATAACTATAGCTGCTAAAAAATGACTAAATTTCCTCATGCTCTTCTTATCCATAACGCCGCACACACAGACGCGAACTTGCGAGCGACCGGCAGCTGGAGGCTGCGTAGTGCTGCACATGGTTAAGTGTTGATGCTGCCACCGCCCTAGGCCGACAGATTGAGCTGCCAGGATACGCCATACCTATCATTCAACCATCCAAATCTTTCGCTGAAACCGTAGTTATCCAAAGGCATTAGCGCTGCGCCACCTTCGGCGAGGGCCCGAAACGCCTTCTCTATTTCGCTCATGGATTCACACTCAACGTACAATGACATAGATGGTGTAAAGGTAAATTGGTGCTCAAGATGGCTGTCCAGCGCCATGAATTCGGTGCCATTTATCGTGAACCTAGCCATTTTGGTAGTACCTTCTGGCGCATGCTCGCCAGCTTCGTAGCGCTGAATATCAATGATCTCTGAACCGGGGAACAGAGAGGTATAAAACTTGATTGCCTCCTCGGCTTTTCCAGCCTGTTCCCCGACAAACATGAGCGAGGCCTTAATGGATTTCATCTGTTTCTCCGTTCTAGTTTGTACACATAACGCAAAGCTAAGCAGCTGCCCGTAAGGAACGTCCGGTGGAGACCCGCAGGGCCGGAACGCACTTGAGCGACTGGTTATAAGTTTTATCAGAGTACATGCCTATTCTTCCGCCAATATAACGAATGCAATGCCTACGATCAGCAGCGCTGAAGGAACAATGGCATAAGCGACACAACCAGACCAAGAGCTGGCTTTAAAGGCCTTAACACCATCAGAAATCATTACTGCGACCAAAAGCAAACTAGCTATACCAATCAGTAAATGACCCCGATAGCCGGGCTCAAGCCCAATGTAGAGGAAAAAGGGACCAATAAGGGCACTAATCCATGCGAAGGCAGCACCTTTTGCACCGATAAATGTCTGGTATGCGTCCTTTCTCATCAACACTTAATACTCATAACGCTCGCAACATGGGCACACAAGAAAGCGCAGCGTTTTGGGCGTCCCAGCGACCAACGGGAGCGAATGTTTGCGCTTGTTATGGGCGCGGTGGTTCACGGCTGCAGGTACACAACTATAACAAGCACGCCGAAAATAGCCGCCTTTAAAGCCAACTCCCCAAGCGAAAAATACCATAGTTTTTTTGACCCCTCTGGATTAGACCATTCTCCGGGCGCATCCTCGTCGAGGGTTACCAAGTGGCCAATAACCGCCCAGCCAGAAAGAACCAGAGCAGGTGCACCGAGCCACATTCCTGGCTTACCTAGGCCCGATATACTCGCAGCCATCGAGCTAACATACGAAAGCATAAAGAATGCGTATACGACACGATTATTGGTCACAGGCTAGTACCCATAACGCCCGGCCTTGGGGCGAACTTGGAGCCGCGCAGCCGCGGAAAGGGCGTCCCAGCCCCGAAGGGGTGAAAACAGCCGATTGTTAGTTTTCTGTGAGGTCTGTGCAAAGTACCCAGCCAAATCGATAGTCCGTTGTCCTGACATAACAGGCCCAATAATCCTTGCCATAGATGTCATAGAGTACAGCCACCTGTTGCCCATGATCTAGCTTACCTGCTACCTCTAGCGGAACGCGCTCATTACGCCCACCATATGCCGCCGACTTCTCAGATTTATGGTATTCCAAAGAATGATTGGCTGACGCTTTCCACCCATATCCCCAGACCACATAAGCAGCAAAAATGCCAAACAACAGCGTGATGCAAGTAAAGATTAGTAGAGAAATCTTCATCGGTTGATGGCCCTGAAAACTAACGCCGCCATCACGCGCTTGTCGCGTGCATGGATTTGTTATCTATTTCCTCGAATAAACTTTGCAATCACACAGTCTTCTGGTACTCGCTCGACACGCTTTTCCAGCTCAATGCTTTCAGAAATAAGCTCAGACCGCGGCGGGAGATCCCTTGGTAATTGGATATTCTTGACGATACCTAAGTTGTGTAATGCATTCAGAACCCACCAGCCTGGATCTGGCTCATCCTTGTATAGACCAAGCATGGCCGAGCCGGGATACGCATGGTGATTGTTGTGCCATGCCTCCCCCATGGAAAGCAACCCAGCAAGACGAATATTATGCCCCTGCACCGCTGCGCCATCGACTCGCCAAGTCCGCTCCCCACGATTATGTGCAAAGTAGCCTATGAACCAGTGCCCACCCACCGAGACGACTATACGCACGGAAATCCCCCAGACCAGCCAGCTTAGGCCACCAAACCAATAAAGCGGTACCGCAAGTGCTAGCTGTTGAAAAATCCATGTTTTTTCAATGAACCGATAAAATGGATCGGACCAGACAGAATCCTCGATAAAGAAGTCAGGCCCATCTTTCAGTTCCAGATCGCAGTTAAGTTGCCACCAGCCATCTTTCACAATGCTGGAGCCATGTAACAGATAATCGTGACAGCGGGACTGGCGCTGCGCCCAATCCCTCAGGTCATGTTGTTTCATCATTCCGATCGGCCCCGCCATACCCACCAGCGTGCCAAGATACACAAACAGGTATTCCATCCATTTTGGGCATTCGTATGACCTGTGGATCAGAAGTCTGTGCATGCCTAACGAGTGGCCAAAGCATAAAGTAATGACGGTTAGCAGAATGAATACACCAACTGAGGAGAGGCTGACGACAAAGGGGGCCAGAAGAATCGCGGCCAATAAGTGGAAATTGAACCAAAGCGACTTAATCGGGCTCCATACTACCCGCCCAACGAATGCGTCGGTATCAGGCTTGACTTTAACCCTTTCGGTGCTATGCATGACTCTCCAGAGATAGATAACGCCCGCAGCACGCGCGGCTTTGTAGTGAAGGCGAAGCAGCAACGGAAAAGCCGTCGCCGTGCCTAGCCTGGTTATAAGGCATGTAACTCCCACTGATCCTTACTGATCTTGTATAAAACATGCTCGCAAAGCGGGTCAGAAGGTTCTAGGTCAGGATGCTCAAAATTGCTGGTATAAGCCATCCCGATTTTACGGGGAAGTGACAAGACCACTTCATCTAAGCCCAAGTGAGTAAAAGCATACCTCAATGATTCTTTGGCAGCCTCTGTCGCGTAACCCCTACCCCAATATCGTTTCGCAAGACGCCAGCCAATCTCAACACATGGTGAAAAAGGCATGCTTGCCTTGGGAATGTGCAGACCCACAAAACCAATAAACTTACTATGGCCAGGAATCTCAACTGCCCAAAATCTCCACCCGCGCTCAGCAATGAGTGATCTGATTTTTTCCCCCATTGCGTAGCTTTCTTCGACGGTAAGAAGCTTAGGGAAAAACTCCATCACATCCTTATCCTCACACATCTGTGAAAAAGGAAGGAGGTCTTCGTCATTCCACTGTCGAAGTATCAATCGTTCCGTTCTAATCATGTGCCAGATGATGCCTTATAACGTTTGGTTAAGGGCGGGCTTTAGCCCGTCCCAGTGAGCGCAGCGAACGGTTTGAACCACTAGTTAGAAGGCGCTTGTGCTAGTGATTCTTTGTAGTTTTGCAAGATATCTTTGATCTCGTTGTTTATTAGTTCTTCTGATTTCAAAGTTGATTGCTCTAGTAGAAAGCCTATTCCGAGAAATGAAATCAAGGTAGTTATAAATGCTGTCGGAAAATCTGACTTGCTGAGAATGGCAACAAGTGAGATAAGGATTGCAGCTTGAATTGCAATATAAGAATTTCTGCCCAGTATGGTGGTATTGCTGGTCTTGAGCTTAATTATGTATTCGGAGATTTCTTCTTTCGATGGCGACAGTGCATTCAGTGAGGTTATTAGCTTGCTTATCTCGGTGTGCGCAAACTCCATGTCGCCAGCCCACAGCTCGCCATATATCTTGTTTTTTGGGCTCAGCCATCTTTTGATTATATTTATAGGCTTTTGCCAAGTGGTTGTTATGTGCTTCTTCCTTTCTTTACGGTATGACTCTATAAGGGCTTGGATTGAGTTGTGCACGCTGACTCCTTGCGACTTCTAACGTTTGGTTAAGGGGCGGGCTTTAGCCCGTCCCAGCGAACGAAGTGAGCGCTTTGAACCATTTGTTAGAGGCATTAACGCGCTCGCAAAGAGGATTACTTCTTATCGTCACCGCCCTTGGCAGGTGCTGCACTCGGTTGTGGTGCGGCTGGTTTCATATTTGTTATGCCACTCACGCTAGATGTGGCGGGCTCGTTATTTGGCCGCATGGAGGTTATGCCATTTACGGAGTCTTTTATAAATACAGTACCTTGATTTTTTGTTTTATCAGTCATTCCAGATGCCTCGTCTATGTATGAATTAATTGCGGTTGAAATACCAATTATCGAAGAAAGTATTACGCCAAACATAAAGGATGAAACCGCCACTCTATCTAGAGTGTTTAGTAGTTGGTCGTCTATTGCTGTTTCTCTTACCACGTCCTCCAAGTGCTTTGCATTTCTTCTAAATATCCACAGTAGCGCTCCAAGGCAAACAACGAAACATGCTAGTGAGAGGATATACAGAATTAATGTTTCTACTGACTTAACGCCCACCGTTGAGATTAACGTTATAAGTAAGCCAACAGCGCCTGCGCTAAGTGCCAACAGACTTTTATCATGCTCAAATCTGGTGTTGAACCAAGCGTTGAGATTTGCCGCGTAAAACTCAACTTCTTTCATCTGATTTATGTCTGGCTGTGTGTCTGACATATTGCCTCTAACGCCCGCAGCATGCGCGGTTTTGAAATGGAGGCGAAGCCGCAATGGAAAAGCCGTCGCCGTGCCTGCGATTGTTAGGCCTCAGGTTGTTCAGATTTCTTCTTCGGCAACTCAATGACAAGGTCTTTTGATTTGATCTCTTCGAGCCTTGAATTTATTGGGCAGAGTATTGAGATCATGCTGATGATATAACCAACAGCTGATTTGATGAATTGGATGTCGCTGTTTCCATGCTTTTCACTGATAGACGGCAGAGTGTGCCGAAGCTTTGCTATTGGTGCATTTATGCCTTCCCCTCGCAAGGAGTGAGCACACTTATTTCTTATTGAGTTCAATGCAAATATTGCACTGTAGGCATCATTTAGCCCCTCCATCTTGTTCATGGATCTAAGTATGCACGCAAGCTGATTAAAGCTGAGTCTTGCTTCTTTTATCCATTTAAAATCTTGAACATGATCTTGGAGAGCTAGATACATAAACTCTTCGATGGCCAGGTGACCTTTGAGGACAACAAGCTCAATGTCGCTACTACTTGGTAATAGTTTAAAAACCTCGTCAGCATATATTGATCTTTCTTTGATTTTTTGGTTTACATCAAATTCCATAGATATGCCTGCTTTGAAATAGCCTAACGTTTGGTTAAGGGGCCGGCTTTAGCCGGTCCCAGTGAGCGAAGCGAACGGTTTGAACCACTAGTTAGGGTGTGACGTTTGCGTAGGCCGACATGCGCTCAAAAAAAGCGGGAAGTAACTCTTGTTGGCCTGACATATGAATAATTTGCCCGCCTGCAATGAGCCCTAGCGCACCTGCTACACCAAGAGCTTTAGCTAGTTCATCTTCTGAATAGTTACCTTCAACCTTCCCAGGTGTGTGGCGACGGGATACTTGATGGAAGCCTGTGTGAGTAAACCCATTCAGCGCCGTCCAGGCGGTTGCTTTGAACCCTGATAAGACACCATTCGGTGTGCCCATTTTGGCCTCAATGTCTGTAACGAGTTCTGAAAATGTTTTGTCGAGTTTTCCCTTCTTGAATTTCTGCAAATGTGCATCACTGGCGCAGTCTAATAGCCATAATCCACGGACAAGAGACTCAGTTAGTACTCGAAGAAGAGCAAGTGCGGACCCATAAAGTTCGGACGAATGCAGGAGAGCAATGGCGGCTTGATGCTCAAGCGCAACATCAAAACAACCGATGGCCAACAATGAGCGCTCATCTGCAGGCAGAGTTACACCTGACGTGTTTTGATCAATCCACATCATCAACTCCAAGAGTTTGGCGTGTTCGGTGCCTGCTTTCATGTGTGCCCTAACGATTAAGCTAAGGGGCCGGCTTTAGCCGGTCCCAGTGAGCGAAGCGAACGATTTGAGCGCATAGTTAGGCTTACTTTCGGCCGGTGAATGCCAAGAGTTTGGCTAACTGTTCCTTAATCTCGGAATCGCTGCGGTACAACATTTCGCCCGTGGTTGGGTTCTGCTCCATAGCCGCGTTGTGAACTTGGACATAAAGATCCCAATTTGTTCTGAAAGAGGTGCGGTGCCACCAGGGCAAGCAGCTAATGAATAAGTCGCGCTGCTGCTCCGTTGGCCATGGTGTTGATGGGGCTGGGGAGTCCTTGGAATTTAGAAGCCAGCCACGAATTGGCGCGGCTGCTTCGTTGAACTCTATGCGCTTGTCGCGGCCAATGGCGAGCCAATTGCCAAGGAGAAGGCCAAGAAGAAATGTGAGGAAGCCGATCAATGTAGTTGTCATGGATGTCTGTTGTAAGCCTAACGTTTGGTTAAGGGGCGGGCTTTAGCCCGTCCCGAACGAGCGAAGCGAGTGACTTGAACCATTTGTATGGATAATTTCTGCCGTGACTGGGTAAATTGAGGCCCACCCCCGACGGCCATCGGGGGCCTTCATGCAGCAGCTCGATTGAGCGACGGCTCCTCTTTCGAGAGACCGATAACAAGTGTGTAGCGCTGCATGACTCTGAAGCGATAACTCGAACAGTCATCGGGGCCTCGAGCCCGTATAGCAAGGCAGAGTCAGCTTATTATGAACAACCCAGAAAACCAAACCCTGATCAACATCGGTGTCGACGTCGGCAAAGCCAATCTCGATACTGCCCTTCATCCGTCCGGGCAGTTTTTTACGATCCCCAACACCACTACCCACATTCGGGAGCTGGTGAGAATCCTCAAGGGGTACACCCTGGAGCGGATCGTCGTGGAGGCTACAGGTCGCCACGAACACGCCCTGGTACAAGCGTGCAGTCAGGCCGGCCTACCCATAATCGTAGTCAATCCAATCAGCGTCAGGCGCTATGCCCAGGCCATCGGCGTGCTGGCAAAAACCGACCGCATTGATGCGAAGGTCATTGCTAAATATGCGGCTACGCTGAAACCAGAACTGAAGCCCATCCCAGATAAAACCTCTCAGAAAATCAGAGATTTATTGGCGAGGCGCAGCCAACTCATGGAAATGTCGACCATGGAGAAGAACCGGCTGCAGATCCTGCCCAAATCGCTTCACAGCTCCATCAATAGCCTGCTCAAAACCCTGCAGACTCAGATCAAGACCATCACCAAGCAGATCGAGCAGGAGGTCTCCAAGGTTGATCATTGGCAGAGTAAAACAGACATCCTGACCAGCGTGCCCGGTGTCGGCAAGGTCATGGCGTTTACGCTCCTGAGTGAGCTCCCCGAGCTTGGTGATCGCAACCGACGAGAGATCGCGGCCCTAGTCGGCGTGGCACCCATCAACCGCGATAGCGGCAAGCTAACCGGGAAGCGCCGGATCCGTGGAGGTCGTCACAGAGTGCGAACTGTGTTGTTCATGGCCATGATGTCAGCGATCCAATGCAACCCGGTATTCAAACAGTTCTACGAGCGCCTAAAGGCCCAAGGGAAGCTTCCGAAAGTCGCCCTCATTGCCTGCATGCGTAAAATGATTGTGATGCTCAACACCATGGTGAAAAACCAGGAGCCTTGGCGTGGTAAAACCGCTTAATTTTGAGCGTTGACACCACAGTCACTTGTTATACGCTTTCACGAATGAAGCCTGCATCCGAAAAATAACGATTAAGATTATTTAAAGAATCAAAATTCGAGGCGCAGAAATAATCTAGCTCTTCAACTGTATTAGATTCGAAAATTGGTGTTGGTAGATAGCAAGCTCCATCATCTACGCTTACCAGAACAACTCTTTCGATTAAATTTTGATCGTAGTATATGTCACACCAATAACCTGTAGCTTTCGGATGCAGCCACTTGTTTGCCCATGGATCTACAAAGTCATCATTTTGGATGCCGTCTTTGTCATACCGCATAAGCATTCGCAAGCGTGGGTCTTCTTTGAGAAACCGTTCCGATGACCAGTTCTTTGAAACGCCGCTCCAATCAGATCTTGGGTTTGTCGTTACCATGAAATTAATAAGCTCGTCATGTGACATGTCGCGAACAGATTTTCTGTTCGGATACAGTGCTTCGGCAGCATAGGGTAGACCGAAGAAGATAGAGGAGATTAAGCTCAAAGTGAATGCAATAGGCTCTGCATCTTTACCCGACAGCCAGAACACCGCCGCAATGAGCGTAAGCACAAAAAATATAGCACCAAAGACCCTGAAAGCATCGGTTCTACTTTTTATGAAGAGGGCAGGCCTCTTAAGTTTCTCTTTCATTTTGCTCCCTGCGTATAACGCAAAGCTAAGCGGCGGCCCGTAAGGAACGTCCGGTGGAGGCCCGCAGGGACGGAACGTACTTGAGCGACTGGTTATGAGTTTTATCAGAGTACATGCCTATTCTTCCGCCAATATAACGAATGCAATGCCTATGATCAGCAGCACTGAAGGAACAATGGCATAAGCGACACAACCAGACCAAGAGTTGGCTTTAAAGACCTTAACACCATCAGAAATCATTACTGCGACCAAAAGCAAACTGCCTATGCCAATTAGTAAATGACCCCGATAGCCGGGCTCAAGCCCAATGTAGAGGAACAAGGGACCAATAAGGGCACCAATCCATGCGAAGGCAACACCTTTTGCACCGATAAATGTCTGGTATGCGTCCTTTTTCATCAACACTTAATACTCATAACGACCAAGTTCATCGGCAGTTTTTAAGTTGTGGTTTGTGGAATATTTTTTGCGCAGCAAAACCACAAAACTGCGACGTACAAACCGTCCCGCACGCGAAGCATGCGTACTGTAAGCACCTTATTAGCGCGGGTTAAATGGCAGTAAAAATAACGAAACGTAGCAAAAATACTCGAATATTTCTTTTCAGGTAGTCGCTCACGCTACGCCCTGCACATTAGCAACTTGAGCAGCCAAACAGCGAACTGGTGTTTACCCAACCCTCACTGCTTGGCTTGTCGCATTTCCTCTGGAACCAGCCGCAATTTATTATTCCCCATAACATAGGGAACAATTCCGCCAGCCCCTGTCGGCAGCAATGCTGTTCTCGCATTATCAAACGAGAACCGAATAAAGTACTCCTCACCAGGGGTTGTATCCACCAAAATCGTCCCTGCTTTCCCATCCTGAATACCAAAAAAATAAGGTTTCATCTCGATCAAGCGCTGACCCTCAGGCACAAAAACAACGACTTCCTCACCTCGATTCAATGACCCAACGTAAGCGCCGTCAACAAAGAACCTGCGCTCTACAGCCAATCCCTTCCATTCACTGTGCGGAATGTAAATCACAACTTTAGCAGCTGTATCTCTATCTTTGACAAAATCGCCATGAGGGACCGGACGACTAGCGCAAGCTGACATTATCAGCCCCATAAAGAGTACAAAAGCAAGTTTTATCTTGAAGTCGAAATCCATTTTTACTCCCTGAACTCATAGAATAAGTGCAACGTTCGAAACGATAGGCAGAGAGCCTTCTCTCGCTAGAATCCTGGCTCACACACCGAAGGATTCAAGCGCATATGAATGCACATTGACGTGATACATCCCAGAAGCCGGATCAGCATCGGGAGCAACCGCGACAGCTCCGTTCATTTGGGAAGTGGGCTGGCGGCACTCCTCCACGTAGACGCCAGTACAGAGCGCAGTAAGAAGCGCAAAAGCTATCGGTTTCATAGGCCTGTGAGCATTTGAACGGGAAAATTGGCAAACCCACCGAGTTAAACCTTCGACTTCAGGCACGCTACCGCCCTACCCTTGCGTGGCGGGCATGGCCGGTGAGTTTATGGGGAATGGCGGCTGTCCGTGCCGGGAGGCGGGGTTGGCTGGCATTCCCTTGCTTTGCTCAAGATAATGCAGGCCAGTGGCCAGAGCCAAGTGTTTTTTGTCAGGCCGCGTGAAGGGGGCCCGGCTGTGCCGGGCTTTGTTCAAGCCGGTGCTCGAACTTCCCAGGAGGGTGCGTTCAGGGCAGAGGGTGGCACAAGGCTTAAGGTAGTCGGCTGGCAGAGGAAAGTGAGGACAGGACTGCCCCCCTCCGGGCTGACCGGAGGGGGGGGGCAGTTGGGGTTAGCCGACCCAGGCGCGAGCGTTGCGGAACATGCGCATCCAGCCGCCGTCTTCGTTCCAGTCGTCAGGACGCCAGGAGTTCTGGACGGCGCGGAAGACCCGCTCGGGGTGCGGCATCATGATGGTGACGCGGCCATCGCGAGTGGTCAGGCCGGTGATGCCGTGCGGCGAGCCGTTGGGGTTGGCGGGGTAGCGTTCGGTCATACGGCCACGGTTGTCGATGTAACGCAGGGCGACGCTGTTGCTGGCTTCGCAGGCGTCGACAGCGCTGCTGTCGGCAAACTCGGCGTGCCCTTCGCCGTGGGCGATGGCAATCGGCAGGCGCGAGCCGACCATGCCGCTAAGGAAGATCGACGGTGAAGCCTGGACTTCGACCATGGCTACCCGGGCTTCGAACTGCTCGGAGCGGTTGCGCACAAAGTGCGGCCAGTGATCGCTACCAGGGATCAGTTCGCGCAGGTTGGAAAGCATCTGGCAACCGTTGCAGACACCAAGGGCGAAGGTGTCCGGGCGCTGGAAGAAGGCGCTGAAGGCTTCGCGGGCCTGGGCGTTGAACAGGATCGACTTGGCCCAGCCTTCGCCGGCGCCAAGTACGTCACCGTAGGAGAAGCCACCACAGGCGACCAGCCCACGGAATTCGGCTAGATCGACGCGACCAGCGAGAATATCGCTCATGTGTACGTCGATGGCGGTGAATCCGGCACGGGTGAAGGCAGCCGCCATTTCCACCTGACCGTTGACGCCCTGCTCGCGCAAAATCGCCACCTGCGGGCGAATGCCGGTGCTGATGTAAGGCGCGGCGATGTCCTCATTGACGTCAAAGCTGAGCAGCGTGCTCAGGCCCGGGTTGGCATCGTCGGCCAGGGCTTCGAACTCCTGATCGGCGCACTCGGCGTTGTCGCGCAGGCGCTGGATCTGCCAGCTGGTTTCGCTCCAGGCCTGTTGCCAGGCGGCGCGGCTGCCGCTGAGTACAGCATCGCCGTTGAAGCTGAAGCTCAGGGTCTGCTCGCTCTGCGGCTGGCCGATCACGGCGCTGCAGTCGCCCAGGCCGGCGGCGGACAGTTGCGCCAGCACCGCTTCGGTGTCGGCCTGACGTACCTGGATCACCGCGCCCAGCTCTTCGTTGAACAGTACCCCTGCCAGTTGTGCGGCGTTGTCGGCCAGCACGTCAAGGCTGATCTCCAGGCCACAGCGGCCGGCAAAGGCCATTTCCGCCAGGGTGGCGAGCAGGCCGCCGTCGGAGCGGTCGTGGTAAGCAAGCAGCAGCTCGTCCTGATTCAGCCCTTGAATCACGGCAAAGAAGGCCTTGAGGTCTTCGGTGTCGTCCAGGTCCGGGCCGGTCTGGCCAATACGGTTGTAGACCTGGGCCAGCGCCGAGCCGCCAAGGCGGTTCTGGCCACGGCCAAGGTCGATCAGGATCAGGTCGGACTCGCCCTTGTCCAGCCGCAGTTGCGGGGTCAGAGTGGCGCGCACGTTCTGCACCGGGGCAAAGCCGGTGACGATCAGTGACATCGGCGAAGTAACGCTCTTGTCTTCGCCAGCATCGTTCCAGCGGGTCTTCATCGACATCGAGTCCTTGCCCACCGGGATGGTAATACCCAGTTGCGGGCACAGCTCCATGCCCACAGCCTTGACCGTGTCGTACAGGCGGGCATCTTCACCGGGGTGGCCGGCAGCGGCCATCCAGTTGGCCGACAGTTTGATGTCAGACAGTTTTTCGATCCGCGCGGCCGCCAGGTTGGTGACGGTTTCGGCGACGGCCATGCGCCCGGAAGCCGGGGAATCGAGCAGGGCCAGCGGGGTGCGCTCGCCCATTGCCATGGCTTCACCGGTATTCACATCAAAGCTGGTGGCGGTCACGGCGCAGTCGGCAACCGGTACCTGCCAGGGGCCAACCATCTGGTCGCGGGCTACCAGGCCGGTGATCGAGCGGTCGCCGATGGTGATCAGGAAGTTTTTGCTGGCTACGGCCGGCAGGCGCAGTACACGCAGGGCGGCTTCTTCCAGGCTCATGTCCGGCTGGAAGTCGTCGCTCGGCTCGGCCTCGCGCTCAACACTGCGGTGCATGCGCGGCGGCTTGCCAAGCAGGACTGACAGCGGCATATCGACCGGCTGGTTGTCGAAATGCGTGTCATTGAGCAGCAGGTGACGCTCTTCGGTGGCCTCGCCAACCACCGCGAACGGGCAGCGCTCGCGCTCGCAGATGGCCTGGAAGCGCTCGAAATCGGCGGCGTCGACCGCCAGCACGTAGCGCTCCTGGGATTCGTTCGACCAGATTTCCAGCGGGCTCATGCCCGGCTCGTCGTTGGGGATATTGCGCAGCTCGAAACGCCCGCCGCGCTCGCCATCGTTGACCAGCTCAGGGAAGGCGTTGGACAGGCCGCCGGCACCTACGTCATGGATAAACTTGATCGGGTTCTTCTCGCCCAGTTGCCAGCAGCGGTCGATCACTTCCTGGCAGCGGCGTTCCATTTCCGGGTTGTCGCGCTGTACTGAGGCAAAGTCGAGGTCTTCGGCACTGGCGCCGGTGGCCATCGACGAGGCAGCACCGCCGCCCAGGCCGATCAGCATGGCCGGGCCGCCGAGCACGATCAGCTTGGCGCCGACCGGGATCTCGTCCTTTTCCACATGATTGGCGCGGATGTTGCCCATGCCGCCGGCAATCATGATCGGTTTGTGGTAGCCGCGTACTTCCGGGCCGCGCGGGGACTGCACGGTCTGCTCGAAGGTACGGAAGTAGCCGGTCAGGTTCGGCCGGCCGAATTCGTTGTTGAAGGCGGCGCCGCCGAGCGGGCCGTCGATCATGATCTGCAGCGGGGTGACGATGCGCCCGGGCTTGCCGTTGTCTTCTTCCCAGGGCTGCTCGAAGCCGGGAATTCGCAGGTTGGACACGGTAAAGCCGCTCAGACCAGCCTTGGGCTTGCCGCCCCGACCGGTTGCGCCTTCGTCACGGATCTCGCCACCGGAGCCGGTGGAAGCGCCGGGGAACGGCGCAATGGCGGTCGGGTGGTTGTGGGTTTCCACCTTCATCAGAATGTGGACCGGCTCTTCAACCGCACGGTATTCACGGCTGTCGGGCTGCGGGAAGAAACGCCCGGCTACGAAGCCCTCGATCACCGCCGCGTTGTCCTTGTAGGCCGACAGCACGCCTTCGCGGTGCATCTCATGGGTGTTCTTGATCATGCCGAACAGGCTCTTGTCCTGGGCCTGACCGTCGATATCCCAGCTGGCGTTGAAAATCTTGTGCCGGCAGTGCTCGGAGTTGGCCTGGGCGAACATCATCAGCTCAACGTCGCTGGGGTTGCGCTTGAGTTCAGTGAAGCTCTGTACCAGATAGTCGATTTCATCCTCGGCCAGGGCCAGGCCCAGCTCGACGTTGGCCTGCTCCAGCGCAGCGCGACCACCGCCGAGAATGTCGACCCGATTGAACGGCTTGGGTTCGGTATGAGCGAACAGGCTGGCGGCGTCTTCGACCTGATCCAGTACCAGCTCGGTCATGCGGTCGTGCAGCAGCGCCTTGACCTTAGCCAGTTCCTCGCTGCTCAGCTCACCGCTGACGTAATAGGCAATGCCGCGCTCCAGCCGCTTGATTACACCCAGGCCGCAGTTATGGGCAATATCGCTGGCCTTGCTCGACCACGGCGAGATGGTGCCAAAGCGCGGTACTACCAACAGCAAAGCACCATTGGGTTCTTCCACCGGTACCGAGGGGCCATAGCTGAGCAGCCGCTCAAGGACAGCCTGTTGATCGCTGTCGAGCGCCGCCGAAAGGTCGGCAAAGTGCATGAATTCGGCATACAGCCCGGTAACCCCTGGCACTTTGGCCTGCACACGGGCGAGCAGTTTATTGCGGCGGAAAACGGAAAGGGCTGGGGCTCCACGCAGGCTATGCATGTCGGTAACGGCCTCGGTTCGGAATGGGGGGATGCAGAGAATCGAGTTCACGCATCCTTGGAAAAAATGGAAGGCGCATAGGATACCCCAAGCGCCAGGGGGAAGCCATCAGCCGCATGCTTTGCCAACATCCGGTAGCTTTTCAGCGCCCGGTCAAGCTATTGCCGGCGAGCGCTTTTGCCTATACTGGCGCCATGCATCGACGTACATTCCGCTCCCCCCTGCTGCTGGCCCTGATTCTGGGGCTGGGAAGCACTCTGCTCAGTGGCTGTGATAAACCAGACCGCTTGGAGCAGATCCGTTCCGAAGGCACCTTGAAGGTGCTGACCCGCAATACGCCTACCACCTTCTACCAGGATCGCCATGGCGATACCGGGCTGGAATACGAGCTGAGCAGGCGCTTTGCCGAGAGCCTGGGGGTGAAGCTGGAAATGACCGCCATCGGCACCCTTGATGAGATCTATCAGCAGCTTGACGGCAAGAACGCCCACCTGGCCGCCGCCGGGCTGGCGATCAACCCCGAACGGCTGGATCAGGCCCGTTACTCCAGCACCTATCTGGAGGCCACACCGCAGGTGGTCTATCGCCGTGGCAACCGCCAGCCTCGGGGGCTGGATGACCTGTATGGCAAACGGATCATGGTGCTCAAGGGCAGTAGCCTGGCCGATCAGTTGCGCAACCTGCAACTGGACAACCCGGAGCTGGTGTTTGAGGAGTCCGACTCGGTTGAAGTGGTTGACCTGCTGCGTCTGGTCAATGACGACGAGATCGATTACGCGGTGCTCTATTCCAACGAACTGGTGGTCAACCAGGCTTTCTACCCGGCGGTAAGGGTCGGCTTTGACCTGAGCGAGCCCCGTGGCCTGGCCTGGGCTCTGCCGCGCGACAATGACGACAGTCTGCTCAAGGCGGTTGAGCGGTTTTTTACCGACATTCGCGCCGACGGTACCCTGGATCAGTTGATCGAGCGTTTCTACGGCCATGCGGATGTGCTCGACTACGTTGGCGCCCGGGCCTTCGCCCGACACATGCTGCAGCGCCTGCCCCGCTATGAAACCTGGTTTCGTCAGGCCGGCGATCAGTACAGCCTGGACTGGCGCCTGCTGGCGGCCATGGGTTATCAGGAATCGCTGTGGGACCCGGAGGCACGCTCGCCGACCGGGGTACGCGGGCTGATGATGCTGACCCTGCCGACTGCCAAGTTCGTTGGGGTCACCAACCGGGTCGACCCCAAGCAGAGCATCTTTGGCGGCGCCCGTTATCTGGTCTGGGTGCGTGATCAATTGTCGACCGACATACCCGAACCGGATCGCACCTGGTTTGCCCTGGCCGCCTACAACGTTGGCCTGGGCCATCTGGACGACGCCCGGATTCTGACCCGCAACAACGGCCGCGACCCTAATCGCTGGATTGACGTGAAAGAGCATCTGCCGCTGCTGTCGAAGAAGCAGTGGTACAGCCAGACCCGTTATGGTTATGCGCGCGGCAACGAGCCAGTGCATTACGTGCAGAACATTCGCCGTTATCACGAGATTCTGCAGTGGGTCACTCAACCGCTGTCGGAAAGTGCTCAGGTGCCGGAGGGGCAGTATCACACCCCGGGGATTCTGGAGCAGTTGCCGCAGGGGATCTGAGTTCAGCTCGGCGCCCCCTCTCCGGCTCTTTCGATGCCATCACGCCACTCAATGTCATCACGAGGCGCGTAGCGCCGTGGTGATCCATAGGCCGCTTGGATGGCCGCGGCGCTTTGCGCCTCGCCATGACGGGATGGGGTGGGTTCTGAGTTCAGCTCGGGGCCACTCCCCGGCTCGCTCGATGTCATCACGCCACTCAGTGTCATCACGAGGCGCGCAGCGCCGTGGTGATCCATAGGCCGCCTGGATGGCCGCGGCGCTTTGCGCCTCGCCATGACGGGATGGGGTGGGGCGAGGAGACGGGACGGTGCGGGGGCGGGACGGTGCAGTGCAGTGCAGTGCGGGGACGAGACGAGGACGTTAGCCCTGGGCGGGCTGGCGTTTGAGTCGGAAGAATTCGGTTAGCAGGGCCCCGCACTCCTCGGCCAGTACCCCACCTTCGACTTCAACCCGATGGTTCATCCAGGGCTGGGCCAGAACCTGGCTGCGGCTGACCACTGCGCCCGAGCGTGGCTCACTGGCGCCATAAACCAGCCGTTTGATACGGCTGTGGACCAGCAACCCAGCGCACATGGTGCAGGGTTCGAGGGTGACGTAGAGGGTGGTATCGGGCAGACGGTAGTTGCCGTCGGCCGCCGCTGCGGCACGCAGGGCGACCATTTCGGCATGGGCACTGGGGTCATGACTGCTGATCGGCTGGTTGAAGCCACGGGCGATCACCCGGCCGTCGCGCACCAGCACGGCGCCGACCGGCACTTCACCAAGGTCAGCGCCCTTGCGCGCTTCGGCAATGGCCTCGCGCATGAAGTCGATATCAGCCGGTTTCATGACATTCCCCAAGAGCGGTCATCCCACAGCCACCAGCGGCCATGGGATGAGTCCAGACTCAGATCAGTGCCCGCTCACGCAGCAGCGCAATCACCCGGTTGACGCAGGTTTCGAGATCCAGCTCGGCGGTGTTCAGCACCAGGTCGGCGTCGGTCGGCGCCTCATAGGGGTAGGACACACCGGGAATGGTACCTTCGAGATTGGCCGCATACAGGCCCGAGGGGTCACGCTCCTGGCACACCGCCAGCGGCGCATCCAGGTGCACCATCAGGCAGCGATTACCAAGGATATGCCGTGCCACGGCGCGGCTTTCCTCGGTCGGCGCGACGAAGGCGCCCAGGGCGATCAGGCCGGCTTCGTTCATCTGCCGGGCAATTCGCGCACCCTTGTGCAGGTTCTCGGCGCGACCGGCGGCGTCCTGGTTCAGGCCCTTGGACAGATCCTGACGCAGTACCTTGCCATCCAGCACGTAGCAGGCGCGGCCGCTGTCGAACAGCTTGCGTTCAACGGCGTAGGCAATAGTGCTCTTGCCACTACCAGACAGCCCAGTGAACAGCAGGGTTACCGGCTGTTGACCAAAACGTTCGGCGCGCTCATCGGCGGTCACGTGAGCCAGACGGCCGTGCTTGCTGCCACTGGTGTTCTGGCCATCCAGCCCCTTGGCGACGATCATGCCAGCGCCCACGGTGCCGTTGGTCATGCGGTCGATGACGATAAAGGCACCGGTGGTGCGGTTGCTCAGGTAATCGTCAAAGGCAATCGGCCGCTCCAGCGACAGTTCGACCCGGGCAATCTCGTTCAGGCCCAGCGCGCCGGCCGCCTGCTGCTCCAGGGTATTCACATCGATCCGGTGCAGGATGCGGGTGAATGAACCCGGGCTGTAGCTGGTGGCTCGCTTGATGTCGTACTTGCGCCCAGGCTGCATCGGCTGCTCGGCCATCCACACCAGGGTGGCCTCAAACTGATCACCGATCAGCGCGCGGTTGTCGACATGGGTCAGCAGGTCGCCACGGGAAATGTCGATTTCATCTTCCAGGGTCAGGGTCACCGCCTGGCCAGGGCCGGCGCTTTCCAGTTCACCGTCGAAGGTAACGATCGACTTGACCCGGCTGCTCTTGCCCGAGGGCAGTGCTACCAGTTCATCGCCCTTGTGTACGATGCCCGAGGCGATGGTGCCGGCAAAGCCACGGAAGTTCAGGTTCGGCCGGCTGACCAGTTGCACCGGGAAGCGCAGGTCGGTCATGTTGCGGTCGGCGGCGACTTCGACGCTTTCGAGAATCTCCATCAGCGTCTGCCCGGTGTACCACGGGCTGCGCTCGCTGCGGTTGACCACGTTGTCGCCCTTGAGCGCCGACATCGGCACGAACTGCACGCTGTTGCCGTCAAGCAGCTCCAAACCCTTGGCGAACTCCAGGTAATCAGCGCGGATCTGCTCGAACACGCCCTGATCGAAGTCCTTGAGGTCCATCTTGTTGACGGCCACGACGATGTGCTTGATGCCCAGCAGCGAGGCAATGAAGCTGTGACGCTTGGTCTGGGTCTGCACGCCGTAACGGGCGTCGATCAGGATGATCGCCAGGTCGCAGGTCGAGGCGCCGGTGGCCATGTTGCGGGTGTACTGCTCATGGCCGGGGGTGTCGGCGATGATGAACTTGCGCTTGGCGGTAGAGAAATAGCGGTAGGCAACATCGATGGTGATGCCCTGCTCGCGCTCGGCCTGGAGGCCGTCGACCAGCAATGCCAGATCCACTTCTTCGCCGGTGGTGCCGGACTTTTTCGAATCCTTGGTGATCGCTTCCAGATGATCCTCATAGATCATCTTGGAGTCATGCAGCAGACGCCCGATCAGCGTGCTCTTGCCGTCATCGACGTTACCGCAGGTAAGAAAGCGCAGCAGCTCCTTGCGTTCGTGCTGAGCGAGGTAGGCCAGAATGTCCTGGCCGATCAAATCGGATTGGTGACTCATGTAATTCTCCGGACAGCGTGCCGCGCTTAGAAGTAGCCTTGACGTTTCTTTTCTTCCATCGACCCAGCTGAATCGTGGTCGATGACGCGCCCCTGGCGCTCGGAGGTCTTGGCCAGCAGCATTTCCTGGATGATCTCCGGCAGGGTGTCGGCGCTCGACTCAACCGCACCGGTCAGCGGGTAGCAGCCCAGGGTGCGGAAACGCACCATCTTTTTCTGGATGCCGGCTTTCTGCTCGGGGCTCAGGTGCTGCAGGATGCGCTCATCATCGATCATCACCAGCGCACCGTTGAGTTCGACCACTTCACGCTCGGCGGCGTAGTACAGCGGCACGATCGGGATGCTTTCCAGATAGATGTATTGCCAGATGTCCAGCTCGGTCCAGTTCGACAGCGGGAATACGCGGATACTCTCGCCCTTGTGCACCTTGCCGTTGTAGATGTTCCACAGCTCGGGGCGCTGGTTCTTCGGGTCCCAGCGGTGGTGTTTGTCACGGAACGAGTAGACCCGCTCCTTGGCCCGGGACTTCTCCTCGTCGCGGCGTGCGCCACCGAAGGCGGCATCGAAGCCGTACTTGTCCAGCGCCTGCTTCAGGCCCTGGGTCTTCATCACGTCGGTGTGCACCGCGCTGCCGTGGGTGAAGGGGTTGATACCCTGCGCCACACCTTCGGGGTTTTGGTGCACCAGCAGGTCGAGGTCCATTTCCTTGACCATCTTCTCGCGGAATTCGTACATGGCCTGGAATTTCCAGCCAGTATCGACGTGCAGTACCGGGAACGGCAGGCGGCCCGGATAAAAGGCCTTGCGCGCCAAATGCAGCATTACGGCGGAGTCCTTGCCGATCGAATAAAGCATGACCGGGTTCTGGAATTCGGCCGCCACTTCACGAATGATGTGGATGCTTTCGGCTTCCAATTGCTTGAGATGGGTCAGTTTTTCCAGCATGGCGTACTCACGGACAAAAAGGGGACGCCGGGCATCCCGGGAAATTATCGGGGCATTGTAACAAAGCGGATTGCTTATAATAAGGAGTCGCGCAAGAACCTTGGGCTATATGCATATATGCGAAAATACACAGCCCGCTCTAACCTTCTGCCCCAAACCTGGATTGCCACGGGCCTGCGGCCCTCGCAATGACGAGGTAAGGCTCACGCCCCCACTCCACACACCCCACCGTCATTGCGAGCAGCACTCTAAAGCCGCCCCTCTCCGTCATTGCGAGGAGCGTAGCGGCGAAGCAATCCAGCCACCCCCCGACTCAGCACTTACCGCAAGGCGACCACGACAAAACAACCCACACCCCCACACCGCCCCATACCCCACCGTCATTGCGAGTCGCATAGCGGCGAAGCAATCCAGGCGCACCCCGACTCAGCACTTACCACAAGGCGACCACGACAAAACAACCCACCCCCTCACACTGCCCCGCACCCCATCGTCATAGCAAGCCGCATTCTAAAGCCGCCCCCTCTCCGTCATTGCGAGGAGCGCAGCGACGAAGCAATCCAAACGTACTCTCCCCAAGCGAGGACGGGACTGGAGGAGTCAGACCGGGTTGTCTATGTCGATAAACCGGTGCTCGAGACCAAAATGCTGCGCCAGATGCTCACCCAACGCCTTGACCCCATAGCGCTCAGTGGCGTGGTGGCCGGCGGCGAAGAAGTGGATAGCGTTTTCACGGGCGGCGTGAACGGTCGGTTCGGAGACTTCACCAGTGACAAAGGCATCCACACCCAGGGCGATGGCCTTGTCGATGTAGCCTTGGGCTGCACCGGTGCACCAGGCTATGCGCTTGATCGGGCGGTCATTGCCGGCGACATGCAGCGGTTCGCGGCCCAGCTGTTCATGCAGCCGAGCGGCCAGTTGTGCGCCGCTCAGCGGCTCCGGCAACTCGCCTTCCAGCCCGACCGAGCGCGGATTACCCGGCTCCAGCCCGCCAGTGATGTTCCAGCCCATCAGCCTGGCCAACTGCACGTTGTTACCCAACTCGGCGTGCACATCCAGCGGCAGGTGGTAGGCCATCAGGTTCAGGTCATGACTGAGCAGAGCCTTGAGCCGGCGCTGTTTGATCCCGGTAACCGGGCTGGCTTCACCCTTCCAGAAGTAGCCATGATGCACCAGCAACAGATCGGCATCGGCGGCAATCGCGGCATCCACCAGGGCCTGGCTGGCCGTGACCCCGGTAACAATACGCTGGATCTGCTCACGCCCTTCGACCTGCAAACCGTTGGGACAATAATCTTGAAACAAACCACTGTCCAACAGGCTATTGCAGTAGTTCACCAGAGTGTTACGGTCAACCATCACGCCTCTCCGCGGATAAAAGCTCATTGTCCCGGCAGAATGTCACGGATTCAACCGTCAGCGCCTGCAGAATGGCGTCATAATCCTTATAATGACATGCACTAGCCGTACACGTCGGCCATGACCATCGGGACCGGATCGATGAAAGATCTTTTGCGTACACTGGGCTGGCCCGCACTCTGCGGCCTGCTCCTGGCCTTGCTGATCATCCAACAGTATCCGCAATGGATTGGCCTGTCTGGCCGCGACAGCGTCCCGCAACTGACCTATGAGGCCCGCAATAACAGCAATGGCCCGGCCTCTTACAGCAGTGCCGTTCAACGCGCTGCGCCGGCCGTGGCCAATATCTACACCAGCAAGCAGGTCAACCAAGGCAGCAACAGCCAAGCTTTCATCAACCCGACCCTGCGCGACTATTCCGAAAGCATGCCGGCGCCCTCACGGCGCCAGTCGAGTCTGGGCTCGGCGGTAATTCTCAGCCGCGACGGCTACCTGCTGACCAACAATCATGTAATCGCTGGTGCCGACGAAATTCTGGTCGCCCTGCAGGATGGCCGCGAGGCCCTGGCCACCCTGATCGGCACCGACCCGGAGACTGACCTGGCGGTACTCAAGATCGATCTGCCCAACCTGCCAACCGTGACCATCAGCCCCAATGAACAGCAGCATATCGGCGATGTGGTCATGGCTATCGGCAACCCGTTCGGTCTGGGCCAGACGGTAACCATGGGCATTATCAGTGCCACCGGGCGTAATCAGCTTGGTCTCAATACCTACGAAGACTTCATCCAGACCGACGCGGCGATCAACCAGGGCAATTCCGGCGGCGCGCTGGTCGATGCCAATGGCCACCTGATCGGCATCAATACCGCGATCTTCTCACAGTCTGGCGGCTCGCAGGGTATCGGTTTTGCGATTCCGGCCAAGCTGGCGGTCGAGGTCATGCAGGCCATCATCGGCCAGGGCCGCGTGGTACGTGGCTGGCTGGGGGTCGAGGTACAGCCGCTGACCAGCGAGCTGGCCGAGTCGTTCGGGCTGGATATCAGTGAAGGGATCGTGGTTTCTGGCCTGTACCGCAACGGCCCGGCCTGGCAGTCGGGACTGCAGCCGGGCGATGTGATTCTGAAGATCGACGGCAAGCCGGCCAGCAGCGGCCGTCAGGCCATGAACCAGGTCGCCCGGGCGCGCCCCGGCGACAAGGTCGCGCTGGATGTACTACGTAACGGCGAGCCGATGCACTTTGAGGCCGAGGTGGGCATGCGCCCGAGCTTCCGTAGCTAGGGAACCAGAGCTGCCTCAGGTCATCAGAGCAGCAGTTTGAGTGCGGCTACCAGTGCCTTGTTTTGCGCTTCGTTGCCGATGGTGATGCGCAGGAACTGTTCGATTCGCGGCAGCTTGAAGTGCCGTACGATCACCCGATGCTCACGCAGACCATGGGCCAGCAGCGCTGCATCATGTTGCGGGTGGCGGGTAAAGACGAAGTTGGCCGCCGACGGCAGCACCTCAAACCCCATGCCCTGCAATTCAGCCGTCAGCTTGTCGCGGCTGGCGATCACCGCCTTGCGGGTGTGGTCGAACCAGTCATGATCCTCGAACGCGGCGACCGCGCCGACAATCGCCAGACGATCCAGCGGGTAGGAGTTGAAGCTGTTCTTGATCCGCTCCAGCGCCTCAATCAGGTCCGGATGACCAACCGCCAGCCCAACCCGTAGCCCAGCCAGTGAGCGCGACTTGGACAGGGTCTGGGTTACCAGCAGGTTGTCATAGCGCTCGACCAGGCTGATTGCCGTTTCACCACCGAAATCGACATAGGCCTCATCAACCACCACCACCGAGTCCGGATTGGCCTGAACGATCTGCTCGATCTGCTCCAGCCCCAGCAACACCCCGGTGGGTGCATTGGGGTTGGGGAAGATGATCCCGCCATTGGGCTGACGGTAATCCTCGACCCGCAGACTGAAGTCCTCGGCCAGCGCCAGCGGCTTGGGCTCGATGCCGTACAAACCGCAATAAACCGGGTAGAAGCTGTAGGTAATGTCCGGGAACAGCAGTGGCCGCCCATGCTGGAACAGGCCGTGAAAGATGTGCGCCAGCACCTCATCGGAGCCGTTGCCAACAAACACCTGGGCGCTGTCCACGCCATAGTAATCGGCAATGGTCGCCTTCAAGGCATCGGCATTCGGCGCCGGATACAGCCGCAGGCTGTCATTAAGCTCGGCCCGAATCGCCTCGATCACTTTGGGCGAAGGCCCGTAGGGGTTCTCATTGGTATTGAGCTTGACCAGGTTCTCGACCTTGGGCTGCTCACCCGGCACATAGGGCACCAGATCCTTGACGAAAGGACTCCAGAAACGACTCATGCGTTATTACCCCTTGATCCGATATTCGGCGCTGCGTGCGTGCGCGGTCAGGCTTTCGCCACGGGCCAGCACCGAAGCAGTCTTGCCCAGTTCCGAGGCGCCATCAGGCGAGCAGAAGATGATCGACGAACGCTTCTGGAAGTCGTAAACCCCCAGCGGCGAAGAGAACCGTGCAGTACCAGAGGTCGGCAAGACGTGGTTGGGGCCAGCACAGTAGTCGCCCAGCGCTTCCGGAGTGTGACGACCCATGAAAATGGCGCCGGCATGGCGAATTTTCGGCAGCAGCGCTTCGGGATCGGCAACCGACAATTCCAGGTGCTCGGCGGCAATACGGTTGGCAATTTCGCAGGCTTGATCCAGGCTCTCGACCTTGATCAGGGCACCACGGGTTTCCAGGGAAATGCGCACCATGTCGGCCCGCTCCAGACTGCCGAGCAGCTTGTTCAGGCTGGCTTCCACCGCATCGAGGAAGGCGGCGTCCGGCGACAGCAGGATCGACTGGGCATCCTCGTCGTGTTCGGCCTGGGAGAACAGATCCATGGCGATCCAGTCCGGGTCGGTCTGACCATCGCAAACCACCAGGATTTCCGAGGGTCCGGCGATCATGTCGATACCAACCTGGCCGAACACCGCACGCTTGGCGGTAGCCACGTAGATATTGCCGGGGCCGACGATCTTGTCCACCTGCGGAACACTCTCGGTGCCATAGGCCAGCGCTGCCACAGCCTGGGCGCCGCCAATGCTGAATACCCGGTCAACCCCGGCCAGACAGGCGGCAGCCAGTACCAGTTCATTGATCTCGCCACGCGGGGTCGGGACCACCATGACCACTTCCGGCACCCCGGCAACCTTGGCCGGAATCGCGTTCATCAGTACCGAGGACGGATACGAGGCCTTGCCACCCGGCACATACAGACCAACCCGGTCCAGCGGGGTGATTTTCTGGCCAAGCACGGTGCCATCGGCTTCGGTGTAGCGCCAGGAGTCCTGACGCTGGTGTTCGTGATAGCTGCGCACCCGCTCGGCGGCCACTTCCAGGGCCTGACGCTGTTCGGGGGAAATGCGCTCCAGCGCCAGTTCCAGCCGGGCCCGATCCAGGGTCAGATCGGCCATGCTGCTTGCGTCCAAAGCATCGAACCGGGCGGTATATTCGACCACTGCGGCATCACCGCGCTGGCGCACAGCGGCGATGATTTCCTCGACCCGCTCGTTGACCGCCTTGTCCGATACCCCTTCCCAGGCCAGCAGCGCATCCAGATGATGGTTGAAATCGGCCTGATTGGCGTTCAGACGGGCGATTTTCAACGGTGCGCTGCTCATGGGTGATTACCTTTGCGTTGGGAATAATTCGGGTGACCGGTCAGCCGGCACGCTGTTCGACAGCCTGCCCCAGTTGCTCAATCAGAGCGGTGATCCGGGCATGCTTCATCTTCATCGAAGCCTTGTTGACGATCAAGCGCGAACTGATGGTGGCAATCAGTTCCTGCGGCTCCAGGCCGTTGGCCTTGAGCGTGTTGCCGGTGTCGACCACGTCAATGATCTTGTCGGCCAGGCCAACCAGCGGCGCCAGCTCCATCGAACCGTACAGCTTGATCACTTCAACCTGGCGGCCCTGTTCGGCGTAATAGCGCTTGGCGACATTGACGAACTTGGTCGCCACCCGCAGCCGGCCCTTGGGCTCTGGCGTATTGACCGGCCCTGCGGTCATCAGCTTGCAGTTGGCGATTTTCAGATCCAGCGGCTCGTACAGGCCCTGGCTGCCGTACTCCAGCAGCACGTCCTTGCCGGCCACACCCAGATCGGCAGCGCCGTGCTCGACATAGGTCGGCACGTCGGTGGCGCGCACGATCAGCAGGCGCACGTTCGGGTCGCTGGTGGTGAAGATCAGCTTGCGGCTTTTCTCCAGGTCCTCGACCGGCTCGATCCCGGCCTGCTTGAGCAGTGGCAGGGTGTCGTCGAGGATGCGCCCTTTGGACAGGGCGATGGTCAGTGTCTGGCTCATGCGGGCTCTCTCAGAACAGTCTCAGGCCGGCACCCGGCGGATGATCGCGCCCAGTGACTGCAATTTCTCTTCGATGCACTCGTAACCACGGTCGATGTGGTAAATGCGGTCGACCAGGGTGTCACCTTCGGCGACCAGGCCGGCGATGACCAGACTGGCCGAGGCGCGCAGGTCGGTAGCCATGACCGGTGCGCCCTTGAGCCGCTCGACCCCGGTAATGATCGAGGTGTTGCCCTCGACCAGAATCTGGGCGCCCATGCGGTTCATTTCCTGGCAGTGCATGAAACGGTTCTCGAACACGGTTTCAATCACCGTACCGGTCCCCTCGGCTACCGCGTTCATGGCCACGAACTGGGCCTGCATGTCGGTCGGGAAGGCCGGATAAGGCGCGGTGCGCAGGTTGATCGCCTTGGGCCGGTTGCCCTTCATGTCCAGGCTGATCCAGTTTTTGCCGGTATCAATCTGAGCACCAGCCTCTTCCAGCTTGAGCAGTACCGCTTCAAGAATCGACTCGTCGGTATCCTTGAGCTTGACCCGGCCCCGGGTCGCAGCCGCAGCCACCAGATAGGTGCCGGTCTCGATCCGGTCAGGCATCACGCTGTGACGGGCAGCGCCCAGGCGCTCAACGCCTTCCACCACGATGGTGTCGGTGCCGTGGCCCTTGATGTTGGCGCCCATGGCGATCAGGCAGTGGGCCAGATCGACCACTTCCGGCTCACGCGCGGCGTTCTCGATCACGGTACGGCCCTTGGCCAGGGTCGCGGCCATGAGGATGTTCTCGGTACCGGTCACAGTCACGGTATCAAAGAAGATATGCCCGCCACGCAGCCCGCCTTCCGGGGCGCGAGCCTTGATATAGCCAGCCTCGACCTCGATCTGCGCGCCCATGGCTTCGAGCCCGCGAATGTGCAGGTCTACCGGCCGGGTCCCGATCGCACAGCCACCAGGCAGCGCAACTTCGGCATAGCCGAAATGGGCAACCATCGGGCCCAGTACCAGAATCGAGGCGCGCATGGTCTTGACCAGCTCATAGGGCGCTACCAGACTGCTGATGCTGCGTGGGTCTACCTCGACATTCAACCGCTCATCGACCACCGGCTGCACGCCCATGCGCCCGAACAACTCGATCATGGTGGTGATGTCGTGCAGGTGCGGCAGGTTGCAGATGGTTACCGGGCCGTCAGCCAGCAGGGTTGCGGCCAGGATCGGCAGGGCCGAGTTCTTGGCTCCGGAAATGCGAATTTCACCGTCCAGTCGGTTGCCGCCGGTGATGATCAGTTTGTCCATACGGTATCTCTTGGTTAGGCGCCGCTCAGGCGCGACTGGCCCAGGCTTGGCGGGTAAAGAACTTCATGGTCACCGCATGGATTGCACCGCTCTGGATCTGGTCGTTGAGCAATGCGTAAATCTGTTGCTGGCGTTTAACCGGCGACAGCGCCGCAAGGCTGTCACTGATCACGTTGAGCTGAAAATTGCAGCCTTCGCCTTCCACTTCGACCTGGGCGTCGGCCAGGCTGGACTCGATAAGCTGCTTGACTTCACTGGCCTGCATTTACATCTCTCCACTGCGGCATGACCGCAAAACTTCGATTGTCGACTGGCGCGCCTCAGGCGTCCAGCCATTCATCCAACCCATAGACCTCAGCCATGCTGCGCAGACCAGCGGGCATGCCTTCAACCTTGAGTTCGACTGAGCGCTCTTTCAGAGCCCGCGCCGCTACCAGCAGCAGTGACAGGCCGACACTGTTGGCACGCTCGACCTGGGACAGGTCCAGTACCACGCTCTGCTGGACATGGCGCATGGCGGCGATGATTTGCTCACGCAGATCCTTGGCGGTTTCGAAGTCAAGATTGCCTTCAACCACCCAACGGCCGGGCTGGGCGCGGCTCTCAATCAGCTTGGCTTTCACTCGGCAGCCCCATTGTTTTCAAGGGTTTCGGCGATCACGCCGCCCCAACCGTCGATCACTGCGTCGAGATTGTTGCGGTTGGCCTGCATGGCCTGGGCGAACTGGTCACGGAACAGCAGGCCGATGTTGATACCTTCAACGATTACATTGCGCATCATCCATTTGTCGCCGACCAGGGCCATGGTGTAGTTGACCTGATAGACCGTGCCGTTGGCAGTGTGGATTTCCATGGTCACGTTGGTCCGGTCCGGACGCTGCTGATCACGCGCGGTCGGCGGCAACACCTTGATTTCGCCACTATTGAACTCCAGCAGAGCGTTGCCATAGAACTGCACCAGGCTGCGCTTGAAAGTGTCAACGAAGCGCTCGATCTGCTCGTCGGTCGCGTTACGGCTGAAACGCACGGTCATCACGCTGCGGGCAATGCCCCGGTAATCGATGACCGGCTCAAGAATTTCGTTCAGGCCGTTCAAAAAGGCCTCGGAATCCTGCTTGTACAGCTCACGATTGGCATCCAGCACCTCCAGTACCCGCGTGGAGGAATCCTCGACGATCTGATGCGGCGTGGCATTGGCCTGAGCCAGCACCGGCAGGCTGCACAGCAGAGCAAAGAAAGTGGTGAGTAGGGCTCGCATCGGTTACTCCAGTTTTTAGTCGTCGTTACTGACGGTATTGAACAGGAAACGGCCAATCAGTTCCTCCAGCACCATGGCGGACTGGGTGTCGTAGATCTCGCTGCCGTCGACCAGGAAATCGTCTTCGCCACCTACGCTGATGCCAATATATTTCTCGCCCAGCAGCCCAGCGGTAAGGATTGAGGCGGAGCTGTCGGCTGGCAGGGTGTCGATATCGCCACGAATAGCCATCTCCACCCGGCCGGTGTAGCGGTCCTTGTCGAACTCAATGGCGGTAACCTGACCAATGGTAACCCCGGCCATGGTAACTCGGGCCCGTGTGGTCAGGCCGGAGATGTTGTCGAAGTGGGCATGCACCTTGTAGGTGTCCCCCGTGGCGTTCACGGTCAGACCACTGACACGCAGGGCCAGCACCAGCAAGGCCAATACGCCGATCAGGATGAACAGGCCAACGGTCAATTCCAGAGTACGGGTACGCATGATCGGTTTCCTTGGCTGATCAGAACATCAAAGCTGTAAGAATGAAATCAAGGCCGAGTACGGCCAACGAGGCATAAACTACGGTACGGGTGGTCGCCCGGCTGATGCCCTCGGAAGTCGGTTCGCAGTCATAACCCTGGAATACCGCAATCCAGGTCACTACGAAGGCGAACACCACGGCCTTGGTCAGACCGTTGAGCACATCATGAGTAAACTGCACCGAGTTTTGCATGTTTGCCCAATAGGAGCCGGAATAAACTCCGAGCCAGTCCACGGCGACCATGGCGCCGCCCCAGATGCCAACGACGCAGAAAATCAGCGCCAGCAATGGCATGGAAATAAAACCGGCCCACAGACGCGGCGCAATCACGTATTTGAGCGGGTCAACGCCGATCATTTCCATGCTCGACAACTGCTCGGTAGCCTTCATCAGGCCGATCTCAGCGGTCAGCGCAGAACCGGCACGACCGGCGAACAGCAAGGCGGTCACTACCGGCCCCAGCTCACGCAGCAGCGTCAGTGCAACCATCTGGCCGACGGCCTGTTCGGAACCGTAGTCCTTGAGGATGTTGTAGCCCTGCAGGGCCAGCACCATGCCGATGAACAGGCCAGACACCACGATGATCGCCAGCGACAGCACGCCCACGGCATAAAGCTGCTTGACCAGCAACTGGAAGCCGTTGCCAAAACGCGAGCGGCCGACCAGCGCGTTAAACAGAAACACCCCGGAACGGCCCGTCGCAGCCAGTACATCCAGACCTGAACGGCCGATCAGGGCCACCCGATCGATCATAGTCTTCACGCCTTGCGATCTCCTTTGAGCAGGTCATCCATATAACGGCTCGCCGGGAAATGGAACGGCACCGGACCATCCGGCTCACCCTTCATGAACTGGCGAATGCGTGGATTGTCCGAATTCATCAACTCGTCCGGGCGCCCGTGACCCAGCACCTGGGTATCGCCAACCACATAGATGTAGTCAGCGATGCTGGCGGTTTCGGTCAGGTCGTGGGAGACCACAATGCTGGTCAGTCCCAGCGCGTCGTTGAGCAACCGGATCAGGCGCACCAGCACGCCCATGGAGATCGGGTCCTGGCCGACGAATGGCTCGTCGTACATCATCAACTGCGGGTCCAGGGCAATCGCCCGGGCCAGTGCCACCCGCCGCTTCATGCCCCCCGACAACTCATCGGGCATCAGGCCAATGGCACCGCGCAGCCCCACCGCCTGCAGCTTCAGCAGCACGATGTCACGGATCATGTCTTCAGGCAGATCGGTATGCACCCGCAACGGGAAGGCGACGTTCTCGAACACCGACAGATCAGTGAACAGCGCGCCACTCTGGAACAGCATGCCCATGTGCTCACGGGCCCGGAACAGGGCATCACGCCCCAACTCGGGAATATTCTGACCATTGACCAGGATTTTGCCGCCATCCGGGCGTAACTGCGCGCCGATCAGACGCAAAAAAGTGGTCTTGCCGCAACCGGACGGGCCCATGATGGCCGTTACCTTGCCACGCGGAATACGGATATTGACCCGATCGAAGATGATCCGGTCGCCGCGCCTGAACGTGACGTCTTGCAGCTCGACGATGTAATCCGAAAACTCGGTCATAGAGGGACTCAGCCTTAAGTCTGGACGGATGTCGGCTAAAATGAACGCGGTAATATACCAGCTCCCCCCGCCCGGCCCAAGCCGCGCAACATCCGCTTACCGATTATGCCCGCCGTGGCGGGCAGGGTCATAGCGCCAGAGCTGGTGAGTTGTCGCTCACAAACCGCTATACTGGCGCGCTAACCTGAATACCGATGGCGAGTTCATGTCCGATTTTGATTACATTGCCTCCGCCCGGCGCACCATCAGCCTCGAACGCGATGCGGTCGACAGCCTGCTGGCGCGCCTGGACGACACCTTTATTCGTGCCTGCGAGACCCTTCTGGCCTGTACCGGCCGGATCGTGGTAACCGGCATGGGCAAATCCGGTCATATCGGCCGCAAACTCGCCGCCACCCTGGCCAGCACCGGATCGCCGGCATTTTTCGTCCACCCCGGCGAAGCCAGCCATGGCGACATGGGCATGATCACCAGCGAGGATGTGGTGATCGCCCTGTCCAACTCCGGCAATACCGCCGAAGTGGTCACCCTGCTGCCCTTGATCAAGCGCCTGGGCGCACCACTGATCAGTCTGACCGGCAACCCCGAGTCGACCCTGGCCGAAGCCGCGGTGGCCAACCTCAACACCGGTGTCGAACAGGAAGCCTGCCCACTCAACCTGGCCCCGACCTCCAGCACTACTACTGCGCTGGTCATGGGCGATGCCCTGGCCATCGCCCTGCTTGAGGCACGCGGCTTCAGCGCCGAAGACTTCGCCTTCTCGCACCCTGGCGGCAGCCTGGGCCGGCGCCTGTTGCTGCTGGTTGACGACATCATGCATGCCGGCGAGCGCATGCCGCTGGTCAGCCCCGACACACCGCTGCGCGATGCCCTGCTGGAAATGACCCGCAAAGGCCTGGGCCTGACCGGGATTGTCGACGACGAAGGCAAACTGGCCGGGATCTTCACTGACGGCGACCTGCGCCGCACCCTGGACCATGATGTCGACCTGCGCAGCGCCAGCATTGCCCAGGTCATGACCCCGCGCAGCAAGACCGTGCGCAAGGGCATTCTCGCCGCCGAAGCGCTGAAAGTAATGGAAGACGCCAAGATCAGCGGGCTGTTCGTGGTCGACACCGAAGGCCGCCCGGTTGGCGCGCTGAACATGCACGATCTGCTGCGCGCGGGGGTAGTATGAACCTGAGTGACTCACAACTGCTTGAACGGGCCCAGCAGATCCGCCTGGCGATTTTCGATGTCGATGGCGTCCTGACCGATGGCCGGCTGTTCTTCATGCCCGACGGCACCGAGTTCAAGTCGTTCAACACCCTCGACGGCCACGGTATCAAGATGCTGATCGCCTCCGGCGTCGAGGTCGCAATCATCAGCGGCCGCCAGTCGCCACTGGTTGAACGACGCGCCGCCAACCTGGGCATTCGCCACCTGATTCAGGGCCGCGAAGACAAGCTCAACGCACTGGCGGAACTGCGCCAGCAGGTGCCGGTCGAACTGTCTCAGATAGCCTTTCTCGGCGATGACCTGCCAGACTTGCCGGTGATCCGCCGGGTTGGCCTGGGCATGGCGGTAGCCACTGCCGACAGCTTCGTTCGCGAGCAGGCCCACGGCATCACCCAAGCCTGTGGTGGCGCTGGCGCCGCCCGGGAATTCTGTGAACTGATCATGCGCGCCCAGGGCACCCTGGACAGCGCAAGGGCCGCCTACCTGTGAAATTGCAACTGCCCCGCTACCTGCTAACCGGCGCGCTGGCCATCCTGGCCACCGTGGTGGCATTGGCTGTGGGCTATTGGAACATCGGCCTGTCGCGTTACACTCCGGCACCGCTGGTCACTGACCCGGCCCAGCCAGACTTCTTCATGGAAAATCCGCGCATTCTGCAGCGCAATGAAGAAGGCCGGCCGCGCTACCGCCTGGAAAGCGAGCAGGCCCGCCACCTAGCCAGCAACGACAGTACCGAACTGAGCGCCCCGCGCCTGCTGTTCTATCGTGAAGGCGAGGCGCAACCGTGGGAAACCATTTCCCGCAAGGCCTATACCTACGATAACGCCGACCGGGTCGAACTGGTCGGCGATGTGCAGATCGAGCAGCGCCTGCCCGGCCAGCCGCGGCGCAAGCTGAGCACAGAAGCATTGACCGTGTTTCCGCCCCGTGATTACGCGGAAACCGACCAGGACGTTAAAATCGAGGCTGCCCGCGGCGTCACTACCGCCACCGGCATGCAGCTATACTTCAATGACGGCCGCGTAACGCTGCTGTCCAATGTACGAGGCCAACATGAGGTGCGCTAACCCTCTGCTGCTCACTGCACTACTGCTTACCCCTTCGCTGCCCGCGCTGGCACTGCCGAGCGACAGCGAACAACCGATTCGCATTCAGGCCAACAGCGCCACCCTGGATGATCGCAACAACACTGCGGTCTACACCGGCAACGTGATCGTCACCCAAGGCACCATGCGCCTGACCGGCAACCGGGTAACCCTCAATACCGATGCCAACGGCGAGGTCAGCAAGATCGTCTCGGTCGGCAGCCCGGCCACTTACCGGCAGACCCCCCGCGAAGGCCAGACGCCGATCAACGCCCGCGGCCTGACCATCGAATATCACGCCGATGTCGAACGCATCATCCTGATCGAGCAAGCCTTCCTCGAACAGGACAGCAACACCTTCCGCGGCGAATACGTCACTTACGACATTCAGCGCCAGGTAGTCGATGCCGGCCGGGCACCGGGTGCCAGCGGCCCCAGCGCCAGTGGCGACGAACGCATCGAAATCATCATTCAGCCGCGCAGACGCAGCGAGTAAGCCAGCCATGACAACCCTAGAGGCGCGCCACCTGGCCAAGGCCTACAAGGCCCGCAAGGTGGTCCGGGATATCTCGGTCACCATCAACAGCGGCGAGATCGTCGGCCTGCTGGGCCCCAATGGCGCCGGCAAGACCACCAGCTTCTACATGATTGTCGGACTGGTAAAGGCCGACGAAGGGCATATCCTGATCGACGGCAAGGACATCACCGCCCTGCCGATGCACGGCCGTGCCCGCCAGGGAATCGGCTACCTGCCCCAGGAAGCCTCGATCTTCCGCAAGCTGTCGGTAGCCGACAACATCATGGCGATTCTGGAAACCCGCAAAGACCTGAACCGCAAGGGCCGGCTGGGCAAACTCGACGCCCTGCTGCGCGAGTTCCACATTCATCACCTGGCCGACACCAAGGGCATGAGCCTGTCTGGCGGCGAGCGCCGCCGCGCCGAAATCGCCCGGGCCCTGGCCAGCGAACCCAAGTTCGTACTGCTCGACGAGCCCTTCGCCGGGGTCGATCCGATTTCGGTCAACGACATCAAACAGATCATTCAGCACTTGCGCGACAAGGGGATCGGCGTACTGATCACCGACCACAATGTGCGCGAAACTCTCGACATCTGCGACAAGGCCTATATTGTCAATGACGGCCATATCATCGCTGAAGGTGACGCTGAAGCTGTGCTGTCCAACCAGATGGTCAAAGATGTCTATCTTGGGCACACCTTCCGCCTGTAAAAGCGTACGCATTTCAGGCATGCTAGAGGCCTGTACGGTTTATTGGTTAACACCCGCCGCACAGGCCGACACGGAGGGTGGGCCTGGCCTCGGAATGGTTAGACTCAGCGCATAAGGTATTTCGCCAAACAATGAAACCCACGCTCGTCCTCAAGATGGGGCAGCAGCTGACCATGACCCCTCAGCTGCAGCAGGCCATTCGACTACTCCAGCTATCCAGCCTCGATCTTCAGCAAGAGGTTCAAGAGGCCATGGAGGCCAATCCGCTGCTGGAAATGGCCGACGACGGCGATGACGATTACCCCAGCACCAGCCAGGAAAATGGCCACGACAGCGACGACGCACCGGCAGTCACTCTGCCCGAGCCGGTCGAGCTTGACTCCATCAGCCCGCACAGCGACGACGAAGGCAACTGGAACGAACAGATCCCCAACGAGCTGCCGGTCGATACCCAATGGGAAGATGTCTATCAGACTTCGGCCAGCTCACTGCCCAGCAACGATGACGAAGACTGGGACTACACCTCGCGCACCGGTACCGGCGAAACCCTGCAGAGTCACCTGGAATGGCAGCTCAACCTGCTGCCGATGTCCGATACCGACCGCATGATCGCCACCGCCCTGATCGATGCGATCAACGCCGACGGCTACCTGGAAGAATCCCTGGAAGAAATTCTGGCCTCCTTCGATCCGGAACTGGAGATCGAACTGGACGAGGTCGAAATGGTCCTGCACCGCATTCAGCAGTTCGAGCCGGTCGGCATTGCCGCCCGCGACCTGAGCGAATGCCTGCTGCTGCAACTGCGCCAGTTGCCAAGCGACACCCCGCTGCTCGAACAGGCGATGAAGGTGGTCAAGGATCACCTGGAACTGCTCGGCAACCGCGACTTTGCCCAGTTGATGCGCCGCACCCGGCTCAAGGAAGACCAGTTGCGGGTGGTCATCGCCCTGATCCAGACCCTGAACCCGCGCCCAGGCGCAGAGATCGCCTCTGGCGAGCCGGAATACGTGATCCCCGACGTGATCGTGCGGCGCGACAACCAGCGCTGGATCGTCGAACTGAACCAGGATGCCGTGCCCAAGGTCCGGGTCAACGGCCACTACGCCTCGATGGTACGCCGGGCCGACAGCAGCGAAGACAACACCTACCTGCGCAACCACCTGCAGGAAGCCCGCTGGTTCATCAAGAGCCTGCAGAGCCGCAACGAAACCCTGATGAAAGTTGCCAGCCAGATCGTCGAGCATCAGCGCGGGTTCCTCGAGCACGGTGAAGAAGCCATGAAGCCTCTGGTCCTGCACGACATCGCCGAAGCGGTAGGCATGCATGAATCGACCATCTCGCGGGTCACCACCCAGAAATACATGCATACCCCGCGCGGAATCTTCGAGCTGAAGTACTTTTTCTCCAGCCACGTCAGTACCAGCGAGGGCGGCGAGTTCTCCTCCACCGCTATCCGGGCACTGATCAAAAAGCTGGTTGCAGCGGAAAACCCGAAGAAACCATTGAGCGACAGCAAGATCGCTGGTTTACTTGAAGAACAGGGGATCCACGTAGCCCGACGGACCATCGCAAAGTATCGCGAGTCATTGAACATCGCCCCGTCGAGCGAACGAAAGCGTTTGGTTTAACCCATACAGATCAATGAATTCGGTAGTAACAAGTGGCAACATGGGTACCAACACCGGTACCCGGTAACAACAGCCAACCAGGAGAAGCCGTATGCAACTAAACATTAGCGGTCATCAACTCGACGTCACCGAATCCCTGCGCGACTATATCAACGAAAAAATGGCCCGCCTTGAGCGGCACTTCGACAGGATCACCAATGTTCAGGTGACCCTGGAAGTCGAGAAGCTGCGCCAGAAGGTCGAAGCCACCCTGCACATCGCCGGGGGCGAAGTGGTCGCCAACGCCGAGCACACGGATATGTATGCAGCGATTGATTTGCTTACCGACAAGCTCGACCGGCAGCTGATCAAGCACAAGGAAAAACACCTGGATCGCCAACAAGGCGCCAACGACCGTTAATCCCGGCCCAACAGAGTCATGCAAATAACCCACATACTGACCCCCGAGCGCACCTTCTCCGGTGTGCAAGGGGGCTCGAAGAAACGTGTGCTGGAGCTGATCGGCAAGCTGATTGCCCAGCACACCGACCTCGACGCCGACACTATCTACGAAAACCTGATTGCCCGGGAAAAGCTGGGTTCGACCGGCTTCGGCCACGGCATCGCCATTCCCCACTGTCGGCTCACCGGCTGCGAACAGGCCGTTGGCGCCTTGCTGCAACTGGAAAGCAAGATCGATTACGACGCTCTGGACGGCGAGCCGGTAGACCTGATTTTCGTGTTGCTGGTCCCCCAGGAAGCCACCGAGCAACACCTGCAAATTCTCAAGATGCTGGCCGAAAAGCTTGACCAGGCCGAGCTGCGCGAAGCACTGCGCAAGGCTCCGGACGCCAGCAGCCTGTACCAGACAATGGTCGGCAGCGACGGGAGCTAAACATGCGTCTGGTTGTGGTTAGTGGCCGTTCCGGCTCAGGCAAGAGTACCGCCCTACACCTGCTGGAAGACAACGGCTACTACTGCATCGACAACTTGCCAGCCGGCCTGCTGCCAGAGCTGGCCAGGGAAGCCAACAACACCGAGCTGAACCTGCCCAAGGTGGCAATCAGCATCGATGCGCGCAACCTGCCCAGCGACCTGCGGCGCTTCCCCGAGTTGCTCAAGCAGGTCCGTGACGCCGGCATTCGCTGCGATATTCTGTTCCTTGCCGCCACCGACGAAGTGCTGATCAAGCGCTTCTCCGAGACCCGGCGCAAACACCCTCTGACCGACAGCAGCCACTCGCTGGCCGAGGCCATCGCCGAAGAACTGCGCCTGCTTGAGCCGATCATCGACCTGGCCGATCTCAAGATCGACACCAGCCACCTGACCCTCTATCAGCTGCGCGAACAGCTCAAGCAGCGGCTGCTCGGCAGCGATGCCAAGCAGCCCTCGATCCTGATTCAGTCATTTGGTTTCAAACGCGGCGTGCCGGTCGATGCCGACCTGGTTTTTGACGTGCGCTGCCTGCCCAACCCATACTGGAATCCTGACCTGCGGCCCTATTCGGGCAAGGACCAGCCGGTCTGCGAGTTCCTTGAGGCCCAACCGGATGTTCAGGAAATGTACCAGGACATCTTCCAGTTCCTGCAGAAATGGCTGCCGCGCTATGCCGCCGGCGAGCGCAGCTACATGACCATCGCCATCGGCTGCACCGGCGGCCACCACCGCTCGGTCTACCTGGCCGAACGTCTGGCCCGGGAACTGGGCGACACCAGCACCAACAACCTGATCCTTCGTCATCGCGACCTGCCCTGACCATGCCGACTACCCGCGTTCAAATCATCAACAAACTCGGCCTGCACGCCCGCGCAGCCGCCAAATTCGTCGGCGTCGCCAGCCGCTACGGCTGCCAGGTAAAAATCGGTCAGAATGAACAAAGCCAGGTCGATGGCAAAAGCATCATGCAAGTGATGATGCTCGCCGCCAGCAAAGGCAGCGAAGTCAGCATCACCTGTGAAGGAGAACAGGCCGAGCAGGCTATGGAAGAACTGCTGGCCCTGATCAATGATTATTTTGGCGAGGGTGAATAGGTTCAGGCACTGAAGCCGGACCCGGGGCCTACGCGCCGCCCACCGTCATCCCATCCACCAACCAGCTCCCGGTCAGATAGTTGCCGCGCCGCTCCACATCGCTGCCAACACAGCGCAATTGACGGAACATATCGCGCAGATTACCGGCAATGGTGACCTCCTTGACCGGGTGCACGATCTGGCCATTTTCGACCCAGAACCCACCAGCACCCCGTGAGTAGTCACCGGTCACCCCGTTGACACCCTGCCCCATCAGTTCCGTCACCAGCAGCCCCGTGCCCATTTCCGCCAGCAGCGCATTCAGATCGCCGGCATTGCTGGTAATGTGCAGATTGTGAACCCCGCCGGCATTGGCCGTACTGGGCAGACCGAGCTTGCGTCCGGAATAGCTGCTGAGCATCCAGCTCTTGAGTACCCCACCCTCGACGAAGGCCTGCTCCCGAGTGGCCAACCCCTCGCCATCGAAAGCCGCACTACCCAATGCCCGCAGCAGATGCGGGCGCTCATCGACCGTCACCCAGGCAGGGAACAGCGGCTTGCCGAGGGCATCAAGCAGAAAGGTCGACTGGCGATACACCGCACCACCGGCAATCGCCCCCATCAGGCTGCTCAGCAGACCGGCGGCCTGATCGGCCACAAACAGCACCGGCACCTTGGCGGTCTTGATCGAGCGCGCCCCGATCCGCGCCAACGCCCGTTCGGCCGCCTTGCGCCCCAGAGCATCGGCCGCAGGCAACAGCTCAGCCTGGCGATCAACGCCATACCAGTAGTCGCGCTGCATACCCTCATCGCTGTTGCTGATCATTACCGCCGAAACACTGTGGCGGGTACCAAGCGAACTGCCAATAAACCCATGGCTATTGCCGTACACCCGGCAACCCTGCTGACTGCTGACGTGAGCCCCGTCGCTGACCAGCCGGGTATCCAGCGCCAACCCGGCCGCCTCGCAGGCCAGCGCCCGCTCAATGGCCTGTTCAGCGCTCAGTTGCCAGGGGTGGTAAAGGTCCAGATCCGGCAGATCCCTGGCCATCAGCTCAGGATCACCAAGCCCGGCATAGGGGTCTTGCGAAGCATGCCGGGCAATCGCCAGCGCCGCTTCCACTGCTGAACGAATCGCCCCATCGGAGGTATCCGAAGTGCTGGCCGAGCCCTTGCGCTGGTCCAGATAAAGAGTGATACCAAAGCCCTGATCACGATTGAACTCGACCGTTTCCACCTCGCCCTGACGCACGCCAACCGACAGCCCGGTATTCTGGCTGACCGCCACCTCACAGGCCGATGCGCCCTGGCGGCGGGCCTCGTCGAGAATAAAGGCCACGCGCTGCTCCAGATGCAGGCGCAAGCCTTGGGGATCGTCGTGCTGTACGGCGGGATTGGCAGTCATGTCACCTCCTGATAATCAGGCCCCTAGTCTACCCCATCCAGAGCCGGACAGCCGTCCCGCAACCGGGTATCATATTGGCTGATTCAATACCAACGGTATCACGATGACCGAGTTTCACGATGAACAGCAGTTTGATGAGGACGAAGGCGTCAGCAAGAGTCAGGTCAAGCGCGAACTGCAAGCCCTGCGCGACCTGGGCCAACGCCTGCTCGAGCTCAAGCCGGAACAACTGGCCAAGCTCGAACTGACCGACAAACTGCGCCTGGCACTGGCCGAAGCCCACAGGCACACCGCCCGTGGCGCGCTCAAGCGCCACATGAGCTTTGTCGGCAAGCTGATGCGTGACCAGGATATCGAAGCGATCCAGGCCTTTGTCGACCGTCTGGACAGCAGCAGCCAGGCCCACGCCCAGCACTTCCACCAGCTCGAACGCTGGCGCGACCGCATCCTCAGCGGCAACCCGGACGAACTGGAAGCCTTCATCAGCAGCTATCCCCAGGCCGCCAGCGAGCGCCAGACTCTACGCCAACTGACCCGTCAGGCAGCCAAGGAAGCCAAGGAAAACAAACCACCAGCCGCCGCCCGCAAGGTCTTCAAGCTGATCAGAACGCTGGTTGAAGAGTAAGCACAGCCGTCCCGAATAACTCGTTTATTCGGGAACTGGGCAACGAAGAGCGCTTCATCCACGCAGCGCCGCCTCGATCGCAGCAATGTCGATCTTGCGCATTTGCATCATCGCCTCGAAAACACGCTTGGCCGTAGCGGGATCGGGGTGCATGAGCGCCTGGGTCAGGACAACCGGCGTTATCTGCCAAGACAACCCCCACTTATCCTTACACCAACCGCATTCGCTTTCCTGGCCACCGTTTCCAACAATCGTATTCCAATAACGGTCCGTCTCCTCCTGGTCCGTGGTTGCGACCTGAAACGAGAACGCCTCACTGTGCGTGAACTCGGGACCACCGTTAAGCCCCAGACACGGGATACCCATCACGGTGAAATCAACGGTCAGCACATCCCCCTTCTTACCCGCCGGATAATCTCCCGGTGCGTAGAGAACTGCACCGACGGATGAGTCAGGGAAGGTATCCGCGTAGAAGCGCGCGGCCTCTTCGGCATCACCGTCGTACCAAAGGCAGATGGTGGTCTTGGCTGGTGTTTTCATGTCTTTGCTCCTGTTCGGCTCTGGGTATCACACCTGGTAGTCGCACGGAGAAAGAGCAAATCGACATGCCCGGCAAAGAAATGAGCTACAACAACGCCTTGAGGGCTTCCAAACTATCGGGCCCGCCCGCCAGCCCTACACAACCCTTTGCCTCCTGCTCCCATGAAGCAGCAGAAGACAGATGCAGGTGAACAGCAACCCGTGACGCAATCTCTCCGCTTAGCAGACCGGCAGGCACCCAGATCCAGCCTGTATCACGCAGCACGTTGGGCACAGGACTGCCACAGACCGAACAAAAATCACTGCGGTAGCCGGTTGGTTTTTTAAATGAACTGATCCTGGATTCGCCGGCAACCCACCGGAAGCACTCTTGCCGCACAAACGTAGCGGCATTGGCTGTCGACCCAGTGGCCTGACGACACAGAGAACAATGACATTGATAGAGATTAGGCAGATCCCCTTCAATCTCAAAAGCCACCTCACCGCAGAGGCACACACCCTTCATGGATCATTAACTCCCTGCTATGCCTTTTGCTGCGCACGATGGTATGCAACAAGCGCATTGGCGTGACCATGACCAATGCTGTACTCCGATTTAAGAAAAGCCACTTGCTCCATGTGTTTACGCTCTTTCACAGAGTCAAGAATGGCCAACCAGTGAGCAACGGGCTTTCCATAGGCCTTCTCAATAGATGGAAAGTAAGAGGCAGGCCCTTTGACTTTCGTTTCGGTTGTCATATTGAGTCCTCAGGTTTTGGTGTAGGAAGCATGGCGGCATGGGGCGGAATGCTGGTAGTTAACGCCAGCCGTAACCGGCCCAATTGTAGTGAGCGAAGCGAACGAAAAATGCGTCCGCGTTTACGGCCTTGTTAGGTATTATTTCCGAGACCCGAAGTAATCCGCTGACGAACAGCAATGGTAGTACATTCCGAAATGAGAAGGTCCAACACTGCTTCAATTTTGCTGACGTCATACGCACCTTTGCCCAAGGTTTCGGGGGTTTGCTTCAAGAATTCCTTGCTATAGAACTCCTTATATTCCAAGGCGCCCTGATACGTATCGAGACTCTTTTTATAATTGGTCCAACGCACTTTGGCAGGCGGGTAACCGCCAACCTTGAGGTCAAGATAGCACTCGATCGCCGCAGCGCCCCGATTTATGTCCGAGTCGCGGAGTCCCTCGGGGCCTTGCGCTGGAAACTCACGGAACTCTTCTAGCTCAGGCAACATAATCCCCCGCATGTTTACGGGCAGTTTGAGTGCCGACAAACGTTCATGGGCGTCAAGTCCTTCAGCGTCATTGTCAAACACGAACAGCACCTGATTCTGAACGTCTATCTTCGCGAGCCCTTCTGCGAATTTAACTAGATTGCCCGTACCCGAAAACGGATGACTTTCGCTCACGTCTATAAATCGGAAGAAATCCGCGACCTCAGGCCGCAACAGATCCAGCGCATGCTTTAAAATATGGACATCCGAGCTACCTTCAGTAGCGATGAGAAATGTCTCAGTTCGCCGAGCATTAGGCACGAACTCACTCTCTGCTGCCCACCCCGCTTGCACCAAAGGCCCATATTGCCAATCAACGGAAGCATTCTTGTTCGCCTTCGCTTCTGCGAAGAGGCGCAGAAGCGAATATGGGTGAAGGATATCCACCAAAGCGGCGAAAAAGCTTCGCTCAGAATAGGCATGGATATCATAAGATTGGTAACGGGGAATCCGCTCAAACTGTATCCCGATGAATCGTCCTAGAATCTTCTTTTCGCTTGCTTCGTCCAAGCCCGATACGAAGGTGTCATCGAGTTCCGCAAGCGGGTACGCACTAACAAATTCTCGAAATTCATCAAAGTTCATGAGCTCGGGAGTAAGCTCATCATCGTCTTCTTGAATTGACAGCCTCTCCTCTAACCAGTTTTGTGCAACTAGCTCATATTCACGGCGAACACGTTCCAGATTAAAACCTAGGAGTTCTAGACGTGGGACGATGTCCTTGAGTGGGCGAGCGAATGCCATCTCGGAAGGTGTCGGATCCTCCCCCTTTTCTTTGTACCAATCGTAGTTAAGTTGGTCGCTTTTTATTGCTTTCCGGTCTTTCTCTTGAAAAAGAGACCCGTGATCAATTCCACGATGGTTCTTGCTATAAGTGACTGATGTCCCGCCACAATCAAGCGTGATTTCCGTACCCACGTAGTCTCCTCTGGAACACCTAAGGCCCGCAGAACGCGCGGCTTTGTAGTGAAGGCGAAGCCGCAACGAAAAAGCCGCGCGTGCTGCGATTGTTAGGCACCAGCTTCACCAATGCTAAACTTCAATGATGCAGCACCGGGATCTAAAAACAAATCATCACCATTTAACCGAACCCCCTTAGGAAAGCTTGTGAGATCCAGAATGTCTCCAAAGACTTGTTCAAATGCTGAGCACTTAGCTTCATTAGAATTTGAGCATTTTCCAAGTTGGCGAAAAGCAAATGCAGTAGCAAAGTTTCCGATGATATCGGCTGCCTGAACTAGAAATGAATCTTCGTCTGGACAAATGACGATACTCTCACGCTGCACCTCTGGAGCATTTGGAAATCTTTCACGCCCGTACGCTCTAAGTGCTGCGATAATGGGAATTTGGCTGGATATCTTGCCTCCAGCCAACTGTATCTCCGAAGAATTCAATTCATCGTAAAAAACATGGCGATCAATATGAATTAGAGTGGTGCCACCTTGACACTTTTCCGCAGCCAGCCTCTGATAAGTAAACAATGGAGCAGCTATTTTCTTTGATGCCTCAGTGATTGCTGCTGCCTCGATATCCGCATTGGAGAAAGCTCCTCCTATCACCCTATTACAAAAAGCTTCAAAGTCAGACTTCCAATCTTGGCCAAGCAATATACAAGCCACAAATCCTGGGCCAGCCTCTAGCGTAGACCTAACCAACTTCAGGAACTGGACATACGAATCAACCTTTTTGCGTTTGAATTCTTTACCGTGAAAGCTAGGAAGCTTTGCAGCCTGAAGGATTTTTTTAGCATTCTTTTCAAAGTCAGCCAACAAAGCGTGATCGATAGAAACAATTGCCCACCCTGAACAGCTCGCATTCATGGTTGCAATATCATCTATTCCGGTCGCAAACTTTGTCACTCTCACCTCCCAGTGCCTAACGCCGCCTTAAGCGGTGAGTAACAGTTGGCTAAAATGTGAAAAGCGAAGCGGAATCTAGCCAACTGTTACGAATCCGACTTTAAGGCCTTGTTAGGTATTCCGACGGTGGGCAAACCACTCAATAACAATAAGTAAAGCACTATCAGAACTCATCATCGACATGCTTAATCATACCACTCGGAACATCAAGATAATGACCATCACCAAGATCGATCTCATACTCTTCTTGGTTACCTGTAAAATAGTTAGAACTATTTAACGTGTTTGATTGAGGTATAGATGAGAACGAGTGTTGCTTGGAATCATCGTAATATCGACGGATATCATCTCGGCATTCATAGCGGCTCATACCACCATGCAGGCTAGTTTCGTAAGTAACACATGAGCCGTAATTACGTTCAATAAAGTCTTCAACTATGTATGCCATTTGCGCTGGATTCAAACTAAAGCACTCACTTAGATTGCCAGTGCTAAAATGAACCAACCTCTTAAGGTCAGGTTCAGCACTAAGGTACCTTAATAAACTTGATTCAATTTCGTGAACATTACCGCGAACTATATTAAAAGCAGTATATATAAAATATCCAGGGCACTGAGAGGATCTATGACGAGAGTCTAATCCACTTGTTGTCTTACCAACTTTTGACCATGTTCTATTATAGATATCCCCTCCAATGTATATCCAATCATTGGTTTCTGGGCTACTGTAAAACTCTTCAGAACCTCTCAATTTCATACTCCTTGGGTGAATTCGGCATGATGATGCTAGAAAACCTAACGCTGAGCTTTGCGGCAGTTTTGGCGCCGCGAAGCGGCGGGAAAACTGTCCGACAACAACAACTGGTTATATTTCAACGGGCTACGCTCCGCAAAATACGCTCTTGGCTACCATCGGCGTTGTCCCAACGTAGGGATACAGAGTATGCGGACTGTCGGACGCTTGTTGGAATGTATGCCTGCAGATGATAGCTGTCGCCAGGCCCTAATATTCTGTAAGGAGTTTTCTGGTCGAAGTCGTATTGGACAAGCGGATTGTGCTCATTTCCTTCCTCCAGGCCAAAATAGATATTTTTGGCTTCTGCTTCGCCTTGATTGGTGATCACGAATTTATAGCCTTTACCGTCGCTTACCATTCGAACCGACAAAACAGCCTTTTGAGCGTTACGATCTCGCTTCTCGTACTCCACCAACTCCCTCTCGCTGACCTTAGCGTGGACCTTTTCAATCTCAATGAGCTGATCATGATTCTTCTTCGAGCGATAGAGCGCATAAAAAGATACCACTACAGCGAGGAGCGATATCAGTGAGCTGATTATTTCGTACTTAGTCAAACCAGGACCTCAAATATAACGCCGCCATCACGCGCGTGTCGCATGCATGGCCTGGTTATGCACCTAATACCAGCCATAGTAGCCATTGAGAAGTCCAGATATAATGTTGCCGGCCACGCCAAGGTTGACTTGCCAGGCACCATCAGCAGCTTTTCCGATCATGCTTTTAAACCATGATTTCACCTCAGGGCCATACTCTCTTGTGGCAGGGTTTGTTTGCCCCTCATCTTTTTCGATGGCCGACTTAAGCTCAGAAACATCATTGTCAGACACGCCATGTTTCTTGAGCTCTTTTTCCAGCTCTGAAAAATCGTTATGTATCTTCGAGTTAACTACGTGTTGCGTATTTTGATTACCTACAAGAATGGTGGTGTTATCACCGAACATCGCGCTATTGAACATGGAAGCTGAATCAACTTCATTGGCCCTGCTTTTTACTTCCTCATCAGTCATTTCTTCTCCAAACTCCCCACTTAGTTCTAAAAGAAAATCCAGTAACCTAGATCGCACTTCTGTAAGGGTTTGAATTATTCCGGTTACGGATATTTGGCACCAAGCCTTTTGAATCTGGTAATTGTTTGATAAGCCTTGATTAAGTAAGGGAAGCCATTCCATTGGCAGCGGTCGCTCTAAAGAATCCGATTCAGAATCGGCAAACTCCTCCAAAACCGCAAGAGACTGCCTCAATTCGGATGTTTCAAGCGATCTCCGCAAGTCCTCTTCTAGGTGTCCTAGAGGAATTGGGTGGCTATTTACCTGATAAGCCATGTTCGACGCGTTGACCAGCACCTGTGACGGGAGAACACGGTAAGGGGGAATATCCTCTCCATTTTGGTACCCGTTCAGTTCGTTATTGACCCAACCAACAAGCTCTTTTTGGCCGATCTTGTACAACAGCACCTTGGTCTTAATAAGTGCATTTGTCAGGTTTGGCTTTTCTGAACTGAGTATGTCGATGATTTCACTTATAAGCTTCATTGAGCTAAGTCCTTTGCATAACAGTGAAGTGGATCGACAGCTTTATGACCACATATCATTGGCTTCTCTATGATTGCGGCCCTTCCCGACACACACGGGCAAAAAACTCTCATACATTCAATCCCTTAGCCAACGCCCCAAACACTCCAGCGTAATCGCTTGGCTTCTCTGTTTCATGCACACAATCATGCCCTGGCGCGCACTGGGCGCAGGGTTTTGCATGTGATTCAAGGGTGCATGGCTGGGCGGGGGCTGTTCTGCTGCGGATTGCGTGTCCGTGCTGGGTCATGCTGACCTCCTGTCGATAATGATTTGAAGATAAACCGTTATCGCGTGGAGGCCAAGGGCCATTTTTTGTGGCTGAGCGCCCAAACCTGGGCAACAGAAACACAAAACCCCGGCCAGGTAGCCCGGCCGGGGTTTTGTTGAGGCGCTGCGCGGGGCTTAGTAGCCCAGAGCGAAGTCTTCCTCGGCCATGTCCATCAGGTTGTCAGCACCAGACAGAATGGCTTCAACATGCCCACGGGTACGCGGCAGGATGCGCTGGTAGTAGAAGCGCGCAGTCTGCAGCTTGGCCTTGTAGAAGGCCGCGTCGTCAGTACCGGCAGCCAGCTTCTCAGCGGCCAGGCGAGCCATGTCAGCCCAGAAGTAGGCCAGGCAGACGTAGCCGGAGTACATCAGGTAGTCCACCGAAGCGGCACCGACCATCTCGCGGTCTTTCATGGCAGCCATGCCGATCTTCATGGTCAGGTCGGCCCATTCCTTGTTCAGCTGAGCCAGCGGCGCAACGAACTCTTTGACCGAGTCGTTGGCTTCCTGAGCCTGGCAGAACTTGTGGACGATCTTGGTGAAGCCCTTGAGTGCTTCGCCCTGAGTCATCAGAACCTTGCGGCCGAGCAGGTCGAGGGCCTGGATGCCGGTGGTGCCTTCATACAGCATGGAGATACGGGCATCGCGCACGTTCTGTTCCATGCCCCACTCGGCGATGAAACCGTGACCGCCGTAGATCTGCACACCGTGGTTGGCGGCTTCGAAGCCGACTTCGGTCATGAACGCCTTGGCGATCGGGGTGAGGAAGGCCAGCATGGCTTCAGCGGCTTTCTTCTGCTCGGCATCCTGGCTGTTCTTCAGGATATCCACCTGCTTGGCGGTGAAGTAGACCATTGCCCGGTTGCCTTCGGCAAAGGCTTTCATGGTCAGCAGCATGCGGCGTACATCGGGGTGAACGATGATCGGGTCAGCGGCTTTCTCGGGTGCCTTGGCACCGGTCAGAGCACGCATTTGCAGACGCTCGCGGGCATACTTGATGCCGCCCTGGAAGCCGATTTCGGCATGGGCCAGACCCTGCAGAGCGGTACCCAGACGGGCGGTGTTCATGAAGGTGAACATGGCGTTCAGGCCCTTGTTCGGCTCACCGATCAGGAAGCCGGTGGCGCCGTCGAAGTTCATGACGCAAGTGGCGTTGCCATGGATACCCATTTTGTGTTCCAGCGAGCCGCAGGATACGCCATTGCGCTCGCCCTTTTCGCCATTGGCGTCGGGCAGGAACTTGGGAACGATGAACAGGGAGATACCCTTGGTGCCGGCCGGGGCGTCGGGCAGGCGGGCCAGAACGATATGGACGATGTTCTCGGCCATGTCGTGCTCACCGGAAGAAATGAAGATCTTGGTGCCGGAAACCTTGTAGCTGCCATCGGCCTGCGGCTCAGCCTTAGTGCGCAGCATGCCCAGGTCGGTACCGCAATGCGGCTCGGTCAGACACATGGTGCCGGTCCACTGACCGGAAACCAGCTTGGTCAGGTAAACGTGCTTCTGCTCGTCGCTGCCGTGGGTGTCGATGGTGTTCATGGCGCCGTGCGACAGGCCCGGGTACATACCCCAGGACCAGTTGGCCTGGCCAACCATTTCGCTGATCGCCAGACCCAGCGACTCGGGCAGGCCCTGACCACCGTGCTCAACGTCATGCGCCAGGCTCGGCCAGCCGCCTTCGACGAACTGCTGGTAGGCTTCCTTGAAGCCAGTCGGGGTCTTGACGCCTTCCGGACTCCAGGTGCAGCCCTCGGTGTCGCCAACGCGGTTCAACGGAGCAATTACCTGCTCACAGAACTTGGCGCCCTCTTCCAGAATCGCATTGACCATATCCGGAGTGGCGTCTTCGCAACCCGGCAGACTCTGATAATGTTCTTCGTAACCCAGAAGTTCATCACGCACGAAACGGATGTCACGCAGGGGAGCCTTGTAATCTGGCATGGCACTTGACCTCGACGGTTGTTACGGGATGCGACAGCCTGTGGCTGCAATTATGTTACGGGGCCTTTGAAAGTCATCTGCACAGGCAGCTTTCAAACGCGTGTTTGAAACATACGTTTACGCCAGCGCACTGTCAACCCCTCGTGAATGTCCGATCATAAATAATTTGTAAATGGTGCGCGCCTGCCCCTGGACTCAGCGCCCAGCGTCAGGCCAGTGAAGCAGATCAGAGAAAAGCAGAAGGAAAACGAGAACTGCTGCGCGAAGGTATCAGCGCAGCAGCAGGGAGTTCAGAAGGGTAAAAAAATCAGGCAGTTACATCCAGCAAGGTGCCCAGTACCTCATCGGCGGTATCGATCACCGAGGCGCCAGCTTCGACTTCACGCTGAGCCAGTTGCAGTTCAACCAGACTGTCGACCAGATTGACCGGTCGGCTGGTTTCCACTGCAGTGGTGGCCACGGGTTGAGGGTTGGCCGGCTGGGCCGGTACCGCCTGGGCTGCGGCCGGATCGTCAGGCAGGGTCAGGCGGGCGATATCGTTCGCTGCTCCGGTCATCCGTTGCTGGCCCTGACGCACACTGTTCAGGCCAGAGGACATCACATCAAGCATGGCCATAGGCTGGTCCTCAGGTAAATATATATTGTCATTCAAGCACAATCGGCCAGCCATGGGTAGTTCTGCCTCACAGCAGTGGGGTCAGGTCCAGGCATTCGGCGACCCAGCGGCTATCAACCTGTTCCAGCCAGGGCACCTCACCCAGGCACGGCGCCGGCAGCAGCTTGCGCAGGGTTTCCAGGTTTTCCTGCGGGCGGCTCATGTTCGGATCGACCTGATTGGCCACCCAGCCGACCAGCCGTAGCCCGCTGGCGGCGATTGATTCGGCGGTCAGCAGGGCGTGGTTGATACAACCCAGACGCAGCCCCACTACCATGATCACCGGCAGTTTCAGATCAACGGCCAGTTCGGCCAGAGTCTGTTCCTCATTGAGGGGCACTTTCCAGCCGCCGGCGCCTTCAACCAGCGTCAGGTCGGCATTGCGGTCGAATACTTGCAAACAGGCGCCAGCCAGCAGCTCGACGCTGAGCCCGACATTTTCCTCACGGGCGGCGATATGCGGGGCAATGGCCGACTCCAGGGTAATCGGGTTGATCAGCTCGTAGGCCAGCGGCGGATAACACTCAGCCAGCAGCGTCAGCGCATCATCATTGCGCAGGCCTTCGGCGGTGCGTTCACAGCCAGCCGCGACCGGCTTGACCGCTGCGGTGGTCAGTCCTGCCTGACGGGCAGCATGCAGCAGGCCGGCGGCGATGGTGGTTTTGCCGATCTCGGTATCGGTTCCGGTTACGAAATAGCGCTTGGACATTTCAACCCTCCTTATACAGCTGAACCTGGGCGACGTGGTAAGTGGCGGGCAGGCCTTGAGGCTGGCGATAGCTTTCATAAGCCTCGGTCAGGGCCCGCAAGCGCGCCCTGCCAGTCAGGCCGCCGGGCCGCCCGGGGTTGATGTTGTGGGCACCCAACGCCTTGAGTTCATGGGTCAGGCCACTGAGTTGGGGGTAATGCAGCACATGGGTTTCGATATCGCAGCTCAGGCCGGCAAAACCGGCACTGGCCAGACAATCCCGCAGATGGGCTTCAGGCATGAAGCGATTGACGTGCACGAAGCCATCCACTGCCTGCCAGGCGGCGCGCAATTCACTCAGTGATCCTTCTACCAGTGTAGTCAACGCCAGCCGCCCGCCCGGGCGCAGGGCCCGCCGCGCCTCGGCCAGGGCCTTGCCCAAGTCCGGGCACCACTGCAGCGCCAGGCTGGAAAAGATCAGATCCTGGGATTCATCCCGCAGCGGCAGCGCCTCGGCATCGGCGGCGATCCAGCCATGTCCGGTCTCGCCCTGCTCCCGGGCAAAACGCAACATGCCTTCGGCCAGATCAAGCCCGGCAACCGGCACTGAATAACGCCGGGCCAGTGCCCGGGTGAAATAACCGGTGCCACAACCCAGGTCGACGACGCGCTCTGGCTGCCAGGCCGCTGGCAGGCGCTCAAGCAGGTTGTGCCCGACCTGACGCTGAAAGGCCGCTGCCTGATCATAGGTGGCGGCCGCCCGTCCGAACGAACTGGCGACCTGTTGCTTGTCGATCACGGCCTCAGGCATCACGAGCCTCGAGAAACTCGCCGATCCGGGCCGCCAGCCAGACTGGCTGCTCCAGAGGCAGGGCATGACTGGCCTGACCATGCACAACCAGCCGCACACCCGGCGCCAGGGTCCGCAGATGATCAGCCAGCGCCACCGGCACCAGGGCATCACGCGCAGCCAGGCAATGCAGGCTGGCTGTCGGGTTGTTTTTCAGCGCATTGCGATGGTCAAGCACACCAAGCAGAGCCAGGGCATGCAAGCGCCGCTCTTCGTCGGCCTGATCCCAGCTCAGCATGCGGCTGAGGCTGCGGGCCTGATCACTGCCCTGGGTCACCAGCAAGGCAAAGCGCTTGAGGGTCTTGTCCGGTTGCAGGCGAAAGTCATTGAGAAAGGCCTTGAAGGTGGCCGTGGCCATAGCCTCGGGCCAGTCTTCGCGGGCAACGAAGCAGGCATTGCTGGCGATGGTCACCACCTGCCGATAACGCTCAGGGAAGCGTCGTTGCAACTGCATGGCCAGCATCCCGCCCAGCGACCAGCCAACCAGCACACCGGGCGGCAGGCGCTCGGCCAGCTCACTCAGATCGGTCTCCAGGCTGGACATCTGCACCGCGGGCAATTCATGGGCAGCGACCTGCCAGCCCGGCAGTTCTTCGCTCAGCGCTGCCGCCAGCGGTTGCATGCTGGCAGCGGCCTGGGCCCAGCCCGGTAACAGACTGAGGTTGTTCATTCGGCCTCCGGCAGTTCACGTAATGCCTGTTGCAGCGCTTCAAGCAATTGGTTGACATCGTCTTCGCTGTGCAGCGCAGACAGCGTTACCCGCAGTCGAGCGGTGTCGCGCGGTACGGTGGGCGGGCGAATCGCGGTAACCAGAATGCCGCGCCGCCGCAGGGCCGCCGACAGTCCCAGCGTGCGTTCGCTACTGCCAACCAGAATTGGCTGGATCGGGGTCGGGCTATCCATCAGATTCAGCCCCAACGCGCTGACGCCCAGGCGGAACTGGGCGATCAACTGAGTCAGGCGCTCGCGTCGCCAGTGCTCACCCTGCAGCAACTGCAGGCTGCGCAACGTGGCGCAGGCAACTGCCGGCGGCTGGCTGGTGGTATAGATGTACGGGCGGGCAAACTGGATCAGGCTTTCGATCAGTTCCTCACTGCCGGCAACAAAGGCACCAGCGGTACCGAACGCCTTGCCCAGGGTGCCGATAAGCACCGGCACCTGATCAACGCTCAGGCCAAAATGCTCAACGATCCCGCCGCCATTGCGGCCCAGGCAGCCAAAGCCGTGGGCATCGTCAACCATCACCCAGGCGCCGTGCTCGCGGGCCTTGGCGCACAGCGCCGGCAGCTCGGCCAGGTCGCCGTCCATGCTGAACACGCCGTCGGTTACCACCAGCGTGTTGCCTTCGGCCTTGGCCAGACGGCTGCCAAGGCTTTCGATATCGTTGTGCAGATAGCGTGAGAAGCGCGCGCCGCTGAGCAGCCCAGCATCCAGCAACGAGGCATGATTGAGGCGATCTTCCAGCACCGTATCGCCCTGGCCAACCAACGCCGTTACCGTGCCCAGATTGGCCATATAGCCGCTGGACAGCAGCAGCGCCCTTGGGCGCCCGGTGAATTCGGCCAAGGCCTCTTCCAGGGCATGATGCGGGCTGCTGTGGCCTACCACCAGATGCGATGCACCGCCACCGACACCCCACTGCCGGGCACCTTCGGCGAAGGCTTCGATCACCGCCGGATGACTGGCCAGCCCCAGGTAGTCGTTGTTGCAGAACGCCAACAGCGGCTGGCCATCAACCACCACCCGCACCCCTTGCGGCGATTCCAGCAACGGACGCTGACGGTAGAGGTGGGCGGCGCGGCGTTCAGCCAGGCGCGAAGACAGATCAAAGGGCATAGTGGCTCTTCAGAAAGTGCAGGCCGTTTCAGCAGCCGTGCAAGGAAAACACTGATCAAGTTGGACCTTGCGCCTGTCGCATTGTCCTACCCCTGGGCCAGGCACGCTGTGAACCCATCCCTGGGCGCTCGACGATGCCCGTCCAGGGCATCGACGGCCTGTCCCAGGGGTAGGACAACACGACACTGGATGCATTGCAGTTGATCAGCGTTTCCCAGCCTGATCAGTGGCCGAGGCTAAACAGCCTCACACCGCCGCATTGACGAACAGCGCACTGTCACGCTGCTCCACCAGAGCCTGCTCAATGGCGGCCTGATGAACTTCATCGTCATGTTCTTCGCGCTCTTCCGGCTTGATGCCCAGGCGCTCGAACAGGCGCATGTCCTTCTCGGCCTGCGGGTTGGAGGTGGTCAGCAGCCGGTCACCGTAGAAGATCGAGTTGGCACCGGCGAAGAACGCCAGCGACTGGGTCTGCTCGTTCATCTGCTCGCGCCCGGCAGACAGCCGCACGTGCGATTTCGGCATCATGATCCGGGCTACCGCCAGGGTGCGGATGAAATCGAACGGATCAACATCTTCCTCGCTTTCCAGCGGAGTGCCCTTGACCTTGACCAGCATGTTGATCGGCACGCTTTCCGGGTGCTCTGGCAGGTTAGCCAACTGAATCAGCAGGCCGGCGCGGTCTTCCAGGCTTTCACCCATGCCGAGAATACCGCCGGAGCAGATTTTCATGCCGGCATCACGGACATAGGACAGGGTTTGCAAACGCTCGCCGAAAGTCCGGGTGGTGATGATGTTGCCGTAGAACTCCGGCGAGGTATCCAGGTTGTGGTTGTAGTAGTCCAGCCCAGCCTCGGCCAGCGCCGCGGTCTGCTCCTTGGTCAGCTTGCCCAGGGTCATGCAGGTTTCCAGCCCAAGCGCACGCACGCCACGAACCATCTGCAGAACGTAAGGCATGTCCTTGTCGGACGGATGCTTCCAGGCCGCGCCCATGCAGAACCGGGTGGCGCCGATGGCCTTGGCCTTGGCGGCCTCGTCCAGCACCTTCTGCACTTCCATCAGCTTTTCCTTGTCCAGGCCGGTGTTGTAGTGGCCGGATTGCGGACAATACTTGCAGTCTTCCGGGCAGGCGCCGGTCTTGATCGACAGCAACGTGGAGACCTGAACCCGGTTGGCATCGAAATGCTGGCGGTGCACAGTCTGCGCCTGGAACAGCAGGTCATTGAAAGGCTGACGGAACAGCGCGAGAACCTCGGCCTGGGTCCAGTCGTGACGAAGTGCGGATTGGGTCATGGAATACATCCTTGGCGATTGCACGGTGCCCCCCGAAGGGGTAACTCTTATGACTCGCATCATAGCGACGGCAAGGAGGCTGTCAACCCATGATCAAGCACAAGGTTTACCAATGGTTATTATTCAACCAGTCGCATTGCCTGTTATGCCTGGGCAGCCAACCCAATGCTGCCGGGCTGTGCGAGAGCTGTCTGGCCGAACTGCCCTGGCAAGGCCCACAGTGCCGTCAATGTGCGCTGCCGCTGAGCAGCGCCGAGCAGTTGTGTGGCAAATGCCAGCAGTCACCCCCGGCCTTTGCTCAGGTTGTTGCGCCGCTGCTCTATCAGTTCCCGCTCGACAGTCTGATCCCGGCGTTCAAGCATCACGGCCAGTTGGCATACGGTCGTCTGCTGGCCCGGCTGCTGAGTGACGCTGTTCAGCATCATTATCAGGAACAGCAACTGGCCTGGCCGGATCTGCTGCTACCCATGCCCCTGCACCCCAAGCGTCAGGCCCGACGGGGTTTCAATCAGGCCTTCGAGCTGGCCAGGCCAATAGCCCGCAGCCTGACGCTGAAGCTCGACAGCAATAATCTGATCCGACAGCGACCAACACCGGCCCAGCAAGGGCTTAATGCTACTGAGCGCCAGCACAATCTGGCCGGCGCCTTTCACTGCCGCCACCCCGAGCGGCTGGCGGACCTGCATCTGGCGCTGATCGATGATGTGCTGACTACCGGCAGCAGCGCCCAGGAAGCCAGCCGCACCTTGCTGGCCGCCGGAGCGGCCAGTGTCAGTGTCTGGTGCGTGGCGCGCACGCCTTAGCCAGCCCGACATGGATTGTCACAGGTCTAACGGCCTTCGCAATGACGGTTAGACTTGACCTTGTCTGCGGCAACCATCAGCCTTCACCCCTGCCCCTCAGATACGGAGCTGTCCGATGTCCACCCACCCGTTCGCCACCCTCACCCCAGATACCGTGCTCGATGCGGTGGAAAGCCTGGGGCTGGTCAGTGACGCCCGTATTCTGACGTTGAACAGTTACGAGAACCGGGTATTTCAGGTTGGCATCGAGGGTCAGCAACCATTGATCGCCAAGTTCTACCGCCCGGACCGCTGGTCCGATGAGGCCATCCTTGAGGAGCACGCCTTCTCCCAGGAACTGGCCGAACGCGATATTCCGGTGATTGCGCCCACCGCCTACGCTGGCCGCACCCTGTTCGAGCATGCCGGCTTTCGCTTCAGTCTGTTCCGCCGCTTCGGTGGCCGGGCACCGGAGTTCGATGATCCTGACCAGTTGCTGATGCTGGGGCGCCTGCTCGGACGCTTGCATGCGGTTGGCGCGATGCGCCCGTTCGAGCACCGGCCGGCGCTGACCGTCGACAATTTCGGGCATGAGAGCCTGAACTTTCTGCGTGAGCACGACTGTGTACCAGACAGCCTGCGCCCGGCCTACTTCTCGGTGGCCGACGACCTGCTGAAACGGATTGAAGCGCAGATGGCCGAGCATCCGTACCAGTCGATCCGCCTGCACGGCGATCTGCACGTCGGCAATCTGCTGTGGCGCGATGACCTGCTGTATATGGTTGATATGGATGACTGCCGCATGGGCCCGGCGGTTCAGGATCTGTGGATGATGCTCTCGGGCGAACGTGACCAGCGCCAGGCGCAACTGGCCGAGCTGGTCGATGGCTACAATGAATTCCACGATTTCGACCCGCGCCAGCTCAACCTGATCGAGTCGCTGCGCAGCCTGCGGCTGATTCACTACAGCGCCTGGCTGGCCCGGCGCTGGGATGACCCGGCATTTCCCAAGCACTTCCCCTGGTTCGCCAGTGAGCGCTACTGGGCCGAACAGGTTTTGACCCTGCGCGAGCAACGCGCGGCATTGGATGAACTGCCGCTGCGGCTGTTCTGACTGGATTGCCACGCCGCTACGCGGCTCGCAATGACGGGGTAGTACACACCCCTCGCTCCCCACAGCCCACTCGCCGTCATCGCGAGGGCCGCAGGCCCGTGGCGATCCAGTGCGCGGCCCGTGATACCAGCAGGTCGGCGCACTGGCGCAAGGTCTGTGGTGGATTGCCACGCCGCTGCGCGGCTCGCAATGACGGGGAACGGCTGAAGGCTGGGGCCTTTCCCGTCATCGCGAGGGTCGCAGACCCGTGGCGATCCAGGATTTGGTAGCCTGGCAGGGCGAGCCCGGTCTGATTCGCGGGCATCACAGTTATCAATGAAAGTTTTCAGTCATATTCCGAACACTTACACTCGCCCGCGTTCTCAACAGAGGTTACTGTCATGACCGATATCCTGCCCGATGCCCGCAACCTGGCCTTTGAGCTCTACGAAGTGCTGGATGCCGAGGCTCTGACCCAGCGCGAGCGTTTCGCCGAACACAACCGCGAGACCTTCGACGCCTCGATCAACACCGCCCGCGCCATCGCCGAGAAATACTTCCTGCCGCACAATCGCAAAAGCGATGAAAACGAGCCGCAGTATGTCGATGGCGCCGCCGAACTGATTCCCGAGGTCAAGCCAGCGGTCGACGCGTTCCTTGAGGCCGGTTTCCTGAATGCCACCCGCAGCTTCGAGCAGGGCGGCATGCAACTGCCTACGCTGTTGTCCCAGGCCTGCTTTACCCAGTTCCAGGCCGCCAACATCGCCACCTCGTCCTACGCCATGCTGACCATGGGCGCAGCCAACCTGATCGAGACCTTCGGTAATGAGGAACAGAAACAGCGCTTCCTGCAACCGATGATCGAGGGCCGGTTCTTCGGCACCATGGCCCTGACCGAGCCGCATGCCGGTTCCTCGCTGTCGGACATTCGCACCAAGGCCGAACCGGCCGCCGATGGCAGCTATCGACTCAAGGGCAACAAGATTTTCATTTCCGGCGGCGATCACCCGCTGTCGGAGAATATCGTGCACATGGTTCTGGCCAAGCTGCCCGACGCCCCGCCCGGGGTCAAAGGCATCAGCCTGTTCATCGTGCCCAAGTTCCTGGTCAACGATGACGGCAGCCTGGGCCAGCGCAATGACGTGACCCTGGCCGGCCTGTTCCACAAGATGGGCTGGCGCGGTACTACTTCCACCGCGCTGAACTTCGGTGACAATGGCGAGTGCGTCGGCTATCTGGTGGGCAAGCCGCATCACGGTCTGAACTACATGTTCCAGATGATGAACGAGGCCCGTATTGGCGTTGGCATGGGTGCGGTCATGCTCGGCTACGCCGGCTACCAGTACTCGCTGGACTACGCCCGCAACCGCCCGCAGGGCCGCCTGCCGGACGGCAAGGACCCGACCAGCCCGCAGGTGGCGATCGTCGAGCACACCGACGTCAAACGTATGCTGCTGACCCAGAAGGCCTACGTTGAAGGTGGCTATGACCTGGGGCTCTACGCCTCACGACTGGTCGACGACAGTGAAACCCTGCCGACCGAGCAGGAGCGCAAAGACGCCCACCAGTTGCTCGATCTGCTGACCCCGATCGTCAAGGCCTGGCCGTCAGACTACTGCCTCAAGGCCAACGAACTGGCGATCCAGATTCTTGGTGGCCATGGCTACACCCGTGAATACCCGGTCGAGCAGTACTACCGCGACAATCGCCTGAACCCGATCCATGAAGGCACCAACGGCATCCAGTCGCTGGATCTGCTGGGGCGCAAGGTGGTGATGAACAACGGCGCCGCGCTCAAGCAGCTGTCAGCCCTGATCCAGGACACCTGCCAGCGTGCTGGCGAGCATGCCGAGCTGAACGGCCTGCGCGAGCCGCTGGAAAAGCTCCATGCGCATCTGGGCAAGGTGACCCTGAGCCTGCTCGGCAACCTCGGCCAGGGCAAGGTCAACGAGGCGCTGGCCAACTCGATCCTGTACCTCAACAGCTTCGGTCATATGGTGATCGGCTGGCGCTGGCTGGAACAGGCCGTTCGCGCTCAGCAGGGCCTGAATGCCGGCAACCCGGCTGATGCCGACTTCTATCGCGGCAAGCTGCAAGCCGCCCGTTACTTCCTGACTTGGGAAGTACCGAGCTGCCACCATGCACTGAACCTGCTGGAAAGCCTGGACCCTACCTGTCTGGAAATGCAGGACGCCTGGTTCTAAGCCTCAACGCTGCTTCCTTGTGCCCCGGCCACCAAGGCCGGAGCGCAAGGAAGCGCTTCCCAATACCAGCCAGTCAGACTACCCTTCTGTCAGTCACTGTCTGGAAGCTGCTTCATGCGTTATCCGCTCATTTTTGTTCTATTCCTGTCCCTGCTCTGGCCGCTGCCAAGCCTGGCCCAGTCCGATCTCGATACCGCAATTGAGTCGGTGCGCACTAGCATCGAGCACCTGGCCGAAAGCGCCTTGCCCGAGGCCGAGAAGAAGGAGTTGCAGGAGCTGTACCAAAGCACTTTGGGCTTTTTGCAGCGCAGCAAGACATCCGACAACAACCTGGCTGCCCTGCGCCAGGAGCTGGATCAGGCGCCTACAGTCATCAGCGATCTGCGCCGCCAGTCCGAACAACTCAAGGTCACCGACAGCGACCAGTTGCGCCAGCGCTATACCAATCAGAACCTGGGCAGCCTGGAAGAGCTGCTGGGCAACAAGGTCGGCCAGATGTTCGCCTGGCAAAACGAACTGACCAGCGTCAATAGCGACCTGATTGCCGCCCAGACCCGACCAGAACGCACCCAATCCAGTATTTCCAGCAACCAGACCCGCGAACAGGCCATCAACGAGCAGCTTCGGCTGCTGCAACGCCAGCCCGACAGTGCCGTTAAAAGCGCCAGACAGAGCATGCTGCGGGCCGAACTGCAAAGCCTGCAACGAGCCAACGACCTGCTGCGCCAGCGGCTGCTTGGTAACAGCGTGCTGCAGGATATCGCCACCCAGAAACGCGACCTGCTGAGCCGGCAAATCAGCGAGATCGAAACCGATATCGAGATCCTTCAGGATGTGATCGACGAAAAGCGCCGCACCCAGTCGGAACAGGCTGTCAGTGACGTGGCCAGCCAGGTACTGGAGGGTAGCGAACATCGGGTGTTGCGCGAACAGGCTGGGCTCAACCGCCAGCTCAGCGAAGAACTGCTGCGAATCACCAACCAGATGAGCGATCTGACCCGCAAGAACATCCTGACCCAGCAGCAGATCGACAGCCTGACCCAGATTGACCAGGCGCTGGAACAGCAGATCAGCGTACTGGAAGGCAGCCTGGTACTGTCACGCATCCTCCAGCAGCAAAAACGCAACTTGCCCCAGGTCCGGGTCGACTCCAGCGTCACCGAACTGATTGCTGAGTTGCGCCTGCGTCAGTTCGAACTGACTCAGCTACGCGATGAGCTGGCCACACCCAGTGCCTATCTGGAACGAGTGCTGCAGCGCCTGCCGGAAAGCCTGCGCGATGAATTGCGCCCGGACCTTGAACAGGTGGTCAACAGCCGGCCCACTCTGGTCGAGCAATTGATCACCAACAGCAACAATCTGCTGAGCCTGGCCATTACCCTGCAACTGAATCAACGCCAGCTTCAGCAACTGAGCGGCGACCTGCGTCGCACCATTGATGACCAGTTGTTCTGGGTGCCCAGCAACCGGCCAATCGACAAATCCTGGCTGACCGCCCTGCCGGGCCGTATCGGCCAGCAGTGGACCGAGCTGGCTCTACTGCAACAATCCGGCCTGCTAATCAAGGCGTTGAGAGACAACCTGCTGGGTGTAGGGCTATTGATCATCGGCCTGGGACTGTACTTCTGGCGACGACCGCTGCTACGTCGGACCTTGCAAAACGTGCATGATGACATTGGCCATTTCCGCCGTGACAGCAGCAGACATACACCCAAGGCAATACTGCTGACGGCGTTACTGGTTACGCCCGTACCTTTCGTGTTGGCCGGGCTGGGCCTGATTCTGAAGCTGAGTGAAACCGACGACCTGACGGCGCTGAGTGCGGCCCTGCTGCAAGCTGCACTGGCCTGGTTTGTCCTGCATCTGCTGTACCGGGTATTCGATGCCCAGGGCATTGCCGAGCGGCATTTCCGCTGGGATACCACACTGGTGCAGCGCCTGCACCGCCTGACCCGCGACGTAGCCTGGGTCGCCTTGCCCCTGGTGGTAGTCATCGCCTTGGCCGAAGTGCTGCCCGAGCACTTAAATGACGACGTACTCGGCCGGCTGATCATGTTCTTCGGCCTGCTGGGGCTTGGGATCCTGTTAGTGCGGCTGATGTGGCGTACCGAGCCGCTCTACAGCTCCCGCCTGGTTCACCATAGCGCCACCTTGGTACTCGGCCTGACGCCTCTGATTCTGGCCGGCATGACCGCCTGGGGTTATCACTACACCTCGATCAGACTGGCCGACCGGTTCATCGACACCCTGTATCTGATCGTGGCCTGGATGCTGGTTGAAGGCACTGTAGTGCGCAACCTCAACGTTGCCGGTCGCCGACTGGCCTATCAACGGGCGCTGAGCAAGCGCCAGGCTGCACAGCAGCAAGCCAAGGAAAGCAGCGAGGACTCAGAGATCGTCGCGGTCGAAATCCCGGAAATGAACCTCCAGCAGATTAACCAGCAATCTCTGCGGCTGGCCAAACTCGGTCTGCTGCTGTTGTTCGGCGTATTGGTCTATCTGACCTGGTCGGATCTGGTCAGTGCGGCCTCTTATCTGGAGTCGATTGCCCTTTGGGAATACAACAGCGGGACCGCAGACAACCCGATAATCGTACCCATGAGCGCCGCCGATGTGCTCGGCGCACTGGTCATCGTGGTGCTGACCGTCACACTGGCCCGCAACCTGCCGGGCCTGCTGGAAATTCTGGTGTTGTCGCGCATGGAGCTGCGCCAGGGCAGCAGCTACGCCATTACCACCCTGCTCAGCTATACCATCATCAGCATCGGTATCATCAGCGGCCTGTCGGCGCTTGGCGTGAGTTGGGACAAGCTGCAATGGCTGGTGGCCGCACTGGGTGTTGGTCTGGGCTTTGGCTTGCAGGAAATCTTCGCCAACTTCATTTCCGGCCTGATCATCCTGTTCGAGCGGCCGGTACGCATCGGTGACGTGGTGACCATTGGCACGCTGTCCGGCACGGTCAACCGCATCCGGATTCGCGCCACCACCATCACCGATTTCGACCGCAAGGAAATCATCGTCCCGAACAAGACTTTCGTCACCAGCCAGTTGATCAACTGGTCGCTGAACGACACCGTGACCCGGGTGACGGTCAAACTCGGGGCGGCCTATGGTTCGGACCTGGCGCTGATCAAGCAATTGCTGCTGCAGATCGCTGACAACAACAGCCGGGTACTCAAAGAGCCGGCGCCGGTTGTACTGTTCCTCAACTTTGGTGACAGCACCCTGGATCATGAGCTGCGTATTCATGTGAAGGAACTGGGTGACCGCAACCCGGCCATCGATGAAATCAACCGTGAAATCGACCGGCTGTTCCGCGAACACAACATCGAAATCGCCTTCCGCCAGGTCGACGTCAACCTGCGCACCAGCGAAGGTCTGGAGAAGCTGATCGAAAGCCGCAAGGGCTAAGGGGCTGGAAACTGCGAGCCTTGATTGGGAACGAGCCTAACGCTTGAAGCTTTGGGCTCGAAGCCTGAAAATGCCGCAGTCCATCACCTCGAGAACTCTCCGATGCCCAAAGCTTCCGAATTGAAAAAAGGCCAGATCGTGCAGGTCAACGGCCAGCCGCACATCGTCTCGCAGATCGACGTCAAAAGCCCGTCCTCGCGCAGCGGCACCACCCTGTACAAGGTACGCTTCAACCATGTGCAGACCAAACAGAAAGTCGACCAGAGCCTGACCGGCGATGACTTTCTGACCCCGGTGGACTTTCAGAAGCGCCCGGTCGCTTTCCTCTATCAGGATGCTGACGGCTACACCTTCATGGATAACGAAGACTTCGCCCAGTTCACCCTGAGTGCCGAACAACTCGAAGAGCAGTTGCCCTATCTGTACGAGAGTATCGAAGGTCTGTATGGCCTGCTGGTTGAAGGCAACCTGGTTGGCGTGGAGCTGCCAGCCGTGGTGGAAATGCCGATTGAAGACACCCCACCGGCGATCAAGGGCTCTTCGGCCAGTGCCCGGACCAAGACTGCACGCTTTGCCACCGGCCTGGAAATCCAGATCCCCGAGTACCTGGAAACCGGTGAAGTGGTGCGCATCAACACAGAATCCGGCAAGTTCATGTCCCGCGCCTGAGCCACTGCCAGCTATAACTGATAAAAGAGAACCCCATGACCAGCCCCCACATCATCGAGCCTACCAGCCCTGCCGACGCCTGCGTGATCTGGCTGCATGGCCTTGGCGCCGACCGCTTCGACTTCGTCCCGGTAGTCCAGATGCTCGGCCTACCGGCCGGGCATGGCATTCGCTTCATCTTTCCCCAGGCGCCGACTCGACCGGTCACCATCAATGGCGGCTTCCCGATGCCAAGCTGGTACGACATTCTCGGCATGGCGCCAGCCCGCGCCATCAATCATGAACAGCTGCAGCAATCGGCTGACAGTGTCGAAGCTCTGATTCAGCAACAGCTGGCAGAGGGCATTGCTGCCGAGCGCATCATCCTGGCCGGTTTCTCTCAGGGCGGCGCGGTTGTGCTGCACAACGCCGTCCAGCAACGCCGGGCACTGGGCGGGGTCATGGCGCTGTCGACCTACGGCCCGACCCTGGACAGTCTGCTGGCCACCCCCGGCGCACCAGCCCTGGACATCTTCTTCGGTCACGGCCGCCACGACGACATCGTTCTGCCGGCCATGGGGCGTGATGCCTGTGAGCGCATGCAGGCCGCCGGTCACCGTGTGGAGTGGCATGACTACCCGATGACCCACGAAGTCTGCCCGCAGGAAATTGCCGACATCCGTCACTGGCTGGGCAGCCGGCTCGGTCTCTGAACCCGGCTTGCGATTCGCCAGCCAACCCGTCATCGCGCAAGGGCCACAGTGCTGATAGATGCGGGGTTGAACTGGCTCCCTCCCCACCGTCATCGCGAGGGCCACCGGCCCGTGGCGATCCAGATACCTGGCGCATGCACGCGGCAACAATCTGAACTGTTCAAAAAATCACCGGCCGGAGTCTTCGCACTCCGCCCGGCTTGCATTACACTGGCCCGTTGACACTCACCCTCAAGCCAGAGAGATGCCTGTGCTTAAAGCACTAAAAAAACTATTCAACAAACCCGGAGAGCCGCTGCAGGAAGACAGCCTGCCCGATATTGAAAAACAGCAAGCGGCTACCAAGGAAAAAAGCCGAGCGCCCAGGGACAGCAAACCCCGTCAGGACAAGCCCCAGGCCGGGAAAGACGCACGCAAACCCCGACAGCAGGACAAACCCAAGCGCAAATCCCCGGCACCGGCCGAACCAGCCAAGCCATGGTCACTGCACGATTTCCAGGTCGCTCCGGCCGAAGGTAAAACCCGCTTCCACGATTTCCCGCTGCCCGACAGCCTGATGCGCGCCATTCAGGAGCAGGGCTTCAGCTATTGCACCCCGATTCAGGCTGCCGTGCTGGGCAAGACCCTGCGTGGCCAGGACGCTATCGGCCGGGCCCAGACCGGCACCGGCAAGACTGCCGCGTTCCTCACCTCGACTATCGCCCAATTGCTGGACACCCCGCCACCGGACGAACGCTTCATGGGCGAGCCGCGCGCGCTGATCATTGCCCCGACCCGCGAGCTGGTCATGCAGATTGCCAGCGACGCCGAAGGCCTGACCAAGCACTGCAAGCTCAACGTCATGACCTTCGTCGGCGGCATGGATATCGACAAGCAATTGCGTCAGCTCGAACAGCGTTACTGCGACATTTTGGTCGCCACCCCAGGCCGGTTGCTGGACTTCTGCAACCGGGGTGAAGTGCATCTGGATCTGGTGGAAATACTGGTCCTGGATGAGGCCGACCGCATGCTCGACATGGGCTTTATCCCCCAGGTGCGCCAGATCATCCGCCAGACTCCGCGCAAGGGTGAGCGCCAGACCCTGCTGTTTTCGGCCACCTTCAGCGATGACGTGATGAACCTGGCCCGGCAATGGACCGAAAATCCCGCAGTGGTCGAAATCGAGCCAGAACGCCCGGCCTCGGAAAACGTCACCCAGCAGGTCTATGCGGTCAGCGGCAGCGACAAATACAAGCTGCTGTTCAACCTGGTGACCCAGCTGGAACTGGAGCGGGTGATGGTGTTCGCCAACCGCAAGGACGAAGTGCGGCGCATTCAGGAGCGCCTGGTACGCGACGGTATCGATGCCGCTCAACTGTCCGGCGACGTGCCGCAACAAAAGCGCGTGCGTACTCTGGAGAACTTCAAGAACGGCAAGCTGCGAGTACTGGTGGCCACCGACGTGGCCGGACGCGGCATTCATATCGACGGCATCAGCCACGTGATCAACTACACCCTGCCGGAAGACCCTGAAGACTACGTGCACCGCATCGGTCGTACCGGGCGCGCTGGCGCCAAGGGAACCTCGATCAGTTTTGCCGGTGAGGATGATGCCTTTCAGGTGCCGCCGATCGAAGAACTGCTGGGCGGCAAGCTGGACTGCATTCCACCGGAGGAGCGTTTCCTCAAGCCGGTGCCCAAGCATCAGCACAGCGCCGAAGAACATGCCGAAATCCGCGCCAACGAGACCGCCCAGGCCGAAGCCGCCGCCCGCGCCCGACGGCGCAGCAGCAACCGCCGCGATACCCGCCGGCGCTAAGGAAACATTGATTAATTGCACGCAAGCTCAGTAGCCCAGTTGGCGCTGACCTGTTCTGGACTGTCGATGCCCTGGACGGGCATCGTCAAGCCCCCAGGGATGGGTTCACGGCGTGTCCAGAACAGGTCAGCGACAATTGGGCCAACACTGAAACAGGCTTAACCAGTGTTCCCAAAGCAAATCAATCAGGGAATGTTCCAACCGAGGCGCGGCAATTTTTCAACTGCCGGGCCGATGACTATAACGTGGTTTTTTCACCCCTGCCCAGCGCTGTTCGTCGATTGATGAATTAAATTTTTTTGCGCTTGTCAGCGTCACGAAAGCTGCGCTATACCTCGTTCAACCGGTTCCAACCCAAGGGTGATCCCTTGATACCCATGGGCGACGAGAACCGGCCCCACGGACTGCCAGGTCCCGCCAGGGCACTGATACAGTCCGGAATGATCGGCCCCTTGCGAGGTGTACGCCTATGGATGCGTGCGGACATACCCGACACACTTTCTACGTCCTTGATACCAATGTCCTGATTCACGACCCCAACGCCCTGCTCAACTTCGAGGAACACCACGTCATCATCCCGATGACAGTCCTGGAAGAACTCGACAAGCTCAAATCCGGAAAATCCAGCACCGCCGCCGACTGCCGCCAGGCAATTCGCGTGATCGACAAGACCCTGAATGATGCACCACCCGACCAGGTTGAACAGGGCGTACCGATCCAGCGCGGCAAACTCGGCCCCAACGGCACGCTGGCAATCCTGATGGAAAAAGCGCCGACACCCTCGCTCTGCCTACCCAACGACCTCAACGACAACAAGATCATCAACCAGCTTTGCCTGCTCAAACAGCTTCACCCCGAAGATCGCATCGTCCTGGTCTCCAAGGACATCAACATGCGCCTGAAGGCGCGTGGCTGCGGGATCGATGCCGAGGACTACCACACCGACCAACTGCTCGACGACATTGATCTGCTGGCCCGTGGTTACCATCAGGTTGAAGGCTCATTCTGGGACCGGGTTACCAAGGTCGAAACCCGGCAGTTGAGTGGCCAGACCCTGCACGATGTGCAACTGACCGACAACCTGCCCGCCCTGCACATCAACGATTTCATCATCGACGATCAGGGGTTCATCGGCTGGGTCAAATCAATCCAGGGTGGTCAGTTGTGTATCCGTGATCTGCATCAGGAGCCGCTGCTGCATCAGGAAGCCTGGGGCCTGCGCCCACGCGACGTGTTCCAGGCACTGGCCATGTACGCCCTGCTCGATCCAGACATCCATCTGGTCAACCTGACCGGCGCTGCCGGCTCGGGCAAGACCATCCTGGCGCTGGCCGCAGCCATCGAGCAGACCATGGTCAGCAAGACCTACCGGCGGATCATCGCCACCCGCAGCACCCAGGGCCTGGACGAAGACATTGGTTTTCTGCCCGGCACCGAAGCGGAGAAAATGGAACCCTGGCTCGGCGCGATCACCGACAATCTGGAAGCCCTGCACCTGGATGACGAGTGCACCCACAGCAGTGTCGATTACATCCTCGACCGGGTGCCGCTACAGTTCAAATCCCTGAACTACATTCGCGGTCGCAGCTTTCAGCAGAGCTTCATCCTGATCGACGAAAGCCAGAACCTCACCCCGCACCAGATCAAGACCATCATCACCCGTGCCGGTAGCGGCTCGAAGGTGGTCTGCCTGGGCAACCTGGCGCAGATCGACACGCCCTACCTCAACGCCACCAGTTCAGGCCTGACCTACCTGACCGAATGCTTCAAGGACTTCCCCCACGGTGTGCACATTCACCTGCAGGGCGTTCCGCGTTCGCTGTTGGCCGAGTATGCGGAGAGTCATCTGTAAAACCCTTCACCGGAGGCTGGCAACCCCAGCCTCCGGCCTTCTAAGTCATTGCCGGGCTATTCCAGGGTAAACCACTGTACTTCGACGCGGCGATTGAGATCACTGTTGCTGCCGACCGGCTCTTCCCAGCCACGCCCGACCAGCTCGATCCGGTCACGCTCAATGTCCGGGTGACGTTCCATCAGCGCATCGGCCACCGCCTGGGTACGTTGGCGTGACAACTCCATGGCCTTCATCGCCATGGTACGCACCAGTGCCGGTCCGCCCTGACGTTCGAACTCGGGCACGCTCTGGTCATCGACGTGCCCTCTCAGCAGCACCATTGAACCCGGACTGACCTGCAGGAAACGCTTGATATCATCCAGAAACGCCTGGTTCTCGCTGGCCCGCGCATCCAGTACCGCTGAGTTGGGGTTGAAAAAGAAGCGGATGTCCTTGCTGAGCAGGGCATCACCCTCAATCGCTATACGGCTATGAGTCTTGATCGGCGCAATGGCAATGCTCTGACCGGCATAAATGCCACTGGCATCCAGCGCTTGCAGGGCGGCCAGATCGACGAAGCGGGCCGGATCGGACGGGTTGCGAATCAGGTTGCCGTAAGCCAGCACGGAAGACTGGAAAATACCCTGGTAGGAGCCGGCCGAGTCAATGGTGCCTTCGAAAAAGGCCTTGTTCTCCGGCACGTTGCTGAAGTGCACCTTGCCAAGCTCGTCCCGTGTCTCGTCCTCGCTCCAGCCAAAAGCCCGGCCAACCAGGGCCAGATGGGCCTCTGGGGTTTCACGCAGTTGTCGGTTACCTTCCATCAGGCCATGCACCAGACCTTCAACCATGCGCGGCTGGCTTTCGGCAAAGCCCTTGTTGACCAGCAGCAGGTCGGCGATGACCAGCAGGTTGCGGTTTGAGACCAGCATTTTCGCCAGACCGCGCGACTCTGCCACAACCTGATCGGTACGCGGCGACCAGCCCACACAACCGTTCAGACGCCCGGTGTCAGCCTCCAGCACCTGTGTATAGGCGTCGCAGGCAACCACCGCATCCTCATAAAACACCAGTCCAAGCTCAGCCGCGCCTGGGCGTGCATCCAGATCATCCAGCACCCGGATCGGCACGCCGGCCTCGGAAGCCAGATAACGGATAAAGAAGTCGCTCTCATTGAATTGGCTTGCTGCCAGCACCTTGCCCTTGAGCTGGTTGATGCTGGTGATGCCCTGATCTACCACGACCTGATTGGCGCCCCGTGAGAAGGCAATCTGGGCCGGCACCTTGACCTCGAACTGACGTCCCAACACGGCCAGCACATCGGCAGTGGTGACCGAAGCCCCGACCTGACCGCTGTTGAGCTTCGACCAACCCTCTTCTTCACTCAAGGTCAGCCGCACCTGAAAGCCGTACTCACGGGCAAAAATCGAGTCCGGATTAGGCTCCAGCCCGCCGTTGGCGACGACCAGACCGGCGTAACCGGCGTACTCACTGATATCCACATCAACCACACCGCCCTGCGGCACATAGGGCGCAGCCGGAGCCAGCGTCGGCAAACTTTGCAGTGGCTCCTCGGGCACCGGCACACCGGAGGCGGGGGCGGAGTCCTGGGTTATGTCGGCTGCGCTCTCCTGATGGCCGTCCCCATCCTGAGCAAGCATCCACACGCCCATGCCGACCAGGACCGCAACCAGCATGAAGAAAACAAAGATGCCGGCTACCGAACCGGCCTGCCGCTGTCGCAGCTCTTTCATGAACAATCTCCTTTTGTGATAAGCATCAGGCATCCCTTGCAGCATCAGGGCAATGCGCGCAGCCGGCTAAGTTACTTGACTCGCCGTTGCAGCGAAAGCCCTTGAAGGTGATTAGCCGCCTCTATCAAACCAATACACACGCTCTTATGCGGCTTGCGGCATAATAGGCCCCAGCTATTAACGGAGGTGCTTTTATGCTGATGGTCATTTCCCCGGCCAAGACCCTGGATTACGACACCGCGCCGGTGATCAGCGATTACACCGAGCCACGCTTTGTCGAACATAGCCAGGCACTGATCAAGATCCTGCGCGACAAGTCGGTACAGGACATTGCCGAGTTGATGTCGTTGTCGGACAAGCTGGCCGCGCTTAACGTTGCCCGCTACGGCAGCTGGCACCCGCAGAGCACGCCTGAGAATGCCAAGCAGGCGCTGCTGGCCTTCAAGGGGGATGTCTATACCGGGCTGAACGCCGAGGATTTCGAGGCTGAGGACTTCGCCTTCGCCCAGCGTCACCTGCGCATGCTGTCAGGCCTCTACGGGCTGCTGCGCCCACTGGATCTGATGCAGCCGTATCGACTGGAAATGGGCACCAGGCTGGCCAACCCGCAGGGCAAGGACCTGTATGCGTTCTGGGGGGATCAGATCAGTGAATGGCTGAACCAGGATCTAGCCGAACAGGGCGATCAGGTGTTGCTCAACCTGGCCTCGCAGGAATACTTTGGCGCAGTCAAACCCAAGGCGCTGAACGCCAGGGTGATCAATACCGAGTTCCGCGACCAGAAGAACGGGCAGTACAAGATCATCAGCTTTTACGCCAAAAAGGCCCGTGGCCTGATGGCCCGCTACGTGATCAAGGAGCGCCTGACCGATCCGCAAGCGCTAAAGGACTTCAACCTGGACGGCTACTACTACGACCCGGCCAGCTCCAGCGACGACAAGCTGGTGTTTCTACGCGACGAGCAGAGCTGAGCCCACTGGATCGCCACGGGCCTACGGCCCTCGCGATGACGGGAAAGCGGTGCGGACCCTACCTACGGACTCCCGCCCAGGACAAGGGTATCGCCCACACGCAGGGCACCACCGCCTCCCGTCATTGCGAGCCGCGTAGCGGCGTGGCAATCCAGACCCGGGTCGATCAGCTATCAAAACCCGGGTAAAGCCGCTGCACCTTGCGCAGCAGAGCCGGCCAGGCCAGGTTGGCGCCAGCGCCCTTGGTAACGTCGCGCATGCTCTGAATCGCGCTATCAAGAATCACCTGCGGAATCGGAATCAGCTCACTGCCACCGGCCTGAGCCTGGACCTGAATCTCGCAGCAGCGCTGCAGGGTATACATGCCCAGGAAGGCTTCAGCGACGTTGCGGCCACAGGTCATCAGACCGTGGTTGCGCAGCACCATGTTCTTGGTCATGCCCAGATCCTTCTGCAAGCGCACTTTCTCGTCCTCACGCAGGGCCACACCCTCATAGTCGTGGTAGGACAGACTGCTGAGTACAAACAGTGCCTGCTGGGAAATCGGCAGGATGCCGTCCTTCTGCGCCGACACACCAACACCGGCATTGGTGTGAGTGTGCAGCACGCAACCAACATCGTGACGCACCTCATGCACAGCGCTGTGGATGGTGAACCCGGCCGGATTGATATCGTAGGGCGAGTCCATCAGCTTGTTGCCTTCCAGGTCGATCTTGACCAGATTGGAGGCGGTAATTTCTTCAAACATCAACCCATAGGGGTTGATCAGAAAATGTTCGGTGCCCGGGATCTTGGCTGAGATATGAGTGAATACCACATCATCCCAACCGTACATGGCGACCAGGCGATAGCAGGCGGCCAGATCGACACGGGTCTGCCATTCCTCGGCGCTGACCTGATCCTTGACGTCGAGTACCGGCAGGTTCTGCATTGCATTCATCGGGCTATCCTCTTGTGATTGTTGGGATCACTGATCCACAGCCGGCCAAGATGCGGCATACTGTCGCGATCAGTCATAGGGGGAGTCTAGACCGTGACCGCGAAGCGGACTGTCTCGCAATTTACAGTGTCGGGCAAAGCCGAAGAGCATAAATTGGCCAAGCTGCTACAGGACAACCGCTGGTTCAGCGAATTGCCACAGCCGGTACTCGACGATATCCAGGCCCAGGCCCGTTATCGCAAGCTGGAAGATGGCGAGAGCGTCTACGCCAAAGATGACATGCCCGATGGCCTGTACGGGGTACTCAGTGGTGCCGCCCGGATCAGCAACATCGGCCAGGACGGACGCGAGGCGGTACTGGCAATTCTCAGCCCGGGTAGCTGGTTCGGTGAGGTGTCGCTGTTCGATGGCCTGCCGCGCTCACATGATACCCACGCCAGCGGCCCGACCGAACTGCTGTTCATTCCACGCCAGAATTTTCAGCAGTTGCTGGAACGTCATGCCGAGCTTTACCCGCTGTTCATGCGCCTGCTCTGCCGTCGCCTGCGGTTGTCATTCACCATGCAGGAAGACAGCGCCCTGCTGCCTCTGCCATCGCGCCTGGCCAAACGTCTGCTGATGCATGCCCACAACTACGGCCAGACCGAAGAATCCGGCGGCCGGCTGGCAGTGCAACTGTCTCAGGAATCTCTGGGGCTGATGCTCAACAGCTCGCGGCAAAGCATCAACAAGCTGCTCAAGCGCCTGGAGGCAGCCGGCTGGCTACAGATCCGCTACGGCCTGATCATCATCGCCGATGAACAGGCCCTGGCCCAGCTGGCAAACGGCGAGCAGCCGGAAGACGTCAGCCCTTGAGCAGTGCGGCCAGTTCGTCGATCCAGGGCTCGGCGTCGAGTTCGGGGGTCACGGTTTCACTGGCATCCAGTTGCAACATCGGCAGCGCCTCACGAGCCTGCAGCTCCAGCATCAGCTCGCGCAGCAGTTGGCCACCCTGGCAGAAGGTATCGCCATAGGAGGAATCGCCCAGGGCGATCACCCCGAACGGTACGCCAGTAAACAGCGGGAAGCGATCCTGCAGTTCGTGATAGAACGGCAGCAGGCTGTCGGGCAACTCGCCCATGCCGGTGGTCGACGTACACAACACAATGGCTTGAGGCTGGCTGGCCAGCAGCGCATCCACCGTTGCCGGCTTGACCCGGCTTACTTGCAAACCGGCTGCGGCCAGACGCGCGGCGGCCTCATCAGCCACCAGATCTGCCGTGCCATAAACCGAACCACTGACTACCGTGACCTGCATAAACGCCCCCATGACTGTTGAACGGGGGCTATTATGCCGGATTAGGAACCGGACTGCCCGGCCATGGACAGCCAGACCCGATCCGATAGAATGTCAGCAAACCCTATGAGAGCGCTGCGGCAATGATCAATGCCAAACTACTGCAAATGGTGGTCAATGCATCCAATGACGGCATCGTGGTGGCCGAACAGGAAGGCGACGACAACATTCTGATTTACGTGAACGAAGCCTTCGAGCGGCTGACCGGCTTCAAGGCCGAGGACATCCTTTACCAGGACTGCCGCTTCCTGCAGAAAGATGATCGCGACCAGCCCGGCCTGCGCAACATTCGCGAGGCGATCCGCGCTGGCCGCCCCTGCCGTGAGGTGATACGCAACTATCACAAGGACGGCTCGCTGTTCTGGAATGAACTATCGATCACACCGGTGTTCAACGAAGCTGATCAGCTCACCTACTTCATCGGCATTCAGAAGGATGTCACCGTCCAGGTCGAAGCCCAGCAGCGGTTGCAGGAGCTGGAAGCCCAGGTAGCCCAGCTCAAGCAGCAACTGGCTGCCCTGAACGGCGATCAGGGCTGATCCAGACGACCGCCCAGTAACGCCCGCAGACGCCAGGTCAGACCCTGGTCCAACTCACCCAGCAGCACCACGCCCTGCTTGCTCAGGGCCACGCTCTGCTGCTGGCAAGCATCCCCTACCAACGCCAGCGGGCACTCCAGCGCCTGCTCCAGGCGGCGCAGGGTGGTCAGCACCCCGCCCTCCAGAGGCTGATCGGCGTACAACAGCACGGCGGCATAGCCATCCGCCGGGATCTGGCCAGCCAAACTCGCCAACCCCACCGGCTCGAACAGACTGACAGGCGCGGCATCAGCATCGGCAATCAGCGCCGCCGCCAGCAATAGCTCCAGCTCTTGCTGAGGTCCCGGCAGATTGATCAACAGCACACTGGGCGCCTCTGGGCTGTGATAGGCAATCCGCTGGAACAGCCGGCTGCGCAAGAAACCATCCAGCAAAGCCCAGCAGGCCGGTCCGGTACTCTGCGAGCGTTCACGCCAGATTCGCCAGACCGGCAGCAGAACATCGGCAAAGGCTACCGCCAGCGGAAAACTGGCCATGATCTGACCATAGACCGACTCCAGTTGGCGCACGTCAAACCCCGCCAACGCTGCATGCAACCGCTCGCGCCAGATCCGCAGTGCAGCCGGCAAGGGCTCGGCATCGGCAGTGGCTGCCGGTTCAGGTAGTGGCTGCCGGTCGATGACCGACGCTACCTTGCTGACCGTAACGCCCCGCTTGATCCAGGCGGTAATGGCCCGCACCCGCTCAATATCGGCCATCGAGTACAGGCGGTGACCACTGTCGGTCCGGTGCGGGACCAATAACCCATAGCGGCGCTCCCAGGCCCGCAGGGTTACCGAGTTGACTCCGGTCAGGCGCGACACTTCACGGATCGGATAAAGCTCCTCCTGCTCCAGTCGCTCGAGCGGGCAGCCTTCTGTATTGGCGCTATCATCGGTCATGTTGGCATGCTGTCTGTTGTCCGCCGACAGGCGGTGTTGGCTCAAACGGAACACGGCGTTAATTAAGTTGTACCAGTATTGTACAACAGCGCAAACACTGTAACACTTTGCAGAACAACCAGAGCGGTTAAAGGTATCCGGACCACAACGCGCTACAGTCCCGGGCGGGTTTGCATGATAATATTCATCGCCCGTCCAGAACATGGACATCCAGAAGGCTGAAGATGAACGACACCCCAGCAGTGCTGATTACCGGCGGCGCCCAACGCGTTGGCCTGCACTGTGCGCGTCGGTTCGTCGAGGACGGCTACCCGGTGATCATCACCTGCCGTCGGTTGCGCCAGGAGTGGCAGGCAAATCCGTTACAGGGCATTGAGCCGATCCTCGCCGACTTTTCCACCCAGGCCGGAATCGAACGGCTGGTCGCTCAGCTCCACGAGCGCGGCACCCGGTTGCGGGCACTGATTCACAATGCCTCGCTCTGGCTCGATGACAGCCACGCCGGCGAAGGCTTCCAGCAGATGTTCATGATCCACATGCAGGCCCCCTATCTGCTGAACCTGGCCTGCGCCGACCTGTTCCCCAACGATCAGCCGGCCGACATCATCCACCTGAGCGATGACGTGACCCGTCGCGGCAGTGCCAAACATATCGCCTACGCCGCCAGCAAATCCGGCCTGGAAGGAATGACCCGCTCCTTCGCGGCCCGTTTCGCACCACGGATCAAGGTCAATGCCATCGCCCCAGCCCTGATCATGTTCAACGACGGCGACAGCCCCGCCTATCGGGAACGGGCACTGGCCAAATCAGCCTTGGGTCTCGAGCCCGGGCCGGAAGTGGTCTACCAGTCCATTCGCTACCTGATGGACAACCCTTACGTCACAGGTACCTGCCTTGAGCTGAACGGCGGCAGGCACCTCAAATAATCAGTACGGAATTTCCGCCATGAGCCTTGAAAAACTGACCCAGAATTATCACGACATCCTCTCCAACCTTGGCGAGGACCCAGACCGTGGTGGCCTCAAGGACACCCCCAAACGGGCAGCCAAGGCCATGCAGTTCCTGTGTCGCGGCTATGACCAGTCGCTGGAGGAAATCGTCAACGGCGCGCTGTTCGAGTCGGACAACGATGAAATGGTGATCGTCAAGGACATCGAGCTGTACTCGCTGTGCGAACATCACATGCTGCCCTTTATCGGCAAGGCCCACGTCGCCTACATTCCGACCGGCAAGGTCATCGGCCTGTCCAAGGTTGCCCGCATCGTCGACATGTTCGCCCGGCGCCTGCAAATTCAGGAGAACCTGACCCGGCAGATCGCCGAAGCCCTGCAGTCGGTTACCGAAGCACGCGGTGTTGCGGTCGTGATCGAAGCCAAGCACATGTGCATGATGATGCGCGGCGTCGAGAAGCAGAACTCATCGATGTACAGCTCGGTCATGCTTGGCGCCTTCCGCGAATCGGTCAACACCCGCCAGGAGTTCCTGCAACTGATCACCCGAGGCCAGTAAGTCATGCAGCAGATTACTCCCGGCCTGGCCAGAATCCGGATCAAGAACCTGCGCCTGCGTACCTATATCGGTATCAATGAAGAGGAAATCCTCAACCGCCAGGACGTAGTGATCAACGCGACCATTCTCTATCCTGCAAACCAGGCGGTAGAGGTCAACCAGATTGACCAGGCGCTCAATTACCGGACCATCACCAAGGCCTTTATCCAGCATGTCGAAGCCAATCGCTTCGCCCTGCTCGAACGCCTGACTCAGGAACTGCTGGATATCGTCATGGCTCATGCCCAGGTACGCTATGCCGAGGTCGAAGTCGACAAGCCCCACGCCCTGCGCTTTGCCGATTCGGTCTCGATCACCCTGAGCGCCAGCCGCGACTGACACCGCCTGGCCAGCCTGGGAGGCAGCCTCGGCCAGGATCAATTATGCTTTTCAAAGACCGGGCAACGATTGCCCGGCCCAAAGCCTGCCAGTATCATCCATGCCAGTCCTGACCCACGCGGAGTAGATCATGACCAATCAAGAGCGCATCGAACTGGAAGCCGCCGCCTTTCGCAACCTGGTGAGCCACCTGCGCAGCCGCAAGGACGTGCAGAACATCGACCTCATGACCCTGGCCGGCTTCTGCCGTAACTGCCTGGCCAAGTGGTACAAGGCCGCCGCCGACGACATGGATATCGCCATCAGTATCGACGAAGCCCGCGAAGCCATCTACGGCATGCCCTACGCCGACTGGAAAAGCAAATACCAGAAAGAAGCCACCCCCGAGCAACAAGCCGCATTCGACAAGGCCCAGAAATAATGCAAAGCACGCAGTTCATCGCCAGCCTGGGTACGCCCAGCCACCGTTTTGCCGACACCCTGGCATTCATTGACGCCCACTACGACTATCAGCCCAGCGCCTTTCGCAACGGCGATGTCGACAACAGCGCCGAACAGAACCAGGGGTCGTGCAAGGTCCTGGCCATGGCCCTGGATCTGGGCCTGAGCGATCAGCAGGCTCTGCTGTGCTTTGCCGAGCACTATCAGGCCGTACTCGACGATCCCCACGGCGATGCCCACGGCAACATCCGCGCGCTGATGCGCCATGGCCTGGCCGGGGTCAGTTTCAAGCAACGCCCTCTCGCTCGCCGCCAACCGGAACAAGGTTGATGAACGACTGATGGCAGTCAAACTCCTCAACCCCGAAGGCGACTTTCCCGCTGCCGGCCTGCTGCGCAGGCTGGCCGGAATGTTCTACGACTTTCTGTTGTGCGTCGCACTGGTGATGGTGCTGACCCTGGGCTACCAGCAAGGGCTGCTACGCGCCCTGTATGGCGCCGACACCCTGCTGGCGATGTCCGAAGCCGGCCAACTCGACCGCGACCCACTGCTCGGCGTACTGCTGCTGCTCAGCCTGCTCACGTTCTTCATCGGCTTCTGGAGCTGGAAAGGCCAGACCCTGGGCATGCAGGCCTGGCGCGTCAGACTGCAGCAGCCCGACGGCCGTTCGATCACCCTGCGTCAGGGCCTGATCCGCTTCTTCGTCGGCCTGGCCTCCTGGCTATGCGGCGGCCTCGGCCACCTGTGGATGCTCTGGGACAAGCAGTCCCGCAGCTGGCAGGACATCGCCTCGGGTACGCAGTTGGTTAGATTGCCCAAGCGGTAAGGGAACGGCCTAAAGCGGGTACTCCACATACTGCACCATCAGGTTCGGGCGGCTGAGCGTGTTGATCATGTCTACCCGGGCACGCATGCGGCTCTGCTCCTGCTTGAAGGTTTCGTCGTCCATATCGATCCAGTAGCGCGGGTTGCGTCCGCTAGCCGTGTCATGTGCGGCAGTCGTTGGGTCATTGTGCCGGTGCTCCTCAAACAAGGGCGCATCCGGCAGCGGGTGGCTGGTGTCCATGTAGTTCTGAATGAAATCCCACAACGCACACAACTGCTGGATGTTGCGGTCTGGCGGCTGGATGTCGCCGAAGAAAATGCTGATATCCGAATAACGATGCTCCAGACTCAGTACGTTCATCGGCAGCCCCTGGCGATCAGATGTGGTGTTGATGTAGGCATCGAACTCATGGAACGGCGCACGCTGTTCGATCACTTCACCCCGGCGATACTTGAACACCGTAATCATGCCGGTACGGCGGTTGAGTTCCCACTTGGGGCCTTTGCTAGGCTTGGCCCAGAGGCGAGGGAATTTGTGGATGACCAGCGACGAAAGACCCCAGGCTAGGATACAGGGCAAAAGGAGGTACAAAAAAGTGACCTGTAGAGCTCCCCAGAACGCTTGCACAAACCCGTCCCTAGAGTTCACGCCAAGCATGCAACTTGCTGCTACCCCAACTACTAATAAGAAAAAAAAACCGCCCTTCCCAAACGAGGCCAGATAAACCCAAAAATGCGCTCTTTTCGCCCACGGAGCGTGGCGATAATGCTCATGATCACAGCGATCATGGAAATCGATATGCTCCATTGGAGCCGGCTTGTAGGTGCCTTTGGCTTGCTCCTGTTCCCGCTTCACTCGCAGTTCCTCCACCAACCGCAAACTGTCTGGCCCCGGTGTCATAAAAGTATCTGGCACCACTTCCTGAGTATTGCCCCAGGGCAGGCGTTGCCCTGCCAGACGCTTGAGTCCCGAGCGCGACCTGGCCGGCCTTTGGCGCTGCAGATTAGTGGGTGAATAGGCCGTAGCGGCATAACTGGGTAGGCTCATCAGCCGGCGACTCCTGTCGCGCTGGTAACGCTCACAACGGATACTCCACAGACTGCACCATCAGGCTGAAGGCCCTTGGACAGGCTCACCAGCACTAGAAAGGTCAGCCAATACCTTCTTCGCCCCAAAAACACCAATCAATCCAACGGGGACAAAGGGTACGCAACCAACGATAAACATTATTGCCCCGGCCTTGGCTTTGCCGGCACACACCAGCAGCATCCCCACAGCACTGATGGCCACGAACGCACCCATCCAGGGAACGACAGGCCTGTAATGCGGATCTGTGCTCAGAAAAACCAGCGCACCTACATGAATAGCCATCGCAATATACATACGAACATCCATTTACATTCTCCTTTTTGACCAACACAGTACTTATGATTTCTGGTTTGTTTATCCAAGCAACCCGGTGATCGGCGCCTCATTCTCTGAATTTAGCTGAAGCTACTCAGGCGAGGCCGCTGTTGCGGTCAGTGCATATACCGCACGTGCCGCACCATGATGTTCAGGCGGTCCATATTGACCTTACGGGTATCGGTGATTTCATTGATACGCGCTTTGAACGTTTGCTCATCCATATCACGCCAATAGCGTGCTTGCCGCCCCGTGCGTTGATCATGCTCGACAGTGGTCGGGTCAAGGTGGCGAAACGGTTCGAGGGCCGGAATATCCGGCAGCGGCTTGCTCACGTCCATGTATTGCTGCAAAAAGTCCCACAGCGCCACACAAGGCTCTTGCCGGTAGACTCGCCCCATCAGGACACTGAAATCAATGGCCGCCACTTGATAACGATGCACCAGATTGAGCATGTGCTGCGGAAAGCCCTGACGATCAGGGATGGTATGAATTGCCGCATCAAACTCGTAAAACGGTGCGACGAAATCCCCCTCAATTCCCTGCTTACGGAACTGCCCCGGCTTACGGGCAAAGATAGTGACCAACCCGGTCTGACGATTCAGCTCCCAAACCGGGCCTTTGCGTGATGTCTTCAAAAGGTGGCGCTCAGGTACAAACTTGATGACCAAATGCCCCAGTAGCCAACAGAAAGCAGGCACTCCAGCACACCAGACCCATAGGGATAAAGTAACGCCTAGTCTTTGAGACCATGACTCTTGATCGAAAGGAGCAAAAATTATGAACTCCGCAAGCAGAGCCGCAGTTACAACATAAAATGCTCCACGCCCAAGCCCAAACATATACAGCCAGAACTGTGTCACCCCCTGAAGCGGGGCATACCTGAAACTCTCGTGATTAAACCGAGAATCCAACTGCCTGTCCAAGAGCGCTGTATACTCGGGCTGGCTTTGCTCAAGTTCTTCATCTCGCTTTAGAGCTTCGGGTGCTACCCCCCCTATGAAACCAATCGGCAAAATATCCTGCGTATATCCCCATGGCAGCCGTTGGGACAATGCGCCCGTATGCCTCCTGACCTGTGGTGGCTGATCGGGAATGCGGGTCGAGTCATAGGCATTGGGGCCGTAGACGGTGCTGGCGTCCATATCTGTCATTACGTTTGCTCTACTAAATCACTTACTTGATCGGCCCAGAATGCCTGACCGGTTCTGATGTAATTAATACGTCCATGCCTGGAAGAGTCGTACTGGAGCGGGTCTTTGGGCTCTGGTGCGGGGAAGACCCAGTGGCGCTGATCAGTACCTTGTGCGGACAACTGCACGCGTACCGCCCAGCCTATAGCCAGGGTTTGGCTCATAGAAACAGCCTGCTGCAACCGGCTTTGACGTGGCAACGGAGGCTCTTCCAGATAGATGTCCAACCCTTCTGGCGTCAGCTCCTGGTGAACAACAAATGAAGGCACATTCACACAGCTGAGATCGGTAGCCAGCGAGCGGGTATCCAACTCGAACTGCTTGCCATGTACCGGGTGAGTTGTGATGTAGGCTGCGGCGCCTGACGGCGTTGTGCTGACCGTCTCCATCATGCTGACCCCGACATGCATAAAACTGGCGTCTGACGCCCCGAACAAGCCGGGAATACTGCTTCTTATCCGGATCAGCTTGTTGGCCCGGCGCATGGCATAGTAATGAGTTTCTTCTCCGGGATAGGGCTGCTCGCGTAAAGCGCGGGCCTGCTCCGGATTTGTGCCTATTTCAATGCGTATGCCAGCCAGCAACCCGACCAGCCGGTAAAAAGCCTCGTGCTCATTTTGCAGATGCTCCGGCTTCTCGCCCTTCATCCAAAGAAAGCCGTCGATTTCCTCGGCGCCAAACGGCCCCAGTTTGAGCCACTGTTCAATAGGCGCATCCCTGAGCCAATCGGCGATAAATGCACCAACTACAACAAGTCCGACACCAACCATCAATGCCCAGCCTGCAGGACCGATGAAGGCAGCCACTCCGGTCGCCCCTGCTGCCGGACCAGCCATAAAAGCACTCACCAGCATTACCATTCCCCCCCCGGCAGCGATCAAGTGCCCCCAGCCGCTGTTGTCACCATAGTTGAAGGCATCCATGGCATCCCAGAGGCCAATACCTACAACGGCAATCGCCCCTAATCCTGCCAACAGAAGTCGACTGGTAACTTGAGTTACGAAGATACTCCCCGCTCGGGTAAATGGATTGCTGAACAATGGCTTATCCAAGGCCGCAGTCAGCCGCTGCACTACCACATAATCATGGGCTATACGTTCTGCCAAAATCTGAGACGCAAGTACTAAATCATAAACAGCTGTAGCTCGCCCTATACGCGCTCGCCCACTCCCTTGCTGCCGAGCTATTTGTGCATAAGAATCCATCATGCTCTTCACATTAAACATTTCCACCCCCACCAAAAACGCCGGCAACAGCGGATGATTAAGCACCCTCAACGCCCGTCGCCGGGCCTGGCTCGTGCGTTCTAACTGATCACTCTCAGCCGCCGCTGCCAGCGCGCGCTCCTCTGCTGCAGCAGTCTGATTGAAGAGATCATAGGTATTGCGAAACAGCGCCGCTGTCGGCGTGCCTTCAGCTACCACCCAGAGTGCAACAGGGGCTTGTTTAGTGCCCGCCAAACCCGCATCGGTCGCGGCGGTGGAGTTGGTGCTTGCCACCAGACGGTCACCATCACCAAAAACATGGCCACTCATCTGCGTGCCGCCAGTGGCTTGCGCACCCATGACCTGCTGCGGCACGATCAGCAAGTCCCTTTCATTCACATTACCCGTGCGATAGATGCGCAGGCCACCCAGGGTGCCAGGGGCAATGGCGCGCCCCAAGTCAGTACCGTCCAACTGGAAAGCACTAATCTTCAATACACGACTCTGCTCACTCAATGCGCTACGTGACGCCTGTAAGTCAGCATCCAGGGCCTCGTAGTGCCTGATATCCAGCCCCAGCTCATGCAGTCGGGCCTCTGCCTGAATCAGCGCACTTTGCACATTTGAAGCAACTGTCAGCGCAAGATTGACCGACTTGGACAGTCCCGCCGTCATGACGGTCTCCATCATGTCGCCCTCTGCTGCAGCCACTAGCGCACGCGCTTCAAGCAGCATCAGATTACTTGGTTCAGGCAACTCCATCTCTTCAAGCCGGGCCAACAACCGGCACCTGAAATGCCCATCGCCCTCATTGTGCTCTTCCCCATCGGGAAGTTCGTAGGCTTGCATACAGCTTTCAAGTGTGGTTCTCGGCAACAGCATGGCCCGCAAGGGGTGATCTTCACGCTGGAATCGCACCATGAAACGGTCCGCTGGCCCCACCTGGGGTGTTGGCATTATCTTCAGCGGATCACGCAGCACACTTGCCGTGGCCAACAAGGCTTGCCCTGCCAGTGCGAACGTACAAGTGTATTGAATATCATCCTGACTGAATGCGTCGGCCAGCGTTTCCTGGTAGCAAGTGTCATCCAGGCACTCTGCCAATACTGTGCGTATCTGTTCATGACACTCGCTGATGTTGCGCTTCAGCGGCTGAGCCAAAGCCCTGCGGACTTTTCTCACTCCCTGACTGTCCAAGGCCTCGGCGTAACGTCTTAGCGGGTTACTTCCCCGCCCCAACCGACTGGAAAGGATATAGTTGTCGACCAGAAGCGCGCTGGAAAAATGCTCCTGCTGCCCTGCAATCTGTGCACTCAGGTTGATCTGGGTCTGTATTGCTGTCAGCCGATCCTTCAGTTGGCGCATGCGATACAAGGCATCTTCGACAAGAATTCCACAAATCTTCCGGTCACGCACTTGCGCCAGCATATCGGGACTGCGCTCCAGGTTTTGCCAGCTCTGCTCTGCTGCAACCACCTGCTGACACTGTTGCTGATGTTCCTGTTCCTGTTCCTCTGCTTCCGCGTCTGTTTCCTGTAAGGCCAATACGTGGCGCTTCATACAAATATTCAAGGCATCAGTTTCCAGCTCACCACGTGGGAACCTCTGCTGATGCAAAAAGGCATCGAGCATCTGCTCGGCGTGCTCCATCTTATCCAGAGGGTACTGCCCCTCCAGATCCAGCAGATAACCCGTTGGCTCATTGAACTGGTACTCGAACATGTCATCGCGCTGGCGCTGCGGCGCAATACCAGCCAAGGGAAAAACTCTGCCAGCAATCCGCCGACGCTGCCTTTCAGCTTCTGCAGCCGCCTGCAACCCTTGCAGATTGTTAGTTAGCAAGGCAGACAGCAAACCAGCCGCCATCACCTGCCCCGAACCACTCTCCATGCTCTTGAAGTACTCACCCGACAGTCTCATGGCGACTGGTTGGCAGCGACGCCCGCGCGCTTGAGCATCAGCTTCCAGGCGCCGGATGCGTGGTGCAGTCCACTGGACTTCTGAATAGGCAACCTGAACATCAGAGACATAGCCGCTCTTCCACCGTGCCGGCAGCCAGATTTCCTCCAGCGCAACGCCCGTTGCTGCTCGGCGGCCATCCTGCTGCCCAGAATCCCGCCAGCTCTGAAGATTTACATCATGGTAAAAGGTACCTTGCTCTGTCTGGCGAATTTCCAGTTCGCGCCACAAGGTGCCTCGGAAGAAGACATACAGATAACCCGGACGCGATACCACCGGCACGCCCCCATCATCCATCCGGACTCCGCTACGCACGAGCGCCAGCGGGACCACCGCCGCGACCTGGTTCTCCTGCCCATCCAACTGACGTTTAGAGGCTCCCAGTTCTTCGGCCAGCGGTAATCGGATAGTGACACCCTCCGTGGTATCCACCTCAAGCCAGACATCGCAGGGAGAGGCATCCTCCCAGGGCCAGAGATGCAGAGTACTGCTGAAAACCTCATCCTCTAGTACTTCTGTTGAAGCCTGCTCGCTGATTGCTGCGGGTTGATCGCTACCATGCTCCGACAGCATCAGGCGTTGGCCCTGAGGATGGTTGATGCCAACAACTTCAATAATCAACTTGGCCGGCTCACACGCCGGTCCGTCACTCAAACTATCTACCTTGCTCATCCATGATGCTCCATGAGTTGACTGGCGGGATCCTCCAACCAGGCACTGAGAGTGTCCTGTTCATCATGCCCAACGGCTAAACCCTGCTCTATGCGACGGATCAGTCGTGCGAATGGTTCCGCCGAGTGGTTGTTCAGCCAATCAAAGGCGAAGCGCTCAACGCCTTGCCTCGCCAAAGCCGTTTGCTGGCTTTCACTCAGATTGAAAACGGGCAACCCTGCCGACGTCTCCTTGGCTGACACCTGTAATACCTCATGCCAGCTCAAGCTCTGCTCTGCTCTATCAGCCCAAGTACCGCCAAACCAAAATATCTGTCGCAGTGGCCCCATCCATCGTGGTAGCTCTTCACTTGAAACTGCGGGCCAGAGGTAGCTGGCCACCACCGGATCGTAGTAGCGCATTATGGCTTTGCGTTGCTGACCAAAATCGACATGCAATAAGGCCCGCAAGTGGCTGAGCACCTCATCAGGGCTTGATGATCCGATCAGTAGAATGCCGTTGAGCCTGCCGGGGTCCTCGCGTAGTGCAGCCAACAGACCGCCCCGCTCTGACAAGCGGAACAGCAGCGGGCCTTGCTCCCTCAAACGGGACCATGGTGTCTGATCAAACAGATACTCGGGAGAAGGGTCCGGTTCATGCTGGTAGACGCTTTCCATCAACCCTTCTTGCGGCTCTGCCAACCAATACAGGGGGCCTCCAATCAGCGGGAGTTCGGAGTGTCGAATCAGACTCATGCGCTTCCTGCCTTTCTGCAGGGACAATCTGCCAATGGGCACTGTGCCGCAGAGCCGCCTTGCGGCTTCTGGCACAGCTCCACCAAGGCGCCGTTGTTTCGCTGAGCCTGCTTCAGCTTATGCAACAACACCGCACCCGCCTCATCCGACTCTGCCACCGCTGTATCACCCGGCAACTTCGGCGCTGCCCCACTCCCCGAGCCTGCGCTACCGCCGGAGTTGATCTTGACGCTGGGACCGACCAGGGTGACGCCGCTGGGGTCGAGTTTGACGAAGCTGCCGCCGACCTTGAAGGTGATCTCGCTGCCGGCCTCCAGTACTACTTTCATGCCGCTGGACAGGTGGATTTCCTGGCCGGCTTCGATGAACTGCCCCTGACCCAGCTTGACGTGCTGACTGCTGGCCACGGTCAGATGATCATCGGCCTTGATCTCGGTCTTTCGGTCGGCGTGGGTGGTGTGGTGTTCTTCGGCCAGGTTTTCGCTGTAGCGGTTGGCTTCGATGCGCTCGTGGCGTTCATGGCCGACGCGGATCTTCTGGTCGTGTTCGATGTCCTGGTCCCAGTCGCGCTGGGCGTGGATAAAGATCTGTTCCTGTCCGGCCTTGTCTTCGATCCGCAGTTCGTTGAAGCCGTTGCCGCCAGGGCTGGAGAGGCTTTTGAACAGGCTGCGGGTTTTGTGTTCGGGCAGCTCATACGGCACCGGGTGGGCGCTGTTGTACAGGCAGCCGGAGACCAGTGGCTGGTCGGGGTCACCTTCGAGGAAGCTGACCAGTACTTCCATGCCGACTCTGGGGATGGTCACGGCGCCCCAGCCGTTGCCGGCCCAACTGCTGGCTACCCGTAGCCAGCAACTGGTGTTGGCGTCGGCCTGGCCTTCGCGGTCCCAGTGGAACTGGACCTTGATCCGGCCCTCACTGTCGCAGTGGATTTCTTCGCCTTC
>WPCH01303026.1_pt1 | contig 155285 bp, 137 predicted proteins | sample 5399881 | NCBI WGS metagenome assembly WPCH01 (sample SAMN12869468, study PRJNA574797) | sludge metagenome | isolation source: wastewater treatment of pH5 | place: China:Beijing | collected 2019-05-20 | reverse complement strand
CTAATCCCGCGCCTTGACCACGGGCCTAAGCGCAAGCCTCGGCCTTCAGGCCGAGGTCAAGCGAGGCATTATCCATACGGCGCCGCAGGCGCCCCCGTATGGTGGCGGAGAAGCTCCGGCCCTCGGGCCGGAGTTCTTCACCGAATATTGGCCGTAGTCGATACACTGTTAGGGTAGAAATTGCGGTAACGGCAGTGTTACGGACTGCAATAAGAAAAGCCAGGCAACGTTATGTTGCCTGGCTTTTCTTGCTTGTGGCGTTGATATCAGCGCACGCGCAGTACCCGCATGGCACGCTGCTTGCCCGCGCCGTCCAGCACGCGTACCGTCACCTGGCGGGCCTGGAAGCCGGCAGGCAGAGCGGCATTGCTGAGCAGGGTCTGGTAGCGCGTCATATCGACTGCCGGGCCTTCCACGCGCAATACGTCCGTGCGTCCATTGCCGTAGCGGCCTTCCACCAGCAGTTCGACCGTTCCCTTGAAGCTGGCGGCATTATTGCCGGGTTGCAGCAGCACGACCTGGTAATCCAGGCCTTCGTCTTTCTGCGTAAAACGGGCGCCGCTGATGCCTGGAGTGTAGCCGCGCGGGTCGGGCGGCAGCAGGTCGATCAGGGCGTCGATTTCCTGTTGCAGCGGGCCGGACAGCGCTTCGGCGCGGTTCGCGCGCGCCTGCCACTGTTCGGCGTCGGTGCGCACGCTGCTGTGCTCACTGTTTAGTGCATCCAGTTCGTCGCGCAAGCGCTGGGCTTCCAGACGCGCGGCATTGAGTTCCTGGGTCAGCTGCTGCGATTCGGTGACGGTCAGGCGCTTCGGCCCGTAGCTGTTCTGCAGGAAATACCAACCAGCAGCGCCGATGATTGCGCCAAACAGCATTTGCGCCAGCCAGCGCGGCATGCGGTGCCGGCGCTTGCCGGTTTCATAGGGGGAGGGTTTGAAAACGGGACGTTTGGAAGAACTGAACAGTGCCATGCGTTGAAATCCTAGCTGGTGTAAGCGGCCCGCATGTGAGGCCGGCAGTTGCAAGCGGGTTCGACGGGTCTGGTCGTCGAGATGCCGGGATCGCTGCGTCGCCGGCAGGCGACAGTGTATAACTCTTGGTCGCTGCGGGAGAATGCAAGACGTTTCCGGTAGTTAGGGGTTGGTACGGTTTTGTTTCAGATATTCGTCAAGTTCAGACAATCGCTGCGGGGTACCTACGTCTGTCCAGCGCCCTTCATGGTGCTCCCCGGTGATGCTGTGCCGTGCCATCGCCTGTCGCAGCAGCGGCGCCAGCGGCGAGGGCAGGCTGCCCGAGACAGCGTCGAACAGTGCCGGATGAAAAACGCCTATCCCCGCGTACGTCAGCGCGCCGGGGCGGTCTCCGCGTGGGCTGAGCAGGCCGTTTTCGGCCAGGAGAAAGTCGCCATTCGGGTGGTGTTCGGGATTGGACACCAGCAGCAGCCAGGCCTGCCGGGCCGTGCCATCGAGCCCGGCTGCAATGGCGCGGGCAGCTTCGGGCCGCCAGTCGCACCAGACATCGCCATTCATGACCAGGAAAGGCTCGTTGCCCAACAGTGGCAGGGCGCGCGCAATGCCGCCTGCCGTTTCCAGGCCGCGCTCGCCTTCGGCGGAATAATGGATGGTCAGGCCCCAGCGTGAGCCGTCGCCCAGCGCATCCACCAGGCGCTGTCCCAGCCAGGCATGGTTGATGACGACGTCCTTGAAGCCGGCCCGCGCCAGCGCCTGCAGGTGCCAGACGATCAAAGGCAGGCCGCCGGCGGCAAGCATGGGCTTGGGCAGGGTGTCGGTCAGCGGACGCATGCGTTCGCCGCGGCCAGCGGCCAGGATCATCGCACGCATCAGAAGGTGTAGCCCGCGGCCGGTGTGATCTGGTCGACGCGATCCAGGATGCGCAGCAAGGGGGTGAACTGGCGGTAGCGTCCGCAGACCTGGCGCACATAGCCATTGAGACGCGGCAGGTGGGCCAGGTACCAGGCCTTGCCGTCACGATGGTTCAGGCGTGCAAAGACGCCCAGGATGCGCAGGTTGCGCTGCAGCCCCATCCATTCGTAATCCTGGTGCAGCACCGCGAAATCATCGGGGACGGGCAGACCGGCGCGGCGCGCCTGTTCCCAGTAACGGATGGCCCAGTCCAGTTGCCGGGCTTCTTCCCAGGTGGTCCGCGCGTCCAGCAGCAGCGAGGCCAGGTCATAGGAAATGGGCCCCAGGCGGGCATCCTGGAAGTCAATGACGCCAGGCTGGTTGCTGTTACCGGTGGGCACCATCAGGTTGGGCGAGTGGTAGTCGCGGTGTACCAGCACTTGTGTCTGGTCAGCGTTATGCGCTGTCAAGGTTTCAAAAATTTGTGACAGGGAATTGCGTTCGGTGTCGGACAGTGTCACGCCGTGATGGCGGTTCAGGTACCACTCTTCGAAAACCGAAAGCTCGGCCAGCAGCGTGGCCTGATCGAACAGCGGCAGGCCGGCGGCCGGCGCCTGTTGCACGCGGATCAGGGATTCAATGGCACCCTGGTACAGGGTTTCGATTTCTGCTTCGGCGGGTTGTTGCTGCAGGCGCTCGAAGTAGGTCTGGGCGCCCAGATCGCTCAGCAGCAGCAAGCCTTGTTCCGGGTTTTCGGCCAGCAGGGCCGGGACGTGTACGCCACTGCTTTGCAGACGCTTGCAGATGTCGATGAAGGGGCGGCAGTCTTCCTGGGGCGGCGGCGCGTCCATGACGATGAGCGTGCCGTGCACGCCGCTGTCCAGGCGGAAGTAGCGCCGGAAGCTGGCATCGCTGGAAGCAGGGCGCAGGCTGTCGGTGGCCAGCGTCAGGCTGGCGGGCAGGGAGGCGAGCCAGTTGCGCAGCAAAGCGAGCCTGGCATCAGGGTGAATCGTGGCGTTCAAAGCGGGTTCCGAAAGGCGTTCAGCAGGGCGGGAGGGCATGGCAGGGGACAGCCGGAAGGAATTTGGAAAGGAAATCCACAAACATGCCCATAGAACAGATGTTCTATATCTCTATAATACCGGCACGATATTCTATGGCGGTTTCCTTTTCGTGCGTTTGTTCTTATCCGTCGCCCTGCTTGCCGCAGGCTGTCTGCCTGTCGTCCAGGCCCAGGAGGGCGTGGCCGGCGATGCGTCGCGCCCGCAGCAGGCATTGCGCGAATCTTCCCTGTTAATTGACCGCACCCGGCTCAACGAAGACGATATGCCCGTGTTCGCCAACAGTGTGCGGACCGAAGGCCAGCCCGATTCACGCGTCATCCTGGAGGGTGATGCGGTGCTGCGCCGCTACGATTCCGTACTCAAGGGCAACTACATCGACTACAACGGTGCCAGCGGGCAAGTCGAGGCACGTGGCGACGTGCGCCTGATGCGTGACGGCGGCCGTATCGAAGGCCCCGGCCTGCGCTACAACTTCGAGACCGATATCGGCGAGATCGAGCAGCCGTCGTTCCGCATCGGGCCTTCCGGTGGGGCGGGCAAGGCGGCGCACGCCGAAATCTACGGGCGCAACAACATGCGCCTGGAAGACGTCATCTACAGTGGTTGCCCGTGTCCGGACCCTGCATGGTTCATCGAGGCCGAGCGAGTGGATATCGACTACGAGGCCAATGACGGCGAAGCGCGCAATGCGGTGCTGTACTTCAAGGGCGTGCCCCTGCTGGCCTCGCCTTACCTGACTTTCCCGGTACGCAAGGAGCGCAAGAGCGGACTGCTGTTGCCGACCTACGGCACCACGACCAAGGGCGGCATCGACATTTCCGTGCCGTATTACCTGAATCTGGCGCCGAACTACGACCTGACCCTGACCCCGCGCCTGCTGACCAAGCGCGGCATGATGCTGGGTGGGGAGTTCCGCTACCTGGGCGAGTCCTTCGAGGGCGAAATGACCGGGGCCTATCTGCCCAATGACAGGGTGACGCATTCGGACCGCTGGCTGTACGGCTGGAAGCACTATCACGACCTCGGCAACGGCTTCAGCGCGGACTGGGATATCAATCGCGCCTCCGATGACAACTATTTCCGCGACATTTCCGCTGTCGGCCTGAGCGAGGCCAGCCGCACCTATCTGCCGCGCAATGGCCGGGTCGGTTGGGGCGATGGCTACTGGAGCGCTGGCGTGGCGGTGGAGTCCTACCAGACGTTGCAGGATCCGGATGCACCGCTGATCCCGCCCTACGACAAATTGCCGGAACTGACCTTCAAGGGCGTGCGCTACAACTGGCGCGGCCTGGATCTTGCCTGGGATAACACCGCGACCTGGTTCCAGCGCCCGATCTACGATGGCCAGCGCACCGGCCCGCAAGGCCAGCGCTTCGTGTCCTATGCCACGATGGCCTACCCGATCGAGCGCGCAGGCTGGTACATCACGCCCAAGGCAGGGATGCACGTCACGCGTTACGACACCCGCTGGGGCGACCAGAACTGGTACAGCCTGCCCGGCGGCATGTCTTCCTACCGCACCGTGGCCACTCGTGCGCTGCCCATCCTGTCGCTGGACAGCGGCATGGTGTTCGAGCGCAATACCACGCTGTTCGGCAAGCCTGCCCAGCAGACCCTGGAACCGCGCCTGTACTATCTCTACGTACCGTACCGCTACCAGGATGACCTGCCGACCTACGACACCGCGCTGGCCTCCTTTAACATGGCCCAGGCATTTGATGAAAACCTGTATACCGGCGGCTGGGACCGCATTGCCAATGCGAACCAGGTCACGCTGGGCCTGACGTCGCGCTGGATGGATGCCAGTAACGGTTTCGAGCGTGTCAGCCTGTCGGTGGCGCAGCGCCTGTATTTCGAAGACCAGCGCGTGGCCCTGCCGGGCGAGGCGCCGCGCCAGAATCGGCGCTCCGACTTGCTGATGGGCGCAACGACAGCCTGGACCGACACATTCAGCACACAGGCCGTGCTGCAGTATGATCCGCACCAGGAACGCTGGATGCGTTCCACCCTAAGTGCGCGCTGGCGTCCTCAACGCCTGGCTTCCATGACGCTGGCCTATCGCTACCAGCGTGATCCGGCAGTCGATGCCCAGTACCAGCTGCAAGGGCGCGAACAGGTCAGTTTTGCCGGCCAGTGGCCGCTGAGCAAGCGCTGGTATGGTGTTGGCCGTATCGACTACTCCATGCTGGATAGCCGGGTGACGCAATCCATTGCGGGCCTGGAATACAAGGGTGATTGCTGCTGGGCGGCGCGTGCGGTTTTCCAGCGCTATGCCGTGGCCGCCAACGACACCAATACGACTTTCTTCCTGCAACTCGAGCTGACCGGACTCGGCTCGCTGGGAACGGATCCCCTGGGATTGTTGTCCAGAAGCATACCGGGCTATGAGTCCGTGAATCCGAGTGTGCCGCAGGGCACGCGCTTTGATAGGTACGAATAAACACATGCTTAACGTGAGACTCAAGCAGTTGCCGTTGCTGGCCGCGCTGGCTTTGGCCAGCCTGGGCGCGGCACAGGCGCAATCCACCCAGGCCGTTGTCGAGCAGCCCAAGTCGAGCTCGGAGGCGGTGGTCGATGGCATTGCCGCCATCGTCAACAATGACGTGATCACGCTGCGCGAATTGAATCAGCGCACCCTGCAGGCGCAGGGTGAACTTAGCGCGCAGGGTGTGGCGTTGCCCGATGCCGCCGTGTTGCAGCGCCAGGTGCTCGAGCGCATGATCAGCGAGCGCCTGGAAGACCAGGAAGCTCAACGGCTCAACCTCAGCGTGAGCAATGCCGAACTGAATTCGGCGGTGGGGACCATCGCCCAGCGAAATGGCTTCACGGAAGAGCAGATGCGCCAGCAGGTAACGGCGTCCGGGTTGACCTGGCAGGGCTATCTGGAAGTCCTGCGGCGCGACATCCTGATGGATCGCCTGCGTCAGCGGGTCGTTGATTCAAGCATCATGATCCCGGATTCCGAAGTCGATGCCTTTATTCGCGATGAGCGTACCAAGAGCCAGAGCGGCAACGGTTTCGCGGCCGCGAACTCGGGCCCGGTAGCACTGGCGCAGATTCTGATCCGCGTGCCGGAGAACAGCTCCCGCGAAGAAGAGGCTGCGGCGCGTGCGCGTGCCGAAGCCGTGTTGGCGCGGGTACGCGGCGGCGAGGATTTCGCGGCCGTGGCGGCGGCCGAGTCCCAGGGGGCTGAAGCGCTGCAGGGCGGCCTGATGGGCGAACGTCCGATGTCCAGCTGGCCGGATCTGTTCGTGCGCGCTGTGGCATCCGTGCCGCAGGGCCAGGTTAGTGAGTTGGTGCGCAGTGGCCTGGGTTATCACATTCTCAAGGTTGTCTCGCGCAGCGACAGCGCTGCGGCTCAACAGCGTTCGGCTTCCGACCATGGCGTGGACTTCAATTCACAGGCGCCCATGCCGGTCACGCAGACCAAGGCGCGCCATATCCTGATCCGGACCAGCGCTGTCATGAGCGATGAGCGTGCCAAGCAGCAGCTGGACCAGCTGCGCCTGCGCATCCTGCAGGGCGGGGAGTCGTTCGAGGACCTGGCACGGCGCTATTCCAAGGATTCCAGCGCGCCCCAGGGCGGCGATCTTGGCTGGCTGTCGCCGGGCGAGACGGTGCCGCAATTCGAGCAGGCGATGGATGCCTTGTCCGAAGGCAGCGTGAGCCAGCCCATCAAGTCGCCGTTCGGCTGGCACCTGATCAAGGTTGATTCGCGCCGTACGCAGGACATGGCCGAGGCCTATCAGCGCATGCAGGCGCGCCAGATTCTGTTTGAACGCCGCGCCTTGCCTGCCTTCGAGGAGTGGCTGGAGCAGTTGCGTGAACGCGCCTATATCGACAATCGCCTGGAACGCCGTCAGCGGCTGGAACAGGAGTAAGCAGGAATGGCAGCACATCAGGCGCGCAAGCGCTTTGGCCAGCACTTCCTGAGCGACCTGGCAGTCGTCGATGAAATCGTGCGGTCGATCTCGCCCGAGCGCAGTGATCTGATGGTGGAAATCGGGCCGGGCCTGTCGGCCCTGACCCGGCCGCTGCTGGATCGGCTGGACCATCTCCACGCGGTGGAAATCGACCGGGACCTGGCCCAACGCTTGCGGCGCCAATACCCGGCAGAACGGCTGACTGTACACGAAGCCGACGCGCTGACGGTGGATTTTTCCACCTTCGGGACTGGCGTTCGTATCGTGGGCAATTTGCCGTACAACATTTCCAGCCCCTTGCTGTTCCATTTGATGGCGGTGGCCGATCAGGTGCGCGACCAGCATTTCATGCTGCAGCGTGAAGTCATAGACCGCATGGTGGCCAAGCCCGGCAGCGCAGATTATGGCCGCCTGTCGGTCATGCTGCAGTCGCGCTACCGCATGATCAACCTGTTCGACGTTCCGCCCGAAGCATTCGATCCGCCGCCGCGTGTGATGTCGGCGATTGTGCGCATGCGTCCCTTGCCGGCGGACCGCCTGCGCCCGCGCAGCGAAGCCGCGTTTTCCACGGTTGTGGCGCGCGCCTTTTCCCAGCGCCGCAAGATGCTGCGCCGCGTGCTGGCCGATTGGGCTGAAGATATTCCCTGGGAAGCCCTGGGCATTGAACCTACCGATCGCGCCGAGAGCGTGACGGTGGCGCAGTATATCGGCCTGTCCGATGCGCTGCTGGCAGCAGGTCGGGTAGCGGATACCGGCAGCGCCGCTGAAACGGGCAATGACCAGGGCAAGGCCAAGGGTAAAGGCGAACCGCAAGCGGATTGATGCCAGCGGAGCCAATGGCGGCTGTGCAGTTCGCGCGTCGCCGGGCAAGGTAGCCCGCGAGCGCCGGCAGTCTGCCTGATGCAAGCCAGGCCCCTGAACCGGGGCCTGGCTTTTCCTTTCAGCCGAAGAACCAATAGCAGACGGTGATGGCGGCGATCACGCCGGCCAGGTCGGCGACCAGCGCGCATCCCACGGCGTGGCGGGCGCGCTGGATGCCGACGGATCCGAAATAGACGGCCAGCACATAGAACGTGGTTTCCGTGCTGCCCTGCACCGTGGCTGCCAGTAGCGCCTGGAAACTGTCCACGCCGAAGTGCTGCATGGTTTCCAGCATCATGGCGCGTGCGGCACTGCCTGAAAAAGGTTTGGTCAGTGCCGTCGGCAGCGCGTCCACGAAGCGGGTATCCATGCCGGCGGCGGCAACCAGGTAGCGTATGCCATCGAGCAGATAATCCAGGGCGCCGGAGGCGCGCAGCACGCCGATGGCACACAGCATGGCGACCAGATAGGGCAGGAGGTTGCGGGCGACCTCGAAGCCTTCCTTGGCGCCATCGACGAAGGCATCGTAGACCGGGACCTTGCGCCAGGCGCCTACAGCGACGAACATCACGATCACGCCGAATAGTGTCAGGTTGCCCGCCAGCGAGGACAGGGCCGCAAGCGCGGTTGCCGACAGGGTCAGCGAAAAGGCCATGATGCCGCCCAGAATGATGCCTATGGCGGCGAACCAGAGCAGCACGACCGGGTCATGCAGCTTCAGGCGCTGCATCCATGCCACCGATAGCAGCGCCGCCAGTGTCGAGGCGCTGGTCGCCAGCAAAATGGGCAGGAAAATAAGGGTAGGGTCGGGTGCGCCCTGCTGTGCGCGGAACATGAACAGCGTGACGGGCAGCAGCGTCAGCGAGGAAGCATTCAACGTCAGGAACAGGATCTGCGCGTTGGTGGCGGTATCCGGACGCGGGTTGAGCGTCTGCAGCTCGCGCATGGCTTTCAGACCGATGGGAGTGGCGGCATTGTCCAGGCCCAGGCCATTGGCAGCGAAGTTCATCGTGATCAAGCCGATGGCGGGATGGCCGCGTGGCACATCCGGCATCAGCCGGGCGAACAGCGGGCCCAGCAGCACGGCCAGTTTTTCGATCAGCCCGGCGCGCTCGGCAATGCGCAGGAAGCCCATCCATAGCGTCAGCGTGCCGAACAGCACGATCATGATGCTGACCGAGGTTTCCGCCATCGTGAACAGGCTTTTGACCAGTGCGGAAAAAACTTCCGCATCCCCGTAGGCCAGCCAGCGTATCCCGGCGGCCAGGGCGGCGATGAGGAAGAAGGCTAACCAGAGGATGTTCAGCATGGCGGCAAGGGGCGGGGGCGGGCCCGGCTACAGAACCGGGATGTCGCCAGGATGATGGGAGCGCAGCGCGGCGCGGGCTTGCTCATAGTCGGGAATGATGCGGCCGACTTCGTTCCAGAAGTCAGGGCCGTGGTTCATCTCCCGCAAGTGTGCCAGTTCGTGTGCGATGACGTAGTCAATGATGGCAGGCGAAAAATGGATCAGGCGCCAGTTCAGCATGATGCGCCCGTCGCTGGTGCAGGAGCCCCAGCGCGTGCGCGCTGCGGAAAGGCGCAGGCTGCGCACCGTCAGGCCATGCTGCGTGGCCATGTGTTGCAGCCGCTGCTGGAACTGCAGCGCAGCCTGTCGTTGCAGCCAGGCTTCGGTGATTTCACGGATACGCGAGCTTTCGGCATCCATCGGCAGGCTGAGATGCAGGATATCGCCAGCCTCGGGGCAACAGGGGTCGCCCTGGTAGGATTGCTGGCCCTGGGCACCCACGCTGGGCGCGGCCCCCAGTGCCAGGCGTATGCCGACACCAAGAAACGGGAACTCGCCACCATGCTGCCAGCGGGTATGGGCCATGGAAAGCTGTGTGCGCCTGTTCTGCCATGCTTCCAGCTTGGTCACGATCCAGCGGGTCTTCTGACGCACGGCATCGTCTATCTGGGCTTGGCTGGCCCAGGCGGGCGCCGTCACGCGCAAGCCATCGTCGCTGATGAGAAAGCCGATGGTACGCCGGCGTGAACGCATCAGGGTATAGCCCAGGCGTTGCATGCCGGACAGCGTTTCACGCCATTGGGCGCCCGGTGGCAGTTGCGCGGGACGATCCATGACGAGGCGGCCGGGCTGCTGCTGCAGGAAGCCGCCGGTGGCAGCCGGCGGCAAGGCCTGCTGCCCGGCAGGCACGACGGGTGCGGCCGGGGTCGCGCCATGCGTCGGGATGGACTGGGTAGGCGCGAACAAATCGCCTTGGAGAGGTGACGAACGAGGCATGACCAGGAGTGTATTTCACGCGGCCTGGGATGAGCCAGGGTAACGCTGCGGACTGATGCGGCGCATTTCCGCTTCGATCCAGGCCTCGACACGGGCGTTGAGCTCGGCGCTGTCCAGGCCTGTGGATTCAATGACGGGCCCGATGGATACCGTCACCAGTCCGGGAGACTTGAGAAACGAATTGCGCGGCCAGCATTCGCCGGCATTGAGTGCGACCGGAATCACCGGGACGCCGGCTTCCACGGCCAGTCTGGCACCGCCCATCTTGTAGCGGCGGCGCTGGCCCGGCGGCACGCGCGTACCTTCCGGGAACAGCAGCGGCCAGCGGCCTTCGGCCAGGCGTTCGCGGCCCACGCTCAGCACCTGGCTGAAGGCGTCCTGGCCTTGCTTGCGGTCGATGGGAATCATGCGCAGCAGTGCCAGGCCCCAGCCGAAGAAAGGAACGAAATGCAGTTCTTTCTTGTAGACGTAGCAAACCTGCCGCGGCATCTTGGACGGAAAGAACAGGGTTTCCCAGGCGGACTGATGCTTGGAAAGAATCACTGCCGGGCCGTCAGGCAGGTTTTCCTGGCCCTGGATTTGCCAGCGGATGCCGCAGATGGCACGCGCACCCCAGAGCGCCAGGCTCGCCCAACCGACCGTCAGGCGGTAGCGCAATCCACGCGGGAGCGGCGACCAGAGCAGGCAGGCAAAGGCATAGGGAATAACAGTGACAGTCAGGAAGACTGCATAGATCAAGGAGCGTAGCCAGATCATGGAGTGTCTTGTTCGGCAAGCAAGGTATCGACGATAGCAGCCAGATTATCGCCAATGCGGGTTCCCGGTGGCAGCAGGTTGCTGCCACCGGCGGTGGCAGCGCCGTTGCCGGTGCGTGCCAGCCAGGGCTGGGCGTCCACTGCCGCAGCGGCCTGCAGGTCGCGCAAGGAATCACCGACGACCGGCACGCCTGCCAGCGGGATGTCGAAGCGGCGGCCGATATCCTGCAGCAGGCCCGGTGCGGGCTTGCGGCAGCGGCAGCCGTCTTCGGGACCGTGGGGGCAGACGAAAATGGCATCCACCGAGCCGCCCAGCGCTGCCAGGGCACGCCGCATCTTGGCGTGCATGGCGTTGAGGGTTTCCATGTCGAACAGGCCGCGTGCCAGCCCGGACTGGTTGGTTGCGATGGCGATGCGCCAGCCTGATTGCGACAGGCGCGCCATGGCTTCCAGGCTGCCGGGCAGCGGCAGCCATTCGTCTGGCGATTTGACGAAGGCCTTGCTGTCCTGGTTGATGACGCCGTCGCGGTCGAGGATGATCAGTTTCACTGTGCCAGCCGGGAAAGGTCGGCCACCTGGTTCATGAGATTGTGCAGACGCGCCAGCAGCGCGAGCCGGTTGGCGCGCACGGCAGGATCATCGGCCATGACCATGATGTCGTTGAAGAAAGTATCGACGGCAGCACGGGCCTGGGCCAGCGTGCTCAGCGCAGCGGCGAAGTCACCCGCGGCGAACTGCTTGGCCACCGGATCCGAAAGGGCGTCGATGGTGCTGGCCAGCGCCTGTTCGGCAGGTTCGGTCAGCAGCGCCGGGTTCAGCGGCGTATCGGCGCGTTCTGCCTTCTTCAGCAGGTTGCCGATGCGCTTGTTGGCGGCAGCCAGGCTGGCGGCTTCCGGCAGTTGCGTGAACTGGGCAACGGCGGCAACCCGGGCGCCGACCTGGTGCAGGGGCGGATGCGTCGCCAGGACGGCATCCACGACACTGCGGTCATGTTCCTGGGTGAGCTGGTTGCGCAGGCGCTCGTAGACGAAGGTTTCGATCTCGGGCAGCACGCTGGCCGGAATACGGTCGGCCGGGAAGCTTTCCAGACTCTGGCGCAGCAGGGCGCCCAGGGTCAGCGCGCCGCTTTCGCGCACCGACAGCCAGCCACCGGCAGTCAGTTGTTCGAAGGCGCTGATCAGGCCTTGTGCGGCGCGGCGCAGACCGAAGGGGTCGCGTTCGCCGGTTGGTGCCAGGCCTATGCCCCAGATGCCGACCAGGGTTTCGACCCGATCCGCGATGAACAGGATGGCAGCGGCAACATTGTCTGCCGATACCGGCTGTTCCAGGCGGATGCGGTACTGTTCGCGCAGTGCACGCGCCACGGTGGCCGGTTCGCCGTCGCCTTCGGCATAGTAGGCGCCCATCACGCCTTGCAGTTCCGGGAATTCGCCCACCATGTTGGTGGTGAGGTCGGCCTTGGCGAGCAGGGCGGCGCGGTCGGCGTCTGCCACCGGTGCACCCAGGGTTTCGGCCAGCCAGCGGGACAGCGTCCGCACGCGCTCGACGCGTTCAAGCTGGGTGCCCAGCTTGTTGTGATAGACGATACTTTCCAGTTGCGGAACGCGCGCGGCCAGCGGCGTCTTGCGGTCGGTCTGGAAGAAGAACTCGGCGTCTGCCAGGCGCGGCCGCACTACGCGCTGGTTGCCTTCGACGATGTGGCGCGGGTCCTGCGTCAGCATGTTGCTGACAATCAGGAAGCGGTGCGTCAGCTTGCCGCTTTCGGGGTGGAAGAGCGGGAAGTATTTCTGGTTCAGGCGCATGGTGAGGATCAGGCATTCCTGCGGTACGGCCAGGAAGCGTTCCTCGAATTCACCGACATAAACCACCGGATACTCCACCAGCGCAGTGACTTCCTCTAGCAGCGCGGCCACTTCGGGGTCCTCGTCGCCCAGCGAGGCATTCAGGCGTGCCGCCTGATCCCGCAGCTGGCCGTCGATCAGGGCGCGGCGTTCATCGAAGGACACCAGCACCTTGCCGTTTTCCGCCATCAGCGCAACATAATCGCCCGCAGCAGGCAGATCGAAAGGTTCAGGTGCCAGGAAACGATGGCCGTGCAATTGGCGGCCAGCTTGCAGGCCCAGCGCCTGTACCGGCACGATGTCGCTGCCATGCAGGGCTACCAGGCCATGGGCCGGACGGACGAACTTGACGGAAGTGACTCCATCGGCCAACTGGTAACGCATGACCTTGGGAATCGGCAGGTGCGTCAGCGCGGCATCCAGCGCCTGCTGCAGGCCATGGGCGAGCGCGGCACCGGCTGCCTTGCCATTGGCAACCAGGTATTCCTGCTTGCCGTCGGATTCACGCGCCAGGGCGGCGACGTCCAGGTGTTCCAGGCCCTTGGCCGCCAGCTTTTTCAGCAGCGCCGGGGTCGCGGCGCCATTGGCGTCCAGGCCGATTTTCACCGGCATCAGTTTTTCGGAAAATTCGCGGTCGGGCGCTTGCGCCAGCACGGCGGGCAGGAACGCACCCAGGCGGCGGGGCGTGGCATAGGGCGTGGCGGCCGCGTCGCCGGCGACCAGGCCGGCTTGCCGGAGTTCGGCTTCGAGACGCTCGGCAAAGGCAATGCCCAGTCGGCGCAAGGCCTTGGGTGGTAGTTCCTCGGTGAAGAGTTCGACCAGCAGCGGTGCGGTATTGGCCTGGCTCATGCCTGCACCTCCTTGTTGGCCAGCATCGGGAAGCCGAGCTTTTCGCGGGATTCGTAGTAGGCCTGGGCCACGCTGCGCGACAGGTTGCGGATGCGGCCGATATAGGCGGCGCGTTCGGTCACGCTGATGGCGCCACGGGCGTCGAGCATGTTGAAAGTGTGCGCCGCCTTCAGCACGTTTTCGTAGGCGGGCAGCGCCAGGGGCACGGCGATCATGCGCTTGGCCTCGTTTTCGTAGTCGTTGAAATGCGCGAACAGCATGTCGGTGCTGGCGTGTTCGAAGTTGTAGGTGGATTGCTCCACTTCATTCTGGTGGAAGACGTCACGGTAGAGCACGCGGCCGCCGCCGGCGCCGCCTTCGGTCCAGACCAGGTCATAGACGCTTTCCACGCCTTGCAGGTACATGGCCAGGCGTTCCAGGCCGTAGGTGATTTCACCGGTGGCCGGCGTGCAGTCGATGCCGCCTACTTGCTGGAAGTAGGTGAACTGGGTGACTTCCATGCCGTTGAGCCAGACTTCCCAGCCCAGGCCCCAGGCGCCCAGCGTGGGGTTTTCCCAGTCGTCTTCGACGAAGCGGATGTCATGCACGGTTGGGTCGATGCCCAGCGTCTTGAGAGAACCGATATACAGGTCGAGGATATCGGGTGGCGCGGGCTTGAGCACGACTTGGTACTGGTAGTAATGCTGCAGGCGGTTGGGGTTTTCGCCATAGCGGCCATCCTTGGGCCGGCGCGAAGGCTGCACATAGGCAGCGCGCCAGGGCTCCGGGCCGATGGCGCAGGAAGGTCGCGGTGTGCGAGGTGCCTGCGCCGACTTCCATGTCGTACGGCTGCAGCAGCGCGCAGCCTTGTTTGTCCCAGTATTCCTGGAGCCTGAGGATGATTTGCTGGAAAGTGAGCATGTGTAATGAAGGTCGGACAGAGGCGCCGCCAGCCCCGTTGGCGCGGCGCGGTAATCGTTGATTTTAACTGTTGTGGCGGTTTGCTGCGGGCTGGCGCAGGCTCAGGGCTGATATCCCACGCATGCGTCCGCTCATGAGGCCGTATCCGGCTCGTTTGCCGGCGGTGCTGCATCCGTGGCAACACGCTCGATCCGCTGGTCGCCACAGGCATCCCGCCAGGCCTGCAGGGCCGCCAGGGAAACCGCGCCGGGAACGGCGGTAGAGGACGCATCCGCCAGGAACACGTCCAGCAAGGGCGTGAGCGCGAAAGCGCGCTGGTGCATGCGCGGGTGCGGCAGCGTCAGGCGTGGATGGGACAGCGGCTGGTTGTCATACAGCAATATGTCCAGGTCCAGCGTGCGGGGCGCATTGCGATAGGGCCGTTCGCGGCCGTGCTTATTTTCCAGCGCCTGCAGAACATCCAGCAATGCCAGCGGCGCCAGCCGGGTGTGCAGGCGGACGGCGGCATTGACGAAGTCCGGGCCGCCGGCATCGACTGGGGCAGTGCGGTAGAACGGCGAAACTTCCAGTGCGGCGATATCGGGATGGGCTGCCAGCTCCGCCAGCGTCAGGCGCAGGGTTGCCTGGGCATCCCCCAGGTTGGCGCCCAGGCCGACATAGGCACAATGCAAGGTATCCATGCGATCTCGGCCTAGGCGGCGTTATCGGGTGGATTGCTGGAAGGGCGGGCATTGCTGGGACGGCGGCGGCGCCGGCGCGGCTTGCGCGCGGCTGGAGCATCGCCGTCGGTATCGCGCGGCAGTTGCGCGAGGCCGTCTATCATTTCCGCACGCAGGCTGTCATCGGCGTTGGCCAGGTCCATCCACCATTGTGCGTCTACGCTGTCGATCTCGCCGGCCGCAGCGCGCAGTTGCAGGAAGTCGCAGGCAGCGCGGAAGCGGGGTTGTTCGACCAGGCGCCAGACGGCGCGGCCCGGACGGCGTACCAGGCGCGGCTGCATGAACCAGATGTCGCGCATGTCGGCCGTGAAGCGACGCTGGATGGCCAGCTTGCCGGTTTGCTCTTCCAGGACGGAATCCGCGGCCTGGACCAGCGCTGGAATGCGATGTTCGCCGCGCGTTTCCAGTTCATGCCAGCGCGAAGCCACCTGCTGCCACAGCAGGGCGGCAAAGAGGAAACTGGGGCTGACGGTCTTGCCGGTGCGTACCCGAGCGTCGGTGCGTTCCAGCGCCAGGGTCACGAAGCGCTTGCCGTCGGGCTGTTCCAGCACCACGTCCAGCAGCGGCAGCAAACCCTTGTGCAGGCCGGCGCTGCGCAGTTGCTGCAGGCAGTCCATGGCGTGGCCGCAGGTCAGCAGTTTGAGCATTTCGTCGAACAGTCGCGATGCCGGGACGTTCTCGATCAGTGCGGCCAGGCCGGAGATCGGCGCCTGGGTGGCGTCGTCTATCCTGCCGCTGATCTTGGCGGCGAAGCGCACGGCGCGCAGCATGCGCACGGGGTCTTCGCGGTAGCGCGTGGCCGGGTCGCCGATCATGCGGATGACGCGCTGCTTCAGGTCTTCGACACCATTGTGGTAGTCGATGACGGTCTGCGTCAGCGGGTCGTAGTACAGCGCGTTCATGGTGAAGTCGCGCCGCACGGCATCCTGTTCCTGGTTGCCGAACACGTTGTCGCGCAGGATGCGGCCGTGCTCGTCGGTTTCCTGTTCGCCGCTGGACGGCGCGCGGAAGGTCGAGGTTTCGATGATTTCGCGGCCGAAGACGACGTGGACCAGCTGGAACCGGCGGCCGATGATGCGGGCGCGGCGGAACAGCGGGCGGATCTGCTCGGGCGTGGCGTTGGTAGCCACATCGAAATCCTTGGGCTCCAGCCCGAGGATCAGGTCGCGGACGGCACCACCCACGATATAGGCGTCATAGCCTTGATGGCGCAGCGTTTCGCAGACCTTGACGGCGTTGCGCGAGACGTGGCGCGGGTCTATGCCGTGTCGTTCCACCGGGATGCGGGCTGGCCCGGTTGGGCGGCGCAGCCGGCTCACGAAGCGTTTGATGGTTTCTGTGATCATGCGTTTATCAGGATTTCTGGTCCGCCAATTGCGAGAACAGGTCGATGATGCGCCACTTGCGATCGGTGGCGATACGGCGCAGTTCGTCGCTGGGGTTGGCGGCGACAGGATGAGAAACAACTTCCAGCAGCGGCAGGTCGTTCATCGAGTCGCTGTAGAACCAGGTTTCCGGATAGTCTGCCAGGCTTTGGCCGAGCGTGGCCAGCCATTGCTGGACACGGGTGATCTTGCCTTCGCGGAAGCTCGGGGTGCCGAGGATGCGGCCGGTATAGCGTCCGCCGATGTATTCGGCTTCGGTCGCCACCAGGTGCTGCACGCCCAGGGCGCGGGCGATGGGGGCGGTCACGAAGCTGTTGGTGGCGGTGACGATAGCAACCAGGTCGCCGGCTTCCAGGTGGCCGCGCACCAGCGCCAGCGCATTGGGCTGGATCGCGGGCCAGATCATTTCGCGCATGAAGTCTTCATGCCAGCGGGCCAGGTCGGTGGGGTTGTGCGGGGACAGCAGTCCCAGCATGAATTCGGCCGATTGCTCGGCCGTCAGGTTGCCCTCGTTGTAGCGCACCATCAGGTCCTCGTTGCGCTGGCGGGCGATCTCGGGATCGCCGGCGCGCCCGGTGCGTGCCAGGAATTCGGCCCATTGGTAGTCGCTGTCGAGCGGCAGCAGGGTGTGGTCCAGGTCGAACAGGGCAAGGCGTGTCGGTGAGTTGGGCTTCATTGTCGGTTGGTGTTCGGGTCTGCGAGCATGGTCCGCAGCAATGGAATGGTGATGGGCCGGCGTGCAGACAGTGAGTAGCGATCAAGCTCGTCAATCAGGCGGGAGAGTTTCCGCATGTCGCGCTCGAGGTGCGTCAGTATCCAGTTGAGCACTTCCGGTGTCAGGTTGACGCCGCGGCTTTCCGCCTGCAATTGCAGGGCGGCGAGCTTGTCGGCGTCGGAAAGCGGTTCCAGGCGAAAGACCAGATCCCAGCCCAGGCGGGTACGCAAATCTTCGCGTAACGGCATGGACAGCGGCGCACGGTCACCCGCGAGTACCAGCGAGAATGCATGCGGGGACGCGGCGGATTCGCGCCAGCGATTGTACAGGGCGAATACGACAGCCTGCGCAGCCTCGTCGAGTTGCTGCACGTCGTCGATGGCGATCAGGTCCGCGTGCCTGCCGTCGCTGTCGGCAAGCTGGCGCAGGATATCGGTCGAACCGGCGGCAGGAAAATAATGGCGTAGTCCCGGCAGGGACGTCAGGCCGCGCAGCAGGTGGCTGCGCCCCGAACCGTCCGCGCCCCACAGGTACAGGGCACGGCCCGGGGCAAGGTCGTTGGCGGCTTGCAGCGCCTCGATATTTGGCCCGGGAATATAGTTTTCCAGGGACGGAGCAGGCGCCGGCAGCACGTCCAGCAGGAGCTGACGGCTCATGCCAGCGATCCTTTCTTGACGGAATTCAGGGTCATTGCGCGGCGCAAGTGGCGGTTCATCGTAAAATCAACTTCTTATTCAGCGAAACGCTGCGATTTTTACATATTCGACGGTTTTTTCCATGGCCCAGACAAACAAGTCCTCCCTGACCTATCGCGACGCAGGCGTCGATATCGACGCCGGAGATGCGCTGGTTGATCGCATCAAACCCTTGGCAGCGCGCACCATGCGCGCTGGCGTGTTGGGAGGCATAGGGGGCTTCGGCGCCCTGTTCCAGGTTCCCGGCAAATATCGCGAGCCAGTGCTCGTTTCGGGAACCGATGGCGTAGGCACCAAGCTGCGCCTGGCTTTTGAATGGAACCGCCATGATACGGTAGGCATCGACCTCGTGGCCATGAGCGTCAACGATATCCTGGTGCAAGGCGCCGAACCGTTGTTCTTTCTTGACTATTTCGCCTGCGGCAAGTTGTCCGTGGACACGGCGGCTGCCGTGGTCGGCGGCATCGCCAAGGGCTGCGAGGAATCCGGCTGCGCGCTGATCGGTGGCGAAACGGCGGAAATGCCGGGCATGTACCCCGACGGCGAATACGATCTGGCCGGCTTTGCCGTCGGCGCTGTCGAGAAATCCAAGATCATCGACGGCAAGTCCATCACCTCGGGCGATGTCGTGCTGGGCCTGGCGTCCAGCGGCGCGCATTCCAACGGCTATTCGCTGGTCCGCAAGATCATCGAACGCGCCGGTGCCCGCCCCGAAGACGATTTCCATGGCAAGCCCTTCGGCGATGCCGTGATGGCGCCGACGCGCCTCTACGTGAAGTCGGTGCTGGCGGCCCTCGAAGCGCATGGCGAGTCCATCAAGGGCCTGGCTCACATTACTGGCGGTGGTCTGCTTGAAAACGTGCCGCGTATCCTGCAGCCGCAATGGCAGGCCCGCCTGCATGCGGACGCCTGGCAGCGTCCGGCGCTGTTCGATTGGCTGCAACGCGAGGGCGGCGTGGATCACCAGGAAATGCACCGTGTTTTCAACTGCGGCATCGGCATGGTGATCGTGGTCGCCGCCGATCAGGCGGAAACGGTGACTGGCACGCTGGCTGCGAATGGCGAACAGGTCTTCCGCATCGGCGAGATCGTTCCGCGTGCCGAGGGTGCGCCGGGTACCGTCGTCCTCTGATCTTTCCTGCCTGGGCAGAAGTGCAGGGCGGCCCGCTGTTCGCGGACGGCCCTGCCTTCTGGTCCGGTTTGGGCTGACGCGCTTCTGGCGCGGGCGCTGCCGGCGGGCCGGATTCACATACAGCTGCTATGTTGCGAATTCGTCGATTCTGGCGCTACGTTACGGATAACATTGTTGCGCCGACCCAGCCAACGGCGGGCCAGCTCATGTCGCTGGCGTCTCCCCTGGGGCTGCCGCTGTCGATACGGAGGCATGCGGCCTCTGTGATTGCGGCGCGTATTCAGTTGCTCTCCGTCCTTTTTTTCGTGCTGGTGCCTTTGTGCGGCGTGATCGACCTGGTGGTCTTTCCCTGGCCGCAGGCGCTGGCGCTGCTGGTGTTGCGTCTGGCTGCCGGTGTCGTCTTCTTCCAGATGGCCAAGCCGCGCCCACTGACAGGCAGCCATCCATACAAGCGCGCCCTGGGCATGCTGGCCTGCATGTTGGTGGTGCCCTGCCTGTTCTACCTGGCGGCCCTGCGCCTGACCGGCGGCCTGGAGCTGACCGATGCGCAGTTTCTGATGATGCAGATCTATGCGTTGATGCCGACTGTGGTGTTGGGCGGCCTGGCGATATTTCCGTTGTCTGCGCTGGAAGTCCTGCTGTTTGCGCTGCCCGCGCTGGTCACGGCGCTCATGGGTATGACCATGGGCGATGCCCAGCAGCTTTCCTGGGCCCAGCATGGTGCGACACTCTGGTTCATGGCGCTGATGACAGGCATTGCCATGTTTTCCAGCATGAGTCAGTTGCATTACATGAAGAGCCTGGTTCACCGGGCCAATACCGATCCGCTGACGGATGCGCTGACGCGCCGCTCAGGGGTGGAAAGCCTGGAACGCCTGTTCATGCAATCGGCCAATTCCGAGACGCCGTTGGCACTGGCTTTCATAGATATCGACCACTTCAAGGCCATCAATGACCGTTTCGGGCACGATGCCGGCGACCGCGCCTTGTGCAGCCTGGTGCGCAGTCTGCGCGGCTATCTGCGCAGTAGCGATGTCTTGGTGCGCTGGGGCGGGGAAGAGTTCGTGATCATCCTGCCGAACATGTCGGTGTCGCAGCTGCCTTATTTCATCGAGCGCCTGCGCCAGGGCGGCCTGGGGCGGACCGAGGACGGTACTGCCATCATGGCCTCTGTTGGCGTGGCCGAGCGCATGCATGACGAAGTTCTGGATTGGCCCACACTGATCGAACTGGCTGATCAGCGTATGTACCGCGCCAAGAATGAAGGCCGCGCGCGTGTCATTCTGCCGGACGATACGACACTGTTGCTGGCCCGGCCTGTCAGCACGCCGGAGGCCGCGCCCGGGATGGCGGCGGGCCTGCCGGGCGGCGCGGGCTGACACGGCCAGCAGCCTGGCTGAATTCACCGTTCGCGATGAGGAGCTGCCTGGCGGGGAAGGCTGGCCTCAGGGGCGCTGGGTTCGGGCCAGGGTATCCAGCCACGGGGCCGCAGCATCCACTGTCTGGGCCTGGGCATTTTCGGCCAGGCAGTCCACGGCCTGTCGTTCCGGCTGGGCCCGCAGCCAGGTGATTTGCCGCTTGGCCAGCTGGCGGGTGGCGGCAATGGCCTGCTCGCGCGCCAGCGGCAGGGCAATCTCGCCGTCCAGCCAGGACCACATCTGGCGATAGCCGACACAGCGTACCGACGGCAGGCCGGGGTGCAGATCGCCACGTTGGTGCAACTGGCGGACTTCTTCGGCAAAACCCTGTTCCAGCATCTGGTCGAAACGCAGGGCGATTCGCTGGTGCAGGGCCAGGCGGTCGGAAGGTTCCAGGCTGATGGTATGGAAGGTGTAGGGGCGCGCGGCCTGTCCCGCCGATCCGTTGCCATCGTCTTTGCGTCCCAGCAGCGCGGACATGGGCTGTCCGCTCAGCAGGCAGACTTCCAGTGCGCGCTGGATGCGCTGGCTGTCGTTCGGTGCCAGGCGAGCAGCCGTTACCGGGTCCAGGCGCGCCAGTTCGGCGTGCAGCGCAGGCCAGCCGCTGGCGGCTGCGCGTGCTTCCAGTTCCGCGCGCAGGCCGGGGTCGGCTTCGGGTAGATCATCCAGGCCTTCGCGCAAGGCCTTGTAATACATCATGGTGCCGCCGGCCAGCAGGGGCAGGCGGCCGCGCTGCAGAATGGCGTTGATCAGGGCCAGGGCATCATTGCGGAAGGCGGCGGCAGAGTAGCTGTCAGCAGGATCAAGGATATCCAGCATGTGCTGGGGCACTTGTTGGCGCTCTGCGACATTCGGCTTGGCCGTTCCGATATCCATGCCGCGATAGATGGTGGCGGAATCGACATTGATGATTTCCAGCGGCCAGCGCTGTGCCAGGGCCAGCGTGGCGGCGCTTTTCCCGGCGGCGGTGGGGCCGGCCAGGCAAAGAATGGGAAGGGAAGGTGCGTTCATGAAATTGCGTTATTGCCCGCGCAGGAACAGGCGGTCCAGTTCTGGCAGGTTCCACTGCACCCAGGTCGGGCGGCCATGGTTGCATTGGCCGGCGCGTTCCGTGGCTTCCATGTCCCGCAGCAGCGCGTTCATTTCCTCGCGGGTCAGCTTGCGGTTGGCGCGCACGGAGCCGTGGCAGGCCATGGTGGAGAGCAGTTCGTTGCGTTTTTCCGTCAGGTGGCGCGACATGCCGACGCTGGCGAGGTCGGCAAGTACGGCACGGGCGAGGGATTCGATATCGCCATCGGCAAGCGGCGCGGGCACGCTGCGCACGGTGACGGCGCTGGGGCCGGCCGGCCGCATCTCGAAGCCGAATTCTGTCAGCAGGGCATCATATTCTTCCAGCAGCGCCACGTCTTTTTCCGGCGCACTGAAGACCACCGGTACCAGGAGATCCTGGCGCGGCAGGCCATTCTGGTCTATGGCATTTTTCAGGTGTTCATAGACGATGCGTTCATGCGCGGCGTGCATGTCCACCAGGATCAGCCCGTGGCGGTTCTCCGCCAGGATATAGATGCCATGCAGTTGCGCCAGTGCCATGCCCAGCGGCAGGTCGTCGCCGGTCGCAGGCAGTGGCTGAGAGGCCGGGTCGGCCTGTGCCGCAGTGGCGGGTGCGAAGGCGGGCAGGCTGGCAGGCGTGGCGCCAGCCATGGCCGGAGCGAAGGGCGTGTGGGCTGATGTTCCAACGCCCGTGGCGGGGGCTGCCGTGGTGTTGCTGGGCGCGTCGGCTTCCAGGGGGCGGTAATGTCGTTGCCAGTCGAATGAGCCGGCCTCATAGCGTCGCTGCGGTTCGGCCAGGTACAGCGGCGATTGCTGGGTATATTGGGCCGGCGCGGGGTGTTGCGTACTGTCGGGAGCTGCCGCGCCAGGGGGGATGTCAGCTTGCCCGGGCATGGCGGGCATCACGGACGGCTGGACGTTCGGCTCGACGCTGTGAGACGGCTCGGTGGCGGTGGTGTTGCCCAGTTGTCCGGCGCCGTGGGCCAGGGCCTGGCTGACCTGCTGCATGACGAAACGGTACACCGCACCGCTGTCGCGAAAACGGATTTCGCTCTTGGCCGGATGCACATTGACGTCCACGCTGGTGGGATCAACAGTCAGGAACAACACGTATGCAGGTTGCCGATCTCCATGCAGAACATCGGCGTACGCACTGCGTATGGCATGGGAAACGGTGCGATCGCGCACGAAACGGCCGTTTACGTACAAATACTGGCGGTCTGCGCGAGCACGCGACGCAGTGGGTTCCAGGACGATGCCCGACAGGGCGGCTGCCCCGATGTCCGCATGCAATGCGAGCCCCTGGCGGGCGAACTCCTCACCCAGCACGTCGCGGATGCGTTGCAGGGGATCGGTCTGGGGCCATTGGCGTACGGCGCGGTCATTGTGGAACAACTGGAAGGCAATATGCGGGTGCGCCAGGGCAATGCGTTCGAAGGCATCGACGCAATGGCCGAATTCGGTCTGTTCGCTGCGCAGGAATTTCCGCCTGGCGGGCACGTTGTCGAACAGCTGGCGCACGTCGACAGTCGTGCCGCCAGGGCCGGCTGCGGGTTCGGCCTGGCCTTGCAGGCCCTGGATCTGGTAGGCGTGGCTGGCCTGGGCGGTCCGGGAGGTCAACGTCAGGTAGGCCACGGACGCGATGGATGCGAGAGCTTCCCCGCGAAAGCCCATGGATGCCACGGATTCCAGGTCGGCCAGCGAGCCTATCTTGCTGGTGGCGTGACGCGTGAGGGCCAGCGGCAATTCTTCGGGAGGGATGCCACAGCCGTCGTCGGTCACGGCGATACGGCGTATGCCGCCGCCGTCCAGGCGCACAGTAATGGCGCTGGCGCCCGCATCTATGGCGTTTTCCAGCAGTTCCTTGAGGACGGAGGCAGGTCGTTCAATGACCTCGCCTGCCGCGATCTGGCTGATGAGCAGATCGGGCAGGGCATGGATGATTCTGCGTTCTTGCATGAACGCATTTTTAACTGATTTCGCGATCCAGCGCTGCAATGTGCGGGTTGGCGGCGTAGAAGCCCTGGATACCGGTATGAATGGCGGCCGCGATCTTCTGCTGGTGGGCAGCGGTACGCAGCAGGCGTTCTTCGCCCGGGTTGCTGATGAACGCGGTTTCCACGAGCACGGAAGGAATGTCCGGGGCCTTCAGCACGGCAAAGCCGGCTTGTTCCACGTTCTTCTTGTGCAGCGTGTTGATCTTTTCCAGTTCGCGCAGCAGCGTGCTGCCAAAGCGCAGCGAATCGTTGATCTGCGCGGTCGTGGAGAGTTCAAGCAGAACCTTGGCGACGTTGGCGTCCTGGCTGCCAAGGTTGACCCCGCCAATCAGGTCGGCGGCATTTTCCTTGTTGGCCAGCAGACGCGCCATGGTACTGCTGGCGCCGCGTTCCGACAGGGCAAATACGGACGTTCCGCGTGCGGTTGGCCGGGTCCAGGCATCAGCGTGTATGGAGATGAACAGATCGGCGCGGGCGCGGCGAGCCTTCTGTACGCGTACATGCAGCGGCACGAAGAAATCCGCATCGCGGGTCATGAAGGCGCGCATGCCGGGCGTGGAGTCGATCCGTCGCTTCAGCATGTGGGCAATACTGAGCACGACGTCCTTTTCCCGTGTGCCGCCAGGGCCGGTTGCGCCGGGGTCTTCACCGCCATGCCCAGGGTCGAGCGCGATCGTCAGCGGCCGGCGGCGGTTCGAGGTATGGACCGCCGGGGCGCGCCCGCCTGCCGGTGCGGCGGGTTCGGGGCGCGACGGGGCCGTGGCAATCTGGCCACCGGTCTGAGGAGCGGCAGGTTGCGGTTGCTGCGCCGGCGTGCCGCCAGGGCGGTTCGAGAGGTCTTCGAGAATCCGGGCCAGCGGGTCTTCCTCGGCGGGCAGGTTCTTGCTGTTCATCATGGCCAGCAAGGGGTCCTGCGCGACCTTCGGATACAGATCGAGTACCAGGCGATACTGGTATTCGGCGACCGGCTTGAGCGTGAAGACCTGAGGCGCGATGGCCTGCTTCAGGTCGAAGACGATACGCACGATTTCCGGGCGGTTCTGGGCCACTCGAGCGCTGGCGATGTAGGGATCGTCAGGCTTGATCTTGGAAACCAGTTCGTTGAGCGCCTGGTCTAGGGTCAGCCCTTCGATGTCGACGACGAGTCGGTGGGGATTTTCCAGCGTGAAGTGCTCGGCCTTCAGGGCGCTGTCGAGTTCCAGCGTGATGCGGGTGTAGTCATCCGCGGGCCACGTACGGACGGCCAGAATGCTGGCCGCGCGGGCGGTGCGCGGGATCACGGGAACGAGCAGCAGCGTCATGGCGCTGCCAAGCAAGCGGCGACGCGTCGCGTCTGCCGGTATCAGGGGCCGGGTGAGAGGATTGCGTTCAGCCATTTAAGCCCTCTTTCGGTATGGGCCGACAGATCCGCGCGGCGTCCATCGTCCAGGTATTCCAGCGAAATTTCTAGATCTGGCGGGTTCAGGAGATCGCCGGCACGTTCTGGCCATTCGATCAAAACAAGGGCATCTTCACGCAGGATTTCCCTGAATCCGGCGTCCAGCCATTCCCTGGATTCGCTAAATCTATAAAAATCAAGATGATACAAGTATAAGTTAAAAACTTTATAAGATTCAAGCAACGCGTAGCTTGGGCTCTTGATTCGGCCGCTTATGCCGCATGCGCGCAACAGTGCGCGGGCAAAGCTGGTTTTTCCGGCCCCCAGGTCGCCGCGCAGGTGGATCCGGCCGCCCGCGCCCGGGCCGGGCGCTGCGGATGCATCGGGACGGTCGCATACCAGCGGCGCCAGGCGGCGCGCCAGGGCTTCGGTGGCAGTTTCGTCAGGCAGATACAGCGTGTGCTGGGCAGGCGGGGGCATGTCGGCTCCGGAGGTGATGCGGGCAAGGCGGCCATTATAGGGACGAGAACGAGGCGCGCGCCCGGCTTGCGTGGCGGGAAGGGGCGGGAAAGAGGGGAAAGAGGGGAAAGAGCGCGCAGGCAGGATGGACGGCGGCAGGCGTCGTGCCGGAATCGGTGGTTGGAATGGCGTTCCGGTGATATGGGCTGTCCGGTTCTGCTATCCTAGCGGGCGTTTAGTTCATCAGTCGTTCCATTCTCATTCTCAATGAAATCGGCCCGGAATTGATGCCTGGCCGTATCCAGTGGAGTCAAGCAATCAAATGAGCACCCGCATCGAAAAAGATACCTTCGGTCCCATCGAAGTGCCCGCCGAGCACCTGTGGGGCGCGCAGACCCAGCGTTCGCTGCATTTCTTCTCGATTTCCACCGAAAAGATGCCGGTTGCACTGGTTGAAGCGCTGGCCCGCGTCAAGCGCGCCGCCGCTCACGTCAATGCCGAACTGAAGCAGATCGACGCTGGCCAGGCCGATGCCATCATCAAGGCTGCCGATGAAGTCATCGCCGGCAAGTGGCCCAACGAATTCCCGCTGTCCGTGTGGCAGACCGGTTCGGGCACGCAAAGCAACATGAACATGAACGAAGTGCTGGCCAACCGCGCTTCGGAACTGCTGGGCGGCGAACGCGGCGAAGCCCGCAAGGTGCACCCCAATGACCACGTGAACCGTGGCCAGTCGTCCAACGACGTGTTCCCCACCGCCATGCACGTGGCTGCCGCCGTCGAGGTCGAGCGCCACCTGCTGCCGGCGCTGGCCAAGCTGAAGGCCGTCCTGCAAGCCAAGAGCGAGGCCTTCCGCGATATCGTCAAGATCGGCCGTACCCACCTGCAGGACGCCACGCCGCTGACGCTGGGCCAGGAAATTTCCGGCTGGGTTGCCCAGCTGGAAATCGCCGAAAGCCAGATTCGCGCCACGCTGCCCGTGTTGCACGAGCTGGCCATTGGCGGCACGGCAGTCGGTACCGGTCTGAACGCCCACCCGGAATTCAGCAAGCGCGTTGCCGACGAACTGGCACGCGATACCAAGGTGGCTTTCGTTTCCGCGCCCAACAAGTTCCAGGCGCTGGCGGGTCATGAAGGCATCCTGTTTGCCCACGGCGCGCTCAAGACCCTGGCTGCCGGCCTGATCAAGATTGCCAACGACGTGCGCTGGCTGTCCAGCGGCCCGCGTTCCGGCCTGGGTGAAATCAGCATTCCGGAAAACGAACCGGGTTCCTCGATCATGCCGGGCAAGGTCAACCCGACCCAGTGCGAAGCGCTGACCATGCTGGGCGCGCAGGTGCTGGGCAATGACGTCGCCATCAACATTGGTGGCGCCAGCGGCAACTTCGAGCTGAACGTCTTCAAGCCGCTGGTGATCCACAACTTCCTGCAATCGGTGCGTTTGCTGGCTGACGGCATGGCGAGCTTCGGTGAGCACTGCGCGGTCGGTATCGAACCCAACCGCGACCGCATCACCGAACTGGTCAACCGCTCGCTGATGCTGGTGACGGCACTGAACCCGCACATCGGTTACGACAAGGCTGCCCAGATCGCCAAGAAGGCCCACAAGGAAAACCTGTCGCTGCGTGAATCGGCACTGGCATTGGGCTTCCTGACGGCCGAGCAGTTCGACGAGTGGGTGGTGCCGTCGCACATGACCAACCAGAAATAATCATCCGCCCCGTGCGGAGATTCATCGCGTTGGACGCCGTTCTCGGCAGAATGGCACGATGATGAAGGCATACGCAGCGTTATCGCTGGGTATGCCTTTTTTGTCGCCGGGCCGCCCCAAGACAAAAACGCCCCCTCGGGGGGCAGCACGCCGAAGGCGCGGCGTGGGGGCCCTTTTTGTCGCCGGGCCGCCCCAAGACAAAAACGCCCCCTGGGGGGGCAGCAAGCCGAAGGCGCAGCGTGGGGGCCCTTTTTGTCGCCGGGCCGCCCCAAGACAAAATCGCCCCCTCGGGGGGCAGCAAGCCGAAGGCGCGGCGTGGGGGCCCTTTTTGTCGCTGGGCCTCCCCAAGACAAAAACGCCCCCTCGGGGGGCAGCAAGCCGAAGGCGCAGCGTGGGGGCCCTTATTTATCGCCGGGCCGCCGGTAGGTAACAAGGGGTGCAAGTGCTTGGGAGCAAACATGGATGAAGCAATGCAGGACGATGGCCTGGACAGGGAGGCCTGCCGGCAGGCACAGGTCGAGGCCGGGGCGTTGGTGCGGCTGGGCGAAGCGATCCGCACCGACATCCGGGCAGGCCGGATGTATGGTGCTTCCGTGGCGGTGGCGCGTGGCGGCAGGCTGCTGTACCACGCTGCCATCGGCGAGGCAGCGCCTGGCCGTCCGGCCAGGACGGACGACATTTATTTATTGATGTCGCTGTCGAAGTCTTTTACCGCCGTGCTGGTTCTGCAAGCGATCGAGCGTGGCTGGTTCGGCCTGGACGACAGGGTGGCCGATTGGTGGCCAGCGTTCGGAGCCGCAGGCAAGCAGGACATCAGTGTGCGTCAATTGTTGACGCATTGCGCCGGCATGCCTACCGGGCTGATGCCGCCGGTGGATGTGCCGCCCGCGCAGATAGGTGACCTGGCGTTGTTTGCCGGTGCATTGGCAACCTTGCCGCCGCTGTATCCGCCGGGTTCGCAGGTGTTCTACAGCCCGACGGCGGCCTATGCGGTGCTGGGACAATTGCTGGTGCTGACCGATCCCCAGGGGCGCGCCTTTCGGGATATCGCCAGGCAGCAGTTGTTCGAACCACTGGGAATGAGGGATACCTCCTTCGGCATGCGGCCTGATGCCGCGCGCCGGGTGCCCATGTCCTATACCCCTGCCATGTCGACGCTGGAAGGTCAGGCTGTCGCCGGCTTGCTGAACCATGTGCTCGGTGAACGAGCCGAACTGCCGGCTGGTGGAGCGCTGAGCACGCTGGACGATGTGCTGCGTTTCGCTGAGGCCATGCGTCAGGAGGGCAGGCTGGGAGATGTCCGCGTGTTGTCTGCAGAGGTTCTGCGCGAGGCGTGCCGCAGTCATACCGGATCGGCACGCAATATGGGGTGGGAAGGTTACCGGCAGGAGTACGGCCTGGCGGAAACGCCTGCACACTATTCCTTGCTGGGTGGACAGGTGCGGGGAGAGGGCCAACATTTGAGCGCTGCGGGACGTTTCGCCAGTGCGGGGGCTTTTTATTCGGTAGGACGTGGCAGCACGCTGTGGATGGTGGACCCCGAGCGCGAACTGAGCTTTGTATTTCTCGGTGCCGGTGTCATTGAAGGCCTGGCACATACTGAACGCTTGTCACGGCTGAGTGACCTGGTGACGGCAGCTTGCCAGTAAAAAAAACCGGAAACGAGAGGTTTCCGGTTTTCTCCTGGCCTGAGTGCTATCAGTAGCTGTAGCTCACCGAGAGCTGAACATTGCGGCCCGCTTCGGTATACATATCCAGGCCGGCGCTGGTGCTGCTGATGTCCTGGACGTTGATGCTGCGCCAGTACTTTTTATCGAAGAGGTTGAACACCCCGGCTTGCAGTCTCAGGCCCTTGGCTTCCGGCGGCGTGACCCAGCCGATCAGGTCCAGGGTGCCGTAGCCGGGAGCCTTGAACGTGGTGTCGTCCTTGACTTTGTCACGCTTGCGGGCCAGCGTGAGGATGCTTTCCGCACCCCAGTTTTCCTGGCTATAGCGCAGCCCCAGTACGGTTTTCAGTGGCGAAATGGAGTTCAGGTACGAGTTGTCTTCGCGATTGCGGCCTTGCGACCAGGCCAGCGAGCCCCAGACGTCCCAGTTGCGGGCGAACTGCCATTGCCCTTGCGCTTCGGCACCATAGATACGCACCCGGTTCACGTTCTGGAACTGGTAGTGGGTGAAGGCGGGATTGGCGTCGTCGGGCCAGCCTTCCATATTGATGAAGTTCTTGTAGCGGGTATCGAAGAAGGTCAGGCTGGCGCTGGCCTGGCTGCTGTTCCAGCGTGCCCCGAGTTCATACCCGGAGCTGGTTTCCGGCTTCAGGTCAGGGTTGGGGTGCAAGGTATAGCCGTAGTACGGGCTGCTCGTATTGCTGAACTGGCCATTGACCTCCACCAGGTTGGGGGCACGGAAGCCCTGGGCGTATTGCACGAACAGGGTGACGTTATCGGTTGCGTACCAGGTGGCCAGCAGCTTGGGCGAGAAGCGGGAATCCCGTTGTTTGACGGCAGTGCCGTTCTGCTGTTCCAGCGTCGTGTCCGACAGCGGATTCTGCTCGTAATGGTCGTAGCGGATTCCCGGCGTCAGTGACACCTGGTCGTGCAGGAAGCCGATTTCATCTTCCATGAACAGGCCGAACTGCGTGATCTTGGTCTTGGGAACGGTGCGCAGGTTGATTGTGCTGCTTTCAGGGTATCCTGCCGCGAACTCCTCGGTACGTGACTGCCACCACTCGCCGCCTGCGCTGATGCGATTGCTGACGGTGCCGGTCAGTTGCTTGGAGGCCAGGGCAGACAGGCCATACAAGGATTGCCGATACTGGCCGTTGCGTTCATACCTGGGAGCATTGCTGCGCACCTGGTGGTCAAATTGATCGCTATCCAGGCGCGAGTAATAGACGCGGGCGGAGGCCAGGTCGATGAGCTTGTCCTGATCCGGAGCCTTGTAGTCATACTCCATCGACAGGCGGTAGCGTTTTTCGCTGTCGTCCGTGTGGCTGGACAGGATTTGGGTCGCCGTGCCCATGACGGAGCCCAGCGCATTCAGGCGATCCGAGTGATAGTTGGTCTTGCGGTATTCGCCGGTCAGCCCCAGCTTGTGGCCGCCGACGAAGTCGTGCTGCAGTTTGCCCAGCACGTTGCTGCGGCTGTTTTTCTGCGGGTTGGGCTTGGTCCTCGATGCGCCAGTGGAGTCGTCCTTGCCCTGGTTCTCGTACTCGTGACCTTTCCGGCCGCCAGCCTGAATCAGCCAGGCCGTGTTGTCATTGTCGAACAGGCCGGCGAGCGCGACATTCAGGCCGCGGCTGCCATCGTCGCTGCGGTAGTCCATCACGCCACGGGCACCGAACGATTCGCCTGGGCGGATGACGTCGGAAGGGTCCAAGGTACGCAGGCCGACGATGCCGGCGAGGGCGGAAGAACCATATAGCGTCGACCCTGGGCCGCGCACGATATCCACCGATTTCAGTGAAGTGAAATCCACCATGTCCTGGCCGATGCTGTCCCGGCCCGTGAACTCGAAAACATCCGGCAGGCGAATGCCGTCCACAAGGGTCAGAACGCGGGCGCCCTGCAGGCCGCGAATATTGATTTGAGTGTTGCCGTTGCGCAGGCTACGGCCTGCTTCGATGCCCGGTTCGGCGCGCTGGCCGAGATCCTGGAAATTGTGGATGAAACGCTCGTCCAGGGTTTCGCGCGAGGTCGTCGTGGCCGAGGGCGGAATGCCTGCTGCGTCTTGCTCGAAGCGGGTCGCGGTGATGACGGTAGGCGTCAGCAGCCTGACGGGGCTTTCCTGAACGGTATTGACCTGGCTGGTGTTTGCGTCGTCTGTGGCGGTGTTATCTGCAGCGATGGCGAGATTGGTGCCGGTCAGAGCCGTTGCGATCAAGCTACTCAGTAGCGTTGGACGAAGCGTGCGCATCAGTAAATCCACGGAGCTTGCAAGCGGAACCCGAGGCACGAGGCTGAAAGTGGCTGCATGTTGGGTAACGCTGTGCGGATGATTCGGAAATGGGTGGCGGATAGGCGGCAATGAGTGGTTTTGCCACCAGAGTGAGAGAACTTAAATGATTAGAATTCTTATGTCTATGTTAGAAAGTCTTTATTTTTATGGGTATATATCCCGAGAAATCTCTAAAACCTTAGTTTTCCTGGGCCTTTTCTATTCAAGTCCATAGAAAAATACGTGTTTCATCAGATTGGGTTGTTGTATTTTTCCGTCACGTTTGGCGGTTCGGGGGCAGGCGCGAGGGCGTTGGCATGCGGCCACTCGACAGCGTGGGGGTGCAGGCTCGCATGGCGGCAGATGATGTGGATCAGCCCAAGGCGCGGGCGCGCACGGACGGCAGGGGGTGCGGGATCTATCGCCGACGGAAAAACGATGGCTCGCCGGTGTCTGCCTTTCAGGGAAGGTTAGAGCCCTGGCACCGTCTTGAAGCCGCCGAAGAAAGCGCATTGGCCGGGAAAGCCCGGGCGGCCATCGCAGGCCTTCAGGCAGCCTGGCTTGTCTCCTGCAAAGTGCGCTGCCACTGACATTTCAAACCCGTAAGTGGGCGTGGTGACGTCGAAACGGCTTTCGCAGACGGTGTCGAGGCTATAGGAGAAGGTCATGGCCTCGTTGCGGCCATTGATGGAGAAGGCGACCTGGAAGCTGTCCAGGCTGCGCCATCCGGCGCGAGGCAACACCAGGAAACGGTAGCGTTTCTCGTCCAGGCGTTCGCCGAATACCTTCAGCTTGGCTGTGGAAGAATCCGTTTTTGGCGACGGATATGGCAGCGCCAGCAAGGCGCGTGGATCGCCCAGCACGCCCAGGTCGAAACCGATACCTTTCTGATAGAAAGGAATTTCGATATTGGGATAGCCAGAGATTGCCAGGTGTTTGTTGGGCGCCAGGCCTTGCCTGGACTGCGGCGCGTAGTCTGGCGCGCGGGCAAACGTCACTTCCAGTGTCAATACGGCTTCGGCGGGGTTGGCTTCTTCGCTGCGTATGTCGTCCAGGCGGTTGGGGCCGTGGCTGGCGCAGCCCGCCAGCAGCAGTGCCGGCAACGCCAGCGGTACCAGGCCTGCGCGGCGCGCAAAGCATCTCAAGCTCATGTCACTGCTCCTGCCGGACCGGGAGGACGTTCAGGCCTTGCCCGCGGAACTGCCATCCGTCTTTGGTTTCCTGCCAGCGGAAGTTTCGGTTGATCCACTCGGCTTTCATGTTCTCGTACAGGCGGCGTTGGTCGATCGGCTTGCCGGCTTCGCGCTGTTGCCTGGCGATCACGTAGGTTTCGTCCCATATTGGCTGGAAGGCTTTGTTTTGCAGCGCCTTGGTGAACGGTACACGGGCGTAGACCCCGTCGTTCGTTGCGCTGAGGCGGATTTCGTTGTCCAACAGCAAAGCGGCGCTGCGGTTGTCCGGCGCAACCGATACCAGGCGTGAGAACGGTGTTCCATTCTGCCCGGGAAGGCGGTCTTCGAACCACAGCACCTGCCCTGTGGAAGTGTCCAGCGCGCGCGAACCTGCGATGAACAGCAGTAGATCCTTGCGGCCCGGTTGCGCCAGGCCCAGGTCCGGGTCCCGCGTGTCGATGACCGGGCTGAGCACCCGAGCCAATGGCGTGTCGTTCTGTACTGAAATCAGGATCGTGCCCACTCCCATGAGGTCGTTCGATACTGCCAGCAATACCGGCTGGCCGCCGATCTCGGGCCCCAGGGCCTGGACATGAATGAATTCCACTGCGTTCAGGGGGCGATAAGTCTGGCCGTGATAGCTGATGGTGCGCAGGTAAGACCCGCTGCGCGAGTCCAGCCGGAAGGCGCCAAGCTCTTCGCTGACGCGGCTGTCGGCCCCCGGCTGTGCCGGGGTTGCCGTTTGCGCATTGGCGGCCATGGGCGCCAGCGTTACCGCCAGGGTCAGGCTGATCCTGGTCAGAATGGCAGGCCAAGAAATGAAATTGGTTCGAGAGAACTGCGCCACGGCTTCCCCAGTCATCCCTGCTTAAGTCGGAACTGATGGATTCTATCGTATGCGGTTCGTTGCCGATGCCGCCTGGTGGCTCATCCTGTCCGATCTTGTGCAACAAGGTCATTCAGCACATGCCAGCGATATCCTCCAGGATAGCAAGGGCGGCAAGGCTGTCGGCGCGTGCGCGCGTGCAGCAACCGAGTGCGCAATTCAACGGCGGCCACTGTCGTTCTTGACGGCTCACGGCCATTGATCCAGAATCAAGCGCTTCAATTTTTAGCAGGGCCGGAGGCCTTACGCGCGATGGCTCCAGGCAAGCAGGCAGCAGGCGACACGCCGCTGATAGACCCTTTCATTGACGCTTTGTGGCTGGAAGACGGGCTGGCGGCCAATACGCTGGCGGCTTACCGGCGCGATTTGCGCGGCTGGTCGGCGTGGTTGCAGGAAACCAGGGGCATGGCGCTGGCCGATGCCAGCGCGGCCGACGTGTCGGCGTGGTTTGCGGCCAGCCATGCCGATACCCGCCCGAGCACGGCGAACCGCCGCCTGGCAACCTTGCGGCGTTTCTATGCCTGGGCCTTGCGGCAGGGGCATGTCCGCGCCGACCCCTGCCTGAATATTCCCAGTGCGCGGCAGGCCGAGCGCTTTCCCAAGACCTTGTCCGAAGGACAGGTGGAAGCCCTGCTGGCGGCACCGGATTTGCGCCAGCCAGCGGGCTTGCGCGACCGTGCCATGCTGGAAACCCTTTATGCCACCGGCTTGCGGGTGTCGGAACTGGTGTCCTTGACGGTGCTGGATGTCAGCCTGAACGAAGGCGTGGTGCGGGTGCGCCATGGCAAGGGGGACAAGGCCAGGCTGGTGCCGCTGGGCGGGGTTGCGGCGGATTGGCTGCAGGATTACCTGGATCAGGCCCGCGGCGTGATCCTGGCGGGCAAGGTAACGGATGCCTTGTTCGTGACCCGCCTGGGAGCGGGTATGACGCGTCAGGCGTTCTGGCAGCTGGTGCGCAAGTACGCCATGTTGGCAGATATCCACGCGCCGCTGTCGCCGCACGTACTGCGTCACGCCTTCGCCACACACCTGCTCAACCACGGTGCGGACCTGCGCGTGGTGCAGATGCTGCTGGGGCATGCCGATATTTCCACCACGCAGATTTATACTCACGTTGCCCGCGAGCGCCTGAAAACGCTGCACGCACAACATCATCCCAGAGGTTAGCAAGTGAAGTCCCGCCACGTATCGGAAACGCCCGCGACACAGTTCCTCAAGCGCCATGGCGTTGCCTTCGAGGAGCGTGTCTATGATTATGTCGAGCATGGCGGTACGGCCGAGGCATCGCGGCAGCTGGGCATGGACCCGCATTCTGTCATCAAGACACTGGTCTTCGAGGACGAAAAGGCTCAGCCCCTGATTGTGCTGATGCATGGCGATTGCGAGGTGTCGGCGAAGAACTTGGCGCGCCAGATCGGTGCACGCAAAACGGCGCCATGCGCGCCAGAAGTGGCGCAGCGCCATTCGGGTTATTTTGTCGGAGGGACGTCGCCATTCGGTACCCGAAAACGCATGCCGATCTGGGTGCAGCAGAGCATCCTGGAACTGCCTCGTATCCTGATCAACGGCGGCCGGCGCGGCTATCTGCTGGAAATCGACCCCCAGGCGCTGGTGACTGTGCTGGGCGCCAAGCCGGTCGATGCCGCCCTGAACCACGACGAAAGCTAGGGTGGCGCAGGTCGGTTCCGGCAGCCGGGACAGGTGTGCAAGCGCCCGCTTCCGCCACCCGGCGATCTGGCCGCCGGGAGCCCGGACAGTCTGGTAAAGTAGCGTCCTCGCCCTGCGGCTTGCCTGGCGGACCTGGTGCCCGGCTGCATAGACACAGGCTGTCTGGTGAACCAGGGGCAGGCACGGCAAGCAGCGGTCTGCGCCCCTCTCGGGGTACCTGGCGCATCCCCAGCGAATCATAAAGCCTTGCCGGCACAGGCTCCTTCAAAGAGCTTGCCGCCAGGCGTCAGCAACAGGCAAGACGGAAGAATTTATGGCAGTTTCCGGCGATGCCGCACCCAGCGGCCGCTATCAGCGGGTTTCCGGAGAAAAAGCCGGTGGCGCAACCTATACGCCGGGCGTTCTCTCGGATTTCGTCGCCGCACGCATGGTGGAAGTCCTGGCGCAATTGCCACAGGGCAGGCGCCTGCGCGTGCTCGACCCCGGCGTGGGCGAGGGTGAGCTGTTGCTTAGTCTCTTGTCGGAACTGCAGCGGCGCGGCGTCACCGATGTAGACGTTCATGCCTTCGAAACCGATGCGGCAGCCCTGGCCGTGACCCGGCAGCGCCTGGAAGCCGTATTTCCGCAGGCGACACTGCATATGATCCATGGCAGCTTCCTGGATTATGCGCTGGCGCAGCCGGATGATCAGGCCGGGCAGGGCAGCGCCTATTTTGATCTGGTGATCGCCAATCCGCCTTATATCCGTACCCAGGTGCTGGGCGCCGTGCAGGCGCGCTGGCTTGCCAGCCAGTTTGGGCTCAAGGGCCGGGTAGATATGTATCACGCCTTTGTGGCGGGTATTGCGCGAGTGTTGCACGTGGGGGGCATGGCTGGCCTGATTGTCTCCAATCGCTTCATGAGCACGCGCTCGGGCGCGGTGGTGCGGGCCATGTTGCGGCGCCATTTCCGTATTCGTCATGTCTGGGACTTGGGCGATACCCGCTTGTTCGATACTGCGGTGCTGCCCGCCGTACTGCTGCTTGAGCGCGGATCACCAGAGGCTGGCGCTGCGACTGCCGGTTTTGTGTCGGCCTATGAGGCAGTCGGGGAGCCGGGCGAAAAAAGCCGGCGCGTACCCGATGCGATCGCGGCGCTGACGCGACCGGGGCTGGCGGCGCTGCCTGATGGTCGCCAGTTGCGCGTGACCCATGGCAAGTTGGATGCCGGGATTCGTCCACAGGACAACTGGCGCATTGCGACCGGTGCCGGGGATGATTGGCTGCGTACGGTCGCTGCCCACACCTGGAAGCATTTTGGCAACCTGGGCAAGATCCGCGTGGGGGTCAAGACCTGTGCCGACAAGGTATTCATCCGCCAGGATTGGCAACAGGCGGTGCCGGGAGGCTTGCCCGAACTGTTGCGGCCCTTGACCACGCACCATATCGCCCGGCGCTTTCGTGCCGAAGCACCGGCGCGGCAGATTCTTTATCCCCATGGTTCGCTGGAAGGACGGCGCATTGCGCTGGACCTGGAGCAATTCCCGCGCAGCGCCGCCTACCTGGAACAGCATCGGGCCACGCTGGCGGCACGCAGCTACGTGACGGAAGGCGGACGCCACTGGTATGAAATCTGGGTGCCGCAGGACCCGGCGCGCTGGGCCTTGCCCAAGCTGGTATTCCGCGATATTGCCGAAGCGCCAACCTTCTGGGTTGACCTGGAAGGCAGCGTTGTCAATGGCGACTGCTATTGGCTGGCGGCGGAAACCCCCGAAGCGGAAGCCCTGTTGTGGCTGGCGGCCGCAGTGGCCAATTCCTCGTTCATCGAGCGTTTCTATGACGAGAACTTCCAGAACAAGCTGTATGCCGGGCGGCGCCGTTTCATTACCCAGTATGTCGAGCGTTTCCCCTTGCCGGACCCGGACTTGCCGCTGAGCCAGGAGATCGCGGCGGCGGCCCGGCGCATCCATGAACTGGCCGGTACTCCCGAGGCCGAAGTGATGGAACGTGAACTAGATCAGCAGGTCTGGCGCGTGTTCGGCGTCGGCTCGAAAAAAGCCGGCCGGTAAGGGAATCTGCAGTTTCTTGTTCAGGCCTTTGCCCTGGAATTGGGTAAAGCGGGTAAAAAAGTCTTCCCCCGTGCTGACGATCAGATGCGTCAGCGTCACCATGCGGCCATCGGTACGGGCATAGAACACGGCATAGCGGACATCGCAATGGCGCGGCTGGTAGCCGTCGAGCTGCGGCACATCCAGCAGGTCCGGCCCGGAGGGCAAGGCCAGGCCCAGGTCTATCGTTGGGCTGGTCTGCAGCTTGACTTCCAGCAGTTGCTGCCGCACATCGGGAAACTGGCCGTCATCCAGGTAATGCTGGTAGCCCAACTGGCGGCAAACAAGTGCGTGCAGGCCGGCGCCACGATTGCGTTCCTGGTCTGCGCCCAGGTCGGGGAAGCTGCTGCCTACCAGTGGCGCCAGCCGCTGGTATATCTCGGCGACAGGCAGCAGGGCGCCAGCGGTTGGGTAGGATACCGGCGTGACCGTGGATAGCTGCAGGCCTGGCCGGGTCAGGGGCTGAATGGCAGTGGTGTCCTGCAGGGAGACCAGTTCGGCAGTTTCGTCGCCGACCAGGCAGCGCGCCTGGTATTTCTGGGTCAATGTGCCAGTGGTGTCCAGTTGTGCCAGCGTATCTCCCGTGACCACGCGCACCTGGCTGATGCAATCGGCGGCGTTGACGCGGATCAGCACGTAGCGGCGCGATGGGGAAAGTTCTTCGTTCCAGACCTGAAGATTATTGGCTTTTTGTACATAAGTATCGAATAGCTGACCGGGAAAACGCGGCTGCACCTTGCGAAACGATGGCGGCAGGGGATAGCCCAGGGCGGTGCAGACATATTGCTTGGCGACCTTGGAACGGGTGCGCAGCGGCAATCCGGCCAGCGATTGGCCGCGCAGCGCGTCATCCAGCAGCTTTTCCAGATCCGGGGTGGGAATCCAGAACGCGGGATCGCCGACGGCGATAGGATCGTAGATGCTCAGGCCGGCGGCACGGATGTTTTCGACGTAGGGAATGGCAGGGGGTGTAGCGGCGGTCACTGGCATGGGGGAAACATTCATGAAACAGCGGGGCGGGCAGGGCTGGCAAGCAGGTGCAGCCCGTTAATCCCCGGCATTGTAGGACAGCATCAAGCTGCATTGCCCGAGGCAGGCCAGACCGGTGCCGCTGCTCAGGCAAGCGGCTGCCGTTCAACCCGGGCGGCTGATTCATATGCTCATGCTTGTGTGGCCGGAACGGAAAGCGATAATCTAGGCGATTGGTTACGCGCAGCTGCCATTCAGGTCCGGCCTTGGTCCTGTGCCGTGCCTATTTATTTGATTCATCGGGATATCGACATGAGCAAGCAAAAAGTGGTTTTCATTACCGGGGCGACCTCGGGCTTCGGCCGTGCCACGGCACGCCGCTTCGCCGACGCAGGCTGGGCCCTGGTGCTGTCAGGACGGCGTTACGAGCGCCTGGAAGCGCTCAAGCAGGAATTGCAGGGCAAGGTGCCGGTGCATATCGCTGCCCTGGATGTCCGCGATGCCGAGGCGGTCAGCGCCATGGTTGCCGCCGTACCGGAGGCGTTCCGCCCGATCACCACGCTGGTCAACAACGCCGGCCTGGCGCTGGCGCCGGAACCCGCGCAGAAGGTGGCGCTGGAGGACTGGCACACCATGATTGATACCAACGTCAAGGGCCTGGTCAATGTGACGCACGCCCTGCTGCCGCAACTGCTGGAAACCGGTGCGGGGGCGAGCATCGTCAACCTGGGGTCCGTGGCAGGCCAATGGCCGTATCCCGGCAGCCATGTCTACGGGGCGTCCAAGGCCTTCGTCAAGCAATTTTCCTACAACCTGCGCTGTGACCTGATCTCCACCGGCGTGCGCGTGACCGACCTGGCGCCGGGCATGGCCGAAACGGAGTTCACGTTGGTGCGTACCCGGGGCGACCAGGGGGCGTCGGAAAAGCTTTACCGTGGGACGCATCCGCTGTCGGCCGAAGATATCGCCGAGCAGATCTTCTATATTGCGACGCTGCCGCCGCACATCAATATCAATCGCCTGGAGATCATGCCCAGCCGCCAGGCCTGGGCGCCGTTTGCGGTGGACCGCGACCCGGCTTGAGTCCGGGGGCAGGGTGATATCGCCAGTCTTATCGGGTGCGGGTGCGCCGGGGTTCTGCCGGCGCGCATGGCCGTTGCCTTCTACGCTGGCGCAAGTCGGTGCCGGTCGTTATGATGGCCTGCTGGCCGCCGCCAGGTGGCGGCATGTCCTTCCTGCCAACTGGAGATAGACGGCATGAAACTCTACTATATGCCCGGCGCCTGCGCGCTGGCGCCTCATATTGTTGCCAACGAACTGGGTATCAAGCTGGACCTGGTCCGCGTCAGCATGTCCACCAAGAAAACCGAGCACGGTGACGACTATCTGGCCATCAACCCGAATGGCTACGTTCCGGCGTTGGTGCTGGACGATGGCCAGGTGCTGCTGGAGGTTGCGGCGCTGGTGCAATACCTGGCGGACCAGAAACCCGGGAGCGGGCTGTTCCCGCCTGTCGGCGAAATGAGCCGCTATCGCGTGCTGGAAGCCCTGTCTTTTGCCGGCAGTGAACTGCACAAGGGGTTTGCGCCGTTCTTCAAGCCCGGTACGCCCGAAGAAACCAAGGAAGCCAGCCGCCAGCAGCTGCAAAAACGCATCGGCTACGTGGACAGCCTGCTGGCCCGGCAAGCCTATATTGCCGGTGATGCCTATACGATTGGCGATGTGTATCTCTGGGTGGTGTTGAGCTGGGCGCGTATCGTCAAGTTCGACCTGTCGCCCTACGCCAACGTGCAGCGCTGGCAGGCGGCGGTAGCGGCACGGCCGGCCGTCCAGCTCAGCCTCAAGGAAGAAGGACTGGCCTGAGCGGTGCCTGGGGCGCGGCTGGTGTCACCGGACTGCGCCCGATGGGAAAATCCAACTATGTCGGGAAATTCAGGCAAGGTTAGAATAATCAAAAATTTGTGATGATATGACCACTTGCCGATGTGCGATGCCGGCTGCGGGCCGAGTTCGGGCAAGGCAGTGTTCATATGGTGCCGGGAAGACTCCCGCAGGAAGGAAACCAAACCGGCGATCGCGGGTCTGATTTCCCTGAATGTGCGAGTTGACCAGTCCGACGCGTGCCATGCTTATCTTGCCTGCCTCATGCCAGATCCCGTCAGCATTTTTATCGTCACTATCGTTTCCGCCCTGATGAGCCTCGGGGTACTGGGTTCCATGTTGCGCACCCGGGTTTCCGGCGTGCGCGACTGGCTCGTGGGCTGTTCACTCTCCATTTTTTCCCTGCTGCTGATTTGCACGCAAAGCTATGGCTGGCCCAAGGCGATATCGGTGCTTTTGGCCAATCAGTTGCTGATGCTGGGCTTGCTGATCATTCTGCAGGGGTGCCGGAAATTCGCCGGAACCAAGCCAGTCAAGAGCGGTGAATACGTGGCCTGGCTGCTCATCCTGGCCGGGCTGGCGTACTGGACCTACCAGTACGATAACGTCAACGCCCGCATCGCCCTGGTGTCCGCCTTCCATGCCTATATCTACTTTTCGGTGGCGTGGATCAGCTACCGCATCCGCCCGGACGGCCATTTTTCCTATGCCTACCGTTTTGTCTGCGTTGCCGCTGCGATAGGCGGCCTGGCGCACGCGGCACGCGGCCTGGCCTATGGGCTGGGTTGGCTGCACCAGACCAGCGTGCTGGAATCCTCGGTCGCCACCACGCTGTTCCTGGGGCTGGCAATCGTGGCCCTGCCTTGCCTGGCGGCGGGTATGGTCATGTTGGTGCATGATCGGCTGGTGCGCCGGCTGGAGCATATGGCCAGTGTCGATGAACTGACTGGCGCGTTGATGCGGCGTACCTGCCTGCAACAAGCGGAACGGGCCCTGCGCACGGCCGTGCGCACCGGCCGGCCGCTGTCGCTGGCGATGATAGACCTGGATCGTTTCAAGGCCATCAACGATAGCCGCGGCCACGCCGTAGGCGATCGTGTGCTCAAGCATTTCGGCGGTCTGGTTGGCGGTAGCCTGCGGGCCAGCGATATTTTCGGGCGGATGGGGGGCGAAGAGTTCATCGTCATCAGTCCGGAAACCTCACAGGCCGAGGGCGTCAAGATGCTGGAGCGCATGCAGCGGCTGATCCAGACGGTGCCATGCATGGTGGATGGGGCAGAACTGCCCTATACCTTCAGCGCTGGGGTGGGGGTCTACAAGCCGGGCGAAACGCTGGCAGAACTGATGGCCAGGGTGGATGAAACCCTGTATGTCGCGAAATCCAGGGGGCGCGACTGCATCGTTGAAGCGCCACCCGAATGGCGCATCGAGAAACCCGTGGCGGTGGGAGTGCAAGCGCGCTCGCCGCTCGCCGGACAACAGGCGGAAGGCAAGGCCTGCCCCTGAGCCTGGTGCCCGCAGCAATTTCTCGCAAACGTTGCAGATGTGTTACGACACCACGGTGCCGCGTGCGTGGGCAGATCGTGCCAGGATGGCATACTGCCGTCGTCGTGGCGCTGGCCGTAGGCTCGCGCCGGTTTCGAATGTCTATCTTCAAGCAGCGTATGAGCCTGGCAAATCCCGTTTATCAGAGACGTTTTCAATTAGGTACGGCTGGCGTACTTATGGGCCTGTTGTGCTGGTGGCTGTTTACCTTGCTGAACCAGGCCGAGGACAAGGCCACTTGGGTAATTTTGCTGGTAGCGGCGGGAACCTTGGGTTTTGCTGCCCTGTCGTTGCTGCCCAGGTTGCCGCTGCTGCGAGCGCTGAGCGCAGCGGGGGGGCTGGCATTGCTGAGTGGCGTATTGGTGTTGATCGGCATGGGAGGCTATGCCGAAGTGGAGCAGTTCCTCCAGGCGCCGCAAATGTGGGTGGGCATGGCACTGCTGCCCGTGATTGCCGTGCCCTTTCTTGCGGCAGGGTTGTCGCAGCCGGGCGGCTGGCGCGACTACCGGCTCTTGTTCGCCCATAGCTGGGATATTGTTTGCGCCTGGGCGGCTGCCTTCGTTTTTTCGGGCATCGCCTGGGTGGTGTTGATCGCCAGCAGCGAGCTGCTGGGTTTTGTCGGCATCGACATCGTGCGGGACGTACTGACCCATGCCCCGGTAACCGTCATGGTGACGGGCTGCCTGCTCGGTTTGGGCCTGGCGGTTTCGTCCGAGCTGGGCAGCTATGTCTCTCCGGTCCTGCTGCTGCGTTTGTTGCGCCTGCTGACCCCGGTGCTTTTCGTCGTCATGGTGGTCTTCATCGTGGCTTTGCCGTTCCGGGGCACGATAGGCCTGTCGCTGGCAGCATTGTGTGTTTGCGCGGTGTTCGGTGCCTCGACCCTGATTTCCGCGGTGATCGCCGAAGATGATGAAAATGCCAGCCCATCGCCACTGCTGCGCGCTGCCTCGCGAGGCCTGGGACTGGTCATGCCGCTGTTTGCCGGCGTGGCGGTATGGGCCGTCTGGCTGCGTATCGACCAGCACGGCTTGACGCCGCAGCGGGTATGCGCCCTGACCGCAGTCCTGGTGGCGGCGGGCTACGCAATCTGCTACTTCTGGGCAGTGTTGCGGCGCCAGGCCTGGATGGCAAGGGTGCGCCAGGCGAATATCGTCATGGCGCTGGCAATGGCGCTGCTGGCGGTATTGTGGCTGGCGCGCTTGTTGTCTCCGGAGGCGCTGTCGGTCTGGTCGCAGGTATCGCGTTTCGAGGCGGGCCTTCTGCCGCCGGAACAGGTGCCGCTGTCGGAAATGCAATCTTCCTGGGGTAAGCCAGGCCAGCGTGCGCTGGAACGGCTGACCGGGGCGGGCGGGCCGTTGGAAGGCCGTCTGGACCAAGCGTTAAATCAGGAAGAAGACGATCGCAGCGAAGAGAAAATGCGGCAGTTGCTGGTGACTCTCTTGCCCAGCCTGCCGGCAGACCACGCATTGCGCGAAGACCTGGCCGGCAATTATCCAGGCTGGGACGTGGAGCAAGTGCTGCGTTCTTGCCGTGTGCTGACGCCTGCGGGGCATCCGAGCTGCCTGGTGGTGTTTGCCCGCCTGGACCCAGCCTTGCCGGGCGAACTGGCCATCGTATTTGCCAATGAGTCCGTGGAAGGCATCAGCGTGTTTTCGCAAAGCGGCGAGGATGGCGCCTGGCGGCGTGAGCGGGACTGGGGGCAGGGGGTGAACCGGCTGGATGCTGCCGCCTTGATCGACCGCCTGTATGCAGATGGCCTGCAGATCGTTACCCCGCCGTTCCAGGTGCTGCAGCTGGGGGACGGATACATAGGCGTGTTGCCTGATCGGTGATCGAAATGCCGGCTTGCCGGCACCAGTTTGCAGCGGGCCGGGCAGGGGCGTTCAGGCCAGCAGCCCGCGTTCGCGCAGAATGCCGAACATGGTCAGCACGCCCGGTACCTGTACGGGTTGCTGCCGGTATTCGGCAAAAGAAAAATAGCGGGCATCACCGATTTCCTGGCTGGCAATGAAGCGGTCGTCCCGGGCGTCATAGAGAAAGCAGTCCTGTTCCATCACCACGTTGGGCGCCTCGCCATAGGCGGGGGCGGAAACATGGCAGAGAAACTGCAAGCGCCCGGTATCCAGCACCAGGTCCAGTTCTTCTTCGATTTCGCGCAGCAGCGCCTGCTGCGCATTTTCTCCCGCATCTATTTTGCCGCCGGGCAGGTACCAGGCTTGTTTGTTGTTGCTGAAGGCCAGCAACAGGGATTGCTCCTTGAGCACCACCAGCGCGGCGGTTGCAAGGGCAACGGTGGGGCCTGCGGGGGCGGTGGCAACCGGGCTATCGGCGGAAGACGGCTGGTTTTTTGCGGTCATGCGTGCGGGAAAGAAAACGAGTCGGGAATGCGGCCATGAATAGCGCCATGAATGCGGTCATTCTAGCCCGCCGCTTCAGGCCGGTCGGGACTGGGTATGTACGTATGAAGGCAAGTCCAGGCTCATCAGCCAGTTGACGAAGGTGCTGACGGCCTGCACGTTACTGCGTTCCTTGCGCACGCACAGGAAGTAACCCTGGCGCGCCAGTTCCGGTGTGGGAACGGGTTCGATCAGTTCCTGGCTGCGCAGGGGCTGCGTGACCAGGCAGCGCGGCACCAGGCCCACGCCCATGCCCAGCTTGGCCGCAGCGATGATCATGTCGTACTGGCCGAAATTGGGGCCAAGATGCGCTGTGGAAACCGGCAGTTTGCGTTCACGGAACCACTGTACCCAGGCATGCGGCACGTTGAAGTGCTGCAGCAGCGTGGCATCCGGGAAACGGGAGACATCCTGCAGCCCGCACGCCTGTGCATAGGCTGGCGAACACACCACGGCTTGTTTCTTGCCGACCAGATAGCTGGAAATCATCGCGGGCCAGGCGCCTTCGCCGAACTGTATGGCAACGTCGATATGTTCGTTGGCCAGGAAATTCTGCTGGTGATCGTGCGGGGTGAAGTTCAGCCGTATGGATGGATGCTCACGGTAGAAGTCCACCAGCAGTGGCATCAGCAGGTAGGTGGCCAGTGTGGGGGGCACGGAGATCGTGACGTATTGACGCTGCCCGCGCCCGGAGACGATGTGGTTGCTGGCGTCCACCAGAATGCGCAGTGCTTCCTGCGCCTGTTCCAGCAGGAATTCGCCAGCCTCGGTGAGTAGCAGGCGATTGTTCTGGCGCATGAACAGCGGGGTGCCCAGATAAGTTTCCAGGTTGGCGACCTGCCGGCTGATGGCTCCCTGGGTAACGAACAGTTCGCTGGCGGCCTTGGTGAAACTGGAATGCCGGGCGGCGGCTTCAAAAGCCTGCAGCTCGGTGATGGAGGGACATATTTTTTTCATTGGTCGAAAGTGCCATTCCCAAATGTCATGCGTGCATCAGATTTTTTGGTTTGCCGGGTCTCGGGGCTGTTCTTATCCTTGGCACATAAGGTAACAACAAAAACACAATACAGGACTGTCGAGGAGGTGGTTGGGTATGGAAACCGGAGACATCGGGCGTGTGTCCTTCAAGCATTGCACGATTCTGCACCCGGAAACGGGGCTGCTGGAATCGGGCCGCAGTATCGAGGTGCGTGATGGCCGCATTGCGGCCATCACGGAGGACGCAGCAGCGCCGGCCGATGCGATAGACGTCGGCGGGTTGACTGTCATGCCGGGCATGATCGACTGCCACGTGCATGCCATTGCGTCCGACATGAATCTGGGCCGCAATGCCATGGTGCCCAATATTCTCATCAGCTTCCGTGCCATTCCCATTCTGGAGGGGATGCTGCAACGTGGCTTCACGACAGTGCGCGATGCCGGGGGGGCGGATTTTTCGCTGGCCCAGGCAACCGCAACCGGGCTGGTGGCCGGACCGCGCATTTTCCCATCGGGCAGGGCCTTGTCGCAGACAGGGGGGCACGGTGATTTCCGCGCCCGCAACGATGTGATCGAGCCGTGCGCCTGTAGCCACCGGCTGGGTGCAATCGCTCGTGTCGTCGATGGTGTGGATAATGTCCGGCTGGCCGTTCGCGAGGAGATCCAGAAAGGCGCAACGCAGATCAAGGTCATGGCCTCTGGCGGTGTGGCTTCGCCCAACGACCCGATTCATTTCCTGGGCTATTCCGAAGCCGAATTGCGCGCCATCGTTGAAGAAGCCGCCAATGCCGGCACCTACGTGATGGCGCACGCGTACACGCCCCGGGCGATCGAGCGTGCAGTCCAGTGCGGTGTGCGCACCATTGAGCATGGCAACCTGCTTGATGATGCCAGCGCGGCGGTCATGGCGCGCCATGGCGCGTATCTGGTGCCGACCAATATCACCTACGACGCGCTGTTTCGCGACGGGCCGCGCTATGGCTTTCCGGATGAACTGCGGCCAAAAATCGACGATGTGCGCGAAGCCGGGTTGAGGGCGCTGGCAGTGGCCGCCCGCGCAGGCGTGAAAATCGCGTTCGGTTCGGACCTGCTGGGCGCTACCCATGAGCAGCAGGCCAGGGAGCTGGCGCTGCATGCGGATGTTCTAGGCAATTTGTCCGCCATCCGTTCGGCGACGACGGTGGCCGCCGAGGTGCTGCAGCAGGAAGGACTGCTGGGCACCATCCGTCCGGGCGCACATGCCGACCTGTTGTTCGTGGATGGCAACCCGCTGGAAGATATCAATGTACTGCTGGACCAGGGCGCGCGCCTGCGCGGCATCATGAAGCAGGGGACGTGGATGAAAAATACCTTGCGCCGTTGATACGGCGCCGCGTGCCCGGACCGGGGGAGGAGGGCCGGGCGCGCATGGCGGTTTCACGCGGGTACCAGCGACGAGCGCGGACCTACAACAATAAAAGCATCAGGAGAAGACAAATGAAAAAGCAGACCTTCAAGCGCCGCGACATGATCAAGGCAACAGGGGCGCTGGCAGTGGCGTTGGCCCTGTCGGCGGGTGTGCAGGCGCAGTCCGGCGGTGAATTGTTGATCGGCGGGCTGGTGCCTGTCACCGGGGCCGGCGCGCCTTACGGCGGCAATATGCTCAAGGCCATGGAGATCGGCGTCAAGGAAGTGAATGACGCGGGCGGCATGGCGGGGCGTTCCCTGCGCCTGATCGCCGAAGACAGCCAGACCCAGCCGCAAGCTGCCGTGCTCGCCGCCAAGAAACTCATCGAAATCAACAAGGTGCAGGCCATCCTGGGTACCTGGGCGTCGGGCGTGACGCTGGCCGTGCTGCCGCTGACCGACGCCGCCAACATTATCCAGATGAATGTGTCTGGAGCGCCCGCAATTTCAGAAATCGACAAAAAAGACCTGGTCTGGCGCTTCCAGGCGACCAATGACCGCTTTGGCCGCGCCTTTGCGGAAATTGCAGCCAAGAATGGCTACAAGAAGCCAGCGACCATGGCTTTCAACAATGCCTCGGGGCGCGGCAATACTGATGGCTTCATCAAGGCCTGGGAGGCCAAGGGGGGAAAGGTACTGGCCAATGTGGTGTATGAGCCCAACCGGAGCAGCTACCGCTCGGAATTGCAGAAGGTGCTGGCAACCGATCCGGACGTGATCGTCATGGGTTCCTACCTGCCAGATACCACCATCATCCTGCGCGAGTGGTTCCAGTCCGGCGCCGAGAATGCCTGGATCATTCCCGGCTGGGCCGCCAATCCCGAACTGGTCCAGGCGCTGGGCCAGGAAGTGACCGATGGCATCATTTCCGTCGATACGGTTTCCAACTCCGATGCCGACAGCTACAAGGACCTGAACCAGCGCTATCGCCAGGCAACCGGCGCAGACCTGGCCGATAACGTCTATGCGGCCATGACCTACGACATGGTGATCAGCCTGGCGCTGGCTGCGCACAAGGCGGGCGCCGACGCCACGCCGCAGCAGATCAGCGACCAGATCCGAGCAGTCTCCAATCCGGACGGAGAAAAGGTCTATTCCTATGCGCAGGGCAAGGCACTGCTGGATGCAGGCAAGGACATCGACTACGAAGGGGCGTCCAGCCGCCTGAATTTCGACGAATACGGCGATTCCAACCCGGATTTCGGCGTCTATGCGATCAGGGACGGCAAGTTCGAGCGCGTCGACACGATTTCGCTGGACTGATTGCCCGGGCGACCGGTTCTGTTTCATTGCTGGAGCGTCGTCGGATATGTCCGGTACTTTCTTCATCAACCTGATCCTCAATGGTCTCATCGAGGGCATGGTCATCGCGCTGCCGGCGCTGGCCCTGACCCTGGTGCTGGACATTTCGAAGTTCCCCAACGTTGCGGTGGGTGACACCATGACGGTGGGGGCTTATGCCGCACTGGCATTCCAGTCGGTCGGACTGCCTTATTTCGCGCTTTCGGTCGGCGGCGCGATGGCCGTGTGCATGGTGCTCAGCCTGGCGACCTGGCATTTTGTCTTCCGGCGCCTGAGCAAGGCGTCCATGGTGGTCAATTTGCTGGCGGCCGTCGGGTTGGCCTTCATGATGCGCAGCGTGCTGCAACTGCTGGTCAGCAGCCAGCCCCAGGTGTACGACTTTCCCCTGGTGCGCGCCTGGAATTTCCACGGCGTTCGGCTGCTGCCCGCTGACCTCTGGGTGCTGTTGACCAGCGTCGCCACGTTGCTGGTGGTGTTCGGCATCTTCCGCTACACGGACCTGGGCCGCCGGCTGCGGGCCATTGCTGACAACCCGGAGCTGGCGCGCGCCAGTGCGATAAGGTCGCGCTGGCCGGTCTGGTTCCTCTGGGCCCTGTTCGGCGCATTGTCCGCGCTGGGCGGGGTGCTGATCGCATCCAAAAGCGTGTTGCTGCCGGAGTTCGGCTGGGAATTCGTGATTCCTGCGTTTTCTGCCGTCATCCTGGGTGGCATCGGCAATCCGGTCGGCGCGGTGCTGGGCGCTGTGTTGATGGGCGTGGCGCAGGAGCTGTCAGTCGCATTCGTCGGCCCCAGCTACAAGATCGTCGTCTCCTTCGCCGTGCTGATACTGGTTCTGATGCTGCGCCCCTCGGGCCTGCTCGGCACCGTTGAAAAGTCTCGTTGAACCAAGGGATAGCCATGGAAGCGTATCTGCTATCTATCTGCATCATCGGGGCCATCTATGCCCTGTTGGCCATCGGCCTGAACATCCAGTACGGCGAGACGGGCCTGATCAATTTCGGGCACGTGGCCTACTTTGCCATTGGCGCCTACGCGACGGCGATTCTGTCGCAGCGCGGCGTGCCCATTGTCTTGTCCATGGTGCTGGCCGGCCTGATCGCGGCGCTGGCGGCCATTCCCATCGGCATGGCCGCCCTGCGGCTCAAGGAGGACTACTTCGCCATCGTGACGCTGGGCTTTGCCGAAACTGTGCGCATCGTCGTCCAGCAGGAGGATTGGCTGACCAATGGGGTTCAGGGCATTGCCTCCATTCCGCCGCTTACAGCCTGGGCGGGCGCCAGCCAGAATCGCATGTTCGCGCTGATCATCATCGCGACGGTATTGCTGGCCATGCTGGCGGTCTATCTGTTGCAGCACAGCAGTTTCGGCCGCGTGCTGCGCGCCATCCGTGACAACGAAGTGGCAGTGGTAGCACTGGGAAAGAAAACCTCGGTCTTCAAGATCAAGGTCTTGATGTTCGGCTCGTTCCTGGGCGGATTGGCCGGGGCGTTCTATGCACATTTCATCAGCTATATCTCGCCCGAGCAGTTCATCTCGCTGGTGACTTTCTACGTGTGGATGTCCATCATCCTGGGGGGCGTCGGCACCATGCGCGGCGCCTTGCTGGGCAGCCTGGTGCTGGTGCTGATCCTGGAAGGGTCGCGTTTCCTGGGGGATTTCCTGCCGGGTATTTCCGACGTGCAATTGGCGCATATCCGCCTGGGTGTCATCGGCTGCGTGCTGGTGGCGTTCAGCCTGTTCCGGCCGCAAGGCATCTTCGGCAAAGCACAGTAAGGGGGCGGTATGCTGGTTGTTGAAAACGTAACCGTGACCTATGGTCCGTTCAAGGCGGTGGACCAGGCCAGCCTGCGTGTCGATGCGGGTGAAACCATCGGCCTGGCAGGAACCAACGGCGCAGGCAAGACCACGCTGTTTGCTGCCATCGCTGGCCAGTTGCCCGCCACCACGGGCAGCATCCTGTTCCAGGGTCGGCAGATCCTGGGGCAACCGACCTATCGGCGTGCGGGGCAGGGGCTGTGCCGCACTTTTCAGGTGCCGCGTGAGTTCGGGCGCCTGACCGTGCTGGAAAACCTGTTGGTGGCAGCGCAGGACGAGCGCCAGGAAAACATGCTGACTGCATGGATGGGGCGGCGAGGCATGCGGGAAACCGTTGCCAGCCGTACCCGGCAGGCAGACGGCATACTGGATATGCTGGGCATCAGCCATGTGCGGGACTTGCTGGCGTCGCAATTGTCCGGCGGCCAGAAGAAGTTGCTGGAACTGGCGCGGGTACTGATGCAAAAGCCTTCCATCATCCTGCTCGACGAGCCTTTTGCCGGGGTCAATCCGGTACGCATCGGTGAAATGATGGAAATATTCACCCGCCTGAAGGCGCAGGGCATTGCACTCCTCATCGTGGAGCATCACCTGCAGGCGCTCAGGAGCCTGTCCTCGCGGCTGTATGTCATGGACCAGGGCAAGGTGATTGCCGAGGGCGATCCGGCCACTGTCCTCAATTCGAAAATCGTGCAGGATGCCTATATGGGGGGCGTGATATGAGCGCAGGACTATCTGTCGGAACACCCGCTGGCGTCGATGCACTGACCATCGAGCAACTGGCTGGCGGCTATACCGATGTCAATATCATTCACGGCATAGACCTGAGGGTAGGGCCGGAAGAAATCGTGACCATCGCCGGGACCAATGGCGCAGGCAAGTCTACCTTTTTGAAGGCCCTGCTGGGTCTGCTGCCGCGCACCTCGGGCAGCGTGCAACTGCTGGGCGAGGACATCAGCGGCCTGGCGACGGAAGCGCGTATCGAGCGCGGGCTGGCCTACGTGCCGCAGGTCACGAACGTTTTTCGCACGTTGACGGTACAGGAAAACCTGCTGGTGGCGGACAAGCGTGTCAGCCGCCGGCAGATCGACGACATGCTGGCCATCTTTCCGGCGCTCAAGCCCCGGCTGGGCCAGCGTGCCGGCACGCTGTCGGGGGGCGAACGCCAGCAACTGGCCTTTGCTCGCGCCCTGATACGCGCGCCCCAGGTCATCATCCTGGATGAACCGACGGCGGCGTTGGCCCCCGGCCTGGTGCAATCCATCTTCGACGTGATCCGCCGCCTGAAGGAATTGAAGGTTGCGGTGCTGATGGTGGAGCAGCGCGCCCGCCAGGCGCTGGAAATCAGCGATCGCGGCTATATCCTGGACCAGGGCAAGGTGGTGCTTTCCGGGGCGGCGGCAGGCTTGCTTGCCGACCCGGAAATGACGGAACTGTATCTGGGCACGGCCACGCACACCTGAGCACGCAAGCCTGTCGGCGGTGCCGTCAGCGAGACCCGGCTTCGTTGATTCCGACCCGGTAATAGGTGGGTGGGGGCGTGCCGTTGACGGCGAAGTCGCCTACCTGGCGCTCGCGGTAGACACGCGGGTTATGGGAGGAAATCGTGCGTGCGTTGCGCCAGTAGCGGTCCAGCCCGGCCTGGCGCAGCGTGGCCGAGGCGCCCAGGGCATCGAACAATTCCGTGCTGGCTTCCAGCACGACCCGGGTCAGCACGGAAACGGCCTGGTCCACTTCCACGTGAGCAATGGCGGCCGCCTGTTCGTGCGCATCGCTGTCTGCCGTGCGCTGCAGGTGCGCATCATGGCTGCGTTGCACGGCCTGGGCGGCGTGCAGCGTCAGCGCGCCCGCCGTGTAGGCGGCTGCATGGGTGCGCCCCACCACTTGCAGAAGCTGGGGGTCCTGAGCGGCGCTGGCGCTGTTGCCGTGGCTGTAGACCCGGTCGCGCTGGCGCAGCCGCTGGGCGACATCGCCCGCCAGGGCACGCCCGATACCGGCCAGCGAGGCCAGGTGCACCAGCTGATAGAAGGGCACGGTGTAAGGAAATCGTGTCGCGCCTGGTTTGATCCAGATATCGTCTATCGCTACGTTGGTGAAGATTGCCGTCCCGCTGGCGGTCAGCGCCTGCCCGAAACCATCCCAGTCGTCCACGACTTCCACGCCAGCCGCCCGGCGCGGCACTTGCAGGTAGTGCGTGTCACCGCTGTCGTCCTGGGCGGCAACGGAGATCCAGTCGGCGAACAGCGAACCGGTGGTGTAGAACTTGCGGCCATCCAGGCGCAGGCCGTCAGGGCCGGCCGCCAGGCGTGTGGCAAAGCTGCCTACCTTGGCCGGGCCGGCTTCGGAAAGCCCGGCGCCTATCAGGTCACCCTGGGCCAGGCGGTCCAGCCAGAAGTCGCGCCAGGCGGACGGGTCGGCGCTCAGGACTTCTTCGGTGAAGCCCAGGTGGGCGCGCAGGGCATTCACGACATTGGTATCGGCAGCGCCCAGTTCCACCAGCAATCCGAAGAGTTCAGGCAGCGTTGCGTCATGCCCGCCTTGTGCCGCCGGCAGGCGCAGGCGTGTGAATCCTGCTTCCCGCAGCCAGCCGATTTCCGCGTGTGGCAGGCGGTGTTGCAGGTCGCGTTCGACCGCGCTGGCGCGAATGCGGGCAAAGACCGGCCGCCAGGTTTGCGCGAGCGTTTCATAACGTTCGCTGGGGTTGGCACCCCAGGCGGCGTGAATGGCCTGGGATGTATCAGGCGCTGGCGCTTGTGTGGCGGAGGATGGGGGGGCGGTGTGTTCCAGAAGCTCGGACATGGCAGTCTCGCGAAGAAGGAAAGAAGGGCGGGCAGAGGCGGCAGGCCGCCAGGAGCGGCCGCCGTTGCGCTCAGGCGTAAGCCGGATAGGCAGCGGGATGGGCCGGGCGCTTGAGCCCCAGGTGTTCGCGCAGCGTGTTGCCTTCGTAGGCGGTGCGAAACAGTTTGCGGCGCTGTAATTCGGGTACGACATGGGCAATGAAATCGTTCAACCCGCCAGGCAGCCACGGCGCCATGATGTTGAAGCCATCGGCTGCGCCGTTTTCGAACCAGTGCTGCAGGAAGTCCGCTACCTGGCTGGGCGTGCCGACGACCTGCTGGTGGCCGCGTGCGCCGGCAATGCGCAGATAGAGTTGGCGGACATTCAGGCCGTCACGGCGCGCCAGGTCCAGCAGCAACTGCTGGCGGCTTTTCGGGCCATTGGTTTCCGGCAGCGTGGGGACCGGGTCGTCGGGCGCCAACCCGGACAGGTCGACGTTGCCTAGCGTGCTTGAGAGCAGGGCGATGCCGACAGCAGGGTCGACCAGTTCCTGCAATTGCTCGAATTTTTCCTCGGCTTCCGCCAGGCTGGCGCCAATGACCGGGAAAATGCCGGGCATGATCTTGACGTCATCGGGCTGCCGTTCCTGCGCAGGCAAGCGGTTCTTGATATCGGCATAGAACGCCTGGGCTTCTTCCAGTGTCTGGTGCGCGACAAAAATGACTTCTGCTGTACGGGCGGCCAGTGCACGGCCTGCTTCCGACGCGCCCGCCTGCACGATCACCGGGCGGCCCTGGGGCGAACGCGCGACATTGAGCGGCCCGCGAATGCGGAAATGCTTGCCGCGATGATCAGGCAGATGCAGCTTGGCCGTGTCCAAGTAGATGCCGCTGGCCTTGTCTCGCGGGAAGGCGTCGTCTTCCCAGCTGTCCCAGAGCCGCAGCACGGCGTCATGGAACTCGGTGGCGCGCTCGTAGCGCAGCGCGTGCTCATCGAGTTCGTCACGATTGAAGTTCTGGGCTTCGGTACGTCCGCTGGACGTGACCAGGTTCCAGCCGGCGCGCCCGCCGGAAATATGATCCAGGGACGCAAACTTGCGTGCGACGTTATAGGGCTCGTGAAACGAGGTTGAGACCGTGGCGATCAGCCCGATCTTCTGCGTGACGGCGGCCAGTGCCGACAGCAGGGTGACGGGTTCGAAGAAATCGCTGCGGGCGGTGCGTGCCAGCGATGCCTGGTCTGTGCCCCGGATACCGGAAGAATCCGACAGGAAAATGGCATCGAAATGGGCTGCCTCGGCTTGCCGGGCCAGTGCAACATAGTGCTGGAAATTGCTGCCAGCATCGGCCTGCGCGCCCGGATGGCGCCAGCCGGCAATGTGGTGGCCGGTCTGCATCAGGAATGCACCCAGGCGGATTTGACGAGGTACGTGAGACATGGAATTCCTAGTACATGCGAAAAGGGATGGAATGGTCCTAGCGCCGCTGCGGGAGAGCGGCAGCAGGCATCAGGCGGCGCTGGCGGTATGGCTTGTCGTGACAGTCTGTGTCTGCGGAACGGGCAGCCCCAGGTGCTGGCGCAGGGTGCGGCCTGCGTAGTCCTGGCGGAACAGGCCGCGTTGCTGCAACAAGGGCACGACCTGCTCGACGAAATCCTGCAGGCCGCTGGGCAGCAGCCCCGGCATGAGGTTGAAACCGTCAGCGGCACCATGGCGGAACCAATGCTCGATGTCGTCGGCCACTTGTTCGGGCGTGCCGACGATCTCCCGATGGCCGCCGCCGGCAGCAAACTCCCCCAGAAATTCCCGCAATGTGAGGCCACTCTGCTGTGAGCGCGCCAGGATGGCGCGAAAAAAGGTATGGCCGCCATTGCCGTTGTTGGGCAGTGGCAAGTCTTGCGGTAGGGGTTCGTCCAGTTTGAGTTGCTCCGGTGCCACGCCCAGCCTGCCGGCCAGCCGGTTCAGGCTGTGTTCGACGGGCACGAGATTGATGAGCTCCTGGTGGCGCTGGCGGGCTTCGGCCTGGGTGCCGCCGAGGAATACGCCAAGGCCGGGCAGGACCTTGACGCCGTCGGGGCTGCGACCCAGCGCCCGGGCGTGGCGGCGCAGCCCCTGGGCATAGGCCAGCGCTTCCTCGAAGGATTGCGACGCGGAGAACACGGCTTCGGCATGGCGCGCAGCCAGGGCCTGGCCATCAGCCGATCCGCCTGCCTGGAAAATCACGGGATGCCCCTGTGGCGAACGTGGCTGGTTGAGCACGCCCTCGACCTGGAAAAACTCGCCCGCATGATGCACGGTGTTGAGCCTGGCGGTATCCACGAAGCGGCCGCTGGCGGCATCGCCCAGCAGCGCGTCATCCTCCCAGCTGTTCCACAGCGCCTTGACCACCGTGGCGAACTCATCGGCGCGGCGGTAGCGGTCGGTGTGGGCCAGCACGTCTTTCTGGCCGAACTTGCGCGCCGATGATGCATCAGCCGTGGTGACGACATTCCAGCCTGCGCGTCCGCCGCTGATGAGGTCCAGCGAGGCCAGACGCCGCGCCAGGTTGTACGGGTCGTTGTAGGTGGTGGAAGCCGTGGCGACCAGTCCCAGGTGCGTGGTCGCCATGGCAATGGCTGTCAGGACCAGGGTGGGTTCCAGTGCAGTAATCGGCCCTGTCGCGAGCCCGTCGGTCGTGACGGAATCTGCCAGGAAAATGGCGTCGAACTTACCTTTCTCGGCCCATTGGGCAATGCGTATATAGTGTTGTACGTCGATGAAGCCGAGCGGGTCGTTTTCCGGCACGCGCCAGGCGGAAGGGACAAATCCCTGAAGCCAAGCGTTGACGTTCAGATGCAATTGGCGCGGGGTAGCGGTGCTCATGCGGTAGCCTTTTCTGATCGGTAGGGCGGGGCGGCGGGGAGCGTGCGGTTCAGGGTTGCAGGCGCTGCTGGTCGGGCACCACGAAGCCTCGATAGTTGTCGTTGATGAAAGCTGCGACCTGCTCCCCCACCAAGTAGTCCACGAGCCGCTGGAGGCGCGGGTCGGACGTTAGTTCCGTGCGCGTGGTCAGTACGTTGGCATAGGGGTTGTTGTGCTTGTCCTCCAGGGCCAGGGCGCTTTGCGGGTCGATGTCGTGGGTCAGGGCGATGTCGCCATTGATGAACGAGGCCTCCACGTCCGGCAGCGATTTGGCGCGCAGCCGGGTTTCCGTTGGAATGAACTTGAAGTGCCGAGGGTTGGCGGTGATGTTTTTCTCGTCTATGGCCAGAGCTGCCGTAGATCCATCGGACTGCGGGTGGCTCAGTTCCAGCAGGCCTTGCTGCTGCAGGATGAACAATGCGCGCGGCAGATTGGTCTGTTCATTGGGAACCAGCAGGGACGCGCCATCCGGGATGTCCTTGATGGACGTATAGCGCGACGAATACAGGCCGAACACATTGACCAGCAGTGTGGCGACATTGACCAGTTTGCCCTGGGCCTCGGGGTGCGCAGCGACCCAGGAATCGAAGAAAGGCCGGTGCTGCAGCAAGGTGGCATCGACATCGCCCTTGTAGAGCAACTGGTTGGCGTCCAGGCCCTGGCTGCTTTCGATGATCTTGAGCTTGAGGCCACTGCCGTCGGCATCGGCCAGCTTCTGCACATAGCGCAAGATATCGCCTTGCGGCGTTGGGGTGACGTAAACCTTCAGCGGCTCGTTGGAAACCGTGGCAGCGGCGTGGGCCGGTGCGGTGACGCTGCCCAGCAGCCCGGTGAGTGTCACGGAAGCCAGGGCTAGGAGAGTACGCAGCGCGTTGCGTTTGGCAGGGCGAAAGGAAGGGCGGTGCATCGTGTGGTTCCTTGTGTGAAAGCGGAAGGGAATCGCAGCGCAGCGGGGGGCGTGGAGGCCGGTGCTAGCGTTTGTGCTTGCGCAGCCGGATCCAGGCGTCCCCGCTCAATTGGATGGTCTGCACGATGAGCACCATGGCAATCACCGCGATGAAAATCAGTTCGACGAACCAGCGTTGATAGCCGTAGGTCAGCGCGAAGTCGCCCACGCCGCCTGCGCCGATGGCGCCTGCGACAGCGGTGCCTTCCACCAGGCCGACCAGGATGATGGTGGCCGACGCGATGATGCCGGAGAGGGATTCGGGCAGCAGAATGCGGAAGATGAATTGCGGTGTGGTGACGCCGATGACGCGGGCGGCTTCGATCCGGCCCTGGTCCAGCTCGCGCAGATTGGCTTCTATCAATCTGGAAAAGAATGGCGTGAAGCCGAAAGTCAACGGCACCAGCGCCGCGACCGGGCCCAGCGGCGTGCCCACGATCCAGCGAGTCACCGGGATCAGGATCACGATCATGATGATGAAGGGAATGGATCTGCCGGTATTCACGATGGTATTGAGCGTGTGATAGACCAGCGGCCGAGGGCACCAGGAATTGGGGGCAGTGAGGTAGAGCGCCAGGCCGGCGGCCACCCCCAGCCCGATGACCAGCACCCCGGAAAAGAATGTCATATAGAGGGTCTGGCCCAGGGCTTCCCAGAAATCAGGCAGGTAAATCGTCCAGTCACGGGCATTCATGTTTCCGTTACCTTTCCCAGCACAATGCTTTTTTCACGCAGGATGGAAGAAAGCGAGTGCATCAGGCTTGAGGGCTTGTCGCGAAAATCGAAATCCACTTTGAAGCGGGCAGCATCGACACCGCCCAGGCGTTCCACACCGCCGGAGACCACGGCAGAGGCCAGATCCAGGCGTTGTGCGGCATCGGACAGGAACGACCCCTGGGCACGGATATCCGGCAGGATCAGGTCGTAGCGCACCCAGCCGGGGCGGGGGGCGTGCCCCAGGTCGGGGGCAGGCAGCAGTTGCCGGCCCAGGTAGGAATCCGCGTCATGCAGCAGATCGCGTACCTTGCCCGCTTCGACGATCCGGCCGGACTGGATCAGCGTGACGGAATCGGCCGCATAGCGCACGACATCCCAGGAGTGGGTGATCAGGACAATGGTCAGGTTGAGTTGCTGTTTGAGCTGCAGCAGCAAATCCAGAATGACGAGCGTCGTTTCGGAATCCAGCGCGCTGGTGGCTTCGTCGCATAGCAGGACTTCGGCATCTGCCACCAGCGCCCGGGCAATCCCCACGCGTTGCTTCTGGCCACCGGACAACTGCGAGGGATAGGCCTTTTCCTTGCCCTGCAGGCCGACCAGTTCCAGCAACTCCAGGGCTTTGCGACGGCGCGCCGTGCGCCCCACACCACGCACGGACAGGGGAAACTCGATGTTTTCCAGCACCGTCTGGCTGTGAAAAAGATTGAAGTGCTGGAAAATCGTGGCAACCCGGCTCAGGTATTGGCGCAATGCCGCGCCACGCAGATTGGCCAGCGGCTGATCCTGGAAATAAATATCGCCGCTATCCGGACGCTCCAGCAGATTCAATAACCGCAGTAAGGTGCTCTTACCGGCGCCGGAAGTGCCGACAATGCCGAAAAAGGAATTGCTGGGTATTTCCAGGGAAATATCGGAAAGCGCTGGCAATGTTTCCTTGCCACGGCTAAATGACTTGGAGACATGTTCCAGGCGAAATGCATGAGCCATCGTCGGAAACCATGAAAAGACAGGGCGGGAATGCCGCCGAAAAATGCATTATTGAATTGCAGGGGATAGGCACCAACGACCGAATTTCTATATTGATATTGGGCGGCCGGGGAATGTGCTTATGGATTCAATGTATGTATTGCGCCGGAACAGAATGGCCGGACGGATGTCGGCCCGTGCATGGCAGGCATGGCGTATGCCGGGAGGGCGGGTAAGCAGGACAGCCTGATGTCAGCAGTACGGTGGGATAATTGCCCGTTTGGCGATGCCGGCCCGGAGAGAAGGACAAAGTGTGCCCGGGAGACGTTTGTGGCAATGCAGCAGGAGTATTCTTGAGCCACGGCGGCGCGGCACTGTTTTCCGCTCGTCTGCCATTTGCCCAGGCGCCCCAGGCGGCGCGCCATCACTGGGGCTTTTCCTACAACTGGGCTATCACGTATTACGCCATGGACATTGACATCATCGCCATCCTGACGGCCGTCGCATTCTGTGCCGGATTTTTCGACGCCATTGCTGGTGGCGGCGGGTTGATTACCGTGCCTGCGCTTTTCCTGGCAGGCATGGATCCGGTGGCTGCGCTGGCTACCAATAAATTCCAGGCCTCGGCCGGTTCGGTCTCGGCGACCGTGGCATTTGCCCGCAAGGGCCTGGTGGAATGGAAAACCGGCCGCGTCCTGGCGGCTTTTTCCATGATGGGCGGCATCCTGGGGGCACTTTTTGTCAGCTATATGGACAAGAACTGGTTGGAAGCCAGCATACCCGTCCTGTTGTTGCTGGTGGCAGGTTACTTTGCCTTTGCGCCCAGGCTGGACGACGATAAACGTAAAAAGCGCATGACACTGCTGATGTTCGCCATCCTGGTGGCGCCCTTTATCGGCTTCTACGATGGCGTTTTCGGCCCGGGCACGGGTTCCTTTTTCATGGTCGGCCTGACGCTGCTGTGTGGCCTGCCTGTCATGCGCGCGGTCAGCTTTACCAAACTGGCCAATGCCGCCTGCAATCTGGGAGCGTTGTTCATCTTCCTGTTGAAGGGGGCCATTTTCTGGCCGCTGGCCATTTCCATGGCATTCGGGGCATTTGCTGGTGCCCAGCTGGGGGCGCGCTGCGCCGTCAAGGTTGGCACGCGGCTGGTCAGGCCCATGGTGGTGGTCGTCTGTTGCGCCTTGGCCATCAAGCTGCTGAGTTCCGCCGAGAACCCTTTGCGCATGGCCATCAGCACACTGTTCTGATACTTACGATTGAAAAGGACGGCAAGCAATGAATTCCGAATTGATCCCGCTGACTGGCGATGCGGCGCTGGCGGAAAAACTTGCCACTTACTTTCAGCAAGTATCCGGCTGGGAAGAAGGGTGCCAGGCGCTGGGCCTGTTCACCTCGCCGGACGCCATTGCGCAGACGGAACAATTCCGCAGTTTCCATCCCTTGGTGCAGGTGCTGCAAGGCATCATCGTTGACGACCCGGGCACCAGCAGCCACCACTTCGTCATTGGATGCGCAGCCTTGCGGGGTGCCGTGCTCTACTTGACGCACGATGGCGACAGCCGCATCGTCTATGCGGATATCGACGCTTTTCTGGCGGCAGCCAGGCAGGCCTGCGCTGCCGGGGGCATGCTGGAAGATGTCGCGCCCGGCGAGGCTTGGCGGGCAACCGACCAGGCGGCATTGCAACAGTTCTGCCAGCATTTGCTGGCGACGCCGGACGCAGAGGATGTGCTGCCGGCGCTCATTCCATCAATGGATCTCTCCGATGTGCAGGCCTTGGCCTTGCTGGTGCGCGATGAAGACCTGTATGTGCCGGAAGCCATTTGCCGTCAGATCGCTGCGCGTCCGGCCCGGCAGTTGATGCCATTGGTGGAGCGCTGCGAAACTCATCCTCATGTCATGGTGCAACAGGCGGCAGCCAGGGCAAAAAAACGAATCGAAAGCCTGTAATGGGTCAATTCAAACCAGGAAAATCCCGTATTCCTGAGGCTGTTATAAATAGCAAATCCATTGGCCTCGCCTGGCTTGACGATCAAGGCCGGCTAGTAAAGGACTGACCATCGGTAATTGGCAGCAGGGAGCTGGAATGAATACACGTTTTTCATTGATAAACCTTCCTGTCGATTGCCTCGCATCCAGAAAGATCGCATTGCCACATTCGACCAGGATGGCACGCTGTGGGTGGAACACCCGCTGTATTCCCAGTATCTGTACATACTGAGCAAGACCAACGAGCTCGTCAGCAAGAACCCTTCATACGCCGACCAGGAACCGTTCAAAACGGTCCTGAGCGGTGACATGAAAAAAATCAGTGTGCTATCGACCGCAGAAATCTTCCGCATCGCCGTTCTTGCGCAGGACGGCCTCAGCGTCGAGGAATACCAGGCCGACGTCGAAAAATGGCTGGCCACCGCACGCGACCCGCGCTGGGGCGGCCCTATACCGACCTGATCTACCGGCCCATGCTGGAATTGATGGAATACCTGCGCGCCAATGGCTACAAGACCTATATTGTCACCGGTGGCGGCCCCGGCCGCCGCGTGGGTATGCTGGTGTTCCATGACGATGCCAAGCGCGAATACGCCTATGGCCCGGCCCAGGGCCTGCCCGACACGCAGGTCGGCACCTTCACTCAGAACCTGTATGACGAAGCCGTCAGCAAGAACTGGTCCATCATCAGCATGAAAAACGACTGGAAGAAAATCTTCAAGTTCGAATAACTTTCCAGGTACTTGAACCCCGGTGAGCGGTTTGCTGACTGGGGACGCTGACATCCGAAGGTCGGTACTGCGCATCTTTGCAGATGGGGCCTGGGCGGAAATAAGCAATCGGGCCTGAGAAGCAGAAAAGGCACCACATTCGAAAATATGGTGCCTTTTTTACTGGGAATTTTGGTGGAGCGGAGGAGGATCGAACTCCCGACCTTCGCATTGCGAACGCGACGCTCTCCCAGCTGAGCTACCGCCCCAATGAAGAGATAAATTATATGCCTGCCATTTCAGCTTGGCAAGCATCGGCGCGGAGAATTTTGTGCCGATGTCTGGCTGTCTTCAGGTTCAGATTTTCAGTTCGGCCACGACAGGGGCGTGGTCCGAGGGTTGTTCGTTGGCGCGCGGTGCCTTGTCGATCAGGCTGGCGATGCAGCGGTCCTTCAGGGCATCGGAGATCAGGACGTGGTCGATGCGCAGGCCGGCATTGCGGCGGAAGGCGCCCTGGCGGTAGTCCCACCAGCTGAAGCTTTTTTCCGGTTGCTCGAAGAGGCGGAAGGAGTCGCTCAACCCAAGGTCCAGCAGCTGTGTCCAGGCGGCGCGCTCCGGCGGCGATACCAGTACCTGGCCTTCCCATTTGGCGGGATCGTGGACGTCGCGATCGTCCGGGGCGATGTTGTAGTCGCCAAGGATGGCCAGTTTGGGATAGCGGCTCAGTTCTTCGCGCAGCCATTCGTGCAGGGCGGCAAACCAACTCAGTTTGTAGGGATATTTTTCGCTGTCCAGTGCCTGGCCGTTCGGGCAGTAGACGCTGACGACACGGATTTCCCCGCCAGCCGGGTCGGGCAGGGTGGCGGCGACCAGGCGGCGTTGGGGGTCTTCAAAGCCGGGGATGTTGCGTACGATATCGGCACCGGGCTGGCGCGAGATAAGGGCCACGCCATTGTAGGTTTTCTGGCCGGCCCAGGCGGCGTGGTAACCCAGTTCGGTGAAGGCGGCGAGCGGGAACTTGTCGTCCTCCAGCTTGAGCTCCTGCAGGCACAGGGCGTCGACCGGGTTGGTGTTGAGCCAGTCGATGACCTGCGGCAGTCGGACTTTCAGGGAATTCACGTTCCAGGCTGCAAGTTTCATGGGAGCGCTTGACCTCTTGATGATGATGGGTGTCGGGAGGGCCGGTCGGCCGGTTTGGGGGCGTCGACCGTGTAAGGGTGCCCGGCAATCCGTAATGGTAACAGCGCGGGCGTGGCGGCTCGGTCCTGGCCGGGCGTATTTGCAGCGCGCCGGGCCAGGCTCCCGTAAAATCCCTGCTTTCATTCAAGTTTTGCTGTCATGCCGTTTGTCACAATGTGCCAGAACGGATGCCGGCTGCGATCTATGCCCCAAATCCAAAGAAAAACCCACCGCGCCTGCGAGGCCTTGTCTACTGCTGCCGCTGCCTATCCCGAAGCTTGGAAGAAGGCCGAGCTGTTCCGCTCGATCAACGGCCAACCCGGCAAGCCGCATTGGCAGGATTGGTGCTATCTGCCCCTGGGCGGCTGGTATGCCATCGTGGCGCGTGCCAAACATGGGGGCAAGGAGATCCATAACCTGGCGTCCTTGCTGGACGTTTCCCGCCTGGCCGCATTGGGCGCCTGGCGCATGACGCAGGGAATCTACCGTTTCCAGCCCGGGCTGCTGGCATCTCTGCAGCAGGCGCCGGCCAGCCTGGAGGTTTCCTGCGAAGCCTTGTTCACCCTGCCGGAGTGGGGCGTCTATATTGAAACGCCGGAATTGGACCAGGGCCTGCATGGCGTGTGGGCGCATCTTGAACATGACATCAATAATGGCGCGTTGGAATTGCGCCTGCTGCTGGACGAGGATACCGGGCTGACGCCCCTGGTGGTTGACCTGGGTGTGCCGACGCTGGCTGCCGCCGTGCAGGGCGCCATTGCGGAGTCGGAACGGGAAAGTCAGGCCAATCAGGCAGGCATGGACGAGGCGGATGCGACACGCGGGGCGAAACAGACGGCCCGAGTGCTGCCGGTGGTCGCGTCGCTGCTGCTGCATCTGTGTTCGGCCGACGCCGTATTCCTGCGCAAGGGCGAGCCCGCGCGGCCTGCGAATCCTGTGCCGCGCAAGACCAAGCAGGGCGCACGCCTGTTCCCGGCCGCCGGGCCGACGGATTGGGAAGTCGGCGCCAGGGGCTGAGCCTTTACCAGCGTTGGATCAAGAAGCGCGCTGACGTGCCGCTGCGCGCTGGCTGGCCAGATTGTCCTGCAGGCCCAGGAACTCGGCCACGGCATCGTCCACCGGTTGATTGCTGAGCTCCCTGGGGCTGCCCCATTGGCGTAGCGTACCGCCTATCATGATGCCCATGCGATCCGCCATGGCATAGGCTTCGGCCTGGTTGTGCGTGACCAGCAATGCCGTGGCGCCGCTGTCCTTGAGAATGTCCCGGACATCGAAGGCCAGCCGCTCGCGGGTCAGTGTGTCAAGGTTGGAAAAGGGTTCGTCCAGCAGCAGCAGGCTGGGTTCCGGGGCCAGGGCGCGTGCCAGCGCCACGCGCTGCTGCTGGCCACCCGATATTTCATGCGGAAAGGCTGGGCCCAGGCCGGTCAGTCCGACCAGTTCCAGCATTTGGGCGATGCGCCGTTGCTGCTGAACGCGTGGCAGCCGCCGCAGGCCGAAGCCGATGTTGTTTGCCAGAGACAGGTGCGGAAACAGGGCATAGTCCTGGAACATCATGCCAATCTGGCGCTCTTCGGGAGGGACGTTCCGGCCGTCGCCGGCAAGAAGGCGACCCTCCAGCGAGATGCGGCCGGCATGTACCGGCTCGAAGCCGGCGATGGCGCGCAACACTGTGCTTTTGCCGCAACCGGAGGCGCCCAGCAGGGCGCCCAGGTGTCCGCGTTCCAGATGCAGGCTGAAGTCCGCGAGGACGGGACGGCCGGGGTAGGCCAGGGTTATCTGTTCCAGCGAAAGATACGGCGTAGTGATCATGGCGCGATGACGGGACGGCTGCCGGCGCGGGCCAGCAGGATGACAGGCAGCAGGCCTGCCGCGACGATGGCCAGCGCAGCGACAGCACCTTCTTCATAGGTGCCGCGAGCGGCTTCTGCATACAGCCAGGTTGCCAGCGTTTCGAAGTTGAGGGGGCGCAGCAGCAGCGTGGCCGGGAGTTCCTTCATGGTGTCGACAAACACCAGTAGCGCAGCGCTGAACAATGCGGGCCGCAGCAATGGCAGATGGACGCGGCGCAGCACACCGGTTTCGTCCTCCCCCAGGCTGCGGGCGGCGCGGTCCAGGGCGGGCGGGATGCGGGCATAGCCGGCTTCAATGCCGCCAGCGGCAATGGCAAGAAAGCGGATGAGATAAGCCAGGACCAGTGCAGCGGTGCTGCCCATCAACCATAGCTGCGGCGTGTCGCCCCAGAAGGCAGTGATGCCATTGATGCCCTGGTCCACCCAGGCCATCGGGGCCAACAGGCCGATCGCCACGATCGTGCCGGGCACGGCATAGCCCAGGCTGCCGATGCGCAACGCCAACAGGCCCAGGCGCTCGTCATGGCGGCCAGGGGCCAGGCGCCGGGCGGCCGCCAGGAGCAGGCCGGCGGCCAGCGTCAGCAGGGTTGCGACTGCCGCCACGCTGATGGTGTTGATGGCGCTGGTCGCCAGTTGCTGCGAGAGCGCGCCATGGCGGTCGAAGTAGCGCAGCGTCTGTTGCAGCAGATAGGCAGCCGGCAAGACGAAACCCAGCAGGACGGGCAGGCTGGCGATGGCGCACAGCAGCCAGCCCCGCCAGCCTGCCACCCGGGTGGGCTGCATGGGGCGCGGCCGCTGGGTGGTGGCGTAGAGTTGGCGGCGGCGCGCGTGCCGTTCCAGCCAGATCAGCAGTACGACCAGCAGCAGCATGGACAACGCAATCTGCGCGGCACCGGCGAGATCCGAACGGCTGACCCAGGTGTTGTAGACGGCGACGGTCAGGGTCTGGACCCCCAGGAATTCCGAGGCGCCTATGTCATTGAGTGTTTCGAGCAGCGCCAGGCTGGCGCCGACGGCGACGGCCGGCCGGGCCAGTGGCAGGGCTACCCGGAAAAAGGCGTCCCGGCGTGTGGCGCCCAGGGTGCGTGCTGCCTCCAGCAGGCCGGCGGCCTGAGTCTGGAACATCATGCGCGCCGTCAGGTAAACATAGGGATACAGGACGAAGCCCAGCAGCAGAATGGCCCCGCCCAGGGAGCGGATGTCCGGCAGGCGGAATTGTCGGGGGGAATCGTAGCCCAGCAGGTTGCGCAGGGTTTCCTGGATCGGCCCGAGCGGGTGCAGCAGGTCCAGGTAGGCGTATGCCACGATATAGGTGGGCACGGCCAGGGGCAGCAGCAGCGCCCACGAAAGAATTGCCTGGCCAGGGAAGCGATAGGCGCTTACCAGCCAGGCGCAGCCTGCGCCCAGGACCGTCGTCAACAGCCCGACGCCCGCCAGCAACACGATGGTATTGCTGGCGGCGGCGGGCAGTACGTTGCGTCCCAGGTGTTGCCAGAGGCCGGCGCTGCCCTGGCTGGCTTCCCAGGCCAGCGAAGCCAGGGGTGCCAGGACGCAGGCGGCCAGCAGCGTGGCGAGCCCCAGCAACAACCAGATTGGGCGCCAGCGGCGCCGAAAATGGTGCACGTCGGTCAGGCCCGGCGATGGTTATTGGTCGAAGCCGACCTTGTCCACCAGTTCGCTGGCCTGCTTGCGGTGCTTGGCGATTTCCGGCAGCGAGAGCGTATCGACCTGCAGTTCGCCGAAGCTGGCGACGATCGGGTCCAGCGCGACACCTGCTTTCACGGGATATTCGAAGTTGGCCTGGGCGTATAGGCTCTGGGCATCGTCGGACACCAGGAATTCAAGCAGCTTGACGGCGTTGTCATGGTTGGGCGCGTGCTTGGCCACGGCGGCGCCACTGATATTGACGTGGGTGCCGCCGTTGCTGAAGGTGGGGCGTATGACCTTGATGGCGTCGCCCCATTTGCGGTGGTCCGAGCCTTCCTTGGCGGAGCGCATCTGGCCAACGTAGTAGGCATTGGCAATGCCGATATCGCAAATGCCCCCCAGGATGTCCCGCGCAACGTTGCGGTCACCGCCAGTGGCCTTGCGGGCCAGATTGGATTTGACACCCGAGAGCCATTGCTCCGCAGCTTCCGGGCCGTGGTGGGCAATATAGGCGGCGATCAATGCAACGTTGTAGGGGTGCTGGCCCGAACGGATGCACACCCGGTTTTTCCATTCCGGTTTGGCCAGGTCTTCATAGTTGAAGGATTCCAGCGCGAGGTCTTTGTCGGCGTAGAGGACCCGATCGCGCAGCGATAGCGTGAACCACTGGCCTTCGGGGCTGCGCAGGTTGGCAGGAATGGCTTCTTCCAGCACGGCGGAGCGGGTTGCCTGTGTCACGCCGTTATCGACCAGATCCAGCAGGTTGCCGACATCCACGGTCATCAGCACGTCGGCGGGCGAGCGCTCGCCCTCGGCTTTCACGCGTTCCGCAAGCCCGTCCTTGACGAATACGGTGTTGACCTTGATGCCGCTTTGTTCGGTGAATTTATCCAGCAAGGGTTGGATTAGGCCGGGTTCGCGCGTGGTGTAAAGGTTGACGTCGCCAGCTGCGCTGGCAAGGACGCTATAGCCCAGCGAGCCCATCAGGACGGCGGCTTGGGTCAAGGCAAAGACGGAACGGCGTGACGGCATCGTTGATCTCCATAATAGAGGTGCGGCGGCACAGCCTGTGCCTGGCGCTGTGGTTCCGGCAAACCCGGAAATAAGGTCGTATCCAGGAGGGGCTTCAGACAGATACGGGCTGACGCTTGCTGTCTGCCGCGTTCCTGTATGGATCTGCGCCCTTCGTGACGCTATCCTGGGCTTATATCCAAAATGAGAATCAATATTAAACCAAAAGCTGAATGCTGGCTGAATTTTCAGTGGGTTTTCGCTTGACGGGGAGGAGGGGGGCTTTCGCCACTGGCAAAAGGCTGCCCATGGGACGCCTGCGCATGCGGCCCGTTTCCTGCCTGACGGGGCAAGCCGGCAAGAATAAGCTTCTAAGCTGCGTGCATATTCATGAGAGCTGCCCGGCGGTATGATTCCAGGTTGGCCGCTCAGGCCGGCAAAGAACCTTGATTTCATCCCATGCGAGCTTTTTCCAGAGGGCTGTTCGTCAGCCTTTCCATTGCGGCGGGCTACCTGCCGATCGCTTTTTCATTCGGCCTGGCTGCATTGCAGGCCGGCTTGTCGCCCCTGACGACGCTGATGCTGTCCGTGGTGGTCTATGCAGGCGCCAGCCAGTTCGTGCTGATCCCCTTGCTGGCTTCCGGCGCCGGCCTGTTGACGGCTTTGCCGACTGTGTTGCTGATGAACGCGCGCCATTTGTTCTACGGCCCTTCGCTGTGGGGGAAGTACCGCCGTCCTGCCGATGGCAATCTGCCCACTTCGGTGCTGGCATTCGGGTTGACCGATGAAGTGTTCGCGGCCTCGATGACCCGCATGGCCGACGTGCCAGAAGCGCAGCGTGAACGCTGGTACCTGGGGCTGCAGACCGGCGCCTATGCTTCCTGGGTGCTGGGCACGGTGCTGGGGGTGGCGCTGGGCGGTTATTTCGAGCATCCCCCGGTTGCCTTGCAGGCCGCGCTGTCATTTATCCTGCCGGGCCTGTTTTTTGCCTTGTTGCTGGAAATCGGCGTGCTGAAAAACTGGCGCGTCGTCGTGATCACGGCCTGCGCCTGCGTGTTGTTGTTGCTGTGGCTGCCCGGATACCATGCGCTGGCGCTCGGTATGTTGCTAGGCGCGGCCTCCGGCCTGGTCCCGACGCGGCGCAGCCAGGAGCCGGCATGAGCGAAAGCGATTGGATCGTTATTCTGTGCGGTTTGGGCACATTCCTGATCCGCTGGCTGCCCATGCGTGGCAAGGCAGCCGCGCGCAATACGGCAGCGGCGGACGGCTTGGCCCAGCGTCTGTTGCGCGGCATTGGTCCGGCTGCCATTGCCGCCTTGCTGGCGGTATCGTTCTGGCCCATGGTCGCGCAGCACCCGGATGTCTGGCGTACGCTGGCGGTGCTGTTGTCGCTGGGCGTAATCCTGGTACTCAAGCGCTGTTTCGGGGGCATTGCCGGGCCGACCCTGGCAGGCGCAGCCGTGTTCGGTCTGCTGCATCTCTGGCTGCCGCTGGCGGGGCAGGGCATCTAGGCCTGCTTGCTGATGCCATGATGGTGGCGCGGCCTGCCTGGCCTGGCGGTAGTTGCCGCTTGCGCCAGGCAAAAGTGGGTCTATAGCAAGGCGTCGCGTAGCAGGGGGGCGGCCTGGTCCCGGGCCGACAGCACGGGCGGCACGCTGAGGGGCCAGCTGATGGCCAGCGCCGGGTCATTCCAGCGTATGCTGCCTTCTGCCGGAGCATGCCAGTAACTGGTCGTGCGGTACAGGCAATCCGCGCTGCCCGACAGTACCAGGAAGCCATGCGCGTACCCGGGAGGAATCCAGAGCAGGCGGCGGTTGCGTGCAGAAAGAATGGCGCCGGTCCATTGGCCGAATGTTGCTGAATCCCGGCGGATGTCGACCGCGACATCGAAGATTTCTCCTGCCGTGACGCTGATGAGCTTGCCTTGCGTATGAGGGGCGCGCTGGAAATGCAGTCCGCGTAGGACGCCATGCCGGGATTGCGACAGGTTTTCCTGCACGAACGCCAGGTCCGGCAGGGCCAGCGCAGCGCGCAGCTGGCGCAGGTTTACGTTTTCCAGGAAGTAGCCGCGTTCATCGGCATGAAATTCGGGGCTTAGCAGTTTCACCCCTGGCAAGCTGGTGGTTTCGATTTTCATCAGAATATCCGCGCGTCAGGCAGTGCGGCAAGATAGCGGCCGTAGGGGCTGTTGGGCATGGCAGCCGCCAGCCGGTGCAACTGGGCGGCGTCTATGTAGCCCAGGCGGTAGGCGATTTCCTCGGGGCAGGCGACTTTCAGGCCCTGGCGCTTTTCCAGGGTGGCGATGAATTGGCTGGCGTCCAGCAAGGCGTCGTGTGTGCCGGTGTCCAGCCAGGCATAGCCGCGCCCCAGGGTTTCGACGTGCAGTTTACGTTGCGCCAGATAGGACAGGTTGAGGTCTGTGATCTCCAGTTCTCCGCGCGGGGAGGGGCGCAATTCCCTGGCCCTGTCGGGGGCGCTGGCATCATAGAAGTACAGGCCGGTGACGGCGTAGTCCGATTTGGGGTGGCTGGGCTTTTCTTCGATGGAAACCGCCGTGCCATGCGTATCGAATTCCACCACGCCATAGCGCTGGGCATCCTGTACCCGATACGCGAACACGGTGGATTGGTCCGTCTGGCTGCTGCAGCGGCGCAGCAAGGGAGCCAGGTCATGGCCATGGAAAATATTGTCACCCAACACCAGGGCGCAAGCACGTCCGCCCAGGAACGAGCGGGCAATGAGCAGGGATTCGGCAATGCCGCGCGGCTCGTCCTGGACGGCGTAGCGGATTGTCAGTCCCCATTGGCTGCCATCACCCAGCAGGCGCTGGAACAAGGGCGTATCGCCTGGCGTGCTGATCAGCAGGATTTCCCGGATGCCTGCCAGCATCAGTGTGGTCAGGGGGTAATAGACCATGGGCTTGTCGTAGACAGGCAGCAGCTGTTTGGAAATGGCCAAGGTCGCAGGATGCAGGCGTGTGCCGGCGCCGCCAGCCAGTAGGATGCCTTTGCGGGGGTGGGTCTGGTCTGTCATGGTGGGGAAGTCAGCCAATCAGGTTCACGGGCAATCTGCTCCAGGGTCTGGCTCAGATCATTGCGCCAATCGGGAAGCAACAGGCCGAACGCTTGCTGGAAACGAGTGTTGTCCAGTTGTGATTGCGGCGGGCGGGGCGCGGGGGCCTTCCATGCGCTGGCGGCGATGGGGTGAATGCGGGCTGCACTCCCTGCGGGCAGCAGTCCCAGTGCGCTGGCTTGCCGGGCGGCGAAGCTGGCATAGTCATACCAACTGGTACGGCCGCTGGCACTCAGATGATAACGTCCGCCGGCAGCGGCCGGTGTTGGCTGCAGGCACAGCGCCAGGGCATCGAGAGCAGCCGAAGCAATGCGTCGGGCGCTGTTTGGCGTGCCATGGACATCGGCCACGACGTTCAGACTGTCTTCGGGATGCTGCCGCAGGCGCCGGAGGATGGTGCCCAGGAAGTTTCCGGGCCCTGCGCTGTAAAGCCAACTGGTACGAAAAACCAGGTGTCGGCAGCCACTGGCGATAACAGCCTGCTCCCCAGCCAGCTTGCTGCGTCCATAGACGGAAAGCGGGGCAGCCGTATCCGTTTCGCGGTAGGCGGCCGGCTGCGCGCCATCGAAGACATAATCCGTAGAGAAATGCACCATCCAGGCACCGCTGCTGGCGGCAGCCGCCGCCATTGCCGCGACGGCGTGGGCGTTGATGGCATGGGCCAGGTCGGGCTTGGCCTGCGCGAGGTCGACGGCGGTGAAGGCTGCGGCGTTGATGATGGCCCAGGGCTGGCGTTCGCGGATCAGGGCTCCAAGGCGGGTGGCAGAGCGCAAATCGCAGTGCGTCCGGTTGAACGTTTCGAGGGTAAATGCAGGCAGCCCGGAGGGTGGGTCTTGGGCCAGCCGTGTTGCCAGTGCGCGGCCCAGTTGACCCTGGGCGCCGAATAGCAGAATGGGCTTCATGGGCGGGCTGGCCCTGAATCAGCCGGGCTGTTGTTGTTCTGGTGCCAGGCAATGGCGCCCATCTCCGGCACGCGCTCCATCCATTGGCGATGTGCCAGATACCAATCGACGGTCGAAGCCAGGCCGTGCGCCAGGGGCGTGCGGGCCTGCCAGTCCAGCTGGGTACGGATTTTCTTTGTGTCCAGCGCATAGCGTGTGTCATGCCCGGGGCGGTCCGCTACGTGCTGGATCAGCCGGGCGTAAGGCTGGCTGTCAGGACGCGGCAGCCGCTGGTCCAGCAGTGCGCATAAGGTCTGGGCCATGTCCAGATTGCTGCTTTCCTGGCCGCTGCCGATGTTATAGCGCTGCCCGGGCTGGCCTTGTGCCAGCAAAAGGCGCAAGGCGGCGCAATGGTCGGCAACATGCAGCCAGTCCCGCTGCTGCAGGCCGTTGCCGTAAAGCGGCAGCGGCGCGCCAGCCAGTGCCAGGCGCAGGAACAGCGGGATCAGTTTCTCGGGAAACTGGCGCGGCCCGTAATTGTTCGAGCAATGCGAGATCAGTGTGGGCAAACCATATGTCCGGTGCCACGACATGACCAGATGGTCGCTTGCCGCCTTGCTGGCCGAATAGGGGCTGCTGGGCTGGTATGGGTGGTTTTCGGTCGCGGGCGCTGCCGAAGGCGGGAGCGAACCATAGACTTCGTCGGTGGATATGTGCAGGAAACGGAATGCATCGCACTGGGCTGCGGGCAGGCGGCGCCAGTATTGGCGGCAGGATTCCAGCAGTGTGAAGGTGCCATCGACATTGGCTTGCAAAAAGGCGCCGGGGTCGTCGATGGACCGGTCCACGTGGGTTTGGGCGGCAAAGTGCACGATGGCTCTGGGCTGGTAGTCAGCCAGGAGCCGGGCGACAGTGGCACGGTCGCGGATGTCGCCCTGCACGAAAATGTGACGCGGGTCATGGCGGACGGTGGCCAGGTTTTCCAGGTTGCCGGCATAGCCCAGGATATCCAGGTTGACGACCGGTTCTTCGTGCCGGGTCAGCCATTCAAGGATGAAGTTGCTGCCGATGAAGCCGGCGCCGCCAGTTACGAGCAGTGTCATGGGTGCTATTCCGAGAGTGCAGGGCCATAGCCGGGATGCTGTCGGGTTCCCGGTTGTTCCTGAGGCAGGAGTTCACATGCTACGCCAGCAGGGGCTGGCATGGCGCCGGGCTGGCGGTGCTGGAGCGTCAGAAAACGCACGCAGTCGCCTACGGACGACAGGGATAAGCGCAACAAAGGATGCACAACAAAAAGGCCAGTCTTTTGCAAGACTGGCCTTTGAAATTTCTGGTGGCGCATCAGGGACTCGAACCCCGGACCTGCGGATTATGATTCCGTCGCTCTAACCAACTGAGCTAATGCGCCCGACTCGCTGTGTTCGCCATCATTGAGCGGGCGATCTTGCAGTCAAGAAAGAAACTATAGCATAAAAATCATAGTGTGCAAGCGCCGAGGCGCTGCTCGCTACATTGCTCCGCTTAAGGGGGCATGAAAAACGGCAGCACCGTGGACGGTGCTGCCGTGGCGGGGATGGTCGTGTTCAGCCAGACCATGCGAAGCAGACGAAGGATCAGTCCTTGGTGGCTTCGGTGGCGGCGCTGATGCCGTCCTGGGTGCTGCCGACCTTGTCGGTTTCCGCCTTGTGTTGCTCAGTGGCGCTGCTGATGTTGTTTTGCAGGGCCTCTGCTTTTTCCTTGGCGCTCTGGGTCAGTTGCTGGGCGCCTTCCTTGGTCTGCTCGGTGGCCGAGCTGATAGCGTCCTGGGTCTTTTGCGCAGCTTCGCCAGTTGCTTCCTTGGCCTTTTCAATGCCGTTGTTGACACTGTCCTGCACGCTGCTGCCGGACGCTGCACCCGGTGCCTGGCTGGTTTCAGGTGCCGGGGCCGGGGTGACTTCAGGGGCGGGGGTCACAGGGGCGGGGGCCGGGGCGCTGCTGCTGGGCGCGGGCGCGGGGGTAGGCGCCGGCGAGGAATTGGATTTTTGCTCGCAGGCAGCCAGGGCCAGCAGGGAAGCGGCGATAGCACCGATTGCAATGCGATTCATTTTCGTACTCATTGAGTTTACTCCTGATGGATGGCGGAATGGGCCACAAATACGGCCAAAGGCACGGGCCAAAAGCACTATCAAGGCGGGCCGGGCCGGAAACGCGAGGTCGTTACGCAAAATGCCTGGGGCGACATCCCGCACAGCCCGGCACGGGATTACGGGGAAATGATTTCCATCCGTCACTATATAGGCTAATCCTTTTTTATATGGGCCGTCATTGGGATAGTCATAAAATTCGTGTCAAATATCAACCTGGCATGAAAGAAGTGTCAAATTCTGTCTTCACGGTGTCATGCTTTTCATCTATGGCGACGCCGTGATTTTTCCCGAATGGCGGGGCCGGGAAACAGAAAATGGCGGCGGGTGCCCGCCGTGTTATTTGTTGCATTATTGTGGCGGCCTTGCGGCAGTGCTGCCCGGCGCGGTGGCGGTGGGCCCCGAAGGGGTGATTTGGCGGGTTCGCGGCAGGGGAGTGGCAAGATGCGGTATGGCTGCTTTTTGCGTGATTTTCCGCTGTTTTTTTCGTTATTTCGCAGCGGTTCACAAGACCGGAAATGGCTAAAAAACGCTTGCCATGTTGGGGGTTTTCCCGCACACTTACGCCCCATGATGACCAAGGTACTTTTCATCTGCATGGGCAACATTTGCAGATCGCCCAGTGCGGAGGGTGTTTTCCGGCATTTGATTAATGATGCCGGTCTTTCCCGGCTGATTGGCGTCGATTCCGCCGGCACCCACGACTACCACGTCGGCGAGGCGCCCGATGCGCGCGCTCAAGCCGCGGCGCGCAAGCGTGGCTACGATATTTCCCATCAGCGTGCGCGTCAGGTGACGTCGCAGGATTTCCAGGATTACGACCTGGTGCTGGCCATGGATTGGGAAAACCTCACTGCGCTCAAGCAGGTCTGTCCTCGCGCCTATCAGCACAAGCTGCGTCTGCTGATGAGCTTCGCCAATGAGCATGAAGAAGCAACGGTGCCCGACCCTTACTATGGTGGCCCGGAAGGCTTTGGCAAAACGCTGGACTACATTGAAGATGCCTGTCAGGGCATGCTGGATTTCCTGCGCAAGCGGGTGACGCAGTACCAGGCAGCCTGAGTCGTTTCCGGCTGATCTGGCTCCTGTATTGAGAGGCCGCGTCGAACGCGGCTTTTTCTGGCCTGTTAATCCTAGCAAGACACTCGGGAATTCGGTATACTTGAGTTAATCACTCGGGAATAGCGCCGGGCCAGTGCATGCAAACGCGGGTTCGGCTGATCACAGGAGTTTGTCATGCGCTTGACCACCAAGGGTCGTTTTGCCGTGACCGCCATGATAGATCTGGCCTTGCGCCAGCATAGCGGTCCCGTAACGCTGGCCGCCATCAGTCAGCGGCAGAACATCTCGCTTTCCTATCTGGAGCAATTGTTCGGCAAGTTGCGCCGCCATGAATTGGTGGAGAGCATGCGCGGCCCGGGCGGCGGTTACTCGCTGGCTCGCGTGGCGCGCAAGGTCACGGTTGCCGACATCATCTTCGCTGTTGACGAGCCGTTGGATGCCACCAGCTGTGGCGGCAAGCGCGACTGCAGCAGCGGCAAGGATGGCCGCTCCGGCAAGTGCATGACGCACGAGCTGTGGTCCACGCTGAACCGGAAAATGGTGGATTACCTTGATTCCGTTTCGCTACAGGATCTGGTCGACCAGCATCGCATGCGCATGCTGCAGGAAGCCAGCCAGGAAGCGGAGCACGGGGTAGCCACTGCGGTCCGGGTCGAGAAATCATCCTGCCGCCCCGCGGCAAACAAGGCTGCCGCAACGCACGCCGTGGCCTGATGTCCAGAATTTCCGGAGCTTTTCATGACTACCAACCGCCTCATCTATCTTGATAACGCTGCAACCACGCCAGTCGATCCGCGTGTGATCGAAAAAATGGTGCCTTACCTGGGCGTGCATTATGGCAATCCCGCTTCCCGTTCCCACGCCTATGGCTGGGAAGCCGAGGAAGCCGTCGAGAATGCCCGTGCAGAAGTTGCCAAGCTGATCAATGCGGACCCGCGTGAAATCATCTGGACGTCCGGCGCAACGGAATCCGACAACCTCGCCATCAAGGGCGCGGCGCATTTCTACGCCGACAAGGGCAAGCACATCATCACGGTCAAGACCGAGCACAAGGCCGTGCTGGATACCTGCCGGGAAATGGAACGCCTGGGTTTCGAAGTGACCTACCTGGACGTCAAGGACGACGGTCTGGTTGATCTGGACGTTTTCAAGGCGGCGCTGCGCCCGGATACCTCGCTGGTTTCCATCATGTATGTGAACAGCGAAATCGGCGTGATCCAGGACATCGAAACCATCGGTGAAATTTGCCGCGAGCGTGGCATCATTTTCCACGTGGACGCCGCCCAGGCAACGGGCAAGGTCAACATCGACATGCAAAAGCTGAAGGTCGACCTGATGTCCTTCTGCGCCCACAAGACTTATGGCCCCAAGGGTATCGGTGCGCTGTACGTGCGCCGCAAGCCGCGTGTGCGCATCCTGGCGCAGATGCATGGCGGTGGCCACGAACGTGGTTTCCGTTCCGGCACGCTGGCCACGCACCAGATCGTCGGCATGGGCGAATCGTTCCGCCTGGCCCGTGAGGAAATGGCTAGCGACAACGCCCGTATCGGCGCGCTGCGCGACCGCTTGCTCAATGGCCTGCGCGATATTGAAGAAACCTACGTCAATGGCAGCATGGAGCATCGCGTCTGCGCCAACCTCAACATCAGCTTCAACTATGTTGAGGGCGAATCGCTGATCATGGCGCTCAAGGAACTGGCTGTTTCCAGCGGCTCGGCCTGCACGTCAGCCAGCCTGGAGCCTTCCTATGTGCTGCGTGCGCTGGGCCGTAACGATGAGCTGGCGCATAGCTCCATTCGCTTCACGCTGGGCCGCTTCACCACCCAGGAAGAGATCGACACCGCCATTGCCCTGGTCAAGGGCCGCGTGGGCAAGCTGCGCGACATGTCACCGTTGTGGGAAATGGCCAAGGAAGGCATAGATTTGAATTCCGTCCAGTGGGCGGCGCACTGATGGCCTGAAAGGGCCGTCCAAGGAGATCATCATGGCATATAGCGACAAAGTACTGGATCACTACGAAAACCCCCGTAACGTCGGTTCCTTTGACAAGGACGACGACAAGGTGGGTACCGGCATGGTCGGCGCGCCTGCCTGTGGCGACGTCATGAAGTTGCAGATTCGCGTCAACGAAGAAGGCGTGATCGAAGATGCGCGCTTCAAGACCTATGGTTGCGGTTCCGCCATTGCCTCCAGCTCCCTGATCACGGAATGGGTCAAGGGCAAGACGCTGGCCGAGGCAGCAGCCATTCGCAACACCGAGATCGCCCAGGAACTGGCATTGCCGCCGGTTAAAATCCACTGCTCCATTCTTGCAGAGGACGCCATCAAGGCGGCGATCAAGGATTACCAGGACAAACACGCGAGCTGAGCCATGGCTGTTACCCTTACCTCGAAAGCGGCGGAACACATCGACAAGTTCTTGCGGAAACGCGGCAAGGGTGTCGGCTTGCGCCTGGGGGTCCGTACCACCGGCTGCTCCGGCATGGCCTACAAGCTGGAGTATGTCGATGCACCGGAACCGACGGACAATGTGTTCGAGAGTTTCGGCGTGAAGGTGTTCGTCGACCCCAAAAGCTTGTCCTACCTGGATGGCACGGAGTTGGATTACGGCCGTGAAGGTCTGAATGAAGGCTTCAAGTTCAATAACCCCAATGAAAAGGCGACCTGCGGCTGCGGCGAGTCGTTCACGGTGTGACCTTGACTGCGGATAACGATCACTTTGGCCTGTTCGGCTTGCCGCGCCGCTACGAGATTGATCTGGCGGCGCTGGAAAAGGCCTGGCTGGCGGTTTCCTCGCAAGTGCACCCGGACCGTTACGCCACGGCAACGCCGGCGGCCAAACGCGTGGCCATGCAATGGGCGGCGCGTGCCAACGAGGCTTACCGCGTGTTGCGCAATCCGCTGGCGCGGGCTCGTTATCTGTGCGAATCACAAGGGGTCGACCTGCAGGTCGAAACCAACACGGCGATGAGTCCTGCCTTCCTGATGCAGCAGCTTGAGTGGCGTGAGCAGCTCGATGATGCTCGCCAGGGCAAGGATGCCGCGGCGCTGGAGGCGTTGGCGCAGGAGCTGGCGCAGGCACGCGATGCGGCCCAGGTGCGCCTGACGGTATTGCTGGACCAGCAGAATGATGTCGCGGCTGCAGCCAAGGCCGTGCGCGAGTGGATGTTCCTGGAAAAGCTGGAGCAGGAAGTCGAGAGCGTGCGCCACGACAGCGCCTAGAGACGGTATGACGCGGCCCGCTCCATCAGGGCGGGCTGGCTTCGGCGCGTCTGCGCAAATGCGAAGGGTGACGGGGCAGATAGGATAGATATGGCACTTTTGCAGATTTCAGAACCGGGCGAAGCGCCCGCACCACACCAGCGCCGGCTGGCCGTCGGCATAGATCTCGGTACCACCAATTCCATCGTGGCGGCCGTGCGCAGCGGCGTTTGCGATGCACTGCCCGATCACGACGGCAAGCTGCTGCTACCCTCGGCCGTACGCTATCTGCCCGATGGCAACGTGCTGGTTGGGCGCGAGGCGCTGGCCGCACAAGCGCAGGACCCATTCAATACCCTGGTGTCGTTCAAGCGTTTCATGGGGCGTTCGTTTCAGGAAGCGCGCAGCGGCCGGGCGCCCTACAATTTCGTGGATGCCCCTGGGATGGTGCGCATTCGTACGGTGCAAGGGGACATCTCGCCAGTTGAAGCTTCGGCCAAGGTGCTGTCCGCCTTGCATGAGCGGGCGCGCGAAACCCTGGGCGACGACCTGGTTGGCGCCGTCATCACCGTTCCGGCCTATTTCGACGATGCACAGCGCCAGGCGACGCGCGACGCCGCCCGCCTTGCTGGCCTCAATGTGTTGCGCCTGCTCAACGAACCGACGGCGGCGGCGCTGGCCTATGGCCTGGATAACGGTGCCGAAGGTATTTATGCTGTCTACGACCTGGGTGGCGGTACTTTCGATATTTCCATTCTCAAGCTCAGTCGTGGCGTGTTCGAGGTGGTGGCCACGGCCGGGGATACGGCATTGGGCGGTGACGATTTCGATGCATTGATCGTCGATGACTGGCTGGCTGGCATTGCGGACGCCGCAACGCTGGATAAACAGGATTACCGTAAATTGCTGGTGGCGGCACGCCAGGCGCGCGAAGCCTTGTCGGAAGCACCGGTGGCTGTGCTCGACGCTCACCTGGAAACGCTGGGCCGCCTGTCGCGCGAGTTGAGCGCCGAGCGCTTTGCAGCGCTGGCCCAGCCGCTGGTGCAACGCACCCTGGTGTGCGTACAGCGTACCTTGCGCGATGCTGGACTGGACGCTACCGGCTTGCAAGGGGTGGTGCTGGTCGGTGGTGCCACACGCATGCCGGTGATTCGCGCCGCCGTGCGCGATGCATTCGGGCTGGAACCGCGTGTTGAACTGGACCCGGACCTGGTGGTCGCGATGGGTGCGGCGCAGCAGGCGGATCTGCTGGCGGGCAACAAGCGTGCGGGAGATGATTGGCTGTTGCTGGACGTGCTGCCGCTTTCGTTGGGCCTGGAAACCATGGGCGGCCTGGTCGAGCGCATCGTGCCGCGCAACAGTGCCATTCCGGTGGCGCGCGCGCAGGAGTTTACGACGTTCAAGGACGGCCAGAGCGCGATGAGTTTCCATGTCGTGCAAGGCGAACGTGAACTGGTTTCCGATTGCCGGTCGCTGGCGCATTTCGAATTGCGCGGCATTCCGCCCATGGTGGCCGGTGCCGCACGCATCCGGGTGACTTTCCAGGTGGACGCGGATGGCTTGCTGAGCGTGACCGCACGTGAAATGAGCCAGGGGGTGGAGGCTTCAGTCGTGGTCAAGCCGTCCTATGGGCTCAGCGACGACGAAGTGGCGCGCATGCTTGCCGATAGCGTTGCGCTGGCTGACGCGGATGCCCAGGCTCGCATGTTGCGCGAGGCACTGGTGGAAGCCCGGCGACTGTACGAGTCGGTGCAGGCAGCCTTGCAGGAAGATGCCGATCTGTTGTCCGCCGAAGAGCGTGCCGCCGTGGATGCCGCCATGGCCGCAGTGGGTGCGCTGGACGACAGCAGGGATGTGGAAGTGGTACGCAAATTGACCCAGGCGCTTTCCGATGCCACCGATGAATTCGCGGCGCGGCGCATGGACCGCAGTATCAGGGCTGCGCTCAAAGGCCGCACCCTGAATGACATAGCTTGAGATGACATGCCGAAGATTACTGTTTTACCCCATCCCGAGGTTTGCCCCGAAGGCGCAGTCATAGAGAACGCGCCTCAGGGAGAGTCCATTTGCCGCATCCTGCTGGACAATCACATCGAGATCGAGCACGCTTGCGAACTGTCGTGCGCGTGCACGACCTGTCATGTGATCGTGCGCGAAGGCTTTGATTCGCTGCCCGAAGCCACGGATACCGAAGAGGATTACCTGGACCGCGCCTGGGGGCTGACGCCTGTGTCGCGCCTGTCCTGCCAGGCCAGGGTCAGTGATGAAGACCTGGTCGTGGAGCTTCCGAAGTATTCGATCAATCATGCCAAGGAAAATCACTGATGAAATGGACCGATAGCCTGGCCATTGCAGAAGCCTTGTACGATGCGCATCCGGATGTGGACCCTCTGACGGTGCGTTTCACCGATATGCACGCCTGGATTCTGGCCCTGCCTGAATTCGAAGATGATCCTGAAGCGTCGAACGAGCGCATTCTGGAAGCAATTCTGGAAGCCTGGATCGACGAAGCACGCTGATTCCTGCGCTAGCCAATACGCCCTGCAAGGGCGTTTTTTTGTCTTGGGCCGCCCCTGAAAAAATGCTTCCTCGGAGGGCAACAAGCCGAAGGCGCAGCGTGGGGGCTTTCTTCAGGCAGGACTTCTTGGGCACAGCTGCATTTTTGCAGGCCGGCTTGCCCAGGCCGCGTGGCCGGTGCCTGTCAATGTCTTACGGACGGCTGGGGGGCCAGCTGTCGAAGGCGGCCGGGTTGCTACGCACAGGCACCATGGAGCGCTTCAGGACGAAGGTGATGGGTATCGTCAAGGCAGACTCGACAGCTTTGCCGCTCTTGGTTCTGGCCGGGGTGAATTGCCATTGACGGACAGCGGCAATGGCTGCGTCGTCCAGACGTGCATGGCCACTGGTGGCCGCAATGGCAATCCCGTCAGGTTTCCCTTTGTCATCAAGGCGGACCAATATTTCCACGATACCTTCCTGGCCCATGCGTCTCGCGATGGCAGGATAGTCGGGCGTGACCTGGTTGCTGATGGCCGGCTTGCTGACGATAGGGTCTGCAGGGTTGGGGTCATTCCAGTCTTCAGGGTCTGCCAGTGTGGCAAGTACACCGAGCATGGCCTGCTGCTGTGTGCCTATATTTCTCTGGGCATGGCGGCTGCGCGCCTGCATGCAGCTTTGGCGGAGCTTCGTCGCGTTCTCAGGTTTTTTCCGGGTCTGGTATAGCTCTGCCAATTGGCAGGTCAGATCGGCCATTTGTGAAAGATGGGCCTGGGCAGGAGTAGTACCCAGCAAGATGATGGCCTTTCTGAGATAGCCTGCCTGCAGGGTGCTGTGGGTCTGGATGGCAGCCTGATTGTCACTTGCGCCTGCCGCGGCCTCGGCTTCGATCTGAGCCAGTTCGGCGAGCAGGGCAGCATGGACCAGCGGCTCGGTATTCAGGTTCCGGTAGAGAGTATCGGCAAAGAGCAAGGCACGTCTGGCGTCGCCGGAGCGGGAGACGTGGTGGTAGGCCGTGCCGAGCGCATGATACAGATCGGCCTTGTGGAGTGAGGGCGCATAGTGGATGTTGGTCTGGTACAGAATGCGTTCGAGCAAGTGGACGGCGTCGTCGTACCGTTCCGCATCCATCAGGGCATTGGCCTCCGCAAGGCTGGAAGATTGTTGTGTATCCGTTTCCTTATCCCTTTCAGCCGCTTGGCGGAAGGTCTGTCCGGCGAGTGTTGGCTGAGTGTCCTGGGCGCAGGCCAGGCCGGAGGCCAGCAAGGGGAAGACAAGCAAAAGCGAGCGCCGGTAAAAACGCAGGGCGACAGGAGGCATCGGCATGGGAGGCGCGAGGGGGCGGGTTGGAGCCTGGCCGTTGGGGCAGGGCCGGATACAACACCGGCGCCTTGAGGGGCGCCGGTGCAGGGAACTGTTGCAGTGAGGGATTAATCTTCCCGCCGCAAATGCGGGAACAGGATCACGTCGCGGATGCTGGGGCTGTCGGTCAGCAGCATCACCAGGCGGTCGATGCCGATACCGCAGCCGCCGGTGGGGGGCATGCCGTATTCCAGGGCGCGGATATAGTCTGCGTCGAAGTACATGGCTTCTTCGTCACCAGCATCTTTGGCTTCGACTTGCGCCCGGAAGCGTTCTGCCTGGTCTTCCGGGTCGTTCAGCTCCGAGAAGCCGTTGGCGATTTCGCGGCCGGTGATGAACAGCTCGAAACGTTCCGTGATGCCGGGCTGGGTATCGGAGGCACGCGCCAGCGGCGAAACCTCTACCGGGTAGTCGATGATGAACGTGGGGTGCCACAGCTGGGCTTCCGCCGTTTCCTCGAACAGGGCCAGTTGCAGGGCGCCCAGGCCTGCGCGTGCCAGCGCCGGGCCCTTGACATCGGCACCCAGGCGGGCCAGTTCCTTGCGCAGATAATCGGCGTCCTGCAGGTCGCTTTCCTGGTAGCTGGGCGCGTATTTCAGAATGGCGCCCACGATGGTCAGGCGGTCGAAGGGCAGGCCCAGGTCAAGGTCGCGGCCCTGGTATTGCAGCTTGGCGCTGCCGGTGGCCGCAATGGCCGCCTGGCGGATCAGGCCTTCAGTGAATTCCATCAGCCAGCGGTAATCCGCATAGGCTGCGTAGAATTCCATCATGGTGAATTCAGGGTTGTGGCGCGGGCTGACACCTTCGTTGCGGAAGTTGCGGTTGACTTCGAAGACCCGCTCGAAGCCGCCCACGATCAGGCGCTTGAGATATAGCTCGGGTGCGATGCGCAGGAACATTTCCATGTCCAGCGCATTATGGTGCGTGACGAAAGGCTTGGCGCTGGCGCCGCCAGGGATGGGGTGCAGCATGGGCGTTTCGACTTCAAGGAAGCCGGCCTCGACCATGGCCTGGCGGATGCCCGCGATGGCCTTGCTGCGCGCCAGGAACGTCCGGCGCGTGTCTTCCGTCATGATCAGGTCGACGTAACGCTGGCGGTAGCGCAGCTCCTGGTCGGAAACGCCGTGGAACTTGTCGGGCAGTGGGCGCAGCGATTTGGCCAGCAGGCGGGCCTCGCTGGCATGGATGGAGAGTTCGCCCTTGCGGGTCTTGAACACGCGGCCCGTGACGGCGACGATGTCACCGATGTCCCATTGCTTGAAGGCGCTGTAGACGTCCTCGCCCAGCACGCCCTTGTCCAGGTAGATCTGGATGCGGCCGCTGCCATCCTGCACGGTGGCGAAACTGGCTTTGCCCATGACCCGTTTGAGCATCATGCGGCCAGCAAGGCGGACGACGACGGGAGCCGCTTGCTCCAGGGCTTCGGCCTCCATGTCGTCGTAGCGCTGGTGCAGGTCGGCCGCATGCGCGTCCGGTTGGAAATCATTGGGGAAAGCTACGCCTTCGGAGCGTAGCCGGGCCAGTTTGCCGCGCCGCTCCGCGATCAGGCGGTTTTCGTCAGTAACGGGAGTGGCAGGCGTGGAAGAGTCAGTCATGTCGGATGAATTGCAGTGGCGTTCTGGGTACGTGGCGGGCTTGGGGGTTCAAAGACCTTGTTTCAGGCTGGCCTGGATGAAGGGATCGAGGTCGCCGTCCAGCACTTTCTGGGTGTTGGAAATTTCCACGTTGGTACGCAGGTCCTTGATGCGGCTGTTGTCCAGCACATAGGAACGGATCTGGTGGCCCCAGCCCACATCGGTCTTGGAGTCTTCCAGCTTCTGCTGTTCGGCCATGCGGTTGCGCATTTCCAGCTCGTAGAGCTTGGATTTCAGCATTTGCATGGCTTCGGCGCGGTTGCGGTGCTGCGAACGGTCATTCTGGCATTGCACCACGATACCGGTGGGCGTGTGGGTGATACGCACGGCCGAATCGGTCTTGTTGATGTGCTGGCCGCCCGCGCCGCTGGCACGATAGGTGTCGACACGCAAGTCTGCCGGGTTGACTTCGACTTCGAAGGAGTCATCGACCTCAGGGTAGACGAAGATACTGGCAAAGGAAGTATGGCGGCCGCCCGAGGAATCGAACGGGCTCTTGCGGACCAGGCGGTGCACGCCGGTTTCAGTGCGCAGGTGGCCGAAGGCATAGTCGCCTTCCACCTTGATGGTGGCAGACTTGATGCCAGCCACTTCACCTTCCGATTCTTCCAGGATTTCTGTCTTGAAATCCTTGCGTTCGCAGTATTTCAGGTACTGGCGCAGCAGCATGGAAGCCCAGTCCTGGGCTTCGGTGCCGCCGGCGCCAGCCTGGATGTCGATGAAGCAGTTCAGCGGATCGGCCGGGTTGGAGAACATGCGGCGGAATTCCAGCGCTTCCAGTTCTTCCTGGTAGCCGCGCGCGTCGTCTTCAATGGACAGCAGCGTGGCTTCATCGTCATCGGCGCTGGCGAGCTCGAACAGTTCGAGCGAATCGCGCACGCCGTTGTGCAGGTGCTCCAGAGTGAGCACGACGGTTTCCAGGCTTTTCTTCTCGCGGCCAAGATCCTGCGCATGCTGGGGGTCGTTCCAGATGGCGGGGTCTTCCAGTTCGGCGTTTACGACTTGCAGGCGTTCAGCTTTGCTATCGTAGTCAAAGATACCTCCGAAGCTGGCCGACACGGTCGGCGTAGTCTTCGAGGCGGGCGGAGATCTGGTTCTGGCGTTCTGCTTCCATCTTTGTTCCTGGTATGCGCTTGCGCCGCGTAGCCGCTGGTGGGAGCGTGCCGGGCAGGGCCAGGCCGTCGCTGGTGCGGGGCAAGTCTGGTGCAAGTCTGTTGCGGTAGATTAATCCGCTATTTTAACGCGCTGGAAGCTGTGGCGTGAAAATCGTGTTCAGACCGATTCGGGCGGATGCGGTTCGATGCGGTTGCGGCCATTGCGCTTGGCTGCGTAGAGCGCCATATCGGCAGTCTTGGTTACGCTTTGCAGGGTGGCGCCGTCGTCCGGATACAGCGCAATGCCGATGGAAACGGTGATCCGTATGTTCTGGGGAAATGCGGTGCGTTCCACCCGCAAGCGCAGGCGCTCCGCCACCCGGTAGGCTACGGCCGCGCTGGTGCCAGGCAGAAACAACGCGAATTCCTCGCCGCCGGTGCGGCAGGGCAGGTCCGGGCCGCGCGAGTTGTCGCGTATCACCGCAGCGATCTTTTGCAGCACCTGGTCGCCGATGTCATGGCCATGGCTGTCGTTGATCTGCTTGAAATAGTCCACGTCCAGCAACAGCAGCGCGAACGGTTCGCGGTCACCTATCCAGCGCGTCACCTGTTCTTCCAGGCCGCGCCGGTTGGCCAGGCCGGTCAGCAGGTCGGTGGACGACTCATGCCGTAGCTGGCGCAACTTGTTGTGGATCAGCGCAAGGCTGTGCAGCAGTGATTGCTTGAGCTGCGCTGCTTCGAAGTACCAGGTGCGGATCGCCAGCAATTGGTCGCGCGTGCCTTCCACGTTGTTCATGTGGCGGCTGCGGCGTGCCAGCTGCGACAGCGGCAGCGTGATGTGGCGCGAGATCAGCCAGATGATGACGATCAGTGCCAGCATGACCGGCAGCGTATAGGACAGGGTCTGGAGCAGCAGCATGCCTTCGTTGATGAGCACCCCGCGTATCGGCCTTTGCGCGACGATGCCCCAATTGACGCGCTGCACCACCGCATAGCCGGCCAGTTGTTCCTCGTCATCCTGGGTATGCTGCAGGTTGCCGTCCAGGCCGCGACGCATGGCCTGGGCGATGGGCGTGTCGGCAATATTCACGCCAATGCGGTTGCCGTCGGGATGGTAGATGATAGTGCCCTTGCCATCGAGGACGTACAGGGTGGAGTCGTTGTTGTAGAACTGTTGTCCCAGCAGGCTATGCAGGATGTTGTCTTCCTGGGTGTAGATCGTGCCGCCGATATAACCCTGGTATTGCCCGGCGGTATCGAACAGCGGCCAGGACATCAGCAGTACCAGGCGATTGGATGTGGAACGGTAAATGCCGCTGATATAAGGGGATTGCAGCGCCAGCGAACCACGCACGCCTTCGCTGTCGAGCGTGCGTTTCAGGGCTTCGTGGGGCGCCGTGGCTGCCGATCTTGCCAGCAGCCGCGCCTGCGCGGACACAATGTGCACCGAGTTGAACAGATTGCCCTGGCGGCGCAGCCGGTGGGTTTCCCTTTGCATGGCGGCTTCGTCGCCGAACAGCGGCGGCTGCGGCATGCCATCGCTGGAATCAGGCTCGGTGCCCATCAGCAGGCGTGCGCTGTATTCCAGTTGCGACATGGCATCCTTGAGAAAGGTGTCTGTCGCCTGGGCCAGTTTCTTTGCATAAACGTGATTGGCTTCCAGCGTGGTCTGCAAGAGCATGTCGCGTTGGACACGATTACTGGAATACAAGACGTTGACCAAGGTGACGAGGACGGCAACCAGAGTCAGCGAAAGAATGAGTTGGCGAAGGTTGATCCTGCTCATTGATGCAGCCCCGGTGCTGCCCCATCGAGATCGGGCGATGGGCGGATTCTAGCACCGGTGCTTGGTGGCGATGCGGTTGGCGCGGCCACTGTAGACAATCGCGGCCCTGGCCGTGCCGGAAATGCCGCCGGTGGCCACCGCCCTCTGGCGCAGGCAGTCGCCTCGGCCTGCTGGCCTGGCATTACGCCGGCTGGGCGTGCTCCAGCAACAGTTGTATGTTGATGTTGCCATTCCACTCGTTGGTTTCCAGGCGATAGGCGGCAGCGATGAATTCCGGCATGGGTTCGGCATGATTGAACCAGATGGCGTCATAGATCTGGCCATTGCGTTCCAGCCGCAACTTGAGGTGGCGTTCTTTCAGCAGCCGTTGCTGCACTACGCGGAATTCATCCAGGAACAGCGGGGGCGGGAAGCCTGCCCCCCAAACCTGCTGTCCGAGCAGATTGGCCACGGTGGTATTGGCGTAGCCGTCTTCCAGCGAACCGTCCGTTTCTATCAGCGGCTCGAATTCGCTGCGGCCAGTCAGTTCGCGTACGGCTTCTTCGAAGGCCGGGGCAAAACGCGGGAAGTCCGCCTTGGCGATGGTCAGCCCGGCCGCCATGGCGTGGCCGCCGAACTTGCGGATCAGTCCCGGGTAGCGCTTGGACACGATATCCAGCGCGTCGCGCAGGTGCACGTCGGGAATCGAGCGGCCGGAACCACGGATTTCCTCATCATCGGCAGGCGCAAAGGCCAGCGTCGGCCGCCAGTACTTTTCCTTCAGGCGCGAAGCCACCAGCCCGACCACGCCCTGGTGCCAGCTGTCATCGAAGACGCAGACTGTGGCGCCTGGGCTGGCGCTGGCAGCTTCCATGCTGGAGAGCGCCTGTTCGCGCATGACGGTTTCGATGTTGCGGCGTTCGCGGTTCATGCCGTCAAGTTCACGCGCCAGTTCCAGGGCCAGCGCCTCATCGTCGGTCGTCAGGCAGGTAATGCCCAGGCTCATGTCTGCCAGACGGCCGGCCGCATTCAGGCGCGGCCCCAGCGCGAAACCGAGGTCGAAACTGCTGGCATTGCGCGGCTCGCGGCCTGCAACGGCAAACAGGGCGCGCACGCCGGGTTGCATCAGTCCGGCGCGCATGCGTTGCAATCCTTGCGACACCAGCAGGCGGTTGTTGGCGTCCAGTTTGACGACGTCGGCAACCGTGCCCAGCGCCACCAGATCCGCCAGCTCGTGCAGGCGCGGGCCGCCATCGGGCGGGTAGACGCCGCGCTTGCGCAGTTCGGCGCGCAAGGCCAGCAAGACGTAGAAGATCACGCCCACGCCCGCCAGGTTCTTGGACGGAAAGCCGCAGCCGGGCTGGTTGGGGTTGACGATGGCCAGCGCATCGGGCAGCGTGTCGCCCGGCAAGTGGTGGTCGGTGACCAGCACGTCTATACCCATCTCGGCGGCAGCCTGCACGCCTTCGACACTGGCAATGCCATTGTCGACAGTCACGATCAGGTCCGGGTGGCCGGAGGGGTGCCGGCAGGCCAGCTCGACCACGGCGGGCGAAAGGCCATAGCCGGTTTCGAAACGGTTGGGTACGAGGAAATCGACATCCGCGCCCATGGCTCGCAGGCCGCGCAAGGCGACAGCACAGGCTGTGGCACCATCGCAATCGTAATCGGCGACGACCAGCAGCTTGCAGCCAGCGTCAATGGCGTCGGCCAGGATCTCGGCGGCTTCTTCGGCTCGCGTGAGGCCGCGCGGGGGAATCAGCGCAGGCCATTTCAATACGGTTTGTGCCGGGTCTTCGACGCCGCGTGCGGCCCACAGGCGCGCCAGAAGAGGGTGGGCGCCCGCATTTTCCAGCAGGCGGGCATGAGCGGGAGAAGCGGGACGTTGCGTCAGGCGGGGAGTTGCCACCAGTTTTTCCATTTATGTTGCGGGACGGGCAGCCAGCGCTGCCACCAGGGGCGGGGCGCCAGGCGCAGTTCGACCAGGCGGTCGCGGCCCGTTAATACCAGGGGTTCGGCAGAGCGCGGCTGGTCCAGCCAGGGAGCCAATCGGGCCTCTACCTGCTTGATGTTTTGCAGCCAGCGGCCCCAGTCTTCGGACAGGGCGGCTTCCTGCAGCTCGGGCCAGAGTACCGGACGGCTGCCGGGCGGACGGGTCCAGGGGCGTGCGCCGCCATAGAGCCAGAGACCGTTGACCGGTGCCAGGCCACGCTCGGCGCGCGCGTCGTTGACAGGGTGATCGTGCCAGGCCATCTGGATTTCGTTGAGGATGCGACGCCAGGGCCGCAGCTCGGGGTCGTGATTCCACCAGCCCAGCAGGCCGTCGCGGGCCACCGTGGCCGGACTGGCGCTGCGGGCCTGGCCCAGCAGCCCCTGTGCATCGCGCAGGGCCCAGCGGCCGGGTATCAGCGGATGCACGGCCAGGCCATGGTGCGCCAGGATGTCGCTGGCGGCCAGGGACAGCTCTGCATCATCACGGTCGCTGACCTGCAGCTCGGTCAACGGCAGCAGATTGACCTGGTCGGTACCCATGGCGATATGGGCAAACTCGGCCAGCCAGACTGGCTGGTCTTCGGCTGCCTCGGGGTACAGCAGTGGCCCCATGCCGCTGGCCCAGGCATGGACGGATGCAGGCTGGAAGCCTTCGGCGCGCAGCCGCCAGACTTCCTCGGGCGTACAGCCGGTCAGGGTTGGCGGCAGCGATTCCAGCGTGGCTTGTGCGCGCCGGAACAACTCCACCAGGCGGGGCGCGCTCTTTTCAAGTTCGGCCGCCAGTGCCGGCGCAATCGCGCTATCGGGCAGGGCACCAGGGATCAGGATAGACATGGAAACGGATTGTAGTGCGAGACCAGCTCCAGGTGGACGCGGCGCTCGGGCGGAAACCGCATAAAATGGCGCGGATGTCGAAACCGCACAAACCCCTCCCGTATGAGATCTGGATAGGCCTGCGCTATGCAGACCTGTCGCGGATCGTGTTCCAGACCTTGCGCCGCACCGGCGTGCTATGGCTATTGGGCCTGCTGTGGCGCCTGTTGCCGGGGCGCCGCAGCGACCCGTTCGCGGCCTGGCGCCAGCAGGCAGGAATAGGCGCCCAGCGAGACGGCTTCGTTTCGTTCGTGGCGGTCAGCGCCATGGCGGGTATTGCCCTGGGGGTGGCGGCATTGATCGTGGTGCTGTCGGTCATGAACGGCTTCCAGTCACAGGTGCGGGATCGCATGCTGTCGGTGTTGCCACATATCGAACTGTATGTGCCGCGTGCGGCCTCGGATAGTCCCCTGGATGGCTGGGACTACTGGGCGCGTGAGGCCAGTCAGAATCCCGCCGTCCGTGGCGCGGCGCCTTTCGTTTCCTCGCAGGCCATGCTGGTGCGGGGCAAGACGCTGCGGGGCGTCAAGATCAGCGGCGTGGACCCGGCGGAAGAAGGCAAGGTCTCGGATTTACCGAAACAGATGGTCAGCGGTTCCCTGGATGATCTGAAACCCGGCAGCTATGGCCTGGTGCTGGGGGCTGCGCTGGCCGATAGCCTGGGCCTGCAATTGGGGCAGCCCGTCATCCTGATGGCGCCCGAGGGCAGCGTCAGTCCGGCTGGTTTCTCTCCCCGGATGCGGCAATTCCGGCTGGTGGGAGTTTTCGAGTCCGGCCATTATGAATACGACTCCAGCCTGGCTTTTGTGAACGCGGAGGATGCGGCCAAGGTATTCCGCGATAACGCCGTTTCCGGGGTGCGCCTGCGCATCGCCAATATGGAACAGGCGCCGGAAGTCGCAGCGCAGCTGCAGAACCAATTGCGCGGGCATGTCATTGCCAGCGACTGGTCGCAGAACAACCGGGTTTGGTTCGCCGCCGTCAAGACGGAAAAACGCATGATGTTCCTCATCCTGATGCTGATCATCGCCGTGGCGGCCTTCAATCTGCTGTCGTCCCTGGTCATGGCGGTCAAGGACAAGCGCTCGGAGATTGCCATTCTGCGCACCTATGGCGCGACGCCGCGTGAAATCGCCCGCATCTTCCTGGTGCAGGGGGCTTTGATCGGCACGGCCGGTACGCTGCTGGGCGTGGGGCTGGGCGCCTTGCTGGCCTATAACCTGGAAACCATTGTGCCGGCGATCGAGAATCTGCTGGGTGTGCACTTCATTCCGCAGCAGGTGTATTTCATCAGCTCGCTGCCGTCCCAGCCCAGGGTCGGCGATATCGTGCTGATCGGCGCCTGCTCGCTGGTGCTGTCCCTGTTGGCAACCCTGTACCCCAGCTGGCGCGCGTCGCGCCTGCAACCCGCGGAGGTTCTGCGCAATGAGCATTGATATCCAGGCGCATGCCGCCGCGCAGGCAGTCCAGGGCGCACGCGAGCCGGTGCTGTCGGCGCGTCAGCTCGGCAAGGTCTATACCGATGGCCGCCTGACGGTGCCGGTATTGGAAAACGTCGATTTCGATGTCTATCCAGGGGAAATGGTCGCCATCATCGGCGCATCGGGTTCCGGCAAAAGTACCTTGCTGCATCTGTTGGGTATGCTGGACCTGCCTTCCTCGGGCCAGGTCCGGGTGGGCGGCGTGGATACTGCCGGCCTGAGCGAAGGCGAACGCAGCGCATTGCGCAACCGCAAGCTGGGTTTTGTCTACCAGTTTCATCACCTGCTCTCCGGCTTCACCGCGCTGGACAACGTTGCCATGCCGCTGATTGTCAGGCGCGAGTCACGCAAGCTGGCGCGGGAAAAGGCGGCGCTGGCGCTGGCCCAGGTGGGGCTGGCTGCGCGTGCCGAACATTCGCCCGGGCAGCTGTCGGGCGGTGAGCGGCAGCGCGTGGCCTTGGCGCGTGCGTTGGTTGGTGCGCCGGCCTGCGTGCTGGCTGACGAGCCCACGGGCAATCTGGATCGCCAGACTGCCGATGAAGTCTTCGACGTCCTGGTGCGGGCCTACCGCGAATCCGGTACGGCCTTCGTCATCGTCACGCACGATGCAGAATTGGCTGGGCGTGCCGATCGCCGCCTGATGATGAAAGGCGGCCGCCTGGAGGCGTTGTGACCGCCTTGCCGGTTACGGGGTAGCGGCCATGCTCATTGACACCCATTGTCACCTGGATGCACCCGAACTTCGGCCTGACCGCCGTGAAGTGATAGCCGCAGCCGGCGCGGCGGGGGTGGCTGGCATCGTGATACCTGCCGTGGCGCGCAGCAACTTCAATGCGGTGCGCCGGCTGGCGCACGCAATGCCTGGTGGCGCTTATGCGCTGGGCATACACCCGCTGTATGTCGGCCAGGCCGGCAAAGACGATCTGCTGCGTTTGCGCCAGGAACTGCTGGCCCGCAAGGATGACCCCCGCCTGGTGGCGATTGGCGAAATCGGGCTGGATTTTTTCGTGCCGGGGCTGGCGGAGGGCGAAGCTCGGGAACGGCAGGAATACTTCTATCAGGTACAACTCGACCTGGCGCTGGAAACCGGTTTGCCGGTGTTGCTGCATGTACGGCGGTCACAGGACGTGTTGCTCAAGCATTTGCGCCGCCGGGCTGCCATCGGCGGGATTGCCCACGCCTTCAATGGCAGCGCGCAACAGGCGGAGATGTTTATCCGGCAGGGCTTCGCCCTGGGTATCGGTGGTGCCATGACCTATGCTCGCGCCCTGCAGATCCGCCGGCTGGCGGCCGCCGTTCCGCTTGCTCACCTGGTGTTGGAAACCGATGCCCCGGATATCCCGCCTGCCTGGCTGGTCGCGCCCGAGCGGCGCAACACGCCGGCGCAGGTGGCTCGCATCGCCGCCGAGCTGGCGCAGCTGCGGGGACTGACGGTAGAAGATGTTATTGATGCCACTGGGGCAACTGCCTGCCGGGTGCTGCCGCGCCTGGGACGGCTGCTGTCCGCACCCGGCCAGGCGCTTGCCGGCGTGGACGGCTAACAGCAGGAATATCTAACAGCAAGAGCAGACCCCGAACAGCCGCCGATTGGCGAATCGCTGCGCTGTGCGCCGTCTCGTGCCGACCTGTCTATGTGCTGTTTTCAGCACGCTCTGGCTCGCCTCTGGCGGTGTTGCGCCGGATACTGCAGGGCATGAACGTGGCGGGGAGGGGGCAAGATGCGGGCGTGGATGCTGGCATTCGTGGCAGGCTGCTGCATCGTGCAATGGCTGCCGGCCTTGCCCAGTGCGGCCGAGCGTTGGAAGGCGCTCATAGGCGCGGTGCTGGTGCTTGTGCCGATGGGGCTGCCGTGGTTAATGCAGCGGCGTTTTGCCCTGGCAGGCAGGGGAAGTGCCATTGTGTGCGGGCGCCTGTTTTTGTTGCTGTGCCTGCTGGGGTCAGGCTGCCTGTTGGGCACGGCCTGGGCGGCATGGCAGGGGCAGTGGCGCCTGGACGATGCGCTGGCGAACCACAACGTGGACGAAGTCAGCCGCGTGCTCATGCGCGTGGCTGGGTTGCCGCAGCGCATCGCGCGTGGCTGGCGCTTTGAAGCGGACGTGCTGTCGTCCATCCCGTCGGGTGTGCCGGAACGTATCCTGGTGTCCTGGCTGGTGCAGGGCGGTTCGCCAGGAGCTGCGGAATTGTCGGGAGAACAACTGGCCGACATGCTGCCGGAACCCGTGCCGGGCGAGGTCTGGCGTGCCGCGCTGGTGTTGCGGCCGCCTGCCGGAACGCGTAATCCGCATCTGTTCGATTATGAAGGCCTGATGTTTTCGCGCGGCATCCGGGCGCTGGGGACCGTGCGCGGCACGCCGGTACGGGTGGAGGGGCAGGCAGCCGGGTTTTCGGTTGGCGTGGCCGTCGAACGCTTGCGCCATCATCTGCGCCAGCGCATGCAGCACGACTTGACCCAGGCCCGCTACGGTGCGGTGATGATTGCATTGGCGCTGGGCGATCAGGCCGGCGTCAGCCCTGAAGACTGGCGCGTTTTCAATGGTTCGGGCATCACGCATCTGGTATCCATCAGCGGCTCACATGTCACCTTGCTGGCAGGCATGGCCGCCTGGCTGGCCATGCGGGCGTGGCGCCGGGGGCGCTGGCGCGGACGCGGTTGGGCCGAACGCTGGCCGGCGCAGCAGGCTGGGGCGCTGGTGGCACTGTTGCTGGCTGGGGCCTATTGCTTGCTGGCCGGTTGGGGCGTTCCCGCCAGAAGGACTTTTTTCATGCTGGCAGTGACATTGGGGGCCTTGATGCTGCGCCTGCCCTTGTCGGGCAGCCATGTGCTGGCCTTGGCGGCCGCGGCGGTGGTGGCGCTGGACCCCTGGGCGGTGTTGTCGGCGGGCTTCTGGCTGTCTTTTGCGGCGGTGACGGTGCTGATGGCTTTAGTCGTGGTGCCGGCGGGGCGCAGCGATGGCCAGTCATGGTGTTTGCGCGCCTGGCACCGGCTGCGGCCAGCTGCCGCATTGCAATGGGCCATCACCCTGGCGCTGCTGCCCGCGCTGGCCCTGATGTTCCAGCAATTGCCGTTGTTATCGCCCTTGGCCAATGCATTGGCAATTCCGGTGGTGGGCGCCCTGGTCACTCCGCTGGTCGTGATGTCTGCCGTGCTCTATCCGTTGCCGGGGCTTGGGTGGCTGGCAACGCTGGGGGTGACGGCGGCGCATGCGCTGTTTGAGGCGATGATGTGGCCGATACAGATCATGGGGCGCCAACCCTGGGCCTTGCTGGATGTCGCCGCGCCGCCGAACGGCTGGTTGTTTTTGGCCGGTGTGGGCGTCTGGTGGGCCCTGCGGCCGCCGGGCTGGCCGCTGCGTGCAGCAGGCTGGCTGCTCATGCTGCCGGCGCTGGGCTGGTCGCCGCCGCGGCCGGCGCAAGGCGAATGGCGCATTAGCGCCATGGATGTCGGGCAGGGCACGGCCATCCTGGTGGAGACGGCCAGTGGCGCCACGCTGTTCGATACCGGCGTGCGCTATGGGCCGCAATCCGATGCCGGCGAACGTATCGTCTGGCCTTATCTGCGCGCGCAGGGCTGGCGCCGGCTGGAAGAACTGGTGGTATCTCATGCGGATATCGACCATGCCGGCGGTGTGCGCAGCGTACTCTCGGCATTGCCGGTCGCGCATGCCTATGCGTCCTTTGATCTGCATGCCTTCCTGCGCCGGGAGGCACGCCTGGGGCTGGGCGAACTGGCCCCGAGGCATTATCCAGGCGAACTTTCCCTGTGCCGGGATGGGCAGGGATGGCAGCGGGACGGGGTGCGCTTCCGTTTCGTCCATCCCCAGGCGCCAGTGGGCAAGCCCTGGTGGCGTGGCGTCAATGCCGACAGTTGTGTCCTGAAAGTGGAAGGGGCATACCACGGCGCTTTGCTGACGGGTGATATCGGCGCGGCCCAGGAGCGCCAACTGCTCGCTCGGGGAGAGGCTGGCGCCGACTGGATCGCCGCGGCGCATCACGGTTCGGGATCGTCGTCGGACGCCGGGTTTGTGCTGGCCAGTGGCGCTCAGCATGCGGTGGCGCAGATGGGGGCCTGGAACAGCTACCGGCATCCGCATCCGGCCGTTGCCTTGCGCTGGCAGCAGGCCGGGGCTGTATTTTGGCGCTCCGACAGGCATGGTGCTGTCATTGCCCATTCGCGGGCTTCAGGCCTGCAGGTTCATGCCGAGCGGCAGGTCTCACGACGCTATTGGCAATACGACCCGCCGGCTGGCATGCAGTGATCATGGGCCGGCGTGTCACCCTGGGGCTTTTGCGCTATTGTTGGAGTGCGCAGGGATGTAGGGTGGCAGTGGCCATTGTTCAGCAGGCAGCATCCATTAGACAGCACTCGTTAGCCAGCACTCGTTAGCCAGCATTCGTTAGTTAGTATGTTTTAGTTAGTATTCTTTCCGACAGCAGCAGGCCATCATGGTTGACGGCCAGTCCGTATTTCCGTGCAAGCCACCAACAGGAGCCTTTCATGTCCAATCCTCGTCTGGAAAGTGTTGTCTGTGCCAGTCCGGCCGGTATGCACCGCATGGCCTATTGGGAATGGGGCGATCCCGCCAATACGGATGTCGTGCTGTGTGTGCATGGCCTGACCCGGACGGGCCGGGACTTCGATGCGCTGGCGCGGGCCTTGTCCAACGATTTTCGGGTGGTCTGCCCGGATATTGCTGGTCGTGGGGAATCTGACTGGCTGGCCAATCCGGTGTTCTATTCCATACCGCAATACGTCGCCGATATCACAACTCTGTTCGCACGTATCCGGCCCAGGCGGTTGGCCTGGGTGGGTACCTCTATGGGCGGGTTGATCGGCATGGCTTTTGCGGGCGCTTTGGCGGCAGCCCGACGTACGCCGGGCAAGGGTCCGGGGGCGGCGGCCAAGGCAGTGGCGCTGCCGGCGCTCTCGGGCATGGTTCTCAATGATGTCGGGCCACATGTGGGGGTTGCAGGGCTGATGCGCATTGCTTCGTACGTGGGCAGACGTAATGTCTTTGCCAGTTTCGAAGATGCCGTGGCGGAAATGAAGGCGGTGGCTGCGCCGTATGGCCCGCATACCGATGCGCAATGGCGCGAACTCGCCCGCCATGCCTATGTGCAACACGAGGGAGCCTGGGTGCCGAACTATGATCCGGGCATTGCCATCGGGCTGGCGCCGCCGGACGGAATGAGCCAGGCGGCAGCCGAACAGATGCTGTGGCAATGCTACGAGACGCTGGACGGCCCGGTCCTGATCCTGCGGGGAGCGCAGTCCGATATCCTGGTGCCGGCAACGGTCGAGGGTATGCTGGCGGCGCGCCAGGATGCGCGCCTGGTCGAATTCGAAGGCGTTGGCCATGCGCCGTCCCTGTTGCAGGAAGATCAGATCGCAGCGGTGGCTGCGTTCCTGCGGCAGGCCGTTTTAAAATGGCCATCATGAATACTGACCGTACTGCCGGGATCACGCCTGAGGGCTACCAGTTGCCCGCGGGGCAAACGATCTGCTTCGATCTGCATTGCCACTCGCTGGCTTCAGATGGCGCGCTGGCGCCCGCTGCCGTCGCGCGGCGCGCGGCGGCCAATGGCGTGAAGGTTTGGTCGCTGACCGACCATGATGAACTGCGTGGCCTGGACGAGGCAGAAACCGAGGCAGTGGCCCTGGGCCTGTGCTTCGTCAACGGCGTGGAAATTTCCGTGACCTGGGCGGGGCATACCGTGCACATCGTGGGCCTGGCCTTCGACCGTCGCCATCCTGTGCTGGTGCAGGGGCTGGCAGACATCCGGCGCGACCGCAGCGAGCGCGCGGAGCGTATTGGCCGGCGGTTTGCCGAATTGGGCATAGAAGGCACCTACGAGGGAGCGCTGGCGCTGGCCGGCAATGAAAACCTCCTGAGCCGCACCCACTTCGCGCGTTATCTGCTACAGGCAGGCCATGTGGAAAACGTGCAGCAGGCCTTCGACCTCTACCTCCAGGATGGCGGGCCGGCGCAAGTGCCCATGAAGTGGGCCACGCTTGAAGATGCAGTTTCCTGGATTCGCGCCGCTGGCGGGGTGGCGGTCATCGCTCACCCCGGACGCTATCGCTACACACCCGTGCAGTTCGATGGCCTGTTTTCGACCTTCCGTGATCTGGGCGGAACGGCCATCGAGGTCGTGACTGGCAGCCATCGCCCGGAACAATATGCCGAGTACGAATCCGTAGCGCGTTATTACGGGTTCAGGGCGTCCTGCGGTTCGGACTTCCATAGCACCACCGAAAGCCGGGCGGATCTGGGCAGCCTGCCGCCGCTGCCTGCCAGCCTCACGCCTGTGTGGCGGGACTGGTTCTGAGCCGGCAGCTTTCCATGAGGATGAGCGAGCCGCACCATCGGCCCGCCGGGTCCAGGGTGGGGCGTCGCAGCAACATAAAAGGTAGGGGAAATGAACAAGGCATTCGTCAAGGAAACCGACAGGGACGATGATGATGAGTTGCCCGAGGCCCAGGCGCTGCCTTCGGGCTCACGCAACTACATGACACCGCAGGGCTTTCAGGCCATGCGAGACGAACTGGCGCACCTGATGACGGTGGAGCGCCCGGAAGTCGTTTCGATTGTTTCCTGGGCGGCATCCAATGGCGACCGTTCCGAGAACGGCGACTACCTGTACGGCAAGAAGCGCCTGCGTGAAATCGACAGGCGCATGCGTTTCCTGACCAAGCGCCTGGAAATTGCAGAGGTTGTCGACCCTGCCTTGCAGCCCAATCGCGACCAGGTCTTCTTTGGGGCTACCGTCACCTATGAAAACCAGGACGGCGAGAGCCATACCGTCACGATCGTCGGCGTGGACGAGGCGGAACCGCTGGCGGGCAAGATCAGCTGGATTTCACCCGTGGCGCGTGCGCTGATCAAGGCGCGCGAAGGCGATACGGTGGTGCTGCGCACACCTGGCGGCATCCAGGAACTCGATATCGTCGAAGTGTCTTATCCGGACTGAGTCCAGGCCCTTGCGCAAGCCTGGGCCTGCAGGTGAAGGCTTGCGGACATTTTTCATGCTGCGCCGCAGGCGCTCCTCGCGGGCGTTCCTTGTTCCTGTATGGTGGTGCAGAACGTCAGTTCCCCAGCCCGATCCCCACAGTCCGTCTTTTCGGCCAGTCCGGCGTGCGGGCAGTAGAGGGCGGCCGGCGTGGTGTTTCTGCCCAGGTTCGGGCAACGGGTGATATCCGGGCAGGACACTGGGTTAAAATCGGGATCTTGATTCATCCTGCCCTGCGGCGCTGATGGGCGCCAAGCCCGAAGCTGGTGCAGGGCAGGCATCCTTGGCCTGCCTGATCCGGCCATTCCCTCCTTCTTTTGCCCGAGCGCGTATTTCCCCGTGTCCTCATCGCTTCTTATCATTCCCGGTTCCTCCGCCCTGTCCGCATTCCGCCGCGAGCGCCTGCTTGCCCAACTGCACAAGGCGGGATTGCCCGTGGCCGATGTCGCCGCGTATTACGAACACTTTGCCTGGGCGGAGACGCCCCTGGACGACGCCGGGCGCGAGCGCCTGGCGCTGGCGCTCAATGGCGGCAAGCCGGTGGGCGGTACCGAAGCCGGCAAGGATGCTCTGGTGCTGCGGGTGATTCCCCGCCTGGGCACGATTTCCCCGTGGGCCAGCAAAGCGACCGATATCCTGCAGAATTGCAGCCTGGAGAACGTACGCCGGGTGGAGCGCGGTGTGCGTTATGTGTTGACGCTGCAACGCGGCTTGCTGAGCACGCGCAAACTCGACGCGCAGCAATTGGCGCAGGCCGCCGCCTGCCTGCACGACCGCATGACGGAAACCGTGGTGGATGCCGATTTCGATGGCAGCGCGTTGTTTGCCGAGCTGCAGGGCAAGCCGCTGGCGACCGTGCCCGTGCTGGAGCAGGGCAGGGTGGCGCTTGAACGCGCCAATACGGAACTGGGTCTGGCGCTGTCCGATGACGAGATCGACTATCTGCTGAAGTCCTTCGGCGATCTGGGCCGCAACCCCACCGATGTTGAGCTGATGATGTTCGCGCAGGCCAACAGTGAACATTGCCGCCACAAGATTTTCAATGCCAGCTGGGTCATTGACGGACAGCCGCAGGAACAGACACTGTTCGGCATGATTCGTGCCACCCATGCAGCGCAGCCGCTGGGCACCATCGTTGCCTATTCGGACAATGCCGCCATCATGGAAGGCGGCACGGCGCAGCGTTTCTATCCTGGCGCACAGGCAGAGCTGGGCGAGCGTACCTACGGCCGTCGCGAAGCCACGGTGCATACGCTCATGAAGGTGGAAACCCATAATCACCCGACGGCCATCGCGCCGTTCCCCGGCGCATCTACCGGTGCTGGCGGCGAAATCCGCGACGAAGGCGCGACCGGGCGCGGGTCCAAGCCCAAGGCCGGCCTGACGGGCTTTACGGTGTCGCACCTGCGTTTCGATGATGCGGTCCAGCCCTGGGAAAACGATCATCATGGCCTGCCCGACCGGATCGCATCGCCGCTGGATATCATGATCGAGGGCCCGCTTGGCGGCGCAGCCTTCAATAACGAATTCGGCCGGCCCAACCTGCTGGGCTATTTCCGCACTTACGAGCAGACCACCGAAGACGGTCGCTGGGGATATCACAAGCCCATCATGATTGCGGGCGGTCTGGGCAGCATCGACGGCGATCAGACCCACAAGCTGGGCATTCCGCCGGGTTCGCTGCTGATCCAGCTGGGCGGTCCCGGCCTGCGCATCGGCATGGGCGGCGGGGCAGCGTCCAGCATGGGTGTCGGTGCCAACAGCGCCGAACTCGATTTCGACTCCGTGCAGCGCGGCAATCCGGAAATCGAACGCCGTGCGCAGGAAGTCATTGATGCCTGCTGGCGTCAGGGTACGGAAAATCCCATCCTGGCCATTCACGACGTGGGCGCAGGCGGTCTGTCCAATGCCTTCCCCGAACTGGTCAATGATGCCGGCCGTGGCGCCATTTTCGATCTGCGCCGGGTACCGGTGGAAGAATCGGGCATGTCGCCGGCGGAAATCTGGAGCAATGAATCGCAGGAGCGCTACGTGCTGGCCATCCTGCCTGAGGACCTGGCGCGTTTCGATGCCCTGGCCCGGCGCGAGCGCTGCCCCTATGCCGTGGTCGGCATCACCACGGAGGAGCGCCGCCTGAAGGTGGTGGACGGCGCGCGTGGCGCTGATGCCGAATTGTTTGCAGGGCTGCCGTCCCTGCCAGCGGATGTCATGGCTGCGCCGTCGGCCGAGCCGCATCCGGTCGATGTGCCCATGGATGTCATCCTGGGCAAGCCGCCGCGCATGCTGCGCGATGTCCAGCACCGTGCGCCCAAGGGCAGCCCGCTGGACCTGACGCTGATCTCGCTCGACGATGCGGCAGAACGCGTGCTGCGTCATCCTACCGTGGCGAACAAGAGTTTCCTCATCACCATCGGTGACCGTACTGTGGGTGGGCTGTCCAGCCGTGACCAGATGGTCGGTCCGTGGCAAGTGCCGGTGGCGGATTGTGCCGTGACGTTGGCCGATCATGACGGGTTCCGTGGCGAGGCGATGGCGATGGGCGAGCGTACCCCGCTGGCTGTGCTGGACGCCCCGGCCTCGGGACGCATGGCAGTGGCTGAGGCGCTGACCAATCTGGTGGCAGCTGACGTCGGCCGCCTGGAAGATATCAAGCTATCCGCCAACTGGATGGCGGCCTGCGGTTCTGCAGGACAGGACGCTGCGCTGTTCGACACCGTCTCGGCCGTGAGTGAATTGTGTCAGCAGGTGGGTCTGTCGATCCCGGTGGGCAAGGATTCCCTGTCCATGAAGACCGGCTGGGAAGAAGCGGGCGAGCGGCGTGAAGTGGTGTCGCCGGTGTCGCTGATCGTCACGGCCTTTGCGCCGGTGGCAGACGTGCGCAACAGCCTGACGCCGCAACTGCGCACCGATTTGGGCAATACCGTATTGATCCTGGTGGACCTGGGGCAGGGCAAGCACCGCCTGGGGGCGTCTATCCTGGCGCAGGCCTTCAACCAATTGGGCGAAGCCGTGCCGGATATCGACGATGCGGAATCCCTGCGCGCATTCTTTGCCGCCATTCGTGCGCTGGCCGAAGCGGGCAGCATCCTGGCCTACCATGATCGCTCCGACGGCGGCCTGTACGCTACGGTTTGCGAAATGGCGTTTGCCGGCCATACCGGTGTGTCGGTCAACCTCGACATGCTGACCTTCGATGCCAACGTGGCCGACTGGGGCGACTACAAAATCCGCCCGGAACAGGTTTCCGTGCAGCGCGCTGAAGCGACGCTCAAGGCCTTGTTCGCCGAAGAGGCTGGCGCGGTGATCCAGGTGCGTGCCGAGGATCGCGACGCTGTGCTGCAGGTGTTCCGTGGCGCTGGCCTGTCCGCGCATACGCACGTCATCGGCGCGCCCAACCAGACAGATGAAATCGAGTTCTATCGCGACGGTCACCGCATCTGGAACCGTCCCCGTGCCGAGCTTGGCCGCATCTGGAGCGAAGTGTCCTGGCGCATTGCTTCGCGCCGCGATAATCCGGCATCGGCGCAGGCCGAATACGATACCTGGCTCGACCTTGCCGACCCTGGCATGACGCCGCGTGTGGCGTTCGATCCCCAGGAAGACGTGGCTGCGCCGTACATTGCAACGGGCGTGCGTCCGCGTGTGGCCATTCTGCGTGAGCAGGGTTGCAATAGTCATATCGAAATGGCCTGGGCTTTCGACAAGTCCGGTTTCGAGGCGGTCGACGTGCACATGACCGATCTGCTGTCCGGCCAGGCGTCGCTGGCGTCCATGCAGGGCCTGGTGGCCGTGGGCGGCTTCAGCTACGGCGACGTGCTGGGTGCGGGCGAAGGCTGGGCGCGCACGATCCAGCTCAATGACAAGCTGGCACAGCAGTTCGCGGCGTACTTTGCCCGTCCCGATACCTTCGGCCTGGGGGTGTGCAATGGTTGCCAGATGATGGCGGCGCTTGCTTCCATGATTCCCGGTGCGGAAAACTGGCCGCGTTTCACCCGCAACCAGTCCGAGAAATACGAAGCGCGTGTTTCCATGGTCGAAGTGCAGTCCTCTCCGTCGTTGTTCTTCAGCGGCATGGAAGGGGCGCGCATACCGGTGGCCGTGGCGCATGGCGAGGGCTATGCCGATTTCTCGTTGCAGGGCAATCGCGACAAGGTATTGGCGGCAGCGCGCTTTGTCGATAACCGCGGCGAGGCTACCGAAGCCTATCCGTTCAATCCCAACGGCAGCCCGGATGGGCTGACGGCCGTGACCACCGCAGACGGCCGCTTTACGGTCATGATGCCGCACCCGGAGCGGGTGACCCGCAACGCCATGATGTCGTGGGCGCCGGCGCGCTGGGGTGCTGCCGACCAGGGTGGCGATTACTCCCCTTGGCTGCGCTTCTTCCGCAATGCGCGGGTGTGGCTGAAGTAAGGAAATCGGCTGGCCGGCTGCCGCGATGTGTCCGAGTGGCTGTTGCGGCGGCTGGCAGACTGATTGCAGCTCGGCGGAGGGGCGGTGCAGGGGTGGGTTGCAGGCTGTACCATACGCCGCGCAACGCCCAAGCCGGCTTTTTCCGGGGCGCCGGTTGCGATGCGGAAAAGATGGGCCGGGAGGCAGGTTGTCGGATGATTTGCCTGCTTCCGGGTCTTCCGTTTTTGCTTTATACTAAAGAGCTTTTCATAAACTTTTTCAAGGAACTGCCCTCATGGTGGTGATTCGTCTGGCCCGTGGTGGCTCCAAAAAACGTCCTTTCTACAACGTGGTTGCTGCTGATTCGCGCAACCGTCGTGACGGCCGCTTCGTTGAGCGCGTAGGCTTCTACAACCCCGTTGCCCGTGAAAACGAAGAAGGCCTGCGCCTGTCGCTGGAGCGCGTGCAATACTGGGTCAGCAACGGCGCCCAGCTGTCGCCCGTCGTCGCTCGCCTGGTCAAGGAATACTCGGCCAAGGTTTCGGCCGCAGCCTGATAGATGTCTGAAGCGCCGCGCAGCCAGGCTGGTGCCAGCGCGCCAGCCAATCTGATTGAGCTGGGCCGCATCGTTTCTGCCTATGGCCTGAGGGGCTGGATCAAGATCCAGCCCCATTCTGCACGTTCGGAAGCCTTGCTGTCGGCCAAGCGCTGGTGGCTGGTGCCGTCGTCGCGGGCGACCGGGCCCGTCCTGGCGGAAGCCAGGGCCTGGAAGGTCAAGCTGTCTCGTACCCAGGGCTCCACCATCGTGGGCGCGCTGGATGGCATCTCCGACCGCAATGATGCCGAGCCGCTCAAGGGCATGCTCGTCATGGTTGACCGCAGTGATTTCCCGGAAACTGATGATGGGGAATACTACTGGGTCGATCTGATGGATTGCCAGGTGTGGGGGGTGGACGACAGTGGTGCTCATGTCGTCATGGGCGTGGTGGCCGATGTCTCCGACAATGGTGCGCATGCCGTGTTGTCGGTGCGCCGCCAGCGTGAGCAGGATGGTGCCTGGGTGGATGTGCTGGATGAAAAAGATCGTCCCGTCACTGCACTTGTGCCCTTCGTCGACGCGCACCTGCAGGAAGTCGATCTCCCGGGCCGGCGCATCGTCACGAACTGGCCGTTGGATTTCTAGATGCTCGAAACGCCGGGTTGCCGCCAGGCGGCACGGAAGGTTTCTTCAGGTTGATATCTGCCGCAGTGAACACTCTGTGGTAATTTCCGAAAAGCTGGCTCAGGCCGGCTTTTTGCATTTATGCCGCTGCCTGCATGGGGTTCTGGCCCTGCCGGTTTTTGCTGTTCATGCGGGTGTTGTGCGGTCTTGCCGTCTTTGTGTTTCGTCTCTCTTGAAGAAGGCTTGCGCCTGCCATGCGTTTTGACGCTATTACCCTGTTTCCCGAAATTTTTGCCGGCATCACCGCACATGGCGTGACCAGTCGTGCGCTGTCGCAGGGCTTGTGGTCATTCAAGGCCTGGAATCCCCGTGATTACACGCAGGACGTGCACCGTACCGTGGATGACCGTCCCTACGGAGGTGGCCCGGGCATGGTCATGCTGGCGGCTCCGCTCGAGGCGGCATTGCGCGACGCGCAGGCGGATCGCGAGCGCCTGGGGCAGCCCAGGGGGCAGGTGGTTCTGTTATCGCCAACAGGGCGGCGCTTCGACCAGGCAGCGGCCGCGCAATGGGTGGCCGGGCCTGGCAAGATACTGGTGTGCGGTCGCTACGAAGGCGTGGACCAGCGCTTTGTCGACCGTTGCGTGGATGAAGAGTGGTCCTTGGGCGATTTCGTCCTGTCTGGCGGGGAGCTGGCTGCCGTCCCCATGATGGACGCCTGCGTACGGTTGTTGCCCGGGGTGTTGAATGACGATCAGTCCGCTTTGCAGGATTCCTTTCATGTGAACCTGGACGGCCTGCTGGACAGCCCGCATTACACCCGACCTGAGGTCTATGACGGCGAGCCTGTTCCGGAGGCGCTGCTGTCCGGGCATCACGCACGCATTGCGCGCTGGCGGCGTGATCAGTCTTTGCGCTTGACCTTGGCGCGGCGGCCGGAGCTGATCGAGGTGGCCCGGCGAGAGGGGCGGCTGGACAAAGCAGACGAGAAATTCCTGCTGGGCTTGCAGTCCTGAAAAACAGAAAGCCCGACATGGCCGCGATTTCGGCCATGTCGGGCTTTTGGCAGCCGTGCGCAGAAGGAAGCGCGAAGGCTGCTCGGGTGGTGCCTTTGTCTGTTGTCTGGTCTGTCTCAGGCGGCCGGTGCAGGGGCTGGGGTCGGCACAAAGGACTTCAAGGCAACACCGGCATCCGCCACGGCTTCAGGCGCAGGACTGATGCCCAATTCCAGCAACTTGCGGCTGGTGACGTGATCCAGCGGCGCATTGACCGATTCCACGCAAACCAGTTTGTCATCCACGTAGTGGAATAGCGAAAACGATTCCGGCTTGGCACCCTGGCGGCGCACGATCAGTTGCCCGGCCGTGCCGGCGGCGGGCGGCAGGCCTGCCATCTGCAGACGCATGCTGCCTTGCTCCGACCAGAACCACGGCAGCGCCCGGTGTGGCGCGGGCGTGCCGGTCAGCGTGGCGCAGGCGGTCTTGGCCTGGTCGTTGGCGTTCTGGACCGACTCCAGGCGCAACTGGCGGCCGGTGTAGGCTTCGTCGAAGCGCGTGCAGTCGCCGATTGCAAGAATGTCGGCGTCGCTGGTGCGCATGTAGGCGTCAACGATGACACCGTCTTTGCAGGCCAGCCCCGCGGCTTCTGCCAGCGTGGTTTCCGGTACCGCGCCTATGCCCAGGACCAGCAGGTCCAGCGGCAGGCGTTCGCCGCCGGCAATGAGGGCGGTGACCTTGCCGTCCTGAGTCTCGAAGCCGCTGGCCGAAAGGCCGGTGCGCACATCCAGGCCGTTGTTGCGGTGGCTGTGCAGCACGTGTTCGGAAAGCTCGGGCGAAGCCGCGCGTCCCATCAGGCGCGGGGCGGCTTCGAGGACAATGACCTGCTTGCCCTGGGCGTGCGCGGTAGCGGCAATTTCCAGGCCGATGAAGCCGCCGCCCAAAATCACCACCCGCTGTGCATCCGCCAGCAGGGCGCGCAGGCGTTCCGCGTCTGCGGCATGGCGCAGGCTGGTAACGTTGCTCAGCGTTGTGTCCAGCTCGGGCAGGGTGCGGGCGCGGGTGCCGGTTGCCAGCACCAGGCGGCTCCAGGGCAGTTCCCGTCCGCTCTGCAGGCGCACGTGCTTTTGTGTGCGGTCAATGGCGGCAACGCCATCGCCTGTGAGTACCTGGATGCCGGCCTGTTCATACCAGTCTGCCGGGCGGTGCGGCATGGGTTGCTCTTCGGCAGCCTTGAGAAAGGCCTTGGAAAGCGGCGGCCGATGGTAGGGCAGCAGGGGTTCTTCGCAGATCAGGGTGGTCTGGCTGGCGAGGCCGGCCTGGGACAGGCTGGCGCACAGTTGGGCGGCGGCATGGCCGCCGCCGACGATGATGATGGTTTCGTTTGCTGGGGTATTCATGCCGTTCGCGTCCTTCAGCCGCGCAGGCGGGCGTATTGGCCGCGCACTTTTTCGAGGGTTTCGCGGAATTGGGCGACACGCAGCTTTTCCTGGTCGACGACGGCAGCCGGCGCGCGAGCCACGAAATTCTCGTTGGACAGCTTGCTTTCGGCCTTCGTGATTTCGCCTTCCAGGCGCGCGATTTCCTTTTCCAGGCGCGCTTTTTCAGCGGCCACGTCGATTTCCACGTGCAGCATCAGGCGGGCGTCGCCCACCACCTGGACCGGGGCACCAAGGTCGGGCAGGGCAGAGACGATCTCCACGCCGCTCAGCTTGGCGAGCGAAGCCAGGTAAGGGCGCTGGATTTCCAGTGTGGCAGCATCGCCTTCCGCCAGCAGCGGCACACGCTGCGCGGGCGACAGGTTCATTTCGCCTCGCAGGGCGCGTACGGCTTCGATACGGGCCTTGAGCGCTTCGATGGCGGCTTCGGCCTCGGCGTCCTGCAGGCTGGCGTCGGCCAGCGGGTGAGCCTGGATGCTGATGCTGGTTTCCTGGCCTTCGGCGCGCACGCCGGCGGCGACGGAAACGCGTTGCCACAGCTCTTCGGTGATGAAGGGCATGATGGGGTGGGTGATGCGCAGCAGGCTGTCGAGCACATGCAACAGGGTGTCGCGGGTGGCCTGGGCCTGCTCCGGCGTGCCTTGCTGGATCTGGACTTTCGAGAGCTCCAGATACCAGTCGCAGTACTCATTCCAGGCGAACTGGTAGATGGCGTTGGCAATATTGTCGAAGCGATAGCCGGCATAGCCTTTTTCGACTTCGGCGGCCAGGGTTTGCAGGCGGCTCAGGATCCAGCGGTCGGCAATGCTGAGTGCGGCGCGATTCGCGGGCGCCCCGGCCTGCGCGACCTGATGGCCTTCGGTCTGCATCAGTACGAAGCGCGTGGCGTTCCACAGCTTGTTGCAGAAGTTGCGGTAGCCTTCGCAGCGTTTCAGATCGAAGTTGATATTGCGGCCCAGCGTGGCATAGGCGGCCATGGTGAAGCGCAGCGCATCGGCACCGTAGGCGGGAATGCCGTCAGGGAACTGCTTGCGCGTTTTCTTTTCGATGTCGCCGGCCTGCTTGGGGTTCATCAGGCCGAAGGTGCGTTTCTTGACCAGGCCTTCAAGGTCGATGCCGTCGATCAGGTCGACCGGGTCCAGGGTGTTGCCTTTGGACTTGCTCATCTTCTGGCCGTCCGCGTCGCGGATCAGGCCGTGGACATAGACATCATTGAAAGGCACCTTGCCGGTCAGGTGGGTGCTCATGATGACCATGCGCGCCACCCAGAAGAAAATGATGTCGAAGCCGGTGACCAGCACGCTGGAGGGCAGGTAGCGCTGGATGTCTGGCGTGTCTTCGGGCCAGCCGAAGGCAGTGAAGGGCACCAGCGCGGAAGAGAACCAGGTGTCCAGAACGTCCTGGTCGCGCTTCAGCTCACCTTGCACGCCGGCGGCGCGAGCCTGGGCGTAGGCTTCCTCTTCGCTGTGCGCCACGAACAACTGGCCATCTTCGGCGTACCAGGCGGGAATCTGGTGGCCCCACCACAGTTGTCGGGAAATGCACCAGTCCTGGATGTTTTCCAGCCACTGGTAATAGGTGTTGGTCCAGTTGTCCTGGAAGAATTTGATATCGCCGTTGCGCACCACATCCAGTGCGACTTCGGTAATACTCTTGCCTTCGTGGCTGGAGCCTGCGCCGGCAGGCTTGCTCATGGCGACAAACCACTGGTCGGTCAGCATGGGTTCCAGGACCACACCGGTACGGTCGCCCTTGGGCTGCATCATCTTGTGGCTGTCGATACGAACCAGCAGACCCTCGGTTTCCAGCGCCTTGACGATGGCATCGCGGGCGTCGTAGCGATCCATGCCGCGGAAAGCCGCAGGTGCGTTGTCGTTGATGCGGGCGTCGGGGGTGAGGATGGAAATCAGCGGCAGGCCGTGGCGTTGGGCGCAGGCGTAGTCGTTGAAGTCATGCGCGCCGGTGATCTTCACGCAGCCGGTGCCGAACTCGCGATCGACGAAATCGTCCGCGATGATGGGAATCTGGCGCCCGGTCAGCGGCAGGTTCAGCATTTTGCCGACCAGATGGCGGTAGCGCTCGTCTTCCGGGTGGACGGCCACCGCGTTGTCGCCCAGCATGGTTTCCGGGCGCGTCGTGGCGACGGTCAGGCCGGTCAGCGTCACGCTGTTGCCCTCTTTGTCGGTGATGGTTTGCGGGCCATCGGCAAAGGGGTAGAGGATGTGCCACAGGTGGCCATCGGTTTCCTCGGAAACCACTTCCAGGTCGGAGACTGCAGTCAGCAGCTTGGGATCCCAGTTCACCAGGCGTTTGCCGCGGTAGATCAGGCCTTCGCGATACAGGCGCACAAAGGTTTCCAGCACGCCCTTGGACATCTGCTCGTCCATGGTGAAATACTCGCGCTCCCAATCGGCCGAGGCACCCAGGCGGCGCACCTGATTGGTAATGGTCGTGCCGGACTGGTGCTTCCATTCCCACACTTTTTCCAGGAATTTTTCGCGGCCCAGGTCATGACGTGACACTTTCTGGGCGTCGAGCTGGCGTTCCACGACGATCTGCGTCGCAATGCCGGCGTGATCGGTGCCGGGGATGAAGGCGGTGTCATAGCCGCGCATGCGATGGTAGCGCACCAGGCCATCCATGATGGTCTGGTTGAAGGCGTGCCCCATGTGCAGCGTGCCCGTTACGTTGGGCGGCGGGAAGTGGATCACGTAAGGTTTGCCGGTCGCTTGCGGTCCGTGGACGTGCTGGCCGGAACGGAAGAGATCCAGGCGGCTCCAGGTGTCATACCAGCGGGCTTCGATGTCAGCGGGTTCGAAGCTCTTGGGCAGTTCGTTTTGGGAAGCAGTGTCGGGAGTGGAAGAATCGGTCATACCAGTTTCAGCGTTGCGCCTTGTCGTGCGGCGCGATAAGGAAGGTGTCTGTGCCGGCGCCGGATCGTTGCGGGCCGGCGTCGGCCAGAAAACAGTGTGTTCGTGCGGTGGCTCGGCATTCCGGGCGGCCCTGGACGATATCGTGTTAGATGATAACGGTTGGGGCGGCTGCCCGTCTTGGGGGCGGTGTCCGCCGACACCGTCAGGCCCAGGGGAACCCATTTATGCCCTTGCAATCTAACATTTTAAGGTGTATCCCGCCATGGCTGCATGTTAGAATGCCGGGTTGCTGTAAAAAGCCCGGAATATCTATGCCTGCCGTGTTGCTGCCTGGATGGCCGAGGTCTTCGGCGCCAGTTCTGGCGTTTGCAGCAGCAGACGGCCGCCCTGGCCAGGAGTCCGGGGTTCGGGCGCGCTGTTGACTCCCTTTCCGATTTTTCAATACGCCTTCCCCCTGGAGTATCCTGATGGCTATCGAACGCACCCTGTCGATTATCAAGCCCGACGCAGTGGCCAAGAATGTGATCGGCCAGATCATTGCCCGCTTTGAACAAGCTGGTCTGAAGATCGTGGCTGGCCGCCTGGCCCAACTGTCGCGCGCCGACGCCGAGCGTTTCTACGCAGTGCACAAAGAGCGTCCTTTCTTCAAGGATCTGGTTGATTTCATGATCTCCGGTCCCGTGTTCGTGCAAGTTCTGGAAGGCGAAGGCGCCATCCTGAAGAACCGTGAACTGATGGGTGCAACCGATCCCAAGAAGGCAGAAGCCGGCACCATCCGCGCCGATTTCGCCGAAAGCATCGACGCCAACGCCGTGCACGGTTCCGACGCACCGGAAACCGCTGCCGTCGAAGTGGCTTTCTTCTTCCCCGAAATCAACATCCACAGCCGTTGATTTCAATGGCTCGCTGGCGCCGGTGCAGTACCCGACGCCTGCGGGCGCAGACCGGCACGAGGCGAACATGATTACCAGCCCAGGCACTAGCCGCATTCCATCCGAAACGCAGGAAGTTTCCGGCGCGCAACGTCCGCAGGCCAGCGGCCAGGCGGAGCGCGTTGCGCAGTCCGCGGCTGGCGCGCAGGCAGTGGACGCCGGGCGGGTCAATTTGCTGGGCTTGCAGCCCCGGGACCTGACTGCTCAGGTCGAGCAGTGGGGGGGTAAGCCGTTTCGTGCCAAGCAACTGCTGCGCTGGGTACACCAGCGCGGCGTTGGCGAATTCTCCGCCATGAGCGATCTGGCGAAGGATTTCCGCCAACAGCTCGACGCCCGTTGCGATATCGCAGCGCCTTGCGTCGTGACAGAACAACGTTCCTCCGACGGCACCCGCAAGTGGTTGTTCGATGTGGGCAACAATAATGCCGTCGAGACAGTCTTCATCCCCGAAGATGACCGGGGCACCCTGTGCATTTCGAGCCAGGCCGGCTGTACGGTGGCCTGTCCGTTCTGTTCCACGGGGTATCAGGGTTTCAATCGCAATCTTTCCACTGCGGAAATCATCGGCCAGCTCTGGCATGTGCGCCGCGTGCTGGATGCCGATCGCGGCACGGCCCGCCTGGGCGAGGGCGCAGCAGAAATAGATCCCACCCGCGTGGTCAGCAATGTCGTCATGATGGGCATGGGCGAACCCTTGCTCAACTACGATCAGGTGGTTGGCGCCTTGCGGCTCATGCTTGATGACAATGCCTATGGCCTGTCGCGGCGCCGCGTGACGGTCTCGACCTCCGGCGTGGTGCCGATGATGGACCGGCTGTCGCAGGATTGCCCGGTGGCGCTGGCGGTCTCCCTGCATGCGCCCAACGATGCGCTGCGCGATCGCCTGGTGCCCCTGAACAAGAAATATCCGCTGGCGGAATTGCTGGACGCGTGCAATCGCTATCTGGAGTTTGCGCCGCGCGATTTCGTGACCTTCGAGTATGTCATGCTCGATGGCGTCAACGATACCGACGATAATGCGCGTGAGCTGATACGGGTGGCGCGCCAGGTGAAGTGCAAGCTGAATCTGATTCCTTTCAATCCTTTCCCGCAATCGGGCCTGAAGCGTTCTTCGGCTGCGCGGGTGAAGGCATTCGCCCAGCGCCTGATGGACGCTGGCGTCATTGTGACCGTGCGCAAGACGCGCGGCGACGATATCGACGCCGCCTGCGGTCAGCTGGCAGGGGATGTGAAAGACCGTACCCGCCTGAAGGAGCGCCGTGTGCGCCAGGGCGACATCGCCATTCCCATCGTGGAGATGCGTGCATGAGTGCCGCAGTCCTGGACGAACTCGCCGGTATGCCGGGCGCTGTATTGCGGCGTGCGCGCGAGGCGCAGGGGCTGTCTCTGGAAGAAGTGTCGGCGCATATCCGTTTTTCCGTTGCGCAGTTGCGGGCGCTGGAGTCCGGGCAGTGGAATGCGCTGCCCAAGGGGCTGCCGCTGCGTGGTATGGTCAAGGCTTATGCGCGCCAGGTAGGCTTGCGTGAGCACGACCTGCTCAATGGCCTGGCGCCTGGCGAGCGGCCGGGCGTAGGGCTGGCAAGAGCGTTTTCGGCGGCCGATCCCCTGGTGGCCGATCCTGCCCGCCGTGGCGGTTCGACGCTGCTTTGGCTGCTGGCGCTGGTTGTCGTGGCGCTGGCGGCAGCATTGCTGGCCTACTGGCAGGGCTGGCTGGTTTTTGAATGAGTTGGCGCTGGATGCAGCGAGAAACAATGCAAACAGACGAAACGTCCCTGATGTCCGAGCAGCCCTATCCCATGGGGCCGGGCGTGCGCCGTGCGACACGTCAGGTCAGGGTGTCCTGGCTCGGCCATGAAGTCCTGGTTGGTGGCGGCGCGCCGGTCGTGGTGCAATCCATGACCAATACCGACACCGCCAATCCCATAGAAACGGCCATCCAGGTCAAGGCGCTGGCGCAGGCCGGTTCCGAAATGGTGCGGATTACCGTCAATACGCCGGATGCCGCCAAGGAAGTACCCGCGATCCGCGAACAGCTCGACCGCATGGGCGTCAATGTGCCGCTGGTGGGCGACTTCCATTACAACGGTCACAAGTTGCTGACCCAGTATCCTGAGTGCGCCCAGGCGTTGTCCAAGTACCGCATCAATCCCGGAAACATGGGTGGCGGTAAAAAGCGCGATGACAACTTCGTGCAGATGATCGAGGTCGCCTGCAAGTACGACAAGCCCGTACGCATCGGTGTGAACTGGGGTAGCCTGGACCATGAACTCATGGCCCGCATGATGGACGAGAACAACCGCCGCGCCACGCCCTGGGAAGCCCAGGCGGTCATGCGTGATGCGCTGGTGATCTCCGCCATCAGCAATGCCAGGCGCGCAGAAGAAATCGGCCTGCCGGGCAACCGCATCATTCTTTCCTGCAAGGTCAGTCATGTGCAGGACCTGATCGCCGTATACCGCGACCTGTCGGCGCGTTGCGACTATCCGCTGCACCTGGGGCTGACCGAAGCCGGCATGGGCAGCAAGGGGATCGTCGCTTCAACGGCGGCGCTGTCCGTGCTGTTGCAGGAAGGCATAGGCGATACCATCCGGATTTCGCTTACGCCTGAACCGGGTGGAGATCGGGCCCGTGAAGTCATCGTGGCCCAGGAAATATTGCAGAGCATGGGCCTGCGTGCCTTCACGCCCATGGTTGTGGCTTGCCCGGGTTGCGGCCGCACCAGCAGTACCTTCTTCCAGGAACTGGCTGACAGCATCCAGAGTTATCTGCGCAACCAGATGCCCATCTGGCGCGCCCGCTATCCCGGCGTGGAAACCATGAACGTCGCGGTCATGGGCTGTGTGGTGAATGGCCCAGGCGAAAGCCGCCATGCGGATATCGGCATCAGCTTGCCAGGCACCGGCGAAGTGCCGTCGGCCCCGGTATTCGTGGACGGCGAACGTACGGTGACGCTCAAGGGCGATACGATTGCCGAGGAATTCCAGGCGATCGTCGAGGATTATGTCGAGCGCCGCTACGGCCTGGCCGCCACGTCTTCCGAAAACAAGTAAACTGGCCGCCGTATTCCGGTATTCCAGCCTGCGGGCTGGGCGGAATGCGTGAAACCTCTAGAAAAACGATATGACCCAGGCATTTCAGAAAGTCTCCGCAATACGCGGCATGAATGATTTGCTTCCGGACGCAAGCGGGCGCTGGGAAGCTTTGGAAGAGATAGTCAGGCATTGGTTGCATGCCTATGGTTACCGCAATATGCGCACGCCGATCTTGGAGCAGACGCGCTTGTTCACGCGCGGCATCGGTGAAGTGACCGATATCGTCGAGAAGGAAATGTATACCTTCACCGACGGCCTGAATGGCGACTCCCTGACACTGCGCCCCGAAATGACGGCTGGCGTCGTGCGGGCGGCGATCGAGCACAACCTGCTGTATGACCGTCCGCAGCGAGTCTATTCGCTGGGGCCGGTATTTCGCCATGAGCGGCCGCAGCGCGGCCGCTATCGCCAGTTCCATCAGATCGACGTCGAGGCCCTGGGCTTTGCCGGTCCGGATGTCGATGCCGAACTGATCGTCATGCTGGCACGGCTGTGGAAAATCCTGGGCCTGCAGGGCATGCGCCTGGAACTGAATTCGTTGGGAGCGCCGGCGGAGCGCGCTGCGCACCGTGATGCGCTGATCAAGCACCTGGAGCAGCACAAGGACATTCTCGACGAAGATGGCTTGCGTCGCATGTACACCAACCCGTTGCGGGTGCTCGATACCAAGAATCCGGCCATGCAGGAAATGGCCAATGCTGCGCCCAAACTGTTTGATTTCCTGGGTGAGGAATCCCGCGCCCATTTCGACGGTGTGGTGGCCCGCCTGGAAGACGCAGGCATTGCCTATACCTTGAACCCGCGCATGGTGCGGGGCCTGGATTATTACAACGGTACGGTATTCGAATGGATTACCGACCAGCTTGGCGCCCAGGGCACGGTGTGCGGCGGTGGCCGTTATGATGGCCTGATCAGCCTGTTGGGCGGCAAGCCCACGCCAGCCATCGGCTTTGCCATCGGCATGGAACGCCTGCTCGATCTGTGGGGGCAGGGCGGGCTGGCGCCCCAGCCCGAGTGCGACATCTATGTCGTGCACCAGGGAGACGAGGCGCAACGGTCTGCAGCGCGCATCGCGGAAACTTTACGTGATGCCGGGCTGTCTGTGATTGTGCATGCTGGTGCTGCGGGCTTTAAAGCGCAGTTCAAGCGTGCGGATGCCAGCGGCGCTCGCGCTGCCGTTATCCTGGGTGAAGAAGAGGTTTCGGGCCGCGTCGCCAGCGTCAAATGGTTGCGTGCCGACGAACAGGGCAATACGGCGCCGCAGCAGCAGGTGGCTTGGGAACAATTGTCGCAATATCTGGTAAGCAAGGCTTAAAGGCATCATGGCATACGATCTGGACGAACAGGAACAAATTGACTCGCTCAAGGCTTGGTGGTCGCGCTATGGCGTGATGGTGCTGGCGGTGGTCTTCATCGCTGCCGCCGCCTTTGCCGGTTTCCGTGGCTGGCAGTGGTATCAGCACAGCAAGGTCACCCAGGCCATGGGCTATTTCGAAGCCCTGGAGCTGGCCGTCCAGAACCCCGGCCCGGATTCGGCGGCGCGCATTGCCGCCGCCAGCGAAAGCCTGCGTACCGAATTCGCCGGCACGGGCTATGCTGCACGCGGCAGTCTGGTTGCTGCCGATGGCCTGGTTGCGCTGCAGGACCAGGATGGTGCGCGCCGCGAGCTGGAGTGGGTCATCAACAGCAGCGGTGACAAGGCGCTGGCGCCGGTCGCCCGCCTGCGTCTGGCCGGCTTGCTGCTGGACCAGGCCAAGTATGACGAGGCGCTGGCCCAGCTGGCCAATCCGCCCGAGGCCTTTGTCGCCATGTTCGAGGATCGCCGCGGCGATATCCTGTTCGCGCAAGGCAAGGTTGAAGAAGCGGGCAAGGCCTGGAACCAGGCTCGTGCAGGTCTGAAGGAAGATGATCCGCTGATCGGTTATCTGAAACTGAAAATTGACGCCTTGTCCGGAGGGCAATCCTGATGCTGCCGCGTAAATTCCGTCGTCTGCCCTTCGCTGCCGCGCTGGCTGCCAGCCTGCTGCTTGGCGCCTGCGCTTCTTCCGATGACCGCTATGAACCTGCCAAGCTGACGTCCTACACGCCCGGCGCCACGATCTCCACTGTCTGGAGCGTGGATATCGGCAGCGGCGGCGGCAGCGGCTTCGTGCCTGCCGTCAGCGGTGATGCCGTCTATGCGGCTACGCCCGGCGGCACTGTTTCCAAGGTGGATCTGTCTTCCGGCCGTGTGATCTGGAGCAACCGGGTGGCGCGCAAGCTGTCTGCCGGGGTGGGCACCGACGGCAATCTCGTGGTGGTCGTGACGCCTGCGGGCGAGATCATCGCGCTGGATGGCGATGGTCAGGAAAAGTGGCGTGCCAAGGCCACCAGCGAAGTTCTGATTCCACCTGTCGTTGATGACGGCTATGTCGTGGTGCGCAGTGGCGACTACCGTATCCAGGCTTTCAATGCAGACACCGGTGCGCGCCTGTGGAGCGTGCAGCGTCCGGGCCCTGCGCTGGCGTTGCGGGCCCCCACCCAGATGATTCTGGTGGACGGGTTGCTGATCACCGGCATGCCGGGCGGCAAGATGCTGGTCATCAATGTGGCGACCGGCAACGTCCAGTGGGAAGGGACCGTGGCGACGCCCAAGGGCGCGACCGACCTGGAACGCGTGACCGACGTTGTCGGCCAGCCGCAGGTGGTTGGCGCCTTGCTCTGCGCGGCCGCCTACCAGGGCCGCGTGCTGTGCTTCGATGTGTCGCAGGGCGGCCGCATCGTCTGGAGCAAGGATTTCTCCAGTTCCTCGGGTATTTCCGTGGATGACCGCCTGCTGTTCGCCAGCAGCCAGAACAGCGAAGTGTTCGGCTTCATGCTCGAAGACGGCACGACCCTGTGGCACCAGGATGCCCTGCGCAACCGCAGCCTGACTGCGCCGCAGGTGAAGGGTGGTGTCGTGGCGGTAGGCGACTACGATGGCTATGTGCATTTCCTCGACCGCGCCGATGGTCACCTGCTGGGCCGTGTCAGCCTGGGTGGCGGCGCGATTGTTTCTCCTTTGCAGGCCAGCTACGCCGGCGTGCTGGTGCAAACCGGCAATGGCAAGCTGTCTCTGCTTTCAGTGAATTGATATAACGTGTCGTTCAAACCTGTCGTAGCCCTGGTCGGGCGCCCCAATGTAGGCAAATCGACCCTTTTCAACCGTCTGACGCGCTCGCGCGCCGCGTTGGTGGCCGATTTTTCCGGGCTGACCCGTGATCGCCACTACGGCGAAGGCCGCGTCGGGGACATTCCGTTCCTGGTGGTGGATACTGGCGGTTTCGAGCCCGTTGCCAAGGATGGGATCCTGCGCGAAATGGCGCAGCAGACCCGCCAGGCGATCGCCGAGGCCGACGTGGTCGTGTTCCTGGTGGATGCGCGGGCAGGTTTGAATGCCCATGATCAGGATATCGCTCGCCTGCTGCGTACCTGCACTCAGCATATCGTGCTGGCAGTGAACAAGGCCGAAGGCATGTCGGAAAATGCTGCCATCGCCGAGTTTCATGAACTCGGTCTGGGGCAGCCGCACGCGATTTCCTCGGCTCATGGCGATGGGGTGGTCGATCTCATCACCCAGGCGCTCGAGCCCTTCCGCGACACTGCCGAAGAAGAAGCCCAGCAGGAAGCCGAGGCCCAGGCGGCGGAGGACGGCGAGGCGCTGGCACACCGCATCAAGCTGGCTATCGTCGGCCGCCCCAACGTGGGCAAGTCCACGCTGATCAATACGCTGCTGGGCGAAGACCGCGTCATCGCCTTCGACATGCCGGGCACTACCCGTGATGCCATCGAAATTGAATTTTCGCAGGGCGGCAAGGACTACACGCTGATAGACACCGCCGGACTGCGCAAGCGCGGCAAGGTCTTCGAAGCCATCGAAAAATTCTCCGTCATCAAGACCCTGCAGGCAATCGAAGCCAGCAATGTCGTGGTGCTGATGATAGATGGCCAGCAGGAAGTCTCGGAGCAGGATGCACACATCGCTGGTTTCGTCCTGGAAACAGGGCGGGCGCTGGTGGTTGCCATCAACAAGTGGGATAGCATGGACGAAGACCAGCGCGAGCGTATCCAGCGCGAGTTCGAACGCAAGCTGCGCTTCCTGGCCTTTGCCCGTATGCACACGATTTCGGCCTTGAAGGGGCAGGGCGTCAAAGCGTTGTTGAAGTCCGTCAATGCTGCACACGCGGCTGCCTTCGCCAAGCTGTCCACGCCCAAGCTGACGCGCGAATTGCACGCAGCAGTCGAGCAGCAGCAGCCGCCGCGCAAGGGTATTTTCCGGCCCAAGATGCGCTACGCCCACCAGGGCGGCCAGAATCCGCCGCTGATCGTGGTGCACGGCAGCGCACTGGACGCGATTCCGGATTCCTACCGGCGCTACCTGGAGGCCCGTTTCCGTACGGCCTTCGATCTGGCCGGCACGCCGTTGCGCATTGAGTTCAAGTCTTCCCACAATCCTTATGTCGAAGGCAAGCAATGAGTCGTTTCTGGAGCAGCAAGACGCGTGAACTGAAGCCCTATGTGCCGGGTGAACAGCCGCGTGAGCAGCGCCTCATCAAGCTCAATACCAATGAGTTGCCATACGGGCCGTCGCCCCGGGCGCTCGCCGCCATGCGCGACGCGTGTGACGACAGCCTGCGCCTGTATCCTGACCCCACCGGCCTGGCGTTGCGGCAATCCATTGCCCGGACCTATGGTCTGGATATCAGCCAGGTGTTTGTTGGCAACGGATCGGACGAAGTGTTGGCCCATGCCTTTCAGGCGCTGCTGCAACAGTCGGCGCCGCTGCGCTTCCCCGATATCACCTACAGCTTCTATCCGGTCTATTGCGGCCTGTACGGCATTGAAAGCGTGCGGGTGCCGCTGACGCAGGACCTGCGCTTGCAGCCGGAGGACTACCAGGACAATGCCGGCCCCATCATTTTTGCCAATCCCAATGCGCCGACCGGCACGGCATTGCCGCTCTCCGAGGTAGAGGCGATCGTGGCAGCCAATCCGGACCACGTGGTCGTCATAGACGAAGCCTACGTGGATTTCGGCGGCGAATCCGCTGTTTCGCTAATTGCTCGCTACGACAACCTGTTGGTCGTACACACGCTTTCCAAGTCGCGCGGCCTGGCCGGTCTGCGTGTCGGCTATGCGCTGGGGCATGCCGACCTGATCGAAGGCCTGGTGCGTGTAAAGGATAGTTTCAATTCTTATCCGCTGGATCGTCTCGCTTTGGCGGGCGCCCAGGCGGCCGTTGAAGATACGGCTTACTTGGCCGAGTGCTGCGCCCGAGTGGCGCTGACGCGTGCGAACACGGTTGCCGCATTGCGCCAACTGGGCTTTGAAGTCCTGCCTTCCGCGGCGAATTTCATCTTCGCGCGCCATCCTGGCCGTCATGCGGCGGAGTTGGCGGGGGCCTTGCGGCAGCGCCACATCATCGTGCGTCATTTCCAGCAAGCTCGTATCGAACAATACCTGCGTATCTCGATCGGCACGGATGCTGAAATGGCTGCACTGTGTGACGCGCTCTCAGGCATACTGGCAGATCAAGGCGGTTGCTGATTGAAGGTGCTGGAAACATTCGGGAAAACCCTGTAGAGTGCTATGTTTAATCCACGCGTCTTCCTGCGCCGGCGCCTGCCGTCTCTGGAAGCACTGAGGCAGGCATCGCGGGCGCTTGTCTCACCCCTGGCCCATGGTGCCAACTGCCTGGGTCAATGCCACTAAAACCAATAACATCAAGGAGCCTGGCCAATGAGCAACAAAGGGCAAACACTGCAAGATCCGTTTCTGAACGCACTGCGCAAAGAGCACGTGCCGGTATCCATCTATCTCGTCAACGGCATCAAGCTGCAAGGCCAGATCGAATCCTTCGACCAGTATGTCGTGCTGTTGCGCAATACGGTTACGCAGATGGTCTACAAGCATGCCATCTCCACGGTCGTTCCGGCGCGTGCGGTCTCTTTCCAGGTCGCTGAACAGGGTGCTGCCTGATTCCGGCCGGATATTCAATTTCATACAGGCCGGCAGCTGCTGCGCACATGTGCGGCGGCCGCACGGCTGACCGGCGGGCCAGCCGGAAAGGAGGCCGATGCGCGCATTGATCATCAGCGTGGACCTCGGGTCACCGGATCACATCGCTCACGCGGAAGAATTCAAAATGCTGGCCGAAGGGGCCGGCGCCGAGATCGTGGATGTCATCACGGTCAAGCGTCAGCGCCCGGATGCGGCCTATTTCATCGGTACCGGCAAATTGGAAGAGGCGGTCGCACTGTCCAAGGCGCACGAGGCTGAAGTCATCCTGTTCGATCAGCCGCTGTCGCCGGCACAGCAACGCAACCTGGAACGCCAGATCGGTTTGCGAGTGGTGGATCGGGTGGCACTCATCCTCGATATCTTCGCGCTCAGGGCCCAGAGCCACGAAGGCAAGCTGCAGGTAGAGCTGGCCCAGTTGCAGCACTTGTCCACGCGCCTGACGCGGCTTTGGACTCACCTTGAGCGCCAGCGTGGCGGGATAGGCATGCGCGGCCCGGGCGAATCGCAGCTGGAAATGGATCGTCGCATGATAGGCGACAAGGTCAAGGGCCTGCGCGAGCGCCTGGCCAAGGTAGAGCGGCAGCGCCGGACACAACGTCGTTCACGCAATCGTGGCGTACACATGTCGGTCTCGCTGGTCGGCTATACCAACGCCGGCAAGTCTACCTTGTTCAATGCCCTGACGCGGGCCGGCGCTTATGCCGCCGACCAGTTGTTCGCAACCCTGGATACGACGACACGCCGCATCTGGATAGAAGGCGCCGGACAGGTAACGATTTCCGACACAGTGGGTTTCATCCGCGATCTTCCGCCTACACTAATTGCGGCTTTCCGCGCTACGCTCGAAGAAACCGTGCACGCGGATCTGTTGCTGCACGTCGTGGATGCGTCCAGTCCGCAGCGCGACGAGCAAATACTGGAAGTCGAAAAGGTATTGCAGGATATTGGCGCAGGAGACATACCCCGTATCCAGGTCTATAACAAAATCGACCTCGCAGGCCTGGCCCCGCGTGTCGATTATGATGTGCATGGTACGATTGCGCGAGTATTTGTCAGCGCCGCAGAGCGCATCGGTCTGGACGCGTTGCGCGGGGCAATAGCGCAGGCCGCCATTAATGCAGGGAACAATGTCAGCACTTTCCAAACTGTTCAATCTGAATGATCCCGGCTGGGGCCGGAACAACAAGCCAGGCGACAAACGGCCGGGGCGCAATCAGGATGGTCCGCCAGATCTCGACGAGGTCTGGAAGGATTTCAACCAGCGTCTGGGCGGCATGTTTGGCCGCAAGCGTTCCGGTGGTGGCCAGGGGGGCGGCAACGGCTCGGCCGGTGGCCCGTCTTCGCGCGGCTTCCGGGTCGGCGCAGGTGTTGTCGCACTGGTGGCGGCCGGCCTGTGGGCGGCCAGCGGCTTCTATATCGTGCAGGAAGGCCAGGTGGCTGTCGTGACGCAGTTCGGCAAGTACAAGTCGACCTCGCCTCCCGGCTTCCAGTGGCGCCTGCCGTATCCGTTCCAGAACCATGAACTGGTCAATGTTTCCCAGTTGCGTACCTTTGAGGTGGGCTTCCGGGGCAATGCGCGCAACAAGGTGCTGCAGGAATCCCTGATCCTGACGGACGACGAAAATATCGTCGACGTCCAGTTCGTGGTGCAGTACCGCCTGCGAGGCAATGGCGCGCCGGATTACCTGTTCAAGATGCGTGATCCGGACGAAGCCGTGCGCCAGGCGTCTGAAGCCGCCATGCGCGAGATCGTTGGCCGCAAGCCCATGGACTTCGTGCTCTACGAGGGTCGTACCGAAGTTGCCGGTGAAGTGCAGACGCTGATGCAGCAGATCCTGGATCGCTACCATACCGGTATCCAGGTCAGCACCGTCGCTATCCAGAACGTGCAGCCGCCGGAGCAGGTCCAGGCCGCGTTCGACGACGCCGTCAAGGCGGGCCAGGACCGCGAGCGTCAGATCAACGAAGGCCAGGCCTATGCCAACAAGGTCGTGCCGCTGGCCCGTGGTACGGCGTCGCGCATGATCGAACAGGCCGAGGGCTATCGCGCCAAGGTGACGGGCGATGCAGAGGGTGATGCCTCGCGCTTCCTCAGTATCCTGGACGAGTACCGCAAGGCACCGGATGTCATGCGTGATCGCATGTACCTGGAAACGATGCAATCTATCTATGGCAATTCCAGCAAGGTGCTGGTTGATACCAAGGATGGCAGCAACATGATCTACCTGCCGCTCGACAAGCTGGTTTCGTCGGGTGCCGCCAACAAGGCGGACAACAACGCAGCCCAGGCGGGCGGCGCAGCGGTCCAGGCCCAGCAGGGCAGGGATGTTCCGGCAACCGGCTCGGCGCCCAGCGTGGGCAGTGCCTCTGGCTCAGGCCAGGGCGCACAGCCCTATTCGCTGACCCGCGACCGTCCCGTCCGCTAAGGAGCACCCAGTATCATGAAACGTTTCGCCGTTCCCTTTCTCATCGTCATCATGGCAGTCATCGCGCTGCTGTCGTCCTGCCTGTTCATCGTGCGCGAGCGCGATTACGCCATGGTATTCGCGCTGGGTGAAATCAAGCGCGTCATCAGCGAACCGGGCCTGTACTTCAAGCTGCCGCCGCCGTTCCAGAACGTGGTAACGCTGGACAAGCGCATTCTGACGATCGAAACCTCGGATTCCGAGCGTATCCAGACTTCCGAAAAGAAGAACCTGCTGCTGAGTTCCTACGTCAAGTGGAAGATTGCGGATCCTTTCCAGTACTACGTGACCTTCGGTGGTAACGAGCGTGCTGCCCAGGAACGTCTGCAGGCTCAGATTCGTGATGCCCTCAACGCTTCCGTGAACATCCGCACCGTCAAGGATGTGGTGTCCAAGGAACGTGACAAGATCATGGACGAAGTGCGTACCAACGTGGCGCGCCGCGCCGAGCCGCTGGGCGTGGAAATCATTGATGTGCGTCTGAAGCGCCTGGAGTTCGCTCCGGAAATTTCCGAATCGGTCTATCGCCGTATGGAAGCCGAGCGTACCCGTGCCGCCAATGAACTGCGCTCCATCGGTGCTGCCGAAAGCGAGAAGATCCGTGCGGAGGCCGACCGCACGCACGAGGAAATCGTGGCCAAGGCCTATGCGCAGGCTCAGGGCATCAAGGGTGAGGGCGATGCTGCTGCCGCCAACATCTATGCTTCCGCTTATACCAAGGACCCGGATTTCTACCGATTCTACAAGAGCCTGGATGGTTACCGCTCCGCCTTCTCCGGCCCGAACGATGTCATGGTGGTCGATCCTTCCTCGGATTTCTTCCGCTTCATGAAGGATTCCAAGGGCAAGTAAACCTGGGAGAGAGCCGGGGCCTCTTTGGAACCGCTCCCTGTCCAGCAGAAAACGCGTGCTCAGGCACGCGTTTTTTTTGTCGCCGGGCCGCCCCAAGACAAAAATGCCCCCTTGGGGGGGGCAGCAAGCCGAAGGCGCAGCGTGGGGGGGCCTTATTTGCCTGGCGGATCGTGTTTCCTGCTGAGCAGGGAAGAGTGGCGGTGTTAATGCAGGAGATGTCGAGTTTGGCGAGGATGGGCTGATTTGAGAGCAGTCTGCGTCGGATGTGTGCAGGATGCTGACATTTCGAGAAGATTTCTCAAAAAATGTTTTTTGCGTTGCAGCATTCGCTTGGCAGGCTGGGTGATTGCCTCAGGTCGCGTCTTGCCGGGAGATTCCAAGGGGCAGAACGGAAGCCAGGCCGACTGCACTTTCCTTATCGGGTTATGGATGTTGCAGGTGCACATTTTTTTGTGTAACAAGCGTGTGACTGATGGGGGTAGAATGCTTTTTCAATTGTTGTCCATACGTTTTTTCCCGGCGCCGCGGGGGCCACACCAGGAGAAGAAAACTGTCCAAACAGCATGATGCAAGGTCCGTCGCGGTGCGGGCCTGTCGAGGTGGATACACTGAATTCCGTGTCCGGCAAGTGTTGCCGAAGGCGCCAGGGGGGCTGGCGTCATGAGGTTGTTGCTGCTGCTGATCCTGCCGTTCGTGGCGAGCCTGGTGGTTGCCAGGCTGCCGCGCGACGGCCGTAGCCGCGAGTCCTGGGCCGCAGGCCTGGTGGCCGCGGCCGGACTGTTGTTGACGCTGTCGCTGTATCCCAGTGTCACCGACGGCGGCGTGGTGCATTTCACGCTGGCGTGGGCGCCTACCCTGGGCCTGGACTTCTCGCTGCGCATGGATGGCCTGGCGTGGATGTTCGCGCTGATGGTCACCGGCATCGGTGTGCTGGTGACGATGTACGCGCGCTACTACATGTCGCCCCAGGACCCGGTACCACGCTTTTTTGCGTTCCTGCTGGTCTTCATGGGTGCCATGCTCGGGGTGGTGCTGTCAGGCAACCTGATCCAGCTCGCGCTGTTCTGGGAATTGACCAGCCTGGCGTCTTTCTTCCTGATTTCCTACTGGTACCACCGCAGTGATGCACGCCAGGGCGCGCGCATGGCGCTGACGGTGACTGCCACGGGTGGCCTGTGCCTGCTGGCCGGTGTGCTGTTGCTCGGTCATATTGTCGGCAGCTACGACCTGGATACGGTGCTGGCTTCCGGTGCACTCATCCGCCAGAGTCCGCTCTATCTGCCGGCGCTGATCCTCGTGGCATTGGGCGCCCTGACCAAAAGCGCGCAGTTCCCGTTCCACTTCTGGCTGCCCCATGCCATGTCGGCGCCGACCCCTGTGTCGGCCTATCTCCACTCGGCCACCATGGTGAAGGCCGGGGTATTCCTGCTGCTGCGCCTGTCTCCGGCGCTGGCCGGCACTGACGCCTGGTTCTGGTTGATCGGCGGCGCGGGGATGGTCACGCTGGTGCTGGGCGCCTATGCGGCCATTTTCCAGACCGACATGAAGGGCGTGCTGGCCTATTCCACCATCAGCCACTTGGGCTTGATCACCCTGATGCTGGGGATGGACAGCCCGCTGGCGACGGTCGCGGCGATTTTCCACATTTTGAACCATGCGACCTTCAAGGCGTCGCTGTTCATGGCGGTGGGGATCGTCGATCACGAAACCGGCACGCGCGACATCCGGCGCCTGAACGGCTTGCGGCATTGCATGCCGATTACCGCCACGCTCGCAACCGTGGCGGCCGCAGCCATGGCAGGGGTGCCGCTGCTCAACGGCTTCCTGTCCAAGGAAATGTTCTTCTCGGAGACCCTGTTCCTGGAGCGTGCCGGACTGTTTCATGTGGCCCTGCCGGTGGCTGCCACCGTTGCAGCGATGGGCAGCGTGATCTATTCGCTGCGTATGATTCACCAGGTTTTCTTCGGCCCGCTGGCCACGGACTTGCCGCGCACGCCGCACGAGGCGCCGCGCTGGATGCGCTTCCCGATCGAGATGCTGGTGCTGGCCTGCCTGATCGTAGGCATCGTGCCGGCCTGGGCGGTCGGCCCCATGCTGCAATCGGCCGCCATCTCGGTGCTGGGCGACCATCTGCCGGCATATAGCCTGGCGATCTGGCACGGGTTCAACATGCCGCTGATTATGAGCATCCTGGCGCTCGCAGGCGGCGTGGCCGTGTACGTTGTCATGAACCGCCACCTCAAGGTGGGCGAAATCGACGGTACGCCGCTGATCTACGGTTTCGATGGCAAGCGCACCTATGAACACCTCAAGGCGCGCTTCACCGACGGCGCGGCCTGGCTGCTGCGCTATGTCAGCACGGACCGCCTGCAGCAGCAGATTCTCTGCATCCTGCTGGTGGCCTTGCTTGCCGGCGTGACCCCCTTCATGAAGGGGGAGCGCGTCGGTGCCTTGCCGGGTTGGCATGAATTCGATCCGCTGTTCGCGCTGATGTGGCTATTCGGCGCGGCCTGCGCCGTGGGCGTGGCCTTCCAGGCCAAGTACCACCGCCTGGCAGCCCTGATCATGCTGAGCGGGACCGGCCTGGTGACGGTCATGACCTTCGCCTGGCTGTCTGCCCCCGACCTGGCCCTGACGCAGTTGGGCGTAGAGATCGTCACTACGGTATTGATCCTGCTGGGCCTGCGCTGGCTGCCCATGCGCGTCGAGCAGGCGGGGGAGACCCAGCCTAACCAGGTCAAGGAACTGTTGACCAGCCTGCGGCGCCTGCGTGATCTGGCGATCGCTGTCCTGGTGGGCCTGGGCATGGCCGGCCTGGCGTATATCGTCATGACGCACAACCAGGGCTACAACCTGTCGAATTTCTTCCTGCAGGCTGCCCGTCCGCTGGGCCACGGCAATAACGTCGTGAATGTGATCCTGGTCGACTTCCGCGGCTTCGATACGCTGGGTGAGATCACTGTGCTGTGCGCCGTGGCGCTGACGGTCTATGCCTTGCTGCGCCGCTTCCGCCCGGCGATGGAAAGCCTGGGGCGCACGCGCCAGCAGGTCGATCCCTACGCCTACGGCAATCTGGACGCTCGTGACGGTGATCTGCCGCTGGACTACCTGATGGTGCCGGCGGTGGTCGTGCGGCTGCTGCTGCCCATGGCCGGCATGGTGTCCATTTATCTGCTGCTGCGTGGCCACAACCTGCCGGGTGGCGGCTTTGTCGGCGGCCTGGTCATGGCGATGGCCATCCTGTTGCAGTACATGGTGGGGGGGACGGCCTGGGTCGAGTCGCGCATGCGCCTGCGGCCCCAGCACTGGATTGGCGGCGGCCTGCTGCTGGCCGCGCTGACCGGTGCGCTTTCGTGGCTGGCCGGCAGTCCCTACATGGATTCCATGTTGCTGGAATTTTCCTTGCCCTTGTTCGGCAAGATCGCGCTGGGCACGGTATTGCTGTTCGACATCGGCGTCTACATGCTGGTGGTCGGCTCGACCGTGTTGATGCTGGTGGCGCTGGCGCACCAATCGGCACGCAGCCAGCGGGCCCGCGCCGCCATGGCGGAGAATGCAGCCGAGGAGGGCGCTTGATATGGAATTGATAGTCGCGTTGGCAATCGGCGTACTGACAGGCGCCGGTGTCTGGCTGCTGCTGCGGCCCCGTACCTTCCAGACCATCATGGGGCTGTCGCTGCTGTCCTATGCGGTGAACCTGTTCATCTTCGGCACTGGCAGCCTCAGCGTGGGCAAGCCGCCTGTGCTGGATGGCGAAAAGGTCGCCGATATTTCCAATTATGCAGACCCGCTGCCGCAGGCGCTGGTCTTGACGGCGATCGTCATCGGCTTTGCGATGACGGCACTGTTCCTGGTCGTCCTGTTGGCGGCCCGGGGGCTGAGTGGCACCGATCACGTGGATGGCAAGGAGAGTGATTCGTGAGCGGTCTGGTGTCTCATCTGGTCATCCTGCCCATCGTGCTGCCCATGGTGGCCGGTGCGGCAATGCTGTTGCTGAATGATACGCGCAAGGAAGAGCGGCGCCGTATCAGCCTGATATCTACGGCCCTGGTGCTGCTGGTCGCTGTCGTCATGCTGGGACTGGCGGCCTTCCAGGACCAGAGCTGGGTGCTGACTTACCGTCCGGCGAACTGGGCGCCGCCTTTCGGCATCGTGTTGGTCGCAGACCGCCTGTCGGTGCTCATGCTGGTGGTGACGGCAGCGTTGGCGCTGGCTTCCATGCTGGCTGCGCTGCAACGCTGGGACAAGGCAGGGGTGCACTTCCACCCATTGTTCCAGTTCCAGCTGATGGGTCTGAACGGCGCCTTCCTGACGGGCGATATCTTCAATCTGTTCGTGTTCTTCGAAATCCTGCTGGCGGCGTCCTACGGTTTGCTGCTGCACGGTTCGGGGCAGGCACGGGTCAAGGCGGGGCTGCACTATATCGCCATCAATCTGGTGGGGTCATCGTTGTTCCTGATCGGTGCGACGCTGATCTATGGCAGCGTCGGGACGCTGAACATGGCGGAACTGGCAACACTTGCCGGCAAGCTGGACGACAAGGCGCTGGCCATGTTCCAGTCCGGCGCAGCCATCCTGGGTTGTGCATTCCTGATCAAGGCAGCCGCCTGGCCGATGAATTTCTGGCTGGTGCCGGCTTATATCGCCGCAGTGCCGCCGGTAGGCGCCCTGTTTGCCATCATGACCAAAGTGGGCGCCTATGCGGTGCTGCGTCTGACATCATTGCTTGCTTCACAGGAAAACCAGCAGGATTTCACATCCTTCGCCAGCACCGAGGTCTTTGCCGTCGGCATCCTGACCATTGTTGTGGCCGGGGCGGGCCTGCTGGTCTCGCAGGATATGCGGCGCCAGGCGGCCTATAGCGTCATCGTATCGGCAGGAACCTTGCTGGCCTGCATTGGCTTTGGGAACATGCAGATCATTGCGCCGGCTTTGTATTATCTGATCAGTTCGACCTTCGCCGTCGGTGCAATGTTCCTGCTGGTCGACCTGATCGAACGCAACCGGCCGTTCGGCGCGGATGTGCTGGCGCTGAGCCTGGAGGCCTTCGGCGTGCCGGATTCGTCCCAGGGGGATACCGAGCAGGCCGATACGGTCGTCGGCATCACCGTGCCGGCAGCCCTGGCCGTTCTGGGCGGCTGTTTCGTGTTCTGCGCGCTGATCGTCGCCGGATTGCCGCCCTTGTCGGGCTTCATTGCCAAGTTCGGCATGTTCGCCGCGGCACTGGGAGATTCCGGTACCAATGAGCCGGTGACGGGCCGTGCCTGGGTCTTCCTCACTGTCGTCTTGCTGTCAGGGCTGGCGGCCATCGTGTCGCTGTCGCGTGTCGGCATCCGTACGTTCTGGGTGGTGGAACGCCAGCGGGTCCGCCTTAGCCTGGCGGATATCGCACCGGTGCTGTGGCTGCTGGGGCTGTGCGTGCTGATGGTGGTGTTTGCCGGGCCGCTGCTGTCCTATCTGGAGCAGACCGTGCAATACCTCTCGGTGCCCACGGGCTATACCGATGCCGTGCTGGGTGTGGCGGCTGGAGGTGCGCAATGAAAAAATGGTTCCCTTCCTGGCCGGTCACGGTGGTGTTGTTCCTGATCTGGATTCTTCTCAACCAGAGCCTGGACCCTTCGACCCTGCTGATCGCTGCAATACTGAGCTGGTTTGGCCCGTACATCACGCAGCGCCTGCGGCCGTTGCAGGCCAAGGCGAAGCTGGTGCCGGTGATCGTGCCCCTGGCGCTGCACATCCTCTGGGATATCGTCATTTCGAATCTGGCGGTCGCCGTCGTGATTCTCGGCGGACAGGCGCGCCGCGAGCGATCCGGCTTCATTCATATTCCACTGGACCTGCAGGACCCTCATGGCCAGGCGGTGCTGGCCGGGATCGTGACGGCCATTCCCGGCACCGTGTGCGCGGGCTTCAGCGAGAACCGCCGCATGATGACGTTGCACGTCCTGGATTTGCGTGATGAAGGCGCATGGATACGCACCATCAAGGCACGCTACGAGCGACCTCTCATGGAGATCTACGAATCATGAACCCGATACTGCATTGGGCATCTGCATTTGCCTTACTCTGTTTCGCCGCCGGCATGGGGCTGTGCATGATCCGCATGATGCGTGGCCCCACCGCCCAGGACCGGGTCCTGGCGCTGGATGCTGCGTACATCAACGGCATGCTTATCCTGCTGGTACAGGGGCTGCGTGCGGGCAGCAGCACCTATTTCGAGATCGCCTTGCTGATTGCGTTGTTTGGGTTTGTCAGCTCTGTGGCGATCGCCAAGTTCCTGTTGCGCGGCGAGGTGATAGAACCATGACGGAATCAGCCATTGGTACTGCCGCATCCCTGCTGATCGCCTTCCTGCTGGTCGCTGGCGGCCTGCTGGCCCTGATCGGGTCCATCGGTCTGTTGCGGCTGCGCAATTTCTACCAGCGTCTGCACGCTCCGACCCTGGGCAATACCCTGGGCTGCGGTTGCATCCTGGTGGCCAGCATTCTGTATTTCAGCCTGGCGGAAGGGCGGATCGCCTTTCATGAGGTGCTGATCACGCTGTTCATCGTCATGACGGCTCCCCTGAGCGCCATGCTGCTGAGCAAGGTGGCGCTGTATCGTGACGGCCGCGAAGCGCGCCTGCGCCAGCCTGAGCAAAGCGAACCGACCCGCGAAGCCGATTGAGCCGGCGGCCAGCACGTCTCAGCACAGCCCGCGAGCTGCCAGCGAGCAACTGCCATTGCCGGCGATGATCAAATGATCCACCAGGCGGATATCGACCAGCGCCAGGGCATCCTTGAGCCTGCGTGTCAGTGTGATATCGGCCTGGCTGGGCTCGCGATTGCCGGAAGGGTGGTTGTGGGCGAAGATCATCGCACTGGCATGCTGCGCCAGCGCGGCACGCACGATTTCACCGATGAACACGGATGCCTGGTTGGTCGTGCCCTGGGCCAGGGTATGGCAGGACAACAGCCGCAAGCGGTTATCGAGATACAGGGCGATGCAGTGCTCGACCCGAAGATGCGCCAGACGGGCGGCGCAGTATTGCAGGACGGCATCGGGCTGGTTCATGACGTTGCCCTCCTGCAACGCTTCGGCATAGGCCCGGCGCGCCAGTTCCATGGTGGCGATGAGCTGGCATGACTTGGCTGGCCCCAGGCCAGGAATGGCAGCGAGCGCAGCGCGGTCGGCCGCCAGCAGTTGCCTAAGGCCGCCAAAGCCTTGCAGCAGCTGCCTGGACAGGCCCAGCACTGGCGTGCCGGATGTTCCGGTGCGCAGCATGATGGCGAGCAGTTCCGCGTCTTCCAGCGCACTGGCGCCGTGGCGCATAAGACGTTCGCGAGGCTGCAGCGGGGCATGGGTTTGGGTTTCTGGCATAAGTCACTCTAAAATGAGGGATTGATATCCAACTCGCTACGGTGGCAGACTTTGAGCGCGACAGCTGAACCAGTGAATGCTTTGATCCATGAGCATTCCTACCTCACCCTGAATTACCGTATCGTGCTGGCCTCCGGGCCGGCACAGGGCTCGGTGTTCGCGGATACGTTCGATGGTCGTCCTGCGACGCTGCAAATGGGCATGGGCCAATGGGCACCGGGCCTGGAACAAGCCTTGCTGGGGCACCGTGAAGGCGATGAATTCAGTTTCACGGTGGCGCCGGCACAGGCCTATGGCGACCGTAATCCGGAGCTCGTGCAGGCCGTGACGCGGGCGATGCTCGACGAACATGCGGGCCCCGATGCCAGCTTTACGCCGGGCGACATGGTGGAATTCACCGCGCCCAATGGCTTGCGCTATTCCGGCGTACTGAAGTCCGTGAACGACGACCACGCCGTCTTCGATTTCAACCACCCGCTGGCAGGGATTGCATTGACGGTGGACGTGGCGATTCTTGGAGTGCTTTGATGACGAGCGTAGAAACCCCGATCAGCGCGGGCGAGATCGTCCTGGCACAGCCCAGGGGATTCTGTGCCGGCGTCGATCGTGCCATCGACATTGTGGAACGGGCGCTGGAGCTGCACGGCGCACCGATTTATGTACGTCATGAAATCGTGCATAACCGTTATGTCGTATCGACGCTGCGCGACAAAGGCGCAGTTTTCATCGACGACCTGGACCAGGCGCCCAAGGGGGCCATTGTGGTCTTTTCGGCTCACGGCGTTTCCCAGGCTGTCCGCAAGGAAGCCGAGGACCGGGGCCTGAATGTCTTTGACGCCACCTGCCCGCTGGTGACCAAGGTGCATATCGAGGTCAAGCGCATGCGTGCAGCCGGACGCGAGGTCATCATGATTGGCCATCGCGGCCACCCGGAGGTCGAGGGTACGCTGGGACAGGCGGACGATGGTATCTACTTGGTGGAAACGGCCGAGGATGTGGCGGCGCTGCACGTTTCCGATCCGGGCAACCTGGCTTACGTGACGCAGACGACATTGTCGGTTGATGATGCGGCCGTGGTGGCGCAGGCCTTGCGCGGCCGGTTCCCGGATATCGTCGAGCCGAAAAAGAGCGATATCTGCTACGCGACGCAGAACCGCCAGGATGCGGTCAAGTTCATGGCGCCCGATTGCGACCTGGTACTGGTCGTTGGCAGTGTGAACAGCTCGAATTCCAATCGCTTGCGGGAAGTCGCGGAGCGGCTGGGCACAGATGCCCACTTGATCGACCGCGCCGATGCCATCGACCCGGCATGGCTGGAAGGGCGCCAGCGTATTGGTATCACCGCAGGTGCTTCCGCGCCAGAAGTGTTGGTGCGGGAAGTGATTGACCGCCTGAAGGAACTGGGTGCGCTGTCGGTCCGTACGCTGCCAGGCGAAGAAGAAAACGTGGCGTTCCCTCTGCCCAAGGCCTTGTCGCGCAAACTGGTGCCTGAGGTCGGGCCGGAGTCCTCGGCCAACAACGCAGGCTGAGTCAACCGCTGGACGCTGCCGCCGTGAAGCGGCTGGCGCAAAAAAGGGCGTGTCCTTTTACTGGACACGCCCTTTTTTATCTTGGTGACCACTCCACGGTAAACCGGGGGGAGCCGTTCAGCCGCAGCGAGGGGGTATTTTTCACCGGGCAATGTCGGATAGATGGCGAGCCCGCCGATTATGCCTGTTCTGGATGGAATTTGGTTTCAACAGAGATGAAAGTGATTCCAACTGGTGTCTGGACGCTTGCGTGATTATTTCATTCTATTTCAATAGGTAATCTGCGATTTATTTATTTCATATTTCCATATATGGAAAAATAATTTGCGGATATGTGCTTTTTCATATTAGGGATTCTACGCATACTGTCGTCACTGTCATCGCTTTGACATGTTCCCGCGAATGAACCAGAACGCGGGAATCAGATAGACGAAACCGTAGGAGTTGCAGAAATGAAAGCACTGAAAAATACCCTGTCGTTCGCCCTGGTTGCCGTGTCTGTGGCGGGTGCCGCCACGGTGCATGCTGCGACTGATAACCCCAATGCGTTGCCGCCGTTGAACGTCGGTACGCCCTTGAGCTCGCAGCAGGTTCAGGCTGAACTGGCCGAAGCCCGCGCTGCCGGCTTGACCGATGTGCGCCCGAATGACCTGCCGCGCCTGCAAGTGGGTGCACCGCTGAGCAGTGCTCAGGTACAGCAGGAGTTGCTGCGCGCTCGCGCCGCGGGTGAAATCGAGCAGGTCATCAACTAAGCATCATGCATGCTTGAGCCCCGGTTGCGGCAGTGTGTCCGCAGAGCAGGGCAAATGAAAAGTGCCTGGATACCTTGCTGGTATCCAGGCACTTTTGCATGGGTTGCCGCCGTTGCCCGCAGCTATGTGGGCAGAGGGTGGCAGCGCCCCTGGCCGGGCTGGCATGCCCGGCAGCGGTTTACAGGTCGATGGCCTGGATCTTGGAGCCTTGCAACGACACGCCGGCAGCCAGGCCGGCATTGTTCAGCACGAAGCCGACCACAGGCTGATTGACGGTGTTGCTGTCGATCGAGCCATTGGCGCCCAGCGTGGCGAGCGCGACATTGGCGTCTGCGCCGACGGACCAGCCGTTGCTGTTGATGAAGGAATCCAGGGCTTGTTGCGTCGTAAAGACCAGGACGATGGCGCGTGATTGTGCGCCGGCCTGGAAGCCGATGGAGCCGCCGCCCAGGCTGTAATAGCCCTTGGTGACGCCGTTGACGCGCAGTGCGCCCTTGCCGTATTCGCCGCCAACGATGAAGCTGGCGCCCATGACGGAGGGGAATACCAGCACGCCCTTGGCTTGCTGGATCAGTGTCTGCGAACCGGGGGCCGAACTGTAAAGGCGGCTCAATGTAGAGTTGACGCCAGCGTTGATCTGGCTGCGTTGTTCAGCAGCGGTGGCCTTGTCGTCGGGGGTTGTGGTGGTGCAGGCGGCGAACGTCAGGCTGGCGAAGGCCATGGCGCATGCTGCCAGAGTACGGCGAGAGGAAAAATAGCCTTGCTTGCGCATCATCTGTCTCCATTGTGCTGAAAAAGCCTGGCGCACGGCGCCGTGGCGGAATAGGACATATCAGCGTGCAACCGCTGGGGCTGGCGCGCACCGACGTATACCAGTGAGCTTACTGTGTTCGGATAGTTGCGTAAACGCTGGAATGCGACAAACCGTAAGTGTTGGCTGAGCTGCATCAAGTTTCCAACGAAAAACGCCGGCACGGGGCCGGCGTTCAGCAGTATTGCGGCCGTTTTCACCACAGCCAGTTCAGGCACTGGCTTGCGCGCCGGTCCCTGTGGGGGATCATTCCTTGATGCCCGCAGCCTGTTTGCGGCGGCGCACGAAAATATAGGAAATCCCCAGGAAAACGAACCACAGCGGCGTGTAGACCAGCGCGATGGCCGTATCGGGTTTCTGCGCCAGCGCCCACAGGACGAAGGCAAAGAAGGCATAGACCAGGATGGCTGCCGGGATGCCGCCGGGCATCTTGAAGCTGGACGCGGCATGCAGGGCGGCGCGCTTGCGGCGGTACTGGATGTACGAGGCCAGAATGATGGACCAGACGAAGATGAACAGCAGCGCCGAAATGGTCGTCATCAGCGTGAAGGCTTCCATGACGCTCTGGCCTGCGTACAGCAGTACGACGCCGGACAGCAGGAAAATGCAGGAGAAGAACAGTGCATTCACCGGCACGCGGCGACGGTTCAGGCGGCTCAGGCTGGTAGGCGCATCACCGCTGGAAGCCAGGCCGAAAATCATGCGCGAAGTGGAGTAGATGCCCGAGTTGGCGCTGGATGCCGCCGAAGTGAGCACCACAAAATTCACGACGTGCGCCGCGATGGCCAGGCCGGCCAGCGAGAACATGGCCACGAAGGGGCTGTTGTCCGGGCTGATCTTGTCCCAGGGTGTGACCGTCATGATGACGAACAGGGCGCCCAGATAGAACAGGACGATGCGGATGGGGATGGAATTGATGGCCTTGGGCAGGTTGCGGCGCGGATTTTCGGTTTCTGCGGCGGCCGTGCCTACCAGTTCGATGCCCACGAAAGCAAAGACGGCAATCTGGAAGCCGGCCACGAAGCCGCCAAAGCCATTCGGGAAGAACCCTCCGTGCTCCCAGAGATTGGAGACTCTCGCTGGCGTGCCATCGGGCAGCTGGAAGTGGTTCAGCAGCATGATCATGCCGGTGATGATGAGCGCGCTGATGGCGATGATCTTGATCAGCGCAAACCAGAATTCGATTTCCCCGAAGTTGCGCACCGAGGGCAGGTTCAGCACCAGCAGCACGACGATCAGGCCCAGCGCCGGGATCCAGATGGGAAGCTCGGGAAACCAGAAGGCCACGTAGCCTGCGACGGCCACCACGTCGGCCACGCCGGTGACGATCCAGCAGAGCCAGTAGGTCCAGCCGGTGAAGTACTTGGCCCAGGGCCCCAGCAGATCGCCCGCGAAATCGGCGAACGAACGGTACTCGAGGTTGGACAGCAACACTTCGCCCAGCGCGCGCATCACGAAGAAAAGCATGATGCCGATAATGGCGTACACCAGCAGGATGGACGGGCCGGCCAGAGAAATGGTCTTGCCGGACCCCATGAACAGGCCAGTGCCTATGGCGCCGCCGATGGCGATCAGTTGCAGGTGGCGGTTGGATAGATTGCGTGCCAGGTGGCCGCCTTCTGTTTCGGAAACAGCACCGGATTGCCCGGGTTCCGTGGAGCTGGACATTGCTGGTATCTCCTGGTTCGTGCCGCCGGGGGATGGCTTCGCCTGTCGGGCAGGCCGCCATTCAGCTTGCGGCTGTGTTTATCTTGATGCACTGCGGCATCCGCAGCGGTAAGCTACGCAGTTTACGGCAATCGGGGCGGAGTTGTGGCAGCAGTAGTGATAGCCCTTATATGGATATGGCGGGCGCGGGTACGGCTGGCGGCAAACGGCTCCAGGGCCTGGTAATGCCCTGGGGCCGGGGTGACGCGTTGCCGGCTGTTGCGATGCAAAATGCCGGCCGGGCGGCCGGGATGCGGGGGGGGCTCAGTAGCCGACGGTGAAGCGCTGGCGCGAGTGGGCCGGGTGTTCCAGTTCATCGACCAGTGCGATGGCGAAATCCTCGAATGAGATGCGGCTGCCCTGGTCGTTGCTCAGCAGCGTATCCTTGCCCAGGCGGAACTTGCCAGTGCGTTCGCCCGGGACAAACTCCGCCGACGGCGACAGGAAGGTCCAGTCAAGCACGGTTTCCTGGCGCAGCAGGTCCAGGAATTCCGCGCCCTTGGTGGCTTCGGCCAGGTAGGCGGCAGGAAAGTCGGGCAGGTCCAGCACGCGCTTGCCGGGCGCCACTTCCAGGCTGCCGGCGCCACCCACGACCAGATAGCGCGGTACGCCGGATTCCTTGACGGCAGCCAGCAGCAAGGCGGTGTCGCTGGCCGTGAAGTGGACGGCGCTGATGACGGCGTCGTGGCCGCGCAGCGCGTCGACCAGCGCGGCCTTGTCATAGACATCCGCCTGGCGCGTGGTGACGCCGGTGAGGGCGGCGATCTTTTCCGGGCGGCGGGCGATGGCGGTGACCTGATGGCCGCGTTCGGACAATTCCTTGAGAATACGCGAGCCGGCTTGTCCGGATGCACCAATGAGGGCGATATGTGCCATGTGTGGCTCCTTGCTTGTGTCTGTGAGAGCGTAAGGGGGACTGAATGTGTGGTCTAATTATTAGACCAATGGATGCATCCTAGGAGCTTTCCAGGCGTTGCGCAAGAAGTCATGCCGTGCTGATCTGGTCACTGCGCGCTGACTTTTGGCCTGCGATATGGGTGCCAGCCGGATTGGGCAGCGCCGCTTCCAGCAGTGCCAGAACGAGCAGGCATGCGCCTTGCACGCCTTGCAATCTTGTGAAAGGCACCGCGCTGGCGAATGCGCCACCGGATATTCAGGCAATAAACAAATAACGGGAAAGAAGATGGTTGTCGAGCATGTGAATGGCTGGGAAGACGCGGCCGCGGGACGTTCGTCCGGGCGCAGACCCGGCGGCCTGGCGCTGCCGCCCTGGCAGCCCTGTCCGATCCGCGATGTACTGGACCGGATCGGGGATCAATGGAGCCTGTTGATCCTGGAAGCGCTGGGCCGGGAGTCCGTCATGCGTTTCAATGAGCTGAGCCGGGAAGTGGAAGGTATCTCACGGCAGATGCTGTCGCGCACGCTCAAACGCCTGGAGCAGGACGGTTTCGTGGGTCGCACGGTTTATGCGGAAGTGCCGCCCAGGGTGGAATACGCGCTGACGGAGCTGGGGCATTCATTCCTGGGGCCGATGCGGGCGCTGGTGGCCTGGGCGGACGGTCATCATGACCAGATTCGCGATGCCCGCACCGCCTACGTGGCGCGTGAAGGCAGTTAGCCGGGACGGGGATATCCCAGGGGATGCCGGCGTAGTGCAGCCTTATGGCTGACCACCGAAGGTATCGCAGTCCCGCAGGCGGCCGTTGTCGTAGCCGCGCTGGAACCATTCCATGCGTTGTGCCGATGTGCCGTGGGTAAAGGAGTCAGGCACGACATTGCCGCCCTGGCGGCGTTGCAGCGTGTCGTCGCCGACAGCACTGGCGGCCCCCAGCCCGCTTTCAATGTCGCCGGATTCCAGAATATTGCGTTCGGCCTGGGCATGATGGGCCCAGACCCCGGCATAGCAGTCGGCCTGGAGCTCCAGTCGCACCGACAGGCGGTTGGCTTCGGCACGGGAGACGCGCTGCTGCATTTCCTGCACGCGGCGCAGCGTGCCCAGCTGGTTCTGGACATGATGGCCGATTTCATGGGCCATGACATACGCGCGTGCAAATTCGCCAGGAGCGCCCAGTTTGTGTTCCATCTCGTCGAAAAAGGCCAGGTCCAGGTACACGCGTGTATCCAGCGGGCAGTAGAACGGCCCCATGGCTGCCTGCCCGGTACCGCAGGCGGTCGGTGTGGCACCGCGGTACAGGACCAGGACGGCATCCTGGTAGCTTCCATTGGTCTGTGAGTTGAAGATGCCGCGCCAGGTGTCTTCCGTCTCCCCGAGCACCCGGGCGACGAATTGTCCCTGGGCGTCTTCCGGGGTGCCGGTACTGGCCTGTTGGTTCGATTGGGCCGGGCCGCCATCGCCGGCAAGTTGCAGCACCACGGCGGGGTCCACACCGAAATACATGGCTACCAGCGCCAGGACGATCGTGCCGACACCGATACTGCCGCGGCCGACACGCGGTCCGCTGCTGCGGCGATCTTCGACGTTCTGGCTGGCTCGGGAGCGTCCCAGGCGCATGATGGTATTCCTGTTTCTTGGGGGGATGAGGGCAATGGCTTGCGGCATGGGCCGCAGGGGAAAAGCTTACCCCGGTTTCAGGCCGGGATGAAGGTGATGCCGCTTGCAGTGACGATTTTTGACCGCGCCGATGGCCGGCCAGTCCGTGACACACGTCTGTGCGGCCGGGCACCGAATCCGGACTCGGCACCAGGAGGGATCAGGCAGGCTGGGGAGAAGGCTTCCACAGGCGAATCCAGTAGATGGATTCAGCGGGCGAGCTTTTCCCCGTGTACTCAGCGGCGGGAGACGGCAGCGGGCGGTACGGGCAGGGTTGCCGTCGCGTTCAGCTTCCAGCTGTCGTCGGCCGGGTCGCGGCGCCACAGGTCGTAGGTCTGGGTGGCGCCGGTACGCCGCGCGGCCAGGTGCAGGGCGCCGTTGTGGCGCTGCAGCGCGGGGGCGGAACCGGCAGCTGGCATCAGGCGTACGGGCGCTTCATCTTCGTCCAGCACCCAGACCGGGCCGCCGGCGCGTTCCAGTGCGGCGACGACAACGTCGCCGTCTTCATCCAGGCCGACTGCCGGCTGGCCGATGTAGTGCAGGGCCAGCGATTCCGCAGGCTGCCAGGGCGCGTCCGCCCCGGGACGGACGATGTGGTACAGCTCGCCATTTTTTCCGCGCAGGAAGACTTCCAGCGCTTCATCATGTGCCAGCGCTGCCAGCCCGCCGTTGCTGGCCGGCGCGGCCAGGGGCTGCCAGGCCTGCCATGCCGGACTGCCGGGCTGCTCCTGGCTGCTGCGATACAGCTGGCCGGCAAGATCCAGGGCAAAGGCTTGCAAGCGGCCCTGCCTGTCCTGCAGCAAGGCAGCATGAATACTGGCGCCCGGCAATGGCGGCAGAGCTTGCCATTCCTGCCATTGCCAGTCCGCAGGCAGGCCCGCTGCTGCCGGGCGTGCCTGGCTCCAGTACAGTTGGCCGTCGTTGCCCAGGGCAAGAGCGCCATTGCCTTGCGCTGCGAGTGCCGGGGCATGGCGGAAGCGCATGCCGTGCAGCGCCTGCCAGCGTTGCCAGTGGCCGCTGGCCGGGTCCTGCCGGCTGCTCCACAGGGTGCCCAGCGCATCGCGCAGCAACAGCCCGGCAGCCCCGTCCGGCCAGGTGAAGGCTTGCGGCGCTTCAGCGCTGGGCTTGCCCAGGGGCTGCCAGCGTTCCTGCTGTGCCGTCCAGGTTGTCGGCTGGTTGCTCCATTCGCTGGTCGTGGCCAGCACCAGGCTGCCCTGGCTGCCTTCGGCCAGGGCGGGCGGCGTGTCGTGGCGGCTCAGGTAGTAGCTGCGCTCGACCCAGGCGGCAGTCGGGCCATAGGGCTGACGGCATTGCTGTCCCTGGGCGCAGTAGCGCCGGTCCAGCCAGGCGTAGCGCAGGAAGGATTCCGTCTTGAGCCGGATGTCTTCAGGTGCCAGGTTCGCTTCCCGTTCCTGGCTGGGGTAATCCACGTAACCGACGGCGGGATAGACATCGGGCAGCTGCCGCATGGCTTCGCGCACCAGCCTGGCGCTGGCGATATGGTCGGGGTGGCCGTGGCCGGCGCAACGCCAGCACAGCGAGGTATAGGGAATGGTGCTGGTGTCGTCGAGATGCCGGATGGTTGTCGGCTGATAGGCCTGTATGACGGCGGCAAGCGTCCTGACGAGCTCTTCACGGTCATAGCGTTCCTGGAAGTCGCCCAGGGTTTCCACGGCATGCCCGCCCACGGATTCAAGTTGACTCAAGGGCGTCAGGCTGCCCCAGCCTGGCCCCAGCCAGGGGTCGCGCAGGCGCATGTGCAAGAGTTGCAAGCCAGGTTGGCCTTGCAGGCGCTGGCGGGCAAACACATGGCCAGACACGAGCACGCGGTCTTCCGTCCACAGGTCGTCCTGACCTGCCATATAAGCATGGGCAGCGCGGACGGCACGTTCGCGTGACAGCATGTAGGCGACGCCTTCGTCGCGCTCGCTGGCCGTCAGGTAGACCACGGTGAGGCAGGCGCCAGCGCGGCTCACCGCCTGCAGGTCCGGATTCATGAACAGCAGATCATCGTCCATGTGGGCAACAAAGGCCAGATCACGGATGCCGTGGCAATTCGTGTCCCCGGCACCTGTCCAGGCTGCCGGCAAGCTGGCGGGCGGGGTCGGTGCTGTGACGGCCGGGTCAGGCAGGGCAGCCTGTGCGCAACTGATAATGCCCAGGGCCAGGAGCAGGGCGGCGGCAGGCCGGTGCGTCAGGCGGGGGAGAAAGCGGCAGAGAGAGGGCGGCATGGTGGGCGCAGCAAAGGAGAGTGATGCTGTCCTGTCTGCCTGGCGGCGGATGCGGGGGCAACAGTTGCCGCGGCAACCACTGCCGGCCGGGGCCGGTACCTGTGCGAGATCCGGCGCAGCAGGCAGGACCGGCGGAAATTATGCGCCTGAAATATGTCAATACGCCAGCACTTGTTGAGTGCTGGCGCAGCGGGCCGCCATCACGATTTTTTAGTGGCCGGGGTTTTCCCGGCAAGCCGTTTGCGTCGATAATCCCGGTGCTGCCATGATGGCGCGGCAAATTGCCGGATGGATGGACGGATGGGGATGACGGATTTGGGCAATTGCAGATATCGGCTGGCCAGGAGCGTCGCATGAGCCTGCGGCCAGGGCAGCCCGACACCCAGCCAGTGAAGCAGCAGGTCGTCAGTTTTGGCGCGGGGCCGTTCGTCACATTGCGCCGTTTTGTCCAGCATGGACGCCTGATCGTCTGGAATTCGCGCCAGAACCGCAAGGGCTTGATGCGTGCAGCCCGGAATCAGGAGCATGCCGCGCTGCCTGCATGGCAGACAGCTGGCTATAACCGCATTGTTGGCGCCTTGTTTGCTATCGGCTCCCTGCTGTTTATGCTGGGCGCGTCGCTGTCGCTGTTGCCGGGCAGCCTGGGTTTGTCCAGCCCGCAGGTCGGCCTGGTGTATTTCCTGGGTTCCATCCCGTTTACGATGGCAGCCTATATGCAGCATTTCCAGTCTGCCAATGCGCCGGCTTTTTCGGTGCAGCAACAGCCAGCTGCGCCACCGGCGCGCATTCGTCTCATCGGCTGGCAGCCGCGCAGCGCCGGCTGGATCAGCACCCTGGCACAGTTCATCGGTACCGTCGCCTTTAACGTCAATACCTATGACGGGATTGGCACGCCTGCCAACTGGTATCTGCAGGATACGCTGGTGTGGGCGCCGGACATGATCGGGTCCGTGCTGTTCCTGGTTTCGGGATATCTGGCGATGCTGGAGACCAGCCATGCCTACTGGAGCTGGCGTCCGCGCGAACTGGCGTGGCAGATCGCCTTCATCAATCTGTGGGGCTGCATTTTCTTCATGACAGCCGCCGTGCTGGCCTATGTGCCGCAGCGCCAGGAAGCCGCCTGGATTGGCGTGCTTGCCAATGCGCACCTGTGGCTGGGCGCGTTCTGCTTCATGGTGGGCGGCCTGTTGCTGATGAAGGAAAGCCGGCAGGCTGACCAGCGTTCCTAGAGAGGCCTATAAGGTTAATCAGGCCAATAAGGCCAAGGCCAATAGCCCCTGGGTTCCTGGCCGTGGCCTGCGGTGATGGGCCGCCGCAGGCTGGGGCGTTAGGGCTTGCGTGCCGTGTCTATGGCCTGGCGCGCGACGGTCCAGCTGGTGGCATTCGGGCGCATGTCATCCAGCGGCGGCGGGGCGTCGTATTGCGGATAGTGGTCCTGAATGGCCTGGCGCAGTACATCAGGCAGGGCGTCGATACCATCCACCGCCTGGCCCATGGCATTGAAAACCATCAGTCCAGGACGACTGCCCATGCGCATGAAGGGCAGCCAGGGGGCAATGCGGACCCAGGCCAGTGCGGCGTTGGCGGTATCGGTATCGCGGCTGAGCAAGGCATGGCGATCGGCGACGAAATCGAAAATTTCCATCGCATGATAGTGATTGCCGACGTAATCCTGATACTCCCCGCCCAGGGGGTTGGGATAGAACAGCGGGATCTCAGCCGGCGCAAAGACCCTTTCGCCCTGCACACGGAATGGAATCCTCAGGGGGCGTCCCTGGGGATCGCGTTCGAAGAAGGGACGCTGGTTTACCGGGTCGTTGGCGACGTGCATGACATCCACGTCCTGGTCCGTCCAGGGGTTGCGCCAGGTGCGCAGAGGTTCGCCGCTGGTAGGGTCCAGGTACAGCATGAGTTCGCGTGACACCAGGCGGAAGCCCTGGCCGCGCTCCGGATCCTGCAAGGTGCCAGCCTGGCGGATGTTCATGCCTTCAACGCGGAACAACAGGCGATCAGGTTCGCCTTCCCTGCGTGCCCAGGCATGGCCGGACCAGTGGAAGACGACGGGCTTGCCGTCAGTGGCCGAAGCGTGCAATTTGCGCAGCGCCTGGAGTGTGTCCTGCGGGTTGGCAAGATCCAGCATGGGGCTGGATGATCGTGTGGCGTGGCCTGCCGTGGCCGGTGGGGTATTCATGATGTGCGCTTCCGGGTGGGACGGCATCATCTGCTGCCTGTGGGGTGGATCACGGCGCCGGGCCAGCGATGATGAACAAAGCGGCAGCATAACGGTATTTCGGTTGGCCCCCAAGCGCCGGGGCACGGCGGTGTGTGATCGGGCTGCCGGACAGGCAGCCGGCGCTTTACGCAGCAGCCATGCGTACCGTATTCTGCGAGGGCTCCACATGGTGGACGTCTTGGGGGCGGAAGCGAAAGCGTGTGCGGCCGGCGGTGGCGCGGCTGGTGTAGGTCGGGCTGCCGAAGAGGTCGACGATCATTTCGACAGTGCTGGTGACCGGGCGTTGGCTGCCAGCCAGCACCAGTATGACCTGGTCGCCGATCTTGATGTCGCGGGCATTGCCGATGGTGGATTTGTCGTTGGGGATCAGTTGATCCGGATAAATATTCTGCAACATAGTGGTTTTCCTTGTTGTTGTTATGGACAGACACGCGTCACCCTGGCCCGAATGTCGGGCTGGGCGGATGCCTGAAAATGGATAAGGCGGGCTCTCCGGAATCTGGCCAGACAAAAATCCGGGGCAGGGGAGTCGGAAAGCGATAATCGGGAATCCACGTGACCAGGCGGCATGGGCCGGCAACAGATCCGAATGGACCTGTTTTGAGGACTGCGTGGATTCGATGGAGGCCAGCCTTGTTGGGTCAAGGTGGCTGCATGCCGGCGAACGATGTCTATAATCGGGCCGGAAAATGAAAACGGCCTGTATTTTTACAGGCCGTTCGAAATCTGGTGGGTTGTGTAGGGTTCGAACCTACGACCTACGGATTAAGAGTCCGCTGCTCTACCAACTGAGCTAACAACCCATGTTCTTGTTCGACTTGCTTCGAATAATTTCGTTGTGTGTCGAGCGAAGAATTGAATTATACGATGTTTTTTCTGTCTGTCAAAGTTTTTTTCGGTGTTTGGCGAAAAATTTTTTGTCGACAGATTCCCGGTCAATGCGCTGCTGCCAGCGAGGCAGCCCCTTAATCAGGGAAGTCGAGCATTATGCCTGCACTGAAAAATTTTTGCAAGTCAGGCGCGACGTATGAAAATGCGGCAGGCGGCGGCGTCAGAAAGAGTCGTCGTCGGTACGGAACCAGCCGGTCAGCGACCACCGCGTGCGTGCGCAGGGCAGGACGGCATGGGGGATGGTATCGGAACGAAATAGCGCCAGCCGGCCCATTAGCGGGGGAATGCGGGCAATTTCCCGCTCCGGCGTAGCGGGGTCGTAAATGCAAAGCTCGCCGCCGTCCCCGGTCTGCCAGTTTTCATTCAGGTACAGCACCATGGAAATCTTTCGGTCGCTGGTGTCCCGATGCTGGTCTATGTGCCTTGCGTATCCGGCGCCAGAATCGTAGCGGGCGTAATGGCATTCCAAGCGCTTCAGCCCAAGGTAGAAATAGCGGTTCAACGTGCTTTGCAGTGCCGTGAACCAAAGTCTGAAGTCGATGCTGGCGGGGTGAGGGTCGGTGTCGTCGAGCCAGCAGATCGTGTCGCCACGTATGCCGGCGATGCGTTGCTGGGAAAGGGAGCGTCCGATCTGGGCGGCGTGGAAAAAACCTTCTTCCCAGCGATGGTGCCCTTCAGCAAGCAGACGATGTGCCAATTCTGCTGGAATGATGTCGTCTGACACTGTCCAGCCTTGATGTTCCAGGTCGTGCAGCAGCCTATCGGGGATGGTGTGCACGATGCGCGGCTACCGCAGGGAACGCGTGAACTGGGACAAGGAATGCGATCGCAGTCTCCCGGACGAGGGGGTAAAAAGGCGGAGGCAAATTTTATCGGAAAGAAGCGGGAAAGAGAATCGTTCTTTCACTTTTCTTCTGCTGGGGCAGTGCCTGGCTGCGGACGCCATGGCTGAATCAGTCCGTCTTATCCCCGGGGCGTTGCAATGGATGGCACGGCGGCAGCGATGGCAGGTATTGCGGGTGCGGTGCCGTGATGGAGGCCTGCCGCTTGTCTTCAGGTGGGGGTGTTGCTCTGGGAGATGGCCTGTTGCGCTACCTTGTGCAACAGTTCGCGCAGCATGGCGCGTTCCGCATCGCTGAGATGACGCAACAAATGGCGTTCCATTTTCAGCGAAATGTCGCGGCTTTGCTGCGCCAGCTCCTGCCCGGATTCCGTCAGGACGATGTGTACCGAACGGCGGTCGGTGGCATTCGGTTCCCGGGTCAGGAGCCCGCGCTGGGTCATGCGGTCCAACATGGTTGTGACATTCGGGGCGGGCATGGCCAGTGCCTGGCTCAGCTGTTTTTGCGTGACATTGAGATTGTGTGCAATCAGCAGCAGCATCGAGAACTCGGCCGGCCGCAAATCCAGCGGTTTGCCAATGTGCTTGAAAAACGTCTTGCGAGTCGGCACATCCGCCAGTGCAAGCTGGTGGCCGAGAACGTGTTGCAGGCAGCCGAGGTCCAGGCAGGTTTCCTGATCCTCGGCGGCGGTTTGGGCTAGGGTATCCATGGCCGTCATGATAATGGAGCCGGACGGCGTTTCCGTCAGCAAACCGGCAGCCATGGCAGTGCGGCCTGGCTGGCGCCGACCAGGCGCAGACGCAGCTCGAGTTCCGGCATCAGCCATTCCAGACCATAGCGGCAAGTATCGAGCTTCGCTGCATACCAGGGGTCTGCCTGTTCGGTTGCGGGCAGGCGAAGCACCGTGCGCATGCTGCGCAGCCAGGCCCAGCCCATCAACAACAGGCCAGCGGCATGCAGGTAATCGTCGGCAACGCGCAGCGGCCATTCCGGGTCTTGCGCGGCACCCCTGGCCAGTGCCTGCGTGGCGTCTTCGAAGGCTTGGACATGATCTTCCAATTGCGCGCCCAGGGCCGCCAGCGCAGGCAGGGTTGCCGCCTGGGCGGCTTCGTTGCGGATTTCGGCCAGCAGCGCCAGCAGCGCCGGGGCGGGTGCGCCGTCCGGGCCCAGCGCCTTGCGTTGCAGCAGGTCGATAGCCTGGATCTCATTGGTGCCTTCGTAGATCATGGCAATGCGGCTGTCGCGCACGCTCTGTTCTATACCGTATTCATGCACATAGCCATGTCCGCCCCAGACCTGCAGTGCGGCGTTGGCGCCATGGTGACCATGATGGGTCAGGTAGGCCTTGACGATGGGGGTGAGCAGGGCGACGCGGGCGCCCGCGGCGCGGCGGTGATCGGCGTCGGGATGCTGTTCCGATTCGTCCAGCAGCACGCCGGTCCAGTAGGACAATACTCGCAGCCCTTCGGCCATGGCCTTGAGCGCAAGCAGCGTACGGCGTACCGCCGGTTGCAGCGCAATGGCGTCGGCTGGGCCGGCAGGCGCGTCCGCGGGCCGGATGCGGGCGCGCGATTGCAAGCGTTCCCGCGCATAACGCAGCGCGTTCTGGCTGGACAGCTCCAGGTGGCCCAGGCCCTGCATGCCGACTTGCAGGCGGGCCGCATTCATCATCACGAACATGGCGTTCAGGCCGCGATTGGGCTCGCCGATCAACCAGCCTGTCGCACCCTCGAAGGAAAGCACGCAGGTCGCGCTGCCCTTGATGCCCATTTTCTTTTCTATGCCATCGCAGCGGACGGCATTGCGGCTGCCGTCCGGCATCCGGTGCGGCACCAGAAACAGGCTCAGGCCTTTGCTGCCGGCCGGGGCGTCCGGCAGCCGTGCCAGGACGAGATGCACGATGTTGTCCGTGAGATCCTGCTCGCCGCCGGAAATGAATATCTTGTTGCCCGTGATGCGGACTTCCGCGCCTGGGCCGGTGTCGCCGACCGGTTGGGCGCGGGTGCGCAGCAGGCCCAGGTCGCTGCCGGCATGGGATTCCGTCAGCCCCATCGTGGCGAGGTACTCGCCGCTGACGATCTTGCGCAGGTAGGCATCCTGCAGGGCCGGCGTGGCATGCGCCTTCAGGCATTCGTAGGCGCCGTGGGCCAGGCCGGGGTACATGGCCCAGGCATGGTTGCAGCCAGCCAGCATTTCGTAGAACGCGGCATTGAGCAGTTGCGGCAGGCCTTGCCCGTCCCAGGCGGGGTCGCAGGCAAGGGCCGGCCAGCCACCTGCGCAAAAGGCGGCATAGGCTTCACGGTAGCCGTCGGGTGTGCTGACTGTGCCATCCTGCCAGCGGCAGCCTTGCAGATCCGCAGGGCTGTTGATGGGCAGCAGGATTTCCTTGGCAAAACGCCCGGCTTCCTGGAGGACCTGGGACGCTGTGTCGGCGTCCAGGTCGGCAAAGGCCGGGATCGTTGCCCAGGAGGCAGGCGCCTGGAGGACCTGGTCGATGACGAAACGCATGTCGCGCAAGGGCGGATCATATTCCCACATGAAATTCTTCCTAACAGGGCGGCCGGCACTGGCCGGCGCAACAAGATTGAATGTCCGGCGGCCAGCGGGTCAGTGATGGGCGGTGCCCAGATAGGTTTCCGCCACGCGCGGGTCGTCGGCCAGTTCGGCGGCCGGACCGTGCAGGGCGACGTCGCCGGTTTCCAGTACATAGCCGTAATCGGCGATTTCCAGTGCAGCGCGGGCGTTCTGTTCGACCAGCAGGATGCTGACGCCGGTGGCCCGGAGTTGCTCGATGATGCGGAAAATTTCCTTGACGATCAGCGGCGCGAGCCCCAGGCTGGGTTCATCGAGCATCAGCAGGCGCGGTTCGCCCATCAATGCGCGGCCGATCGCGAGCATCTGGCGCTCGCCGCCGGACAGGGTGCCGGACAACTGGTGCTGGCGTTCCCGCAGGCGCGGGAACAGATCGAAGACTTGTTCCAGGCCCTGGGTGGCTGGGCGAGGGCGCAGCATGGAGCCGCGCAGCCGGTAGCCGCCCAGCACCAGGTTGTCGCGCACGCTCATGGTGCTGAATAGAGCACGGGTTTCCGGCACCAGGGCCAGCCCGCGCTGCACCCGGGCTTCCAACCGGCTGTGGATGATTTCCCGGTCCAGGTAGCGGATGCTGCCTTGCGCCGGCAGCACGCCCATCAGCGCATTGAGCAGGGTGGACTTCCCGGCGCCATTGGGCCCGATGATGGTGACAACGCTGCCGGCAGGGACGTGGAAATCCAGCTGGTGCAGCACTTCCGCGCGGCCATAGCCGGCCGTGAGGCCACGGACTTCCAGAAGAGGCGTTTGACTCATATCAGTGCTCCGTACCCAGATAGGCAGCGCGTACCGCCGGGCTGGCCTGGACTTCGGCCGGTGTGCCTTCGATCAGGCGGGTGCCGAATTCCATGACCACAATGCGGTCGGTCAGGTTCATGACGAAATCCATATCGTGTTCCACCAGCAGCAGGCTCATGCCTTCGGCCTTGAGTTGGCGCAGGACGCCGGCCAGGGCCTGTTTTTCCTTGTGGCGCAGGCCGGCTGCCGGTTCGTCGAGCAGCAGCAGGGCCGGGTCGGTGCACAGCGCACGGGCAATTTCCATCAGCCGTTGCGGGCCCAGCGCGAGATTGCCGGCCAGCTCATGCATCTGTCCGGCCATGCCGATGCGTTGCAACTGGCGTTCGGCCTCCGCGAACAGCTGGCGTTCTTCTTCGCGGTTGAGTTTCAGCATGGCGCTCAGCGCGCCGGAACGGCTGCGCAGGTAGCCGCCCAGTGCGACGTTTTCCAGCACCGTCATGTCGGGCATCATCTTGACGTGCTGGAAGGTGCGCGACATGCCGCGCCGGGCAATCTCACGTGAACCCAGGCGGGAAATATCCTCGCCCCGGAAACGCACCGTGCCGGAAGTCTTACGCAGCACGCCGGAGACCAGGTTGAAGGTGGTGGATTTGCCTGCCCCGTTGGGGCCGATCAGGCCGATGATTTCCCCAGCACGGATGCTGAAGCTCACATCGTTGACGGCGACCAGGCCGCCGAATTGCTTGCGGATGGCATCGACCTCCAGCAGCATCGAACCGGGCTCGGGTTGCGGGCGGCGCGGCAGGGCGGCAGCATTGCCCCAGTCGCGCGTGCGCTGACGGCGCGGCAGCCGGCTGACGAATGTGGGAAACAACCCCTGCGGCATGTACTTGAGGATCAGGACCAGCATGATGCCGAACACCACGATCTCGAAGCTGCCAGTCGCGCCGATGATCTTGGGCAGCAGGACCTGCAACTGATCTTCTACCAGCTTGACCACTGCCGCACCGGTAAAGGCGCCCCATATGCTGCCCACGCCACCGGCGACGGCCATGAAAAGATATTCGATGCCGAATTTGATGCCGAACGGGGAAGGATTGACCGAGCGCTGGAAGTGCGCGAACAGCCAGCCGGAAGCGGCGGCGAACAGTGCGGCGATCAGGAAGATCTGAACTTTGTAGCGGAAGGTGGAAATGCCCATGGCTTCAGCCATGGTGACGCCGCCCTTGAGGGAACGGATGGCGCGGCCGGTGCGGGAGTCAAGCAGGTTGACCAGGGCGGCAGCGCCAAGCAGGGCGAAGCCCCAGATCAGATAGTAGATATTGCGGTCCAGCGTCATGTCCAGGCCGAACAGCGGAATGGCAGGCACACCCGCGATACCGTCGAACTTGCCCAGCCACTCCATGTTGGCCATGACATAGTTCAGGGCCAGGCACCAGGCGATGGTGGCCAGTGGCAGGTAGTGGCCGCTCATGCGCAGGGTGATCCAGCCCAGGATCAGGGCGCAGGCAGCGGTCAGCAGCAGGCCCACGAACAAATTGAGCCAGGGGGACAGCCCCATCTGGGTGGAAAGATAGGCCGTGGTATAGGCGCCGATGCCCACAAAGGCGGCCTGCCCAAAGGACGTGAAGCCGCCGATGCCAGTCAGCAGCACCAGGCCCATGGCGGGCAATGCGTACAGGCCGATATAGTTCAACTGGGTGATCCAGAAGGCCGGCAGCGGTAGCTGGGGCAGGAGGGCAACCAGCAGGACGAACGCCACCAATGCCCAGTTGCGCTTGGGCGCGTTGCGGGGAATCAGGGTGTGGAGTGAGGTTTCTGTGCTCATGATCAGTCTTCCTCGGTATGCGGATCGCGCAAAGAGCGCCACAGCAGCACGGGCAGGATGAATGTGAAGACGATGGCTTCCTTGAATGCGCTGGCCCAGAAGGAGCTGAAGGCTTCGATGATGCCGACCAGCATGGCGCCCAGCAGGGCCATCGGGTAGCTGGACAGGCCGGCGAAGACGGCGCTGATGAATCCCTTCAGGCCGATCAGGAAACCGCTGTCGTAGAAGATCGTCGTGGTCGGCCCGATCAACAGGCCGGACAGCGCGCCGATGAAGGCCGCGACGGTGAAGGACTGCTTGCCGGCCGATTCGGTGGAAATGCCCATCAGTCTGGCGCCCAGCTGGTTGACGGCGGTGGCGCGCAGCGCCTTGCCGCGCAGCGTGTGCTCGAAGAACAGCCACAGCAGGACGATCAGTGCAACGGTGATAAGGAAAATGATGATGGTCTGGCCCGAAAGCAGCAGACTACCCAGGCTCATCTGCTCATCCCAGAGGGCAGGGGTGCGGAAGCCTTCCGCGCCGAAGAAGTACAGGCCCAGGCCCGTCAGCGCAAAATGCACACCTACGGAGACGATCAACAGCACCAGGACGCTGGCGTTGGCCAGGCTCTGGTAGGCCAGGCGGTAGATCAGTGGGCCGAAGGGGGTGACCAGCGCCAGCGTCAGCAGCATCTGGGTCAGCAGCGAGGGCTGGCGCGGCGCAATCCAGATGGTCAGCGCGGAGATCGCCACGGGGAAGGCCAGGGTGCGCAACAGACGGCCGGCAACCTGCGCAGCTGGCTGGCGCTGGCGCAGGTCGGCGACTAGGTCCAGCAACGCGGCACAGCCTGCCATCAGCAGCAGGAACCAGACTGTGCCCGGTACCTGGCCAAGCTGGAGCATGCCCAGGGTAAGCGCGCCAAAGGCGACATATTCACCCTGGGGAAGATAAATGACTCGGGTGACGGCGAAAACCAGGACGGTCGTCATGCCCAGCAGGGCATAGATCGCGCCATTGGTCAGGCCGTCGACGAGCAGGATGCTGGCGATGGAGAAGTCCATGAGCTATATCGGCGGTAGGAATGGGCAGGCCCGCCGGCGAGGCGCCAGCGGGGCCGTGACAGGAAGGATGGACGGGGTCAGTCGGTTTCCAGCACCCAGTCGCCATCCACGATTTTCATGACGACCGGGCTTTCGGGGGTGAAGCCCCAGTGGTCGCTGCCGGTGAAGTCGATCACTCCCTGGGAAACGGGAATGGCGGGCAGGTTTTCCAGCGCGTCGCGCAGCGCCGCACGGAAGGCCGGTGTGCCGGGCTCGGCCTGTTTCAAGGCTTCGGGCACGGCTTGTTGCAGCAGCAACAGGATGTCGTAGACGTGGGCGCTGAACTGGTTGCGGGTGCCTGCGCCGAATGTTTGCTCGTAGTTCTGCACGAAGTCGCTGGCTGCAGCCTTGGATGGGTGGCTGGCTGGCAGTTGCTCGGCAATGACGGCCGGGCCGGACAGGACGTAGGCGCCTTCGACGGCTTTGCCGCCGACGCGGATCAGGTCGCGGGAAGCGGCGGCGTGCGTCTGGTAAATCTTGCCCTTGTAGCCGCGTTCGACCAGCGCGCGGTGCGGCATGGCGGCGCCCGAGCCGGATGCCACGACCAGAATGGCGTCCGGCTTGGCGGTCAGTAGCTTGAGCGTTTGGCCGGTCACGCTGGTATCGGTGCGCTGGAAGCGTTCCGTGGCGACCAGCTTGATGCCGTAAGCATCCGCCAGTTCCTGCATGTCCTTGAGCCAGGTTTCGCCGTAGGCATCGGTATAGCCCAGGAAGCCCAGGGTTTTGATGCCTTGTTTGGCCATGTGTGCGAGCGCGGCATTGGCCATCACCGTGGATGAGTGCGCCAGGCGGAATGTCCAGGTGTCGCGGCCTGCAGGAACCGGTACCGGAGACAGGGCCAGTTGCGGGGTTCGGGTTTCCAGGGCGACGTCGACGATGGCCAGTGCCGAGGGGGTTGCGACCGATCCCACCAGCATGTCCACCTTCTCCTCGGTCACCAGGCGGCGTGCATTGCGTGTGGCGGTGGTCGGGTCGGTAGCGTCGTCCAGGATGATGACGTTGACTTTTTCCCCGGCGATCTCCGCAGGCCAGAGCTTGAAGCCGTTGTTGCTGGGGATGCCGAGTGCGGAAGTGGCGCCGGTCAGGGGCAGGACGGCGCCGATATTGATGTCGGCCTGGGCCGGAAAGGCGGCGGCGATGGCAAGTGCGGCGGTGAATTTCAGGATGGTGCGGGGGCGGTTCATGTTGTCTCCTGTTTTGTTCTGCATTTAGTTATGAATAATAATTAAAAATGCAGTGCTTAAGCATAGGGGAAACCCCATATATTGATGTTTTTATAGGGGTTTTCTTTTCTGTATATATGTACTTTTATTAATTGTTTTTGTTGTTCTTGGCAGCGAGTGATGCACGCAGCCCGCCCCATTCGGCCTGGAACAGACCGGCGTCCATGAGGCGCGGCCCGCGGATGATGGGTCGGAAGGACATATGGGCCAGGATGTCACGCTCGAGATCCACGCCGGGGGCAATCTCGATCAACGCCAGTCCGTCCAGCCCGAGCTGGAAGACGGCACGTTCCGTCACGAAAAGCACGTCTTGCTGCCGTTGCGCCGCATCGTGGCCGTTGAAGGTGATCTGCTCGACGTGATCGACGAACTTGCTGCTGCGGCCTTCCTGTTCGATGTGCAGGGCGCCGTCGGCAATGGCGATTTTCAGGCCGCCGGCGGTAAAGGTGCCGCAGAACACCAGTTTGCGGGTTGAGCGGGTGATGTTGATGAAGCCGCCGCAGCCGACGGGCCGACCATTGAATTTGCTGACGTTGACGTTGCCGTGGCGATCCACCTGGGCCAGCCCGAGGAAGCTGGCGTCCAGGCCGCCGCCGTCGTAAAAATCGAACTGGGAGGTCTGCTCGATGATGGCCTGGGCGTTGTAGGCCAGTGCGAAATCGCCGCCTTGGGCCGGGATGCCACCGGTCACACCGCTTTCCACACTTAGTGTCAGCAGGTCGGCCACGCCTTCCTCGGCCGCAACGGAAGGGATGCCGGCCGGGATGCCTATACCGAGGTTGGTGATGGCGCCGGAGCTAAGTTCCAGCGCTGCCCGGCGCGCAATGACCTTGCGCTCGTCCAGCGGCATGTGCGGCAGGCTGCCCAGCGGGATGCGCACATCGCCGCACAGCGCGGGGTCGAATTGCGTGGTAATGGTCTGCATATGGTTTTCCGGCCGGGCGACCACGACATAGTCGACCATGATGCCGGGAATCTTGACCTGCTTGGGATGCAGGCTGCCGGTCTGGACGATGCGTTCCACCTGAGCGATAACAATGCCGCCGCAGGCGCGCGCCGCCTGGGCGATGGCCAGTTGTTCCAGCAGGACGCCTTCCTTGTCCAGCGTCAGGTTGCCGGCTTCGTCTGCCAGCGTTGCACGGATGATGGCGACATCAATCTTCGGACTGGGGTAATAAAGCCATTCCTCGCCCTGAAACTCAACCAATTGCACGAGGTCTGCGCTGCAGGTGCGGTTGAGTTTGCCGCCTTCCTGGCGCGGGTCTACGAACGTGCCCAGGCCTACCTTGGTCAGCAGGCCTGGCGAGCGGCTGGCGATGTGGCGCGTGAGTTGCGACAGCGAGCCTTGCGGGAAGTTGTAGGCTTCGACCTTGCCGTCGTAGACCATCTTCATCATTTCCGCACCGGTCTGGCCGAAGTGGCCGGCGATGGTACGGCGAATCATGCCCTCATGGGCGAAGTGCTTCATGCCGCCGTTGCCGCTGTTGCCCACGGCGCCGCAGGCCCAGGTGGTCAACTGGCGCGGATGGCCGGTTTCCAGGTAATGCTGTTCTATTCCCTGCAGGATTTCCTCGGGCAGGCTGGACATCGCGAGGCCGCCCAGGAACAGGGTGGCGTCGTCGCGGATCAGGGCGCCGGCTTGCGTGGCGGTGATGAGTTTCATGCTGATGACCTTTCTAGAGTGATGGCGTCAGGCGCGGCATCGGTCCGGTAGGCGCCGGGCCTTGCCATGCTGGGGAAGGGGAGGTTCAGCGGCGGCTGTCGCTCACGCGGATGACAGTGGCCAGACCGGTATCGCCTGCGGCGCAGCCGGTGAACAGCCCGGTGCCGCCGCCGCGCAGGACCAGTTCTTCGATCAGTTCGATGATGGCGCGCAAGGCGGTAGGCGCCTGCGGGTGTCCCCAGATGATCGGGCTGCCGTAGTTGTTCATCTTTTCCCAGGGGAAGCCGGTGTCGCGTGCCAAGGCGATGTCATTGACCGCGAATGGGTTGTGGGTCTTGATGGCGTGGATATCGGCCATGCTGGTACCGCTGGCCTGGAGGGCGCGAAAGGTGGCCGGTGACGGGGCCATGGGCATGTGCGCCGGTTCCACTCGGGCCATGCCGAACCCGAGGATCTCGATGTCGATTTCCGGGCGCGTGGACAAGGCGCGGGCCCGGTCGCGGGTCGTGACGATGGTGCCGGCATTGCCGTCGGCGGGATGGGTCTGGCCGCCGAAAGTGATGCTGCCGCCCGCTCGTACCGGCTTCAGCTTGGCCAGGCCTTCCACCGTCGTGGGGAAGATGCCTTCGTCAGCCTGCAAGACGCCCAGTTGCTTGCGTCCGCCGGGAGGCGTCAGCGGCGCATCCACCATGTAGCGTTTCTGGAAGGCGCGTTCATTGGCCAGCGCTTCCAGGTATTGCTGATAGCGATGCAGCTTGAGCGCATGCTGTTCGGCGGTGTCTATGCCGTAGCGGCGTGCCACGTTTTCCCCGGTTTCCAGCATGGGTTGGCCGGCATAGGGGTCGCGCGCCATGTTGTCCGGTACCCAGCGCTCGGGAATGCCATAGCCGCCCGGGCCACCAGGGTCGGGGTAATAGACCAGTGGCCCGTTGGACTGCTTGTCGGCCATCAGCAGCAGGGCGCAGCTGGCGCTTCCCATGGCGACTTCCTGACTGGCCATCAGCAACGCGCGCACGCTGGTGGCGCAGGCCTGCTGTACGGATGGCCCGGCCACGCGGTCCAACCCCATGAGTCCGGTGACATAGGGCAGGCCGTAGAAGCTGCCGGGATAGGGGTTGGTGGTGCCGAGGATGGCAAGGTCGATCTGCGACAGATCAACATTCCGTTCAGTCAGCGTGTCTTTCGCCACCTGGGCTACCAGGGGTAGAGGGTTGAGCGCGGACAGGCTGCCCTGCCATTTGGCGAAGGGCGTGGACCAGTAAATGCCGTAAGGAATATGGGCGTGCATACGAGAGTATCCAGTCTGGGCTTTTGGTTCTAATAAGGAACTATTTTTTTGTTCTATTCGATGTGAAAAAACCTTTTATTAAGGGTTTTCACTATGAGTAATGCTTGTTTATGAATGAAATTATTTATAAACTATAATCAAATAAACAGCAAGAAGGCCTACCTCAATGAAGAATTTCGAGCAGTATTCCAATCTGACGGTGGAGCGTGACGGCGCTATCGTGCTGATCGGTTTGAACCGCGTGGAAAAGCGCAATGCGCTCAATGACGGGCTGATGCTGGCCTTGCGCAATGTCTTCGAGTCCTTGCCGGCCGATATCAAGGCGGCGGTTCTTTATGGTCAGGGAGAGCACTTCTGCGCCGGCCTGGATCTCAGCGAGCTGCGTGAGCGGGATGCGGAGCAGGGAATGCACCATTCGCGCATGTGGCACCGGGCGCTGGAGTCGATCCAGTTTGGCCGTATTCCGGTGGTATCGGCGCTGCAGGGGGCAGTGGTCGGCGGTGGCCTGGAGCTGGCTTGTGCCACGCACATCCGCGTGGCTGACAGTTCCGCGTTCTACGCGCTGCCGGAAGGCGCACGCGGCATTTTTGTCGGTGGCGGCGGTTCGGTGCGCGTGCCACGTCTGATTGGCGAAGCGCGCATGGCAGACATGATGCTGACCGGCCGGGTTTACGGCGCCGAGGAAGGCGAGCGTGTGGGCTTCGCGCAGTATCTCGTGCCGGCTGGACAGGCGCTGGCCAAGGCGCGTGAGCTGGCCACGCGGATCGCGGGTAATGCGCCCATGACCAACTATGCCCTGATGCACGTGCTGCCGCGCATTGCCGAAGCGCCCGCCGACAACGGCCTGTTGATGGAGTCGCTGGTTTCTGCCATCGCGCAGTCTGCGCCCGAAGCCAAGACGCGTGTGGCGGAGTTTCTGGAGGGGCGCGCTGCCAAACTGCGTGCCGGTTCCTAAGGGCTGGCGACCGGACGTGAATAGAGCCTGTGCAAGGCCGTCATGTCCGCCTGATTGATTTTCAGAGGGATCGAGGAGACATAAGGTGACTTCTGAAGTGAAAACTGCGGCCGCTGCTGCGCCGCGCTATCGTGCCATGCGCTATGGCGTAGACGGCGTGTCGGTTGAGCGCCGGGACAATGGCATCTGTTATCTGCGGGCGGATGCCGCGTTGCAACCGTTTGCCCCCAGCATGGGCAGTCGCCTGGCTTATTGGGCCGGGCAGCGGCCGGCGCATACGCTGTTTGCGCGGCGCGAGCGCCTTGCTGACGGCAGTCTGGGCGACTGGGTGCACCTGAGCTATGCGCAGGCGCTGGAACAGGCGCGCAAGGTCGGCCAGGCCCTGCTTGACCGAGGGCTGGATACCGAGCGGCCCGTCGTCATCCTGGGGGAAAACAGCCTGGAACATGCGGTGCTGGCGCTGGCTTGCCTGTATGTTGGCATTCCGTACTGCACGGTGTCGGCGGCATACTCTACGCTGGCCACCGATTATGCGAAGCTGCGTCGGGTGCTTGAAACCCTGACGCCTGGCCTGGTGTTGGCCGTGGACGGTGCCCAGTATGGCCGAGCGATTGATGCGGAAGTGGCCGAGGATTGCGAAGTCTGGCTGGAGCGTGATGATGGCTGGCGCAGGCGTGCCGGTCGCCAGGCCTTGTGGCACGACATCCTGGCCACCGAAGCCGGCCCGGCAGTGGAGGCTGCGGCGGCTGCCGTCACGCCCGAGCGCATTGCCAAGTTCCTGTTCACGTCGGGTTCGACCAAGCTGCCGGCCGCGGTAATCAACACGCATGGCATGTGGTGTTCCAACCAGCAGCAACTGGCGCAGTCCATTCCGCTGGTGCAGGATGAAGACCTCACCATGGTCGATTGGTTGCCGTGGAGCCATACGTTTGGCGGCAATCACAACTTCGGCATTGCGCTCTATAACGGCGGCTCGCTGTATATCAATGATGGTCGGCCCACGCCGGGTCTGATCCATGAAACTCTGCGCAATCTGCGCGAGATCGCACCGACGGTGTATTTCGATGTGCCAACGGGCTTCGAGGCCATTGCCGCCGCCATGCGTACCGATGAGCAATTGCGCCGCAATCTGCTGTCGCGCGTGAAGCTGTTCTATTACGCTGCCGCCGGCCTGGCGCAACCGATCTGGGATGCGCTACACGCATGCCAGGAACAGGAGCTGGGCGAGCGCATCGTTATGGGAACCGGCCTGGGCATGACGGAATCCAGTCCTTTCGCCCTGTTCGTGAATCACCCTGACGTGCGCGCCGGTGACCTGGGTGTACCTGCGCCCGGCCTGAGCATCAAGTTGGTGCCCAATGGCGACAAGCTGGAGGTGCGCTACAAAGGGCCGAATATTACGCCGGGCTACTGGCGCGACCCTGACGCCACGCGTGCTGCTTTCGATGAAGAAGGCTTTCTTTGCACGGGCGATGCCGTGGCCTGGATAGATGCGGCACGGCCGGAACGCGGCCTGCGCTTCGATGGCCGTATTTCCGAGGATTTCAAGCTTTCCACCGGCACCTTTGTCAGCGTCGGCCCCTTGCGTACCCGTGTCGTTACCCAGGGCAGTCCGTATGTCGGTGATGTGGTGCTGACCGGGCTGAACCAGAAAGACGTCGGAGCCATGGTGTTCGTTTCCCCAGCGGCACGTGCGCTGGCTGGTGCTGGCCCTGAGGTGCCGCAGGCCGAAGTCAATGCGCATCCCGCTGTACGCGCAGCATTCCAGGGCATTCTGGATGCCCTGGCCGCGAGCGCCACGGGGAGTGCCAACCGCATCGCACGCATGGTGCTACTGGAGCAGCCGCCGCAGTCGTCGGTGGGTGAAATCACCGATAAGGGTTCCATCAACCAGCGCGCCGTGCTGCGCCACCGGGCTGCCCTGGTGGAGGCATTGCACGAGGGAACGGCGCCCGGCATTCTTTACCCCTCAGCCAAGAAAAAGGACTGACAGATCATGGATATTCAAGGTGTAGCAGCACTGGTGACCGGCGGCGCTTCCGGTCTGGGCGAGGCCACTGCGCGGGAGTTGGCGCGGCGAGGGGCCAGGGTGGCCATCTTGGACCGTAATGGCGAGGCTGCGGCGCGGGTTGCCGGCGAAATCGGCGGATTGGGACTGGCTTGCGATATTACCGATACCGGCAGCGTGGAGCAGGCGCTGGCCGACGCGGCGCTGGCGCACGGGCCGGCTCGCATCCTGATGAATGTAGCCGGCATAGGCACGGCCAAGCGTATCGTGCAGCGTGATGGCAGCGCCGCGCCGCTGGAAGACTTCACCCGCGTGGTGCAGATCAACCTGATCGGCGCCTACAATGTCAGTCGTCTGTTCGCGGCTGACTGCGCGGCCCTGCCTGCGCTGGAGGATGGTGCGCGTGGTGTGCTGTTGTTTACGGCCTCGGTGGCGGCATTTGATGGCCAGATCGGGCAGCAGGCGTACAGCGCTTCCAAGGGTGGGCTGGTCAGCATGACCTTGCCGATGGCGCGTGATCTGGCGCGTCATGGCATCCGGGTGGCGACAATCGCGCCGGGGCTATTCAAAACCCCCCTGATGAATGAATTGCCGGAAGAAGTGCAGCAGACGCTGGCTGCGTCGATTCCGTTTCCGCAGCGCCTGGGCAAGCCTGAAGAGTTTGCCGCGCTGGCTTGCCATTTCGTCGAGAACGACCACCTCAACGGCGAGGTGATCCGCCTGGACGGCGCTTTGCGCATGGCGCCGCGCTGAAGGCTTGCAAGATCATTCCGGCCTGCGCCGGAAAAAGAACGGTTGGGGAGTATAAGTGGTGCAACGCGAATCCATGGAATATGACGTGGTGATCGTCGGCGGGGGGCCGGCGGGCCTGTCGGCGGCGATCCGGCTCAAGCAGCTGGCGGCGGCGTCCGGCAGCGAGCTGGGCGTGTGCGTGCTGGAGAAGGGCGCGGAAC